>Ga0153915_10000582_pt1 | contig 34036 bp, 26 predicted proteins | sample Opewatmetagenome_2_FD_107003 | JGI IMG/M metagenome (GOLD analysis project Ga0153915, IMG submission 107003) | Freshwater wetland microbial communities from Ohio, USA - Open water 3 Core 3 Depth 3 metaG | ecosystem: Environmental > Aquatic > Freshwater > Wetlands | place: USA: Ohio, Lake Erie... | reverse complement strand
TCTCCCTTAAGATGGAATTGAAATGGAGATCCACCCCAGTTGGGAAGGTACGCGGCAATCTCCCCTTCTTTCAGAATTTCACACAATTAAATTGACAGTACCACCTTGATTTCCATGTCATCTTTCTGTGTAAACCCCATTAGATTATCGAAATTAGAAATGGTTTGTGATATTGATAACATTTTTTATTACCCCACTCTCCGGACTTTCTCGTGATATGTGAATCCGGAATAAAACTTTACCGATTGGCGTCTGCCGTTAATCTGTTTATCGACCGTTGGTAGATAAAACTTTATTCCGGAAAATATTTTGATGACAGACTGTTCCGATTCATTATTTATGAGGATATTGTAGATTGAAATTTATGTAATCAATGAAGGGATTAATTGATAAGATAAAATGATAAAATATATTATATATCAGCTAATTATAGATCGATATTAAATCTACATATTAAATATATCCTTACCTATTCAACAAGTTCGATATGCCAGTAAAGATAGTCCCGCCACGATTGAGGAACCTCCTTAAAACCGACAGTGATTCTTATAGAAGAAACCCAATCAGGCTGGAAAGGTCTGCGAATGAGCTTCATGGATGCTTCATGGGGCATACGTCCGCCTTTTTTCCTATTACAATCCATGCAGCAGGTCACAATATTCTCCCATTCAGTCCTACCGCCTCTGGATTTAGGGAGGACATGATCATAGGTGAGTGCTTCGGTAGGAAATCTGATGCCGCAATATTGACATTTATAACGGTCTCTGGCGTATATATTCTGTCGGGAAAATTTAACCGGACTTTTGTCTCTTTTTACCATATTTAACAGTCGGACAACTGAAGGCATCTTAATCGTAAAGCTTACAGAATGTATTTCCTGATTGTATTCTTCAATTATCTCAACCTTTCCAAGGCAGAGCATATTAATAGCCCTTTTCCAGTTAATAACCTTCAAAGGCTCATAGGAGATATTTAGTAGTAATACCTGCTCCATAGCGTTAAGTATTGAGGTTTATAAAATTGTAGATAATGGTAATTAATACCATTAAGTAAACTAAATTGCCTTAAAATACAAGAAAAAAATGTCAGGGAACCATTATAATAGGAGATTTCAACAGTTTAGAATTAAAATCTTAGAAATATTAATTACATGACTGGATAATACTGGGGATCTAAGAGATTTTAGAGACGCTTCTATTTTTCAAATTTATCATTCTTTTTGCCTTGTGTGATGCTTTCTTCAAATTCTTGAAAAAATTTATCCTTTTCTTTCCAGTCGGGCCCGAAATGTTTAGTGAAATAAAGTCCTAATCGTTCAAAAAATCCCATCCAGTTGGATCTAAACCTATCTCGGACCAGCCTTTCAAGAAAATCCTTCAATTCAGGAAGTTTGTCTTTCGGGAGAAAAAAAACTGCGCCTAATTGTATTGATTTTTTCAGGGCGTCAATTGTTAGGGCATAGGCCGTGAAAATAACGGTTGGAAATCCTTGAGATACGGATACCTTCAGAAGTTCAAATCCATTAACCCCCATAACATCAAGTATGACTATATCATACTTATAACCCAAGAGATATTGCAATGCCGTCTCATAGTCAGATGCCTTATGCACAAAACACATCTCAAGCTCGTCCTCTACTGCATCCAATATATCGAGTTCATCATCAACTACTAGGATAGTCAAATTCTTTAAAGGGCTTTCGTCAAAAATCATTACTAGGTTAACCTCCAAAAGAAATACAATTACATCGTTATCTTAAGCAGCAGCATGGCCAGAGGCGGAATCTGGAGATTCAACGAACAGGATTTTCCGTGACAAGGCATATCTTCCGATATGATTCCTCCTCCCAGGCCCATATTCGACCCACCGAAACAGGCTGCATCAGAGTTCATTATTTCCTGATAATATCCCGGTTTAGGAACGCCTATCCTGTAATTATTCCTCGGTGCAGGTGTAAAATTAAAGACAAATATCAGATTTGTTTTCCCTGCTCGATCTCTCCTGACAAAAGATACAACGCTTGAATCCGCATCGCGAAAGTCTATCCATTCGAAGCCATTATAATCATTATCCTGGTCATACATTGCAGGTTCTGAATGATAAACCCTGTTTAGTTCACTGACATAACCTTTAAGGCATTTATGCGGTTCATATTGAAGTAGATGCCATTGCAAAGATTGATCATGGTCCCATTCCCACCATTGACCGAACTCCCCACCCATAAAAAGCATCTTCTTGCCGGGTTCGCCGTACATATATCCCAACAGCAGACGCAGGTTAGCGAATTTCTGCCAGTCATCTCCCGGCATCTTTGAAAGAAGCGATGCCTTTCCATGAACGACCTCATCATGTGAAAGAGGCAATAAGAAATTTTCATGAAATGCATAGATAAGTGCGAAGGTCAGCATGTCCATATGATAACGACGGTATAAGGGGTCCTTTGACATATAAGTTAACATGTCATGCATCCAACCCATATTCCACTTGAAAAGGAAGCCAAGCCCTCCCAGGTGAACAGGCAGGGTCACACCCGGCCATGCGGTCGATTCTTCAGCTATCGTCATGACACCGGGGAACTGCTCATATACCTTCGTATTCATTTTCTTTATGAATTCTATCGCTTCAAGATTCTCTCTTCCGCCATATTTATTAGGTATCCATTCCCCTTCATTTCGTGAATAATCGAGATACAGCATGGATGCAACAGCGTCAATTCTGAGCCCGTCAAAATGATATTTATCCAGCCAGAAAAGGGCATTGGCTATAAGAAAATTGCTTACCTCTTTCCTTCCATAATTAAAGATCAAGGTATTCCAATCCTTTTGCTCACCCTGCCTGGGATCCTCATGCTCATAAAGATGCGTGCCGTCAAAGAATTCAAGGGCATAAGCGTCTTTTGGGAAGTGGGCCGGCACCAAATCTAAAATTACACCGATATCTTCCTTATGACACCGATCGATCAGATACATAAGATCTTCTGGCAATCCGAAGCGGGAGGTAGCGGCATAATACCCTGTGACCTGATAACCCCATGAGCCATCAAATGGGTGTTCTGCCAGCGGCATAAATTCAATGAAATTAAAACCCATATCCTTCACATATGGTATCAATTCATCGGCTGCCTCTCTATAGGTCAACCACCGGTTCTCTTCTCCATGTTTTCGTCTCCATGAACCTAGATGAACCTCATAGATAGCCATTGGCGATCGCAAGTGATCAATCCCTTTCCTTTTGGTCATCCATTCCTGGTCTCCCCATTGATACTTATCAATATCATAAACAATAGCCGCGGTTTTTGGACGCTGTTCGAATCGAAAGGCAAAGGGATCAGCTTTAGTCAGAATGGTTCCATCCTGGGTGCGTATTTCAAATTTATATAAAAGATCTTCTTTGAGGTTAGGAATAAAAAGCTCCCATACACCTGAAGCTCCCCTGGTTCTCATCTGGTGACGTCTGCCGTCCCATTGATTAAAATCACCGATAACGCTTACCCTGGAAGCGGATGGAGCCCATACTGCAAACAAAATCCCTGAAACCCCCTGGTGTTTTAAGATATGAGCGCCAAGTTTTTCATATATCTTAAAATTATTACCCTGACCGAACAGATATAGATCATAGTCGCTTAATACCGGGAGAAATGAATAGCAATCATAAAACCTGGTGATCTTTCCAATCCCGAAATCAACCTTGAGGTGATAGGGAATAATTTTTTTTGCATCTTTTATGATTGCTTCAAAAAGACCTTTCCGGTGTAAACGAGAGGCCACAATCTCTTTTTCAGGATCAAGATCTTCTATGGTAATGCTTTTCGCACCGGGGATATATGCGCGCACAACGATACCCTCTTTGTCTTCATTAGATATCGGGTGAGCGCCCAGGAGTGAAAAAGGATCGGCAAAATTTCCAGAAATAAGTTTTTTCAGATCGTTGTTTAAGGATGATTTCAAATTTCCTTCTCCGGTATCGGTTCAGATGGACAGCATTATGCCCAGGTTACAAGCCCCATGATAAATGGATTTTCAAGTTTCTTTTTACTCGGCATAACACGAACTGTGTATCCGAATCTTCCTGTGCCTATACATGGAATGTTCCCCTTAAATATATAATTCCCATCCTCAAGGCCCTGGACCTCCAGGACAGTGGTATCCCTTGCAGAGAATTCTCCATGATGGTCCAGACGACCGTAATATGCCTCCACAGTTACATCATCCGGCTGAAGGGATCCCATCTTTATCTTTGCGGTCACCCCAAGAAATCCTCCTACAGGGAGTTCCCTGGATTCTTCTGAAGTCACTTCAACTACAGATATATCGTTCCATCCTGTCATGAGTTTCTGTCGCCATGAGGCCAGTTCCTTTGTACCTGAAAAATCATTGCTGCTTAGAAAATTAAATCTTTTTGAACAGGGCAAATAATATCTATCCATATACTCCTGGACCATTCGATGGGAATTGAAGACAGGGACAAGATACCGTAAACCCGCCCGCATTTTTTCAACCCAGTCTCTTGGAACATTATCATGACTCCTGCGATAGAACATTGGGACTACTTCTTCTTCTAAGATATTATAAAGCTCCATGCTTTCAATATCATCCTGAGCGATATGGTCATTGTATTCTTCCCCCTGACCTATCGCCCATCCGAAGGCATTATTATAACCCTCGTCCCACCAACCATCCAGGATGCTCAAATTCAAGGAACCGTTGGCCAACGCCTTCATTCCACTGGTCCCGCATGCCTCCAGCGGGCGACGCGGGGTATTCAACCAGACATCACATCCTGACACAAGCACATGGGATACATGAAAATTGTAATCCTCAAGAAAAACTATTTTTCTCCTGAAACGGCTCTGCCTGGAGATATGAATAATATTTCGTATAAATTCTTTTCCCTCATTGTCCTGGGGGTGAGCCTTGCCTGCGATTATTATTTGAACCGGGTGATCCGGGTTATTTAAAATGCGGTCAAGCCTATCCGGATTTCTGAAAAGGAGGGTAGCCCTTTTATAGGTTGCAAAACGTCTGGCAAAACCGATAGTCATAATATCGGGATTTAAAACCTCACTCGCCTCCAGGACTTCCCTCGGAGAAGCCCCTCTTTTATTCAGCTGCTCAACAATATGATAACGGACAAATGCCACAAGATGCTCTCTGCAACGTTCATGAGATCGCCAGAGTTCCGTGCTGGGAATGCGTTCGACCTGGTCCCATAATTTCTCATTATCAGGATCTTCCATCCAATCAGGACCGAGATACCTGTCAAAAAGTGCGGCAACATCTCTTGATATCCATGTCGGGACATGTATCCCGTTTGTAACATAGTCTATGGGCACATCTTCAACCGGATTATGATGCCAGATCTTCTGCCACATTGATCGCGATACCTTTCCATGAAGGCGGCTGACCCCGTTGGCATGGGAAGACAGCCTTAATGCAAGAGTGCTCATGCCGAATTTCTCGCCTTCATCACGCGGATCAAGCCTCCCGTATCCAAGCAGAACCCTGAAGTTAATCCCGAGTTCCTTGGCGTAATCATCAAAATAGGTTCTGATCAGCTCTGAATCAAAGACATCATTGCCAGCGGGGACAGGCGTATGGGTTGTAAATACAGTTGTAGCTATGACAAATTCACGCGCCGCATCAAAGGATAACCCCATTTCTTTTCGCAGGATATTGATTCTTTCGAGGGCTGTAAAAGCTGAGTGACCTTCATTCATGTGTATTATAGTGGGTTCAATGCCCAAGACCTTTAGCGCCCTGATCCCCCCTATTCCAAGAATGATCTCCTGCCTGAGACGCATCTCCCTGTCGCCTCCGTAAAGCTGCGCAGTGGTCCTGCGGAATTCCGGGGCATTAGTCGGGAGATTTGTGTCAAGCATATACAATGGAACCCTGCCGACATCAATACGCCATATCAAGATGTTAACGGTTTCACCCTTGAACACAACGGATGACATCAAAGGTCTCCCTTTATTGTCACGCACCAGATTTATCGGCAGATTTGAAAAATCGTTAACCGGATAGGTTTCCATCTGCCAGCCGTCTGAGCTTAGATACTGGCTGAAGTATCCTTCCTGATAAAGGAGCCCTACACCTACAAGTGGCACATTAAGGTCACTTGCTGATTTGATATGATCTCCGGCAAGGATCCCGAGTCCGCCCGAATAGATAGGAAGGGAACCTGCCAACCCGAACTCCGCTGAAAAATAGGCTGCCTGGAAAGGAAGGTCTGGAGAATAATCACCTGACTGGATCCTCGGCTGAGAGAGATAACGGTTAAAATCCTGCGAAACCCGCTCCAATTGCGCCAGAAAACCTTGATCCCTTGAAAGGGCATCCAGTCTCTCCTGGCTTACCTGACCAAGCATGATAACCGGGTTGTGACCGCAATCTGTCCATAATCTTGGGTCCATACGTTGAAAAAGCTCTCTTATCTCACCTCTCCAACTGTAACAAAGGTTATAAGCCAGACTTCTGAGTCTTTCCAGTTTCGGGGGAAGTTTTGGTATGACATTATATTTAATCTTTGGTTTCATAATAGTAACCTCTTAAATGATAATGGACTTTATTTACGGTAAATACGGCCAACCATGTTTTTGCGATATCAGTTAGGAAAATCTTCTTTTGTAACCACTGTGATTCCTCTTGAGGTTACAGTAAAACGTTCCTTATCTTTCTTAGGATCAAATCCTATCTCTGCCCCTGGAGGAATATGAACCCCTTCACTTATAATGGTCTTTTTAATCCTGGCATGACGCCCTATGGAGACATTATCCATTAAAACGGATTCTTCAACAGAAGACCAGCTATGTACAAATACATTATAAGAAAGTATGCTGTTTACAACCATGCCGCCGCTTATTATAGATCCATGAGCCACAAGAGAATCAATTGCCCGCCCTGCCCTTGGATTAGATCCCAATGATTGCGCAAATACTGTTTTTACAGGAGGATACTGACGTTGATATGTCCTTATGGGCCATAGTTTGCCGTACATATTGAAATAAGGATCAACGCCTGTCAGGTCCATATTTGCATTCCAGTATGAATCCAGCGTTCCGACATCCCTCCAATATCCGGAATCCCTTGAATTGTCCACGATTGTTTCGCTGCGTATTCCATCTTCATCGGTATGGGCTTCAATATCCCTGATTCTGTTAATTTTGCGGAAAGGATATGCCATAACCCTATATTTATTGAGCATGTCAGGCAATAGATGTTTTCCGAAATCAGCCCTATCGTCATTCTTTAAAAGATCAAGCAATACCTTTGTTTTAAAGATATATATGCCCATTGATGCCAATACTTTTGATGAATCCGAAGGCATGGTTTTCGGGTCCAGGGGTTTTTCCTGAAAGCCTGTAACCAAGTATTTATCGTCAACCTCAAGTACGCCATATTCCCTGGAGGATTCCTTCATAATCTCAATCACCGAGACAGTAGCGTCGGCATCATGATCTTCATGATATTTCTTGAAAAGCGCATAGTCCATCTTGCAAACATGGTCACCTGATAATATCAATACATACTCGGGAGATTCCTGTTCAATAAGATAAATATTCTGTCTGATTGAATCGGCTGTTCCTTCATACCACTTTTCGCCTTTCATCATTTGTGGAGGTGATATTTTTAGATAGTGTCCAAGGGCGGGGCTGAAAATATTCCATCCGTTTTCAAGATGCTGCATAAGGTTTTGGGATTTATATTGAGGCAATACAATAATCTTATAAACGCCTGAATTGATACAATTGGAAAGTGTCAGGTCAATTAATAAATAGATTCCGCCAAAGGGAATAGCAGGCTTTGATCTTTCCCTGGTGAGAGGCATCAATCGTTCCCCTTTGCCGCCTGCCATAATCAAAGCTAATAAATTCTTCATAACCTGCGCACCTCTTTCAATATGAATATTGTCAGGATCTCCGTTATACGAATAAGCGAACCTGTTGAAATTAATTAATGCATATCTTGGCAGGAAATAATGATATAAAAATCAGTAGGGCTATCTATGCTCTACAGTTTAGAAGTATATTCTAACGACATGAATGTGTCAATCTTAACATACTGAAATATCTTTTATTATATCTTCACATTTATCTTGAAACATTTTCATATTAAACATATTCTTTGCGCAACTATTATCCGGTGATTTATGGTCGGCAATTCCAATAAAACTTCTTTAAAATAATACATTAGGAGAGTGCATTATGATAAGAATAGGATTTATAGGATGGAGAGGCATGGTCGGTTCCGTCCTCATGGAAAGAATGAAAGCGGAAAATGATTTTAAAAATTTTGAATATCTTTTTTTTACTACATCTAATATCGGCGGTAACGGCCCTCAAATAGGGTGCGATGTCCCGCCATTAATGGACGCCTATGACATTAAACTTCTGTCCAAACTGGATATTGTTGTGACATGTCAGGGAAGCGACCATACGAAAAAGGTCTACCCTGAATTAAGGAAGCTGGGATGGAAAGGTTATTGGATTGATGCATCATCCGCGCTAAGGATGGAAAAAGACAGTATTATAGTTCTTGATCCTGTCAATAGGCATGTTATCGATTCCGGCCTTAATTCAGGAATCAAGACATATGTAGGCGGCAACTGCACAGTAAGCCTGATGATGATGGCGCTTGGAGGATTATTTTCGGAAAATCTTGTTGAATGGATCTCTTCAATGACGTATCAGGCGGCATCGGGAGCAGGTGCAGAAAACATGAAAGAACTTGTAAAACAGATGGCACAACTGGGCGTGATATCAAAAGATTTGCTTGATGATCCTAAATCATCGGCAATAGAACTGGATGCCATTGTTACAAAAGAATTGAGGTCTGCTTCCTTTCCTACAAAAAATTTCGGCGCACCCCTTGCCGCAAGCCTGATCCCATGGATCGACACCCTTATGGAGTCAGGTCAGACAAGAGAGGAATGGAAGGGTTCTGCAGAACTTAACAAGATACTTCAGCCTGACAGATTTATTCCTGTTGATGGCCTATGTGTAAGGGTAGGCGCAATGAGATGCCATAGTCAGGGTCTGACAATAAAGCTTAAAAAGGATGTACCCCTTGATGAGGTGTCCGATATTATCAAAAACGGAAATCAATGGGTAAAGCTTGTACATAACGAAAAAACAATCACTCTCAAGGAACTCACTCCTGCCGCTGTAAACGGGACCCTGACGGTTCCAATCGGCAGATTGAGAAAAATGCTGATGGGACCGGAATACATTACCGCTTTTACGGTCGGTGACCAACTTCTTTGGGGTGCCGCAGAACCTATCCGAAGAATATTTAATATAATAATTGAGCACTTATCAAAATAGCTTAAAGCATTATATAATTATTTTACTTTGATTTTAATGCGGATTAACGATATGTCGGGAAGCAAAGATTTATTTAAAAGTTATCCGTAAAATATATCGTTTATTTTATTGTTATTATTAATATATTTTTATGTAGTTATTTAAATAAGTCTGGGAGACCGGGAACTCCCGGACTTATGTCTTAATTGTTTTAGTAAATGCATTTTAACGATTAAGATAATTCATCCACGGAATTACCGGGCATCAAATCTGGAGCGCTGATTGTCTAATTATTCAGTTCCTGAATATCAGAAATTTATTTTATCTTCACATCTGATTTATGGCTTTATCAGAACTTTTATACACCCTCCAACCCTCTTTTCAAAGATATCATAGGCAGTCAACACGTCGGCTAATGGATAAGTGTGGGTAATCAGGGATTTCAGCGACAATCTGCCTCCTTCTATTAATTTAATAAGGTCCTCCATATGGTTCTGATCTCCATAACCCATGCTCAGGTTAAAAATATCAAAAAATCTTTTTCTCAGATCAAAAAGAAAAGGTTTATCAATAATTCCTAATAGCGTTGCTTGTCCTCCCCTTCTTGTGGCTTTAAGACAGGCATTAATAGTAACCTCGCTGCCTGCGGCCTCAATCCCTGCGTCAACACCAATGCCATTTGTTAATTCCCTGATCTTTTTTATGGAGTCTTCTTTTGAGGCATTGATGCCTATAGCTCCAAATTTTCGCGCTATATCAAGTCTATAATCCAGCACATCCACCGCAATAACAAGACCGGCGCCGAACAAAGGGGCACATGCCATAGCGCATAGACCGACAGGACCGGCGCCGAATATTGCGACTGTATCTCCGGGAGCAACGTGTGTTTTCAATAAACCGGAATGACCCGTTGAAAGGATATCTCCGGCGAAAATGACATCTTCATCACTCAGGCCCCCAGGAATCTTTGCAAGCGTGTTATCGGCATAGGGAATCCGTGCATATTCTGCTTGGACGCCTTGATTTCCAAGGACGCCGAATATCCCGCCATTTATACAAAGTGACTGCTGTTTGCGTTTGCAATAGTAACATTGCCCGCAACTGAAAGCAGGACGGCCTGCTACCCTGTCGCCTTTTTTAAAGTTTTGAACGGTATCCCCGGTTTCAATCACAATACCGCAGTATTCATGGCCGATTATCTTTCCTGTGTCCTGGTTGCCTTTATATTTTGTATGGATATCAGAACCGCATATGCTGCTGGTGGTAATTTTTATTATTGCGTCGCCAGGCTTTTCAATTTGAGGTTCAGGCACATCTTCGATTGAAATATTACCTATTTGATTAAAGATTACTGCTTTCATATTAATATCCTTAATAAATTTAAAATATATTAATGTGGTTTTTTCCTGTTAGAATCTCTTGTGAAACAATTGAATAATTGTTAAGGCAAATAAAAGCCTGACCATATATATTTGGTCAGGCTTTTATTAAAAAGTCTTCAATTTTGCCAGGGTCCAAAGAAATTAAGCAACTGATTTTGCATAAGCTGCCGCAGATTCACCGGCCATTCTACCTGAATTGAGAGCCCAGCCCATTGTATTCCCCGGAAGTACAAAGGGATAACTGTCGCCATAGATCGTATTCGCATCAGTGCCTGCGCCATAAAGCCCTGGGATCGCGTTCCACTCCTTATCAAGAACCTCCAACTTGTAATTAACTTTTATTCCACCAAGGCTGCCATATGCACCGGGAAGAAACTTCATGGCATAAAACTTCGGCGTTCTGAGAGGTCTTAAAGATTTATAACGTTTGTGAAAGACAGGATCATAACCTTTATCACAGAAGGCATTATATTCTTCAATGCCGGCCTTCAATCCGGCCGCATTTATGCCTGTCTGGGCTGCAAGATCTTCCAGAGAATCAGCGATATATATATATTTATAACCGATATCTTTTGATTTTTTAATCAACTCATCAAATTTTTCAAGTTTAGTAAAAGGAAAGGTTACATGGATTTCTTCATATCTGTCTTCCATGACCTTTTTGATATTTTCATCAAAGATATTGAAGGCACATCTGCCTTTTTGATGACTAATGGCGTTTCCTGTAAATGTTGCATTAGGAATTATCGCCTCATCCATAAAGCGTTCGCCCATGATATTGCAAAAATAGTTCGGTTGACGGAATGCCTCCATGAGTTCAGGATCGACCGGATTGATGTTATCAGTGCCTCCGCCGGGAGGAAGGAACATCATCTCCATCTTCATCTCAGTCTGAAAGGCCCCGACTTCCCAAGCCATCTTAAGGCCGTCTCCTGCAAGACCGGGGATCCTAAAGGACTGCATATCAACACCCCATTCATATCCTGTAAATTTTTTGATCAATTGAGGGTTGTCCCCAAATCCGCCGGTAGCGACTATTACTGCCTTTCCTGACACCTCAACCTTTTCGCCGTTTCTATCTTCGCCGATAACACCCGTAATCTTGCCGCCCTGCTTGATTATCTTTTTTGCAGGGGTCTGAAGAAGGAATTCAACTCCCTTTTCCTTTGCCCTTTCAAAAAGAATTCTATATAGATTTCTCGCGCACCCTTCACCGCCCGGAGCAACGATATGCCACGTCGGCCAACCGCCTGGAAAGTATGGAACCGCATCCCAGAACTCTACGCCCATTTTTTGAAGCCATTCTATTGTGGTTGTTGCCTTGTCAAAATATGTGCTCACCAGCTTGGCATCCACCTGATAATGGGTGTAATGCATCATAGCCTTAAAGGCCTCTTCCTTGCTCGGCCCCATCTGTTTCAAACGTTGAATAGGGCTCTCAAGACCAAAAGGCCCCATGCCCATAGCTCCTGTACCTCCGGTAGTAGATGCCTTTTCAAAGGCTACAACCTTAGCGCCCTTTTCTGCTGCGGCATTACATGCTGAAAGTCCGGAAGCGCCTGCTGAAATGACTATTACATCAGTCTCTAATTTATTCATTATTAACCCTCCTTATAAATGGTTATCTATGAAGGTATTTTAATTATTATAAAATTTACTATTAATAATTTTATTAATCATAAGATATTTTTTATATACAGATAATAAAATGATGTCAATGTTCTTTTATTTTCAGATTGCAAAAAGATAAAAATATCACGATTGCAGAGACAGCGCAATATTCTTGGCTGCTTGTTTTACTACTATAGAAAAACTTAACATATAGTGAAGAAGAAGCCAAATAAACGACTTGCGAGAACCTGCGAACTGAATTTAATAAATGATCTTCATGACGGCTTAAGCGCGCGAACGGCAATTTCCGCAACCTCTTCTGCAGTTATTAGGTCGAGACATTTATAGTTGCCTTCGGGACATTCACTTTTCAGACAAGGACTGCATGGCAGGTCTCGATGGATAACATATGCCTTTTCTCCGATCGGACGTGTTTCTATCAAATCTCCAGCTCCAAAAAAGGTAATGACCCTTACTCCAAGCAGGTTTGCGATATGCATTGGACCTGTATCGTTTGAGATGACAAGATCGCATGAATTCAGTATTGAGATGAGTTCCCTCAGGTTGAAAGCCCCGGTCATATCGATAGGAATGTTTTTCATCCGGGACATGATAGAAGAGGATAATTTGTTATCTCCGGGTCCGCCAAGAATCAGAACACTTGCCTTTACCCTGCTTATTAGATTATCTGCCACCGATGCAAATCGCCCACTGTCCCATATGCGGGTTTTTTCTTGCGCCCCCGGAATAATCCCAACAATGGGGCGAGGCAGATTGCGAAGTCGAACATCAGCACTCTCCCGCTCCGCTGCAGACAGGTATAGGTCAGGCTTATTATCGTTCGTCTCACATCCCACAAGTTTAGTAATTGCAAGAAAATGGTCGGCCCGCGGCGTTGGTTCTTTAGGGAACGGCAGTGATCTTGTTAGAAGAGCCGACCTGAGTTCCTTCTGATAGCCTATCCTCTCCGGAATGCCTGACAGAAATGCTACAAGAGCTGAGTCGAAGTTGTTGTGCAATAAAACGGCAAGATCAAAACCTGAGGCGCGAAGAGTCTTGACAAGCCTTAGTCTTCCCTTAAACCCTCTGTGTTCTCCCTTGCTTTTAAAAATAATAATCTCGTTGATATGCGGATTGTGCCTGTATAATTCGGCAGGTAATGGTTTTGTGAGCACGGTGACCATTGCATCAGGATATTTGATTTTCAGCGCCTTAATTGCGGGCAAAGCAAATAGCGTGTCCCCAAGTCGGTTTACTCCACGCACAAGGATGTTATTGTAAGATGGCATCTTAGACCGGCTTTCCGCAAATGGTTTGATCTCGTGTCGCGAGCGTTCTGATAAATGATAAAAACATGCTTTTTCTGGATAAGACTATATGAAGGTTGGCAGGGCATGTCAACGGAAAATATGACAATTTAGATTTTACATATAGGTCATATTTATTGCGTCATCAGAAACGCCGGTTGGACACCGGACATGATTAATTCTCCCCTACACCTTCATAAGCGTTCATATAGACCCCGTAACTTGTCAGAAAGACAATATCATCGACTCGTTGTGAATAGACTTTCTTTTTTATGTCATTGTTAACAGGCTCAGTTATGTAATTACCCCTGAGCAAATCACCCTTTACAGTAAGGAAATCATAAGATTCCTTTCGATATGACTTCATTTTATCCGCCTTAGCATAGTTTACAATATCATGTGTCTCTTCATCTAATCTGGACTTGGATATCGAGAAGGTATCCCCTACCCTTATATTGGCGATGCTGCCCAAAAGTGTAACTACATATCTTTCCGTTGAAGGCATATCATTATTTAAAAGGGACTGTCCGAGAAATGTATTTCTATGTTTTATATTAAGAAAATCCAGTAAGGTCGGAGCTAAATCAACCTGGGAACCCAGCGTTTGATCCGGGCCCGGTTTGATTATCTCATCAGGACCCCATATACATAAAGGCACTCGAAACATTATCTCAAGTTTTTGCTTGGAATCCATCACATCTTCAGGAAAATTCCAAAGGCCATGGTCACCCATGGCAATAATAATCGTATTTTCAGCTAACTTTGAGTTAAGCACATCTTCAATAAATCCAGATACCGCATAATCAGTATAGTAGATACCCTGAGTATATTTGATATACTCCTTAGAACCTTGCGATATAGGCGTCACGGAAGCCGTAGGATAATCAACGTTCTTAGCAACATGATTGCTTAGAGTCGTAACCTGAGCAAAAAACGGCTCTTTTGCTTCTTTAAGGACATCCCATACATTAGCGAACATCTCGCAATCATTCATTCCCCAACTTATTTCAGGTTGCGCAGCTTCAGGAAAAGTCTCGCGGTCGTATATTTTTTTTACCCCATGCTTGCTCAGGAACATCCTTTTATTATGGAAATCTGCCGTATATCCGCTGAACCATAATGTATCGTAACCTGAATCGCCTAAAATCTCAGGTAGAGAGATTAATTTAAGATTTGGATTCACAAGATAGTCAGGTACGCCGATGGGGTTGGTGTAAACCGAACATAAACTCGCAAGTTCAGCCCTGACCGTTTGGGTGCCGTTTGCATAATAATTTTCATAGACAAGGGCATTTTTTGTCAGTTTATCCAACCTTGGCGTGAAGGAAGGATTTGCACCAAGAAAGCCGCATTCATATGCCCGCATCGATTCCATTAGAATAAAAATAACATTGTATTTTTTCTGATCCGATTTATGAATAGTCGTTTCCGGCTCAACTAATATACCCTTTTGTTTTACTACATTATACCCCTTAAGATTTCTTGGAATCGCCGCCTCGACATTGCTTACAATCTGCAGGTATCTGCTCTTGCCCAAACCTACTTTTGCCCAGTAATACATTTGTCTATGGACATAGTCCGGCAATGATGACATTTCCTTTACTGACCGGTTCATAGGGCGATTAATTCTGTGAGTCCATCCAAATGCAAGTAATGCAAGCAGAATAATAAACACGCTTGGCCTTATCTTTACCGGTTTAAATAAGATACAGACAAGCAGGACAACCGGCACAATTAACGCAACGATTAATTCCGGTCCGGACATAAGACTTGAACCATATCCGCCTATAGTAAAGAAATCATGCCATTGATGAAAAATATCAAAAGGTACGACGCTATGAAAAAAACGATAATATAATCCTGTCAATAATTGAAAAAAGACAAGGATCAAACCTGTCAAAAATAAAAGAGACCTCTTGATAAGACGTGGAGAGAATCTTTCTACAACTGAAATTAAAAGCATCATCATCACAATGCTTGTAAGGATATCTGCCTTGCCTCGCGACCGCGTTATAGGACCAAAAAACATCCTCTCGCCAAAAATAAGGAATGCAACAAACGACAGTCGTATTAAAAAGGCAAACCAGTTGCTGTTAAGCACACCCTTTAATTTTGTCATAAATAGATCTTTATTCACACTCATTCCTTTCAGCATTCTAAATGATCGTCATAAGATATTTGGAGTTTTTCCCAATGATTGTTTTTGTTAAGATTATCCATAATAGTTTCGTAACGGGGCATTTGATTTGATTTAATAACTACATGAACGCTGGATCGTTACAAAAAAAATCAACATATTTTTTTAAAAATAACATTGTAAAAGGGGTTTAAATTATTGGCTTTTGCTCGAATATCTTTATTATTAAATCTATATATATTTAAGATGAAACATAAACAGTTATGTTTCATAATCTCCTTAAGTGCAGGCATACCATTAATGAAAAAACCGATAATTCTTTCATTAAGCAATAGGATGTTCTGAAAAAGCTAATAAAAGGATTTAGCCCTTTTTAATTGACATACAATATAACCTTGCCTACACTCTGCTTCACAATAATCATATAGAAGAAGGCCGTTTTAATTTTGCTTTGGATATTTCGAACGCATGAATACTATTTTGATAATCCGACCGAGCGCTATCGGAGACATTGTAATGGCATCCCCGATAATCAGGGTTCTACGCAAGCATTATCCTGACGCCCATCTGGCGTGGTTGATTGAACCCTCTGCCATGGATCTCTTGCGCTCCAATACAAACTTAGATGAATTAATTATCTGGCCTAAAAAAGAATGGAAGGACCTCTTTAAAAAACATCGCCTCATTCTTTTAAAACGCGAGATAACTGCATTCTCGCGGCAAATGAAACAACGGCAATTTGATCTGGCGCTGGATATTCAGGGTCTTCTAAGAAGCCGCTGGCTTGCATGGCTATCCGGTGCCAGGACGCGCATAGGGTTTGATTCAAAGGAACCTGGGCGGTTTCTGATGACAAAGATCGCTCCAAGAGGCATTCATACAGGGATGATGGGATCAGAATATAATTACATGATGCAGTCGCTGGGACTTTCTCCAGGAGACTTTCACCCTGAAATAATCCTTTCCAGTGAAGATGAGAATTCAGCCCTTGAAATAATTAATGGCCTTCAGTTTGGAAATAAGTATACTGTCTTTGCCCCTTTTACCACGCGTCCTCAGAAACACTGGATTGAAGATCGATGGGCTGAGCTGGCGAAATTAATCCATGAAACCCTGGGGCTTCCGGTTATTATACTCGGGGGAAAGGATGATTCTGAAACCTCGATATCTATAGAGAAGTTATCACAAGTCCCCATCTTCAATTTTACGGGAAAGACCGGCATCGGGCAGAGCGCGGCGATAATAAAACATGCCTCTTTATTGATTGGCGTTGACACAGGGCTGACTCATATGGGGGCTGCCTTTGATTGCCCTACAGTCGCCCTGTTCGGGGCTACATGCCCTTATCTTTATACATCCGGGCATAAAACATTTGTCATATATAACCGGATGTCATGCTCGCCATGCAGAAGAAGCCCTGTCTGCAAAGGCGATTTCACCTGCATGAAATCCATTGAGATAAAACAGGTCCTGATTGAGGCCCAAAAATTGCTGGAGGCATGAAAGTTCACTCATGCATATCTTACACATCGAGACAGGAAGACATCTTTACGGCGGCGCGCTTCAGGTTTTTTATCTTCTGGACGGACTCAAGGCCAGGGGCGTCCGAAATACCCTGGTATGTCCTAAGGGAAGTGAGATAGGCGCGCAATCGGCAAGGACAACAGCCGCTGTCCATGAGGTGACCTTTGCCGGAGATATGGACCTGACCTTTCTTTTTCGTCTGCGAAGCATCATTCTTTCCGAACAGCCGGATATTATTCATATCCATAGCAGGAGGGGCGCTGATTTCTGGGGCGGGCTGGCTGCGCGTCTGACAAAAACCCCTTCCCTCATTACACGAAGGGTAGACAACCCGGAACCTCCCTGGCTCGTCAGGCTTAAATATCCGATGTATAACAGGGTTGTGACAATTTCAGACGGCATCAGAAAGGTCCTCCTGTCCGAAGGCCTGGATCAGGATAAGGTAACCCTTATACACAGCGCCGTTGACTTAATAAAATACGGCAACTCCGGAGAGAGGGACTGGTTAAATAATGAGTTCGGATTTGATTCCGACAATAACCTGATTGGCACTGTCGCACAGTTTATTCCGCGAAAAGGCCATCGTTATATTATTGAAGCAGCCCCGAAGATCCATGAAAGATTTCCCGGAACCCGTTTTCTGTTCTTCGGTCAAGGTCCATTAAAGGATGAACTCCGTAATATATGCAGAGAAAAAGGCCTTGAAGATATTATCCTCTTCCCGGGATTTCGCACAGACCTGGAACGCATCCTGCCGTGTCTGGATTTACTCCTTCATCCTGCAACAATGGAGGGTCTCGGGATTGCGCTGCTCCAGGCTGCTTCATCAGAGATACCGATTATAGGCGCCCGTGCCGGCGGTATCCCTGAGATTGTTCATGACGGCATAAACGGATATCTCATTGATCCAGGCGACACTGCGGCCATTGTTTCAACCGTGTTGACACTGCTTGAAGATCCCGAAAAAAGAAGGCTCTTCGGCCGGGCCGGAAGAAGGATAGTTGAATCATCTTTCTCTATTGATGCGATGGTAGACGGATACATGCGCATTTATAATGAAATCCAATAATCAAAAATCGGACAAAGGCGTATAACCATGAAAAAACCTGCTGTTTTTATCGACCGTGACGGCACTGTTAATGAACAGATGGGCTATGTGAATCATCCCAGCCGTTTTGTAATATTGCCCGGCGTTGCTGAGGCATTCAGGATATTGAATAAAAACGGTTATCTTGCGATAATAGTATCAAACCAGTCAGGGGTGGCGAGGGGTTATTTCCCAATAGAATTGGTGTATAATATACACTCGTCGATGAAGGAGTCCTTTTTAAAAGAAGGGGCGACGGTGGACGGCATATTTTTCTGTCCCCATTATCCGAAGGGCAGCGATCCGGAATATTCCCATGACTGCGACTGCAGAAAACCCAAGACGGGTCTCATAAAACAGGCTTGTGAGCAATTTAATATAGACATGTCACGTTCATATATGATCGGGGACCATTATACGGATATGGAGCTTGCCGATCATTCAAATATCAAAGGCATCCTTGTAAAAACAGGTTACGGCGCCGGCGTGATTGAATACAACCTCCCTGCTATGGATGCCAAACCCTGCTATATCGCAGAGGACCTGCTGGCTGCCGTAAATTGGATCATTAAAAAATGAAGCGTGGCATTCTTCATAAGTGCTTCGGCTTGTTTAAAAAATTGGAGGATTTAATATGGCCAAAGGGATAGAAAAAAAGATCTATTATTTCGAGAAAAAGGGCCCTGTAAATACGGCACGGACATTGGAAATCGCCCTAAGCTCTTGCAGGGAACAGGATATTAAGAAAATCGTGGTAGCTTCATCTACAGGTGAGACAGCCCTTAATCTCAGAAAAAAGGCCGGGTTTCCGGTTGAGATTATAGCAGTTACCTACAGTGCCGGAAGCAGATTCCGCGAGGAGGTGGAGGGATTTAATAAAAATCAGCAGTCCCTGATAGACAACGGAATCAAGATAGTGCGAGGACTGCATGCCTTCAGCGGGGTTGAAAGGAGCTTCGAGGGGAAATACAAAAGCGGTTTTATCCCTTTGAACATCGTCTCAGATACACTTCGAATCTTTTCACAGGGCGTGAAGGTCTGCGTGGAGATAAGCGTTATGGCTGCGGAACATGGCCTGATAAGCCCGGATGAGGATGTCGTAGCTATAGGAGGAAGCGGCACAGGCGCCGACACTGCCCTTTTACTTAAGCCTGCCTATGCGGCAAATATCTTTGAAACAAGGATAAAGGCAATCCTGTGCATGCCGGTTTGAAGATCATGAAGACATGCAGCGGCTGCAAACATTATTATATTACATGGGATAACAAATTTCCCTATGGCTGCAGGGTAATGGGGTTTAAATCCCATGAGCCCCCTTCACTCTCTGTTTACAAGAGTTCGGGGATAGAGTGCCTTCTTTTTGAATCAAAGGATTCAAAGAAAAAATATCTTGAAGAAAGGAAATAAGAAAGATAAGTGTTTTTATTTATCTTCCTGAGCGATCCATATAAAACGCGATCGCGATTTGCTGCCCTTGTGTGCGGGGACAGGGAAACATCGCACATGGAAGCCGCAACTCATTAAGAGCTGCTCGAATTTCTGGCTCGGCCCGGCCGACCACAAAGCAAGACACCCGTCTTCGCGCAGGGCGCGGCGGCAGGCTTTAATTCCTTCGCGACCGTACATTCTACGGTTCCCAGAATCTGTCAACGCATCGGGACCATTATCGATATCCAGCAGTATAGCATCGAATCTGCTATTGGAACATGGAATAAGGTCAACGATATCCCGGACAGACCTGTGAATGCTATTCCCACTCTATGGTGCTTGGCGGTTTTGAAGAAATATCATAGACAACGCGGTTCACACCCCTTACGTTGTTTATGATCCTGTTGGAGATGGCTGCCATTACTTCATAGGGTATCCGGGACCAGTCCGCTGTCATGGCGTCAAGGCTGTCAACAACCCTTACTGCAATTACGTTTTCATAGGTCCTTTCATCGCCCATGACTCCCACTGTCTTTACAGGAAGCAGGACCGCGAAAGACTGCCATACCTTTTCATAGAGATCCGCCTTTCTAATCTCTTCAATAAGGAGGTAATCTGCCGTTCTAAGGATCTCCAGCCTCTCATGGGTTATCTCGCCAAGTATCCTTACGGCGAGACCCGGCCCCGGAAAAGGCTGCCGCATGACCATTTCTCTGGGGAGACCAAGCTCCATGCCTACCTGGCGGACCTCGTCCTTGAACAGTTCCCTCAAGGGTTCAACCAGTTCAAGGTCCATTTTTTCCGGAAGGCCTCCAACGTTGTGATGGGTTTTTATCGTTGCGGAAGGGCCTTTAAAGGAGACGCTTTCTATGACATCAGGGTAGAGTGTTCCTTGGGCAAGGTATCTGGCTCTGCCCAGTTCCCTGGCCTTTTTCTCAAAAACGGAAATAAATTCATGGCCTATTATCTTTCTCTTCTTCTCAGGCTCCGTCACATTCTCAAGCCTTTTAAGGAATAGTTCAGAGGCGTCAACCAGATGGACGTCTATTTTGTAATGATCCCTGAATGTCTCCATAACCTCTTTGCTCTCGCCTTTTCTCAAGAGACCGTTATCCACAAATATGCAGGAAAGCCTGTCTCCTATGGCCTCATTCAGGAGAACGGCCACCACGGATGAATCGACGCCCCCTGACAGACCGCAGATCACCCTGTCGTTTGCCAGTCTTTTTCTTAACTCGTTTATTGTCTGTTTAGCAAAGGATGCCATTGTCCAGGAAGGCTCACAGCCGCAGATCCTGAAAAGAAAATTTTTCAGGATCTTCTGTCCATTGGGCGTATGGGCTACTTCAGGATGGAATTGCACGCCGAATATCCCCTTGTCGGAATCGGCCATAGCAGCAATCGGGCTGTTTTTGCTGTTCGCCAGGATCTTAAACCCTTCAGGGATCTTATCAATACGGTCGCCATGGCTCATCCATACGGTTTCTTCGCCGGATTTATCAAAGCCATGGAAGAGATTCCCGTCATCCATGATGCTGATCAATGCGTTTCCATATTCACGATCCGCGGCCTTTGCAACGATGCCGCCCAGTATATGGCTGAGATACTGCATGCCGTAACAGATGCCCAGAACGGGGATGCCCATCCGTAATATTTCCCTGTCCGCAAAAGGCGCATCCTTATCATAGATGCTGGAGGGACCGCCTGAAAGTATAATGCCTTCCGGAGTGAATTTCCTGATCCTGTCGATGGAGAGATTAAAAGGATGTATCTCGCAATATACCTGGTTCTCACGCACCCTTCTTGCAATGAGCTGGGTATATTGAGAACCGAAGTCCAGTATCAGTATCTTGTGTTTATAAATGTTGTCAGACATTATTATTCGACCCGATAATTCGGAGCCTCTTTAATGATATCCACGTCATGGACATGCGCCTCTTTAAGTCCTGCGCCTGTCACCTGCATAAACCTGGGTTTTGTCTTCAGTTCGCCGATATTGGCGCATCCAAGATAGCCCATGCCTGATCGCAGACCACCGATAAGCTGATAGGTCACGGCGGTCAGTGAGCCTCGATATGGAACCCTGCCCACAACGCCTTCCGGCACCAGATCCTTTTCGTCCTGGATATTCGCCTGGAAATATCTGTCCTTGCTCCCTTCCTTCATGGCCTCAATAGAGCCCATGCCCCTGTAAACCTTATAGGTCCTGCCCTGATAAAGGATAGTCTCACCGGGGCTTTCCTCTGTTCCGGCAAAGAGGCTTCCGATCATAACTGAATCCGCGCCTCCCGCAAGGGCCTTGGTGATATCTCCGGAATACTTTATACCTCCGTCAGCAATGATGGGCAGGCCGTGTTTAGCCGCCTCTTCAGCGCAATTCATTATAGCCGTCATCTGAGGGACGCCTATGCCGGCTACGATCCTTGTAGTGCATATGGAACCGGGACCGACACCTACCTTAACCGCGTCGGCGCCTTCATCAATAAGCGCCTTTGTCCCTTCAGCCGTGGCCACATTCCCCGCGATCAATTCAATGCGCGGATATTTTTTCTTAAACCTCTGGACGGTCTTGAGGACGTTCTCAGAATGACCGTGAGCCGTATCAACAAGCAGGACATCCACTGAAGCTTCAATAAGCCTTTCCACCCTTGCATCCATCTCAGGCCCAACGCCGATAGCGGCTCCGACCCTGAGCCGTCCGAGCGCGTCCTTGCAGGAATGCGGATATTTTTTTATCTTTTCAATGTCTTTAATAGTTATAAGGCCTTTCAATTTGCCGTTATCATCCACCACCAGAAGCTTTTCTATCCTTCTCTGATGCAGGATAGCCTTTGATTCCTCAAGGGTAATGCCGATCTTTGCGGTTGCAAGATCATCCTTTGTCATGACCTCTTCGATCTTTTGTTGCATATCTACAGCAAAACGAAGATCGCGATTTGTGATGATACCCAGCAGGTTGCCGTCCTTTACCACAGGCAAGCCGGAAATCTTGTATCTGTTCATGATATCCAGGACCTCTCCGATCTTCTTATCAGGCTCTATGGTAATCGGATTTACTATCATCCCGCTCTCGGATTTTTTGACCATCTCCACCTCAAGGGCCTGCCGCTCTATACTCATATTCTTATGTATAAAACCTATGCCTCCCTGCCGGGCCATAGTAATGGCGGTCGCAGATTCCGTGACCGTGTCCATGGCAGCGCTGACAAGCGGTATATTCATATTGATATTTCTGGACAGTCTTGTCTTCACATCCACCTGATCGGGCAGCACCGAAGACTTATCCGGCACCAGTATCAGGTCATCAAAGGTATATGCGTATTGTAAATCTATATTATTCATTATCTTCCCCCAGAATATAGGATATTAAGATCCCCTCAAGGATATCGGAATAACTTACCGTCATTTCCATTGAATTAAAAAAATGCATAATTCTTGCTACTGCGAGCGCCCCGGCAAGGATAACCTCAGCCCTGCCCTTTTCAATGCCCTTGATCTTCTGTCTTCTGTATATAGGCATGGACTTTATACGACTAAAGAGCGTTTCGATCTGATCCAGTTCAATAACCATTCCATTTATTTTTTCAGGCAATATTTCCCTGACGCCGAAACGGTTGATCGCTGCGGCAAGCGTCGTGGCAGTGCCGCCTGAACCTGTAAGCTGAATGTCTTTCAACCTTGCTTTATCCCTTGAAAGCCCCTGATCCAGCATTGAATCTATTTCGCTTGACAGGGCGAGGATCATATCGTCCGCTGGAGGATCTGAAGCAAGATATCCCCGGGTCAGAACCAGCGCCCCGATTGGGAGCGATTTGATGTTTAAATCACTTTCTTCTCCCCATATAAACTCAGTTGTGGCGCCGCCAAGATCGAATATAACATTGGAATCCGAACGGATCTTTCCTGATCCGTATACGACCCCCCTCCTTGTCAGCAGGGCCTCTCGCTCTCCTGAGATGATTTTCAGGTCTATCCCCGCTTTTTTTTTAATCGAGTCAATGAAATATCCGGCATTGACTGCGCGTCTTGCGACCCCCGTGGATACAGCGCAAAATTCATCTACGCCCAGCTTTTTTGCTCCTGAGATAAATCCTTTAACCGCCCTGGCCGTCCTTTCGACGGCCTCTTTTGTAAGATCGCATTTCTCATACCCTTTAAAGCCTTCAGCCAGATGCGTATATGCCCACTTCCTGTCCAGTGCCTCAAAAATGTGAAGGGAGTCCGTATATTCGGCGACCAGCATCCTGGTCGTATGACTCCCTATGTCAAGGGCTGCGATCCTTTTTCCGTTAAAGGAGGATTTACCCTGGTATATTTCATTATTCATTTGAGCAACACGAATCATCTATTTGAGGTTGACAAAGGAAATTACCAGAGCCTGCTGTCTTTTTCAAGGGATAAATACTCAGGAATAAGCATAAAGGCATTTATCTGGAAAAATAATATTTTCTTGTATTAAAAACTCCTGTTGATCCAGATTCGCCTTGACAACTCATACTTTAATAAATTAGATTTGTCCGCTAATTAATATTTTATATTACATTGACTTATTTCCGTTTATGATCCTGCATAAAGAGGAATTAATACTTCATTGTTTAGGCTACTGAGCGGAATACATTTTAAAATAAATTTTGGAGGTATTTTTACATGAGCGATGAAAAGAAGGCCGACAGAAAGCAGTTTGCGTCCGGCAAGGTATTAAAAAAGATAATGGCGGACCACTTTTATGAACTGGATGAGGCGTCCAGGACAGGGTCCAGAAAAATTGCCTGGTGCACCAGCGTAGGTCCTGCGGAACTCCTGAGGGGCATGGGTTTCCTGGTCTATTTTCCTGAAAACCATGGCGCCATGCTCGGTTCCACAAGGATGTCGACAGAACTCATCCCCTATGCCAATGCGATCGGTTACTCGCCGGATATCTGCTCATATCTGACCAGCGACATCGGTTCGTATCTGCAGAAGAAGACCCCCCTTACCGCTGCCTATAATATACAGTCAGTTCCGAAGCCGGATGTCCTTGTATTCAACACGAATCAATGCAGGGATGTCAAGGATTGGTTTAACTGGTATGCCGACGAATTCAAGGCCCCTGTCATGGGCGTTCACACCCATAGAGAGCTTGGAGATATTAAAAAATATCAGATCGGCGATATAGCAAAACAGATTGAGGAACTTGTCCCCGGGCTGGAAAAAGTAGCAGGCAAAAAATTCGATATTGATCAATTTAAGGAGGCAATAGGATATTCAAGGCGTACATCTGAACTTTGGAGGGCCTGTCTTGAATCCGCCTCTGCCATACCTTCGCCATGGACCTTCTTTGACGCAACCATACATATGGGCCCGGCGGTTGTTGCAAGGGGCACAAAAGAGGCGGTAGAATATTATGAAATCCTGCTCGCGGAACTTAAAGCCAGGATCAAAGACAAAATAGGCGCCTTAGAAAATGAAAAACACCGCATCTACTGGGACGGCATGCCGGTATGGGGAAAACTGCGCTCCCTATCGGACCAGTTCTCATCTTTAAATACATGCATTGTTGCATCCACCTATTGCAACAGCTGGATCTTCGACCAGCTTGATCCTAAGGAACCCTTTGAGAGCATGGGGCGTGCCTATCTTGAGCTCTTTATTGTAAGGGATGAGGATTTTAAAGAAAAATACATGAGAGATTGTTTTGAAAAATACAAATTCACAGGCATCATATTCCATGACGCAAAGACCTGTCCGAATAATTCAAACAACCGTTACGGTCTGCCCGAGAGGTTGAGCAAACATTTCGGGATACCCCAGCTTACAATCAACGGGGATCTGAATGACCTGAGATGCTATTCCGAAGAACAGGCAAAGACAAACATCGAGGCCTTTATCGAGCAACTGGAAGAAAGGTCTTAACAGTCTCTATTCAACCTGTCCATACTGAAACCAAATTGCCTCTCCCCCAGGGGAGGCAATTATAAAAAATCTTGCCAACTTTTTTATCAATATTGCATGTTAGATAGTAAATATGTCTGATAATATTAAATCCATCTATGTAGGCGTGGATGTAGGCGCCTCCCGCACGAAGGTTGTTGTCCTCAACCCAGACAAGGTCATGATCGGTCATGCAATCAGGAAGTCCGGAACGGATTTTCAGCAGACGGCCGACATCTGCCTCCTTTCCGCACTGGAAATGGCAGGGTCATCGGAGGACAATATCAAATCCGTGATCTCAACAGGCTACGGGAGAAAAAATGTCTCCTTCAGCAATGGGACAAAAACGGAGATAGGGTGCCATGCGAAAGGCGCCTTTCATTATTTTCCCATGGCTATTACCGTCCTTGATATAGGAGGACAGGACAATAAGGTAATCAGGCTGGATGATCATGGCAGACGACTTAATTTCAAGATGAACAGAAAGTGCGCCGCAGGCACAGGCGCCTTTTTAGAAGAGATGTCTCTCCGTCTTGATATACCGCTGGAAGACATGGACGCCCTTGCAAGGGGATCCACAAGCACAGTGGAACTTGGAAGCTTCTGCACTGTTTTTTCGGCAACCGAGGTGCTTGAAAAGATAAGACAGGGTAAAAAGGTCCCGGATATTGTAAAAGGACTCTTCTTATCGGTTATCAAGAGGGTCCTGGAGATGGAGATCTTATCCGGAAAGGTAGTCATGACAGGGGGTGTGGTTGCCCATAACCCCTATCTTGTACAGATGGTCCGCGATATCAGCGGGATGGATGTCAGCACGCCGGAATACCCCCAGCTTGCAGGTGCGGTCGGGGCCGCCCTTTTCGCCATGGAAGATTGATTAAAAATTCCTTTACCTTAGCGTCAAAAAAGCATATGCAATTTTTCTATGTTTGCTATTCCCCCGGAAGATTCCTTACTTTATTCATACTCAAGCTAAATAATCCTTAATATTATCAATAACCTTTTACAACAAGAATATATCGGCACATTATTTGCATAATTTTGATCCACTAAGGAATAATGGCTGTTATGGCAAATACGAACGGCATAAGTTTAAAGGATTTGATTAAAACCCTCCTCTCTGAGATAGAGAAAAATGACCCTTTTATGAGGAGTCATGCGGAGCGCGTTGCCGCAAATGGTCTCAGATTTTCAAAAACGCTTCTACTCAGCAGGGAGGAGATTAATCTGATATATCTTGCCGGATTACTCCACGATATCGGCTTCATCTTCCTCCCGGCCGAAATTGTCCAGAAACGCGGCAACGCGAATGATACAGAATATGATATTATTAAAAGACATCCATTGATTTCAGAAAAAATTGTTTCAAAATATCCTGTTTTGTCAAATATATTGCCTATTATACGGCATCATCACGAATCGGTTGACGGCAGCGGCTACCCTGACGGCCTGAAGGAAAATGAAATCCCTCTTGGTGCAAAGATACTCAGCCTTGTCAACTGGTTTGATGGTATGACTGTTAAAAGACCTCCACTTAAATCGTTAAACGTGAACGATGCCCTGACTGGAATAATTGAAAAGGCAGGTAAAAAGTTTGATCAAGGCCTCACAGAAAAATTTATAGCCTTTGTTCAATCATCACAGCCTGTTTCGAATAACGATTCAGGCGATTCCGGAAAGGCTGAAAAGACTAACCCGGAGGCGCAACAGGAGGTAAAAAGAACAGAAGCAACCCACATATCAAGAGAAATCGTCCAGGACATCATCAATAAATATAAAAAGGATGAGATTGAACTCCCCGTTCTCTCCAAGGTAGTTCATGAAATACAGGAGGCCATGAGCAACCCTACAACGACGGTTGATCAGCTAGCAAAAATAATCGAAAGAGATGCGGTAATTTCAGTCCGTCTTATCGCCGTTGCCAACTCAGTGGTTTACAGAGGCACAGGAAAGGTTGTGACGGTGAAAGAAGCCATCCCCAGGGTTGGCGTTAAAGAGACACACAGCATAGTTACAACAATCTCGAATAAAAGTATTTATGATACGAAAGAGAAACAATTTAAAAGCATCATGGAAAATCTCTGGCTTCATTCTCTCGCGTCAGGCTATGTAGCGAAGTCCCTTTCAATGAAATTGAAGCTCGGGGAAACCGATAAATATTACTTTATGGGTCTTATTCATGATATAGGGAAAGTATTACTCCTAAAGGCATTCAGCGATATGCACTCAAAAAATAACTCGCTGGATATCAATGAAATAATGGCGGCTATCCATGAAGCTCATGCAAGTTTCGGAGGGGCCATATTGCGGAAATGGGGCTACTCGGAAACACTGATAAGGATACCTCTCCTTCATGAAGGTCCTGATTTCCGTCCCGATGCTGATAGAGAGATCCTTTCAATTAATCTTGCGAGCAACATAGCCAATAACATCGGTTATGGTCTGCAAGAGGATATGTGTCCTGATCCGTCAAAGACTAAATCAGCCAGGCTCCTGGAAGCTGATTTCGGCATGATTGAAGATATAGGGCAAGAGGTTAAAACGCTTATGGATGGAGTATCAGAAGTCTTCTGATTTAACTTGGAACCCTCCTGCAATTAATTATCAATCAAGAAAAATCCACCTTATTTCATTAATGATTGATTCTTGCTTTCTATCTTTTTTATTATCCCGGTCGTTGAAGACCCTTCCACAAAAGCGATACTTTTAACCTCCCCGCCCGCAGCAATAACAACATCGCTTCCCACTATGTCCCCGGGTTTCCAGTCTCCTCCCTTAACAAGTATATCCGGCATCAGGAATTTAATGACTTCAAATGGGGTATCCTGGTCAAAAATAATCACGCTGTCAACGAACCCCAGGGCGGCAAGCATCTCCGCCCTTTCGTCCTGTTTAACGACAGGCCTTTCAGGTCCTTTAATCGCCCTAACTGATCTGTCGCTGTTAACACCTACGATCAGATGATCTCCAAGAGTTCTTGCCTCATAGAGATAACGCGCATGCCCGATATGCAGTATATCAAAGCAACCGTTAGTAAAAACGATCTTTTTGCCCATAGCCTTTAGACGTTCGATTTCTTGTTTGGCTTCAGGAAGCCTTCTAATTTTTTGACGATAGTTTTGCATTTTTAAAACTCCAAATCAGTGAAGACAATATCATATTTTATAAATATGGCACATATCCGGATTTTTTTACAAGTTAATCCTGGCCCCGGACCGGGTAAATATAAAAGGCATCTTATTCCACACCCTGAAAAACAGATCCGTCTTAAACCCTGGAATAACTCTAATATCATTTCCAGTCGCAGCATATAATCTTTTTTCTTCCAAAAGCCTCTTTAAGATATCAGCGCCCAGAGATCCCCTCTTATCAGATTCCTTTTCGACCTCAAGCGCCTCCATGAGGCCTAAGACTTCATTGCCGGCCTTGACGCCTTTTAAAAAATTGATAATCCTTGCCGTAATAAAAAGAGTGAAAAGATCATCACGTTTAAAATTGTCGGTGACAATAGCCATTGCAGTTGAACGGGATCTTACTATGTCGACTTTTGTTCTATCGGGAAATTCTTCAGCTATAGCAGACCCGGGCGTCAGATAAAAAATGGAAACGCCGATAAGAACAGGCAGCCCTGCAAGGAGAACCACGGTCTCAATCATATCATCCAAGGTCTCATTCGGAAGCCCGAGTATCTGATATGTGACTATCTCAAGACCAAGATCATATGCCGTTTTTACAATTTCGAGGTATTTATCCAGGGTATGAGGACGCTTGAACCTCTTCAGGGTTGCTGCATTCGATGACACAAGCGACAGATTAAGGCCGTTAAACCCTGCCTTTTTCATAAGCCTCAGAATCTCGGGATCCAGGCTCATGTATGATATGCCGTTCATTGCAACAAGCTGAACATCGCCCGCCGGGTAAAGTGTGATCAGGTTCTCCAATAGTTTCTTAAAATAATCCCCGTTATAGCTCAGATTATCATCCTCAAAATCAAATACCCTGTAGCCTTCATCATATCGCTTTTTTATCTCCGTCATTACATCTTCAAGGGACCTTATCCTGAATCCATCACCGAATGTAAGATGCACCGAACAGAAGGTACACCTATGAGGGCAGCCCCGTGAGGTTGTTATAAAGCAAAGAGGTTTGTTATTAAGTCTGTAGCGATTTAAAGGAAGATCCGAAAAATCAGGCTGCGCAAGTTCCTTATAATCATAGGGGCGCCCCATGGGATTAAGTATCATCTCGGAATCGCGTTTGAATCCTAGATTCGGCACATCACTCATAGCTCCGCCTGATCGGAATCGCTTAAGAAATTCCACCAGCGGCCTCTCGCCTTCACCCCGGACGATATAATCCACATTCGGGTCCTGCAATACGGAATGAGGCCTAGCCGAGACATGTGAACCGCCCATTATGATCGGGAGGTCGATAAGCCCTTTGATTGCCTCTGCGCATGCAAGTGCCTCTTTGTAATAAGGTGAAAACAGCGATGATATGCCTACAACATCAGGCTTCTCTTTTACTGCATCTCCTGCAATCTCATCAAAACCTGCACCGAAATGATAAAGATGATGAAACGTGGAAAACGGGCTTTTATCATGATATTTATAATAATCCTTGAGATAAGAAAATTCTCCGGGAAAGGCTATGGTCTTCCGCCCCCACCCTTGATGATAATCCTTTACAACAACCTCGACATCGGGCATATGTTTTTTAACAGCAGCCTTTAGCATGCAAAGACCCAGGGGCTGCAGCCGGATATCGGTATCATAAAAATCTCGTATGGGGGGTTGAAGAAGAACTACTTTCATATAAACATCTCTTCCGGATTTAAGGTGTTGTTATTTACCCAATGGGCAATCATACTTTTTCCCGCGGATGCCCCTTAAATACCATTTTATTATCTTGTATAGGAACAGAAAAATAAATATAATCCTACAGAAAAATACAGGGAGGAGATTATGGCCGAAACCATTGAAGGACATATCTACAAGACCTTTGATCTTGATCTCAAAGAATTAAAAGCTAAACTGCGCTTTCAAGGCGAGCTCGTGGAAAGCGCCATACAGAATGCCGTCAAGGCCCTCACGGAAAGACGCTCGGAGATTGCTGAAAAGGTCATAAAGGATGACGACATAGTCAATCTAAAAGAGGTTGAGATAGATGAGTTCTGTCTGAAACTGCTGGCCTTGAGACAGCCTGCTGCAAGGGACTTGAGATTCATCACAACCGCCATAAAGATAAATTACGACCTTGAAAGAATCGGCGATATGGCTGTAAACATCTGTGAAAGGGTGCTGGAACTCAATCAGGAGCCTCAATTAAAGCCCTATATCGATCTTCCCAAGATGACCGATATTGCGCAGAACATGGTAAAAGAGGCCCTTGATGCCTTTCTAAATGAAGATATTAAGCTTGCCTTGAAGGTGACAAGAGACGATGAAAAGGTAGATCAGTTTCTTGATCAGATATTCCGTGAGCTGCTGACATTTATGAGGCAGGACCCCGGGACCATAACCCGCGCCGTAAGGGTTCTTTTCCTGGCCAAATATCTTGAGAGAATGGCTGACCATGCCGTTGATATTGCAGAACTTGTCTTGTTCATGATGGAAGGCAAGATAATCCGTCATCTCAAACCTGTTCAAGAGAAATGATCCAAATGACCAGATTGTTTTATATTTTTATCTTTCTCGTCACAATGACGGCCATTTCATGCAGCAGGGAAGGCACCGGAGATAAAGACGATGCGTCCACGATTACAATAGCAGGATCAACCTCAGTGATGCCCTTTACTGAAAAGCTGGCGGAATATTTTATGCTCGACCATCCTGATTTCGTTATCAATGTCCAGGGCGGAGGCTCAACGGCAGGCGTTCAGGCCTGCCTGAACAGGACGGTCGACATAGGCATGTCTTCCAGAAATCTAAAAGATGATGAAAAGACACTTAACACTATAACAATCTGTAATGACGGGATAGCAATCGTAGTCCACCCGAATAATACTATAAACAACCTCACGTTGGAACAGATAAGGGATATCTTTAACGGCCGCATAAAAAACTGGAAGGACCTTGGCTGGATCGACCGGAGGATTGACGCTGTTACCAGGGAAGAGGGCTCGGGGACAAGGGGTTCATTTGAAGAACTTGTCATGAACAAAATGGAGATAGATGACGGGATAATGGTTCAGGACTCAAACGGATCAGTCAAAGAGATTATTGCAACCGATCCTTACGCCATCGGCTATATATCTCTCGGGCTTTTGGACAAACGGGTGAAAGGGTTGGCGATTGACGGGATTGCCCCGACCGTCGAGAACATTAAAAACGGATCATATCTGATTGTAAGACCCTTCCTTTTTATTACAAATGGAACGCCAGGGGAAAAGGTCCGTCTTTTTATCGATTATGTGCTTTCAAATGACGGCCAAACCATTCTTAAAAAAGAGGGGCTGATAGATATAATGTGACAGTGACGGCTTTAAAAAAAGAACAATTCGTAAAATTCGTGCTGACGGTTTTTGCGCTTTCTTCACTCTTATTTCTTTTTCTGATCTTTGCTTTTATACTTATTGAGGGTCTGCCTCTATTTCACAAAGCAGGTCTTAAAAATATTATCTTCGGTTTGAAGTGGGCGCCTACAAAAGGCCTCTTCGGGATATTCCCGATGATCATATCTTCATTCCTTGTGACCTTCGGCGCGCTTCTTATCGGCGGTCCGATGGGCCTTTCCTGCGCTGTTTACCTCTCAGAATATTCCGGGAAAAAAATGAAGATGTTGCTGAAACCCGCCCTTGAGCTGCTGGCCGGGATACCCTCGGTAGTCTACGGTTTTCTTGGCGTAATCTATATCGTTCCGCTGGTCCGGAACTTCCTTGGCGGTTCGGGATTCTCATTGCTGGCAACCTCAATAATTCTGGGCATAATGATCCTGCCTACAATAATAAGCATATCCTTTGATTCGATTGCGAGTGTCCCAAAAAGCTTCAGGGAAGGATCATTGGCCATGGGCGCCACAAAATGGCAGACCCTCTATAAAGTGGTGATACCTGCCGCCAAATCAGGGATCATGGCCGGTTTTATCCTCGGGATGGGCAGGGCCATAGGAGAAACCATGGCGGTTATCATGATCGCCGGCAACGCGCTTAAAATCCCGACCGGCATACTTGATCCGTTAAGGACGCTCACGGGAAATATTGCACTTGAACTTGCATACGCAACAGGGGATCACAGGCAGGGTTTATTTTCCACGGGCGTAGTCTTACTGGTTATCATTATGGCCCTTAACTATATCGCCAATTTCTGGATAAAGAAAAAAAGACTTAATTAAAAGGAGCTGTTCTGGATTGAGGATAAAACCCGGCAACATAGATAAACTTGCAAGGATCGGATTTAACATCCTGTCTTTTTTTACTGTCGGCATACTGGTTGTTATAATCTCCATAATATGCGTCAAGGGTTTCTCAAATATCAATCTTGAGTTTATATTCTCTTCTCCCGAGGACATGGGCAGACACGGGGGCATATTTCCTTCCATAATGGGGACTATCTTTCTTGCCGCACTTTCGATCATCTTCGCAACGCCTTTAGGTCTTGGCACGGCTATCTTTCTCACCGAGTATACAAAGGAGTCCGTGTTTACAAAGATCATCCGATTCGGCGTGGAATCACTTGCAGGGATACCGTCTATTATCTACGGGTTGTTCGGCTTTATTTTCTTCGTTATAAAACTGGGCATGGGGTGGTCGCTCCTGTCAGGCGTGCTAACCATGACTATAATGATCCTGCCCACGATCATAAGGACAAGCGAAGAGGCCATCAAGGCGGTTCCCAAAAATCTCAGGATTGTCAGTTATTCCCTTGGCGCTACAAGATGGGAGACAGTCACAAAGGTCGTATTGACTTCGGCCGTGCCGGGCATCCTGACAGGCATCATGCTAAGCATAGGAAGGGTCGTCGGCGAGACCGCGGCGGTAATCTTTACAATGGGAAGTTCTTTGCGTCTCCCGACATCCCTGATGGAATCGGGCAGGACAATGGCGGTACACTTTTATATCCTTGCCAGGGAAGGCATATCCATGGATAAGGCCTATGCCACGGCCCTGGTGCTTGTTTTAAGCATAACGGCAATCAATATACTTGCCTATTACATAATGAACAAGGTTGTATCAAGGTATTCGTAATCATATGGATGTTAAAATAAGAGTCGAGAACCTGAGGGCGTCATTCGGCAAACAGGATATCCTGAAGGGGATTACCATTGACGTCTATAAAAACATGGTGACCGGATTTATGGGTCCATCCGGAAGCGGAAAATCTACGCTGATCTCCGTTTTCAACAGGATGA
>Ga0153915_10000581_pt1 | contig 34054 bp, 41 predicted proteins | sample Opewatmetagenome_2_FD_107003 | JGI IMG/M metagenome (GOLD analysis project Ga0153915, IMG submission 107003) | Freshwater wetland microbial communities from Ohio, USA - Open water 3 Core 3 Depth 3 metaG | ecosystem: Environmental > Aquatic > Freshwater > Wetlands | place: USA: Ohio, Lake Erie... | reverse complement strand
GATCGTCGAGACCGCCAAGCGCTCCGGCGCCCGCGTCTCGGGTCCCGTTCCCCTTCCGACGAACATCGAGAAGCTCTCCGTCAACCGCTCCCCGCACGTGGACAAGAAATCCATGGAGCAGTTCGAGACCCGCACCCACAAGCGGCTCATCGACATCATCGAGCCGACCGCCCAGACGGTCGACGAGCTCAAGAAACTCAACCTCCCGTCCGGAGTCGATATCACCATCAACGTCTGACCCCTTTTGTTGACAGACAGTTAGCAGCCAGCCGGGCTCCGTCCGGCATGCTAATGTAGGTCTCACGAAACGGAATCCTCCACCTACCGCTTAGCCCATGATCGCCACTCTCCTAGGCAAAAAGATCGGGATGACGCAGGTCTACGACGCGCAAAACGTCCTGATCCCCGTCACCGTGATCGAGGCCGGCCCCTGCCCGGTCGTACAGGTCAAGACCACCGAGACCGACGGCTACAACGCCGTGCAACTCGGTTTCTCGCGCCAGAAGCTCAAGAACACGAGCAAGGCCGAGCTCAACCACGCCAAGAAGGCCGGACTGACCGAGGCACCCCGCGCGCTTGGCGAAGTCCGCCTCGCCGAGCCCCCCGCCGCGAAGCCCGGTGACATCATCACCGTCGAGGTCTTCAAGGAAGGCCAGTTCGTCGACATCCTCGGCATCTCCAAGGGAAAGAGCTTCCAGGGCGTCGTCAGGCGGTTCCGCGTGCAAGGCGGACCTGCCGCCCACGGCTCGATGTTCCACCGCCGCATCGGTTCGATCGGCATGCGCCAGACGCCCGGCCGTTCCTGGAAGAACCAGGCGATGCCCGGCCATCTCGGCCGCGATCACACCACCATCCAGAACCTCCGGGTCGTCAAGGTCCTCCCCGAGAAGAACCTGATCTTGGTCAAGGGGGCCATCCCCGGCGCGAACGGCGACGATGTCGTCGTGCGCTCCGCCATCAAGGGCCAGCCCAAGGCCGCGAAATAACGAACAGGAGATTCCGCAGCCATGAAGCTCAAAGTTTACAGTTCCGACGGCACGACCAGCCACGAGGCCGAGTTCAAGTTTCCGGCGTTCGAAGGCGACAAGGGCGTGCAGGCAGTCAAGGAGGTCGTCGTGGCCCACCAGGCCAACGCGCGCCTCGGCACCCATTCCACGCTCCGGCGCGGAGAGGTTCGCGGTGGCGGCAGGAAGCCGTGGCGCCAGAAGGGCACCGGCCGTGCCCGCGCCGGTTCCAACCGCTCCCCCCTGTGGCCCGGCGGCGGCGTCGTCTTCGGCCCCAAGCCGCGCGACTACAGCCTCAAGATCAACGCCCGCGTCAAGGCCCTCGCCTTCAGCCGCGCCCTCTTCGACCGCGCCGTGGCTGGCGAGATCGACGTCATCGAGAAATTCGAGGTGAGCCCCGTCAAGACCAAGGTCATCGACCAGCTCCTCAGCCGGATCGCCCCCGCAGGCAAGCTGCTCATCGTCGACGATCCCTTCGCGGCGGATACCCGCCGCGCCGCCCGCAACCTCGACCGGATCACTCTCCAGGACGCCGTAAAACTCAACACCCTCGACCTCTGCCAGTACCGGAGGATCCTGGTGTCGGCCAAGGCCCTTCAAACCATTCTCGCCCGCGCGATCGCGACCAACGGAGGCAACTGATGATCAACCCCGATAAAGTGCTCAAGCACATGCGCCTGACGGAGAAGTCCAACAAGCTCTCCTCAGAGTACAGCCAGTACACGTTCGAGGTCGCCCCCAGCGCCACCAAACACACCGTGCGCGAGGCCGTCGAGCAGACGTTCAAGGTCACCGTCACGCGCGTGAACATCCAGAACATCCGCGGCAAGAACAAGCGCAGCCGCACCGGCCGCCCGACGAAGACGTCCGACCTCAAGAAGGCCATCGTGACGCTGAAACAGGGCGACAAGATCGAGCTCGTCTGAGCCGCGCCGCCAGGAGACTACCGACAATGCCAATCAAAACTTCCCGTCCGATCACGCCGTCCCTCCGGTACACGTCGCTCAACCACTGCGACGAGATTGTCGCCAAGCGTCCCGAGCGCGGCCTCACCGAGAGCAAGAACAAGACCGGTGGGCGCAACTGCTACGGCCGACTCACCTCCCGCCGCCGCGGCGGCGGGCACAAGCAGCTCTACCGCATCCTCGACTTCAAGCGGGCCAGGCTCGACATCCGCGCGCGCGTCCAGGCGATCGAATACGATCCCAACCGCAGCGCCCTGATCGCGCTCATCGCCTACACCGACGGCGTCAAGAACTACATCCTCGCCCCTAAGGGCCTCAAGATCGGCGACTCGATCATCAGCACCGCCAAGTGCGAGAACAACGAGTACCGCCCGGGTGACGCTTTCCCGCTCGAGACCATCCCGCCTTCGACCCGCGTCCACGCCGTCGAGCTCATGCCCGGACGCGGCGCCCAGCTCGCCCGCTCCGCAGGTGCCAGCCTCGAACTCGTGGCTGTCGAAAACGGCAACGCCCAGCTCAGGCTCCCCTCCGGCGAGATCCGCCTGGTCAATGCCCGCTGCCGCGCCACCATCGGCGAGGTCGGCAACGCCGACCACATCAACGAGTCGCTCGGCAAGGCCGGACGCAACCGCTGGCTCGGGCGCCGTCCGCGCGTCCGCGGAATGGCGATGAACCCGGTCGACCACCCCAACGGTGGCGGCCAGGGCAAGTCCAAGGGTGGTGGCGGTCGCCAGCAGGTCGTCTCTCCCTGGGGCCAGCTCGCCAAGGGCTTCCCGACGCGCCGCCGTTCGCAGCGCTCCAACAGTGTCATCCTCGTCCGCCACAACGGCCGTCCGCCGCGTGGCAAGAAGTAAGCCGCCGACCTCCCTCCCTTCACCATGGCTCGTTCAATCAAGAAAGGTTTCTTCGTCGACCCCCACCTGATGGCGAAGATCGAGAAGGCCGGCAAGGCCGCCTCCCGCAAACCCATCCAGACCTGGTCGCGCCGGTCGACCATCACGCCCGACTTCGTCGGACACACCTTCAATGTCCATAACGGCAAGGCGTTCGTCGCCGTGTACGTGACCGAGAACATGGTCGGCCACAAGCTCGGCGAGTTCTCGCCGACCCGCATCTTCAAGGCGCACGGCGGCATGACCCGCAAGGAGATCTAGCCCATCCCCAGCGCCCTCCGCCGCCCAACCGCAGGAACCACCATGGAAGTCAAAGCTCTCACCCGCAACACGCGCATGTCGCCCAAGAAGGTGCGCGAAGTCGCCCGCAAGATCCAGGGACGCAAGGTCCCGGCCGCGGTCGACCTGCTCACCCTCATCCCGCGCAAGTCCGCCCGTCTGTTGCTCAAGACGCTCAAGAGCGCCATCGCCAACGCCGAGAACGACCCCAAGGTCAACCTCACCGCCGATCAGCTCTTCGTCCACCGCGCCATCGTCGAGAACGGCCCCGTGCTCCGCCGCTTCAAGGCCGGCGCCCGCGGCTCCGCGATGCCCCGCCGCAAGAAGATGTCCCACATCCGCATCGTCCTCACCGACGAGGCGGCGAAGAAATAACCCAGCCCAACACCGCCTCGGCAACCTTTGCTCCCATGGGTCAGAAGACACATCCCGTCGGTTTTCGCCTCGCCGTCTCGCGCAACTGGCAGTCCCGCTGGTTCGCCAACAAGAAGGATTTTCCCGGCCTCCTCAAGGAGGACCAGATCATCCGCGCCAAGCTCATGGAGAAGCTCAAGCAGGCCTCCGTGCCCCGCATCTTCATCGAGCGCGCCTCCAATCGCGTCCGCGTCAAGATCTTCACCGCCCGCCCCGGCATCGTCATCGGACGCAAGGGTCAGGAGATCGAGAAGATCAAGGAGGAGCTCGCCAAGTTCACCGGCAAAGAGATCCTCCTCGACATCCAGGAGGTCAAGAAGCCTGAGATCGAGGCCCAGCTCGTTGCCGAGAACGTGGCTCTCCAGCTCGAGCGCCGCATCGCTTTCCGCCGCGCGATGAAAAAGGCCGTCGAGATGGCCATGACCCTCGGCGCCGAGGGCATCCGCATCCAGTGCTCCGGCCGCCTCGGCGGCGCCGAGATCGCCCGCCGCGAGTGGCAGCGCAAGGGCCGCGTTCCCCTGCACACCCTCCGCGAGAACATCGATTACGGGTTCGCTGAAGCCCACACCCTTTACGGCAAGATCGGCGTCAAGTGCTGGATCTGCAAAAAGGATGCCGACATGACCAACTGAGCCTCTCCTGAGGTTCCCGAACCTAGATCTCCGACACCTTTCCGTCCATGGCTCTCTCCCCCGCACGCACCAAATATCGCAAGATGCAGAAAGGCAGCCTCGCCGGCAATGCCAAGCGTGGTAACACGCTTGTCTTCGGCGAGTTCGGCCTGCAGTCCCTCAGCCGCGGCCAGATGACCGGGGGTCAGATCGAGGCCGCCCGCGTGGCCATCTCCCGCCACCTCAAGCGCAAGGGCAAGCTCTGGATCCGCATCTTCCCCCACAAGCCCATCACCAAGAAGCCCGCTGAGACCCGCATGGGCCACGGCAAGGGCCCCGTCGAGTACTATGTCGCCCAGATCAAGCCCGGAGTCATCCTCTTCGAGCTCGGCGGCATTCCCGCGACCCTCGCCAAGGAGGCGCTCCGGCTCGCCGACACCAAACTGCCGTTCAGATGCCGTCTCATCGTCCGCGAGGGCGCGGCGCTCTGACCCAGGCTCCACCGACCGAACCGCATCCACGCCACTCTCATGACCACGAAAGAACTCCGCGAGCTCTCTCCCGCCGAACTGGCGACCAAGCTGCGCGAGACCCGCGACCAGCTCCTTCAGCTGCGCCTCCGCAAGCAGACCGGCCAGGTCGAGAAGCCCCACCTCATCCGCTCCTATCGCAAGGACATCGCCCGCATCGAAACCGTCCTCCGCGCCAAGTCCGCCGCCCCGGCCGTCTGAAAACCGCCATCTTCCCATGCCCGCCTCCACCCGCTCCCAGCGCAAGACCCTCGTCGGCTTCGTCACCAGCCGCATGGGTGACAAGTCCATCAAGGTCACCATTCCTTTCCGCACGCCTCACGCGAAGTACCAGAAGGTCGTCAATCGCCAGACCGTCGTGCACGTTCACGACGAGAAGAACGAGGCCCGGGTCGGCGACAAGGTCGAGGTCATGGAGACCCGGCCCATCAGCCGCCTGAAGCGCTGGCGCGTCGTCAAGGTCGTCGAGGCCGCCGAGACGGCCACCGCCCAGGCCATCTCCGAGCAGGACGTGGCCGAGGCTGTTCCCACCAAGCTCGCGGCCGCTCCCGCGGCCCCTGCCGCGCCGGCCGCACCCACGGTCTGAACCCTCCAGCAACCCTCACCGCCAACTCCTTCGGAGGCACGCCATGATTCAACTGCGCTCCATTCTCGACATCGCCGACAACACAGGCGCTCGCAAGGCCGCGCTCATCCAGCGCATGGGCCAGAAGACCGCCTACGCCCACGTCGGCGACGTTGTCACCGTCCACATCAAGGAAAGCTCGACCGATGCCACTGTGAAAAAAGGCGAGGTGTGCAAAGCCGTGGTCGTCCGCACCAAGGCGCCCATCCGCCGCAGCGACGGGAGCTACCTTCGCTTCGACAGCAACGCGATCGTGATCCTTGGCCCCGACGACAATCCGCGGGGCACGCGCATCTTCGGGCCCGTCGCCCGCGAGCTCCGCGCCAAGAACTTCATGAAGATCATCTCGCTCGCCCCGGAGGTTCTCTGACCATGCAGAAATTTCACATCAAACGCGGCGACATCGTCGTCGTCATCTCCGGCTCCCACAAGGGCAAGCAGGGCAAGGTCCTCGAGATTCTGGCGTCCAAACAGCGCGCCCGCGTCGAGGGCGTCGCCATGATCAAGCGCCACCTCAAGAAGTCCCAGGAGCATCCGCAGGGCACCATCGCCGAGCGCGAGGGCTCGATCCACATCTCCAACCTCACGCCGCTGGCGGTCTGGGAGAAGCGCAAGGGCGCTCCCGCCCCGGCCAAGGCCCCCGCAGCCCAGTAGTCCGACCCGCTAAACACTCCTTCCGCCGCCGGCACGGAAACCCGGCCGCATTCCCATGAGTTACATTCCTTCCCTCAACAAACAGTACATCGAGCAGGTGGCGCCCGAGCTGATGAAGCTCCGCGGCTACAAGAACAAGCACCAGGTGCCGCGGCTCGTTAAGGTCACGCTCAACACCGGCATCGACGCCGAGGCCGACAAAAACGTCATCGCCGACACCCAGCGCGACATCACGACGATCGCCGGACAGAAACCCGTGCTGGCCAAGTCGAAGAAGGCCATCGCCAACTTCAAGCTCAAGAAGGGCCAGGTCGTCGGCTGCCACGTCACGCTGCGCGGCCCCGCGATGTGGGAGTTCCTCCTCCGCCTCATCGCCGTCGCCCTCCCGACCATCCGCGACTTCCGCGGCGTCTCGCCAAAGTTCGACGGCCGGGGCAACTACACGATCGGGATCGCCGACCACACCATCTTCCCCGAGATCACCGTCGACAACGTCAAGAAGCACATCGGCCTCGACATCACCATCGTGACGAGCGCCCAGACCGACGACGAGGCGCGCGATCTCCTCCGCCTGCTCGGCATGCCCTTCCGCCGCAGCGAGGCTCCCAAACCCGCCGCCGCAGTCCACGCCCGCAAGCCGGCCCCCGAAGCTGCCGAAAAAGACTCCGAAACCAAGGCCTCCTGAGCCGCTGAACCGGATCCTCTCCCATGCCCAAGACCTCTGCCATCGAGCGTAACAAGAAACGCCAGCGCCTGATCGCCAAGTACAAGGCCAAGCGCGCCGAGCTCAAGGCCATCCTCATCAACCCGAAGACGACCGACGAGGAGTTCTTCGCCGCCCAGAAGAAGCTCGCCAAGCTCCCCCGCAACTCGTCCCCGGTCCGCGTCCGCAACCGCTGCTCGCTCAGCGGCCGCCCCCGCGGCTACATTGGCCGGTTCGGCGTCTCCCGCATCACCTTCCGCGAACTCGCGCTCGCCGGCAAGATCCCCGGCGTCATCAAATCCTCCTGGTAAACCTTTTCGCCGGCGGGAGTGGGATATGACCCGCCCGGCATTCACAAACCACATCCGCCATGACTGATCCGATCAGCGATTTCCTGACCCGGCTCCGCAACGCCAGCAGGGCGCACCGCGAAGACTGCGTCGCCCCCCATTCCAAGGTCAAGGAGGCCCTCGCCGGCATCCTCAAGGCCGAGGGCTACGTCGCCGACGTCGCCAGCGGCGCCGATGCCGATGGTCACAAGACCGTCGTCGTAAAGCTCAAGTACGTCGACGGCGCGCCCGCCATCACCGGCATCCGCCGCAGGAGCACGCCTGGCCGCCGCATCTACGTCCGCTGCGACGAGATTCCGCTCGTCCTCAACGGACTCGGCATCTCGATCGTTTCCACTTCCAGGGGCCTCTTGAAGGACCAGGACTGCCGCCGCAATAAGCTCGGCGGCGAGCTCATCTGCAACGTTTGGTAAGGAGACCCTCCGCCATGAGCCGCATCGGCAAGAAACCCGTTTCCATCCCCGACAAGGTCAAGGTCAACGTCGAGGACCACGCCATCCAGGTCGAGGGTCCCAAGGGCAAGGTCAGCAAGACCTTCGCCGACGTCGTCAAACTGTCGGTCAACGACAAAAAACAGATCATCGTCACCCCGCTGGCCGACACCCGCTTCGCCGGCGCCATGTTCGGCACCGCCCGTTCCATCATCAACGGCATGGTCAAGGGTGTGACCGAGGGCTATGCCAAGGATCTCGAAATCCAAGGCGTAGGCTTCAAGGCCATCCCCAAGGGTAACCAGATCGAATTTTCGCTCGGCTATTCGCATACGATCCTCTTCACCGTGCCCGAGGGCATCAAGGTGACCGTCGCCGACGGCACGAAGATCCACGTCGAGGGCGCCGACAAGCAACTCGTCGGCGCCGTCACCGCCGAGCTCCGCAGCTATTATCCGCCGGAGCCCTACAAGGGCAAGGGCGTGCGCATCGTCGGCGAGCGCGTCCGCCGCAAGGAGGGTAAGACCGTCGCCTGAGCGCGCGGCCCGCCTCCTCCAGAAATCCAAGGTCACCGATCTCAAATTTCAGATCCATCGTGAACACCATCCGCAAAGCCCAGCTTCTCCAGAAGCGCAAGTGGCGCATCCGCAGCAAGGTCGCCGGCACCGCCGCGCGCCCGCGCCTGAGCGTGAAATTCTCCGGCAAGCACATCTACGCCCAGGTCATCGACGACGCCGCGGCCCGCACCCTCGTGTTCCTCTCGAGCCTCGACGCCGGCCTCCGTCCCCAGAAACTCAAGGCCAACCTCGCCGGCGCCAAGGCGCTCGGCACCGCCTTTGCCGACAAGGCGAAGGCCGCCGGCCTCTCCGCTGTCGTTTTCGATCGCAACGGCCGTCCCTACCACGGCAAGGTGAAGGCGTTCGCCGACGCCGCCCGTGCCGCCGGTCTGGTCTTCTAACCAACGCCCATGAGCATGCCCTCCAGAAATCCTTCGCCTTCAGGCGCCCCTGATTCCGGCCTCGATTCTGAGTCCGGGATGATCGAGAAAGTCGTTTACATCAACCGCTGCGCCAAGGTCGTCAAGGGCGGCCGCCGCTTCAGCTTCTCCGCGCTCGCCGTCGTCGGTGACGGCAAGGGCAACGTCGGCATCGGTTATGGCAAGGCCAACGAGGTGCCCGACGCGATCAAGAAGAGCACCGAGCACGCCCGCAAGAGCATGGTCTCCGTGAAGCTCAAGGGCGACACCATTCCCCATGAGGTTCTCGGCGAGGCCGATGGCGGCCGCGTGTTCCTCCGCCCGGCCAGCCCCGGCACCGGCATCATCGCCGGCGGCGGCGTCCGCGCCGTCCTCGAGGCCGCCGGTGTCCATAACGTCCTCTCCAAGTCGATGGGATCCAAGAACCACATCGCCGTCGTCCACGCCACGCTCAACGGCCTGCGCAAGCTGCGCCTCGCGGCCGACGTCCAGAGCATCCGCCAGGCAAGCTGAACCTCTTCCGGCGAGGGCCTCCGGCCCCGCCCCCGATAGCCCATGAAACTCCACCAACTCAAGAACGTTCCGGGCGCAGTCCACCGCCGCAAGCGCGTCGGCTGCGGCGAAGGCGGCGGCCACGGCAAGACCAGCGGCCACGGCGGCAAGGGCCAGACGGCCCGCAGCGGCGGCTCCATCCGCCCGGGCTTTGAAGGCGGCCAGATGCCGCTTTACCGCAAACTGCCTCACCGCGGCTTCAATCAGGTCAATTTCCGCACCCAGTACGAGGTCGTCAATGTCAGCGCATTCGCCGCGCTCGACGCCGCCATCGCCGAGGTCACGCCCGAGCTGCTCGCCAAGAACGGCATCGTCCGGCCCGGCTTCCCGGTCCGCGTCCTCGGCACCGGCGAGATCTCCCGCGCACTCAAGGTGACCGCCGCCGGTTTCTCCGCGTCCGCCAAGGCCAAGATCGAGAAGGCCGGCGGGCAGGTCGTCGTCGCCACCGCCTGACCTCTCCGACAGCCCGCTCCGGGCGCCGAACCTTTTGATCCGGGATCCCGTCCGTGGGATTCCGGATCGCAGCGAATACCTCCATGCTCTCCGCCTTCACCAACTCGATGAAGATCCCCGAGCTCCGCACTCGGATCTTCTACACGCTGGCGTTGCTGTTTGTGTCTCGCGTCGGCGCCCACATCCCGCTTCCCGGGCTTGATCCCAAGCCCCTCCAGGACTTCTTCACGTCCCAAGTGGGCAGCACGGGCGGCGCATTGGTGGGCCTGTACAACATGTTCACGGGCGGCGCGCTCGTGAAGGGCGCCGTCTGCGCCCTGGGCATCATGCCCTACATCAGCGCCTCCATCATCTTCCAGCTCATGACGGCCGTCGTGCCGTCGCTGAGCCGCCTCCAGCAGGAGGGCGACGTCGGCCGCCAGAAGCTCACGCAGTACACCCGCTACGCCACCGTCCTCATCTGCATCGTCCAGGGCGCCCTCCTGATCCTCGCCCTCGAGAACCCCGGCCGCCTCTTCTCCGGCTACGACGTCAACCTCTACGGCGACATCATCATCGTCAACAAGACCGGCTTCCTCGCCACCTCCGTCATCTTTCTCACCGCCGGCACGCTCCTGCTGATGTGGCTCGGCGAGCAGATCACCCAGCGCGGCATTGGCAACGGCGTCTCGCTGCTGATCACGATCGGCATCCTCGCCGACATCCCCGGCGCCGCCCAGACCCTCAAGACCCTCGTGCTCGCCCCCGTCGGCGTGCAGTCGATCAGCATGCCGCAGCTCCTCATGATGGTCGTGCTCTTCGTCGTCGTCATCGCGGGCATCATCATGGTCACCCAGGGCCAGCGGAAGATCCCGGTCCAGTACGCCAAGCGTGTCGTCGGACAGAAGGTCTACGGAGGCCAGAGCTCCTTCCTTCCCCTGAAGGTCAATTACTCCGGCGTCATGCCCGTCATCTTCGCCGCCGCCATCCTTCTCTTCCCCCAACAGATCTGCTCGCAGCTCGGCGCCGCCTACAACCTGAAGTACCTGAGCCAGTTCTCCAATGAGCTGCTCCGCGGCAGCCCGATCTACTACGGCGGCTACACCATCCTCATCCTCTTCTTCAGCTATTTCTGGGTGTCCGTGATGTTCAAGCCCATCCAGATCGCCGACGACCTCAAGAAGTACGGCGGCTACATTCCCGGCGTGCGCCCTGGCGAGCCCACGGCCCAGTTCCTCGACTTCATCATGACGCGGCTCACGCTGGCCGGCGCCATCTTCCTCACCGTCATCGCCGTCATGCCCGATGTGCTCCTCTTCGAGGTCAAGGTGCCCCAGCGCATCGCCTACTTCTTCGGCGGCACCGGAATGCTCATCACCGTCGGCGTCCTCCTCGACACCATGCGGCAGATCGAGACGTTCCTCCTGCAGCGCCACTACGACGGTTTCCTCCGCAAGGGACGCATTCGCGCCCGCAGCACCGCCGTGGCCTCCGCAGTGGGTGACGCCGCCGACATGAGCACCGTCAAGACACTCGGCATCCCGCTGATTGTCATATTCTTGGTTGGTGTCATCTCCTGGGCCATCCGCACGTTCCTTCTTTAGGGCTTTACTTCCCGGGTAATGCCTGTCATCTCGCAACCCTTTACGCACACCGGTTTAACGACCGGAGCCAAGCTCCTTTACTTCGGTGCCCCAGGTACGCTTCCTGCGGACCTGATTGCCGAAGCCCGTTCTTTGAAGTTAGAGCACGTCTCTCCTGACGCATTGGTGCACCAGGAGATTTGCCGCCGCACGCCGCTCGGCCAGAAGGCCGCCCAGGCTGCCGCGCACGGCGCCGCCGTGCCCGACTCCACGCTGCTTGCGATCATCCGCAAATGGTTCTGGGGGCGCAAACCCGATGCGGGATTCCTTCTCGAAGGCTTCCCGGCTACGTTGCTCCATGCCCGGATCTTCGACGAATGGCTCGAGGCCCGCGAGGAAGCCCTCACCGGCTGCCTCCGCGCCCCCGACCAGAGCGTCGACGCCGGCCGCGCGTCCGTCGTCGGACACTACCGTAACCTCGGGCTCATCGAAGAGCCCGCGACAGCCAGCCTTTCGCCGGCCTGAAACGGGGAGCGACACCGATGATTCCAATCAAGGATCGCGAGGCCATCGCGCGAATGAGGGAGGCGTGCACGATCGCCGCCAACGTCCTCCAGAAGCTCGCCGCGTTGGTGAAGCCGGGCATCAGCACACTGGAACTCGACGAGGCCGGACGCGACCTGATCGCCTCCTACGGAGCGCGCAGCGCCGACCACGGGTACCAGATCGGCAACAAGCGTTTCCCGGCGTACACCTGCCTCTCGGTCAACGAGGAGGTCGTCCACGGCATCGGCTCGCTCAAGCGCGTCCTGCGCGAAGGCGACATCATCTCGGTCGACGTCACCGTCGAATACAAGGGCTACATCGGCGACAACGCCGTCACTGTTCCCGTCGGCCCGATCGCGCCCCGCATCGCGGAGCTCGTGAAGACCACCGAGGAAGCCCTCCAGATCGGCATCCGCCAAGCCCAGGTCGGCAACCGCATCGGAGACATCTCCCACGCCGTCCAGACCTTTGTCGAAGCCCACGGTTTCGGCATCGTCCGCGAAATGGTCGGCCACGGGGTGGGGCGCGAGATGCACGAGGAGCCGCAGATCCCGAACTTCGGGCGCCGCGGCACGGGAGAGAAGATCCGGCCGGGAATGACCCTCGCCATCGAGCCGATGGTCAACCTCGGCACCTACCGGATCAAGACCCTCTCCGACGGCTGGACGGTCGTCGCCGCCGACGGTCTTCCCTCCGCCCATTTCGAACACACCGTGCTCACCACCGAGCGGGGCCCCGAGATCCTCACGATCCCGCGCCCCGCCGTCCCTCCCTCAGCTCCTTCCACAACCTCCACTTAACAAACCGCAACTGATAACATCGGATTTTTCCCATGCCACGTCTGCTTGGTGTCGACATCCCTCCGAAAAAGAAAGTCCCCTTCGCCCTTGCCTACATCTACGGCATCGGCCCCTCCCGGGCCCAGCTCGTAGTCAAGGACGCCGGGCTTGATCCCAACATGCGCGCCTCGGATCTCACCGAGGAGCAGCTCAATAAGATCCTCCACGTGATCACCGACCGGAAGTGGGTCGTCGAGGGCGACCTGCGCCGCGAGATCACCGGCAACCTGAAGCGCCTGCAGGCGATCAATTGCTATCGCGGCGTCCGGCACCGCAAGGGCCTGCCCGTCCGCGGCCAGCGCACCAGCACCAACGCCCGCACCCGCAAGGGACCGCGCAAGACCGTGGGCGTCACCAAGGTCAAAGCCGAACCCACCACCGCCGCCTGATTTCCGCCATGGCTGAAGAAAAATCCACGCCCGCCCCCAAGAAGGACAAGTCCCAGGAACGCCCTGAGTCCGCCGAGCGGGCTCCCCGCAAGGAAGGCGCTCCCGCCGAGTCTGCCGACAAGAAGCCCGCCGCCGAGAAGAAGCCGGCCAAGAAGGAGGGCGCTCCCGCCGCCGACAAGGCTGCGAAGAAGGATGCCGCTCCGGCCGCCGAAGGCGCCCCCGCCGCGGCCGCTCCCGCTGCGCCTGCGGCTGACAAACCCGTCGAGCTCGTCGGTGGCGTCGCCCGCCAGCCCACCGCCGAGGAACTCCTCAAGGAGGAACTCGGTGAGATCAAGGTCCGCAAGGCCAAGGGCTCGAAGAACGTCACCTCGGGCTACGCGAACATCCTCGCGTCATTCAATAACACCGTGGTGACGATGACCGACCTCAAGGGCAACGTCATCTCCTGGTCCAGCGCCGGCAAGTGCAACTTCCGCGGTTCCCGCAAGTCCACCGCCTACGCCGCCCAGGTCGTCGCTCAGGACGCCGCCCGCAACGCGATGGCTCACGGCCTCAAGGATGTGCAGATCCGCGTCGCGGGTCCCGGTCTCGGCCGCGACTCCGCCATCCGTGCCCTCCAGGCCATCGGCCTCGAGATCACCTCCATCGTCGACGTCACTCCGGTGCCGCACAACGGGTGCCGCCCGCGCAAGCGCCGCCGCGTCTGAGCCAACCCTCCGCGCCCGCAAACCATAGCTTTTTCCCATCGCTCTTTCCATGGCCCGCTATATCGGTCCCTCCACCCGCGTCAGCCGCCGCTTCGGCCAGTTCATCCTCGGCTCAGGCAAGGCCTTCGAACGCCGCAATTTTCCCCCCGGCCAGCACGGCCCGAAATCGCGCCGCAAGATGTCCGAGTACGCCGTCGGTCTCAACGAGAAGCAGAAGGCGCGCTTCATCTACGGCCTGCTCGAGCGCCAGTTCCGCCGCGTGTTCGCCATGGCCAAACAGGAGCGCGGCGTCACCGGCGAGCGTTTCCTGCAGCTCCTTGAGACGCGTCTCGACAGCGTCATCTACCATCTCGGCTTCACCAAGACGCGCGCCGCCGCCCGCCAGTTCGTCAATCACGGGCACGTGCGTGTCAACGGCCGCAAGGTCGACATCGCGAGCTTCAACGTGAAGCCCGGCGACGAGGTCGAGGTCAAGCCCGCCTCCTCCTCCCGCCAGATCGCCACGCGCGGCCTCGAGGAGAACCGCCTCCGCAACGTGCCCGGCTGGCTCTCGCTCAACGCCGAGAACCTCAAGGCCACCGTCGTGCGCCTCCCGGTGCGCGACGAGATGGAGCCCAGCATCAACGAACAGCTCATCGTCGAATACTACAGCCGGTTCTGAGCGGCCCCGCGCATCCTTTTCGCAGAAATAATCTCAAACCACCTCTCCGCCATGCCCAAACGCCTCGGAAAGTTTGAATTGCCCAATAAGCTCACGAAGGTTGAGGAAGGTTCCAGCCCGACTTACGCCAAGTTCATCGCCGAGCCTTTCGAGGCCGGCTACGGGCACACCATCGGCAATTCCCTCCGCCGGGTGCTCCTGAGTTCCATCGAAGGCGCCGCCCTCAGCTCGATCAAGATCGAGGGCGTGCAGCACGAGTTCCAGAGCATCGACGGCGTGGTCGAGGACGTCACCGACGTCGTCCTCAACCTCAAGAAGATCCTCGTCGTCTCCCAGAAGCGCGAGCCCGTCAAGCTGGCCATCAAGGCCAACCGCGAGGGGCCCATCACCGCGGCCGACATCCAGGCCGACGCCGCCATCCAGATCATCAATCCCGAGCAGCTCATCTGCACGCTCGACAAGAATCGCGCGTTCGAGGCCGAGATCGAGATCAAGACCGGCCGCGGCTACTGCCCCGGTGAGGACAACAAGAAGGAGGACCAGCCCATCGGCGTCATCGCCATCGACTCCCTCTTCAGCCCCGTGCGCCTCGTCCGCTACACGGTCGAGAACACGCGCGTCGGGCAGATCACCGACTACGACAAGCTCATCCTCGAGATCTGGACCGACGGGCGCATCACGCCCGACGACGCCCTCAAGCAGTCCGCCTCCATCCTCAAGCACCACCTCGACGTGTTCGACCGCGTCAGCGAGGAGCACTACGAGTTCGAGAGCCAGCAGAGCACCGTCAGCGAGGAGGAGAACAAGCTCCGCAAGCTCCTCAACATGTCGGTCAACGAGATCGAGCTCTCCGTCCGCGCCGCCAACTGCCTCAACAACGCCAACATCACCACCGTCGGCGAGCTGGCGATGAAGACCGAGCAGGAGATGCTCAAGTACCGCAATTTCGGCAAGAAGTCGCTCAACGAAATCAAGGAGAAGCTCGAGGCCCTCGGCCTCTCGCTCGGGATGAAGTTCGACGAGCGCCTCCTCGAAGCCAAGAAGGACGTCTGACACCATGCGCCACCTTAACCATCGCCAATCCCTCGGCGTCACGCGCGAGCACCGCGCGGCAATGCTGTCGAATCTCGCCGCCGCCCTCGTCCGCCGCGGGCGCATCGAGACGACGCTCACCAAGGCCCGCGCCCTGCGGCCATTCGTCGAGAAGCTCATCACCAAGGCCAAGCGCGCCGCTGCCGCGGCCGAGAAGAAGGACGCCATCCATCTTCGCCGCGTCGCCCTGCGCAAGCTGCGCGACGAGGACGCCCTCACCCAGCTCTTCAACGAGAAAGTCTCCCAGTTCGCCAAGCGCCCGGGCGGCTATACCCGCATCTACAAGCTCGCTCCCCGCCGCGTCGGCGACGCCGCCGAAATGGCCCTGATCGAGTTCGTCGGCGCGGATGACACCGGCTACAAGAAGCGCGGCAAGCGCGGCGCGGCCAAGAAGTCCGAGGCTCCCGAGGCCGCCGCTCCCGTGGCAGCTCCGGCGGCTCCCGCCGAGGCCCCCAAGGCCGAGGAGGCGCCAAAGGCCTCCTGAGCATAGAGCATGGAGCCTGGGGCTCCGGTCCGAAACCTTACCACGAAGGGCGCAGCGCACGCTGCGCCCTTTTTGCTGGAATTGCCGCCATAGGGGAGGACCGCGCCCTGTGCAGGGGACAGCCCAACCGGCGCTGACAGCGCAGCGCCCTCCAGATCGGGGATTGTCATCGTGGAGGGCGGCGCGTTGGCGCCGCCGTTTCGACCTCAGATGTCCAGCCGGCGCTGACAGCGCAGCGCCCTCCAGATTGAGAATCGTTCACCCTGGAGGGTTGGTGCCCTTGTGCCTTATTGCGGCAAATGAGGCCCTCGCTCTGCGTTTTTCTGCAATCGTCCATCGTTTATCCGAATCGCCCTTGCCCTTCGATTCCCTGGAGACGACACTGGGCCCTGAATGGATCTCACTGCCGGCGTCGTCTCGTTCTGCATTCTCGCCCTGGGGTTTTTCTTCGGGATCTGGATCTACTACGATCGCCGGGACCATGCGCTTTTCGAGGCCCTGCGCCGCAAAGGCACCTTCCACTGCATCCGCTGCGGCAGCGTCTACACCTTCAAGGCCGGCACGGATACCGCCGTGTGCCCCAAATGCGGACATACCAACGCGAGGCTGAAATTCTGATCTTTCTTTCACCACGGAGAACATAGGGACCAAAGTCCCGGCGCTGACGGCGCAGCGCCCTCCAGATTGGGGATTGTCACCCTGGAGCCGCGGCGCCCCCGCCGCGGTATCCCAGTTGTTCTCGCAAGAGCTCGCAGAGACAACAAAACACCAGCCGCCGCGTCCGCGGCGGCTTCCTGTGAAAGAAAAGACATCGGCCATCATCCACCAACCCTCCTGAGATTCTCGATCGCCTCCCGGTAATCCGGCCTCAGCCTCACGGCTTCCCGATACTCCCGGATCGCCTCATCGATCCTCCCTGAGAACAGAAGCGCACCGGCGAGGTTGTTGTGCGCCTCGGCGTTCCCCGGATCGATCCTCAGCGCCTCGCGGTACCACGCAATCGCCTCCTGTGGCCGCCCCGACTGCGCCAGCGCGTTTCCGAGATTGTACCGCGCCTCCACGAACTCCGGCTCGAGCGCGGCCGCTCTGCCATACTCCGCGATCGCCTCGTCGACCCTGCCGAGCCGCACGAGCGCATTCCCGAGTCCGTTGTGCGCCTCGGCATGGCGCGGCTCCAGCCTGAGAGCCTCCGCATACTCATTCATCGCCTCCTCCGCACGGCCCTCGCGCAGAAGCAGATTCCCGAGCGTGAAGTGCGCGCGGACGTTCCCCGGCCGTTTCGCAGCCGTGTCCTTCCAGATTCCGAGCTCGCTCCGGTAGTCGAAATTCCGCCGCGCGGTCGTGATTCCGAGCGCGACCGCCGCGATCGCGAGCACGGCGATTCCGAGCCTTCTCGCCGGCAGGAGGCTCCACGCGCCGATCACCACCACGGCGATCACCGCGGCGAGCGGCAGGTACATCCGGTGCTCGGCAACCGTCTGGCTCGCCACGGGAAGGAAGCTCGAGGTCGGCGCGAGGATGGCGAAAAACCAGGCGCCTGCCACACCGAGCCAGGAGCGCCGCCAAAGAGCGATCGCCGTGGCGCCGGCCAGAAATCCCACGATCACGGCTCCAGGGAACACCTTTGCCGAGTCGGTCACCAGGCCCGTGCCGTAATCGAGCGCGAGAGGGTGGGGCCAAGCCGCGAGCGCGAGGTAGTGCGGGATCGCCCAGAGCTGGGTCGCTGCGTACGCAGTCCACGGCACTCCTGCGCCGAACCCCGCCGTCCCGCCCCGGCTGCCGGTGTGCACGGCGAGCCAGGCGAGAGGGATCCATGTGGCGCCCAGCGCGAGATAGTAGCCCCGCCGGCGATTCCATGCCTCGCGGAGCGATCCCGCAAAGAACGTCCGGTCGACCAGGAGCACCATCACCGGCGCCGACACCATCACCTCCTTGCATCCCATCCCCACCAGGCAGGCGAGGACCGAGAGCACCAGCCACAGATTTCCCGCTGTCGTGCTTGAAGCCGTGGTGACCCCGCCGGAATCCTGCGGCATCGGGCCATGTGCATCGGGCAATGGCGAATCGGCTGAGGGCTGAGCTGACGACTCAGCACTATCCATGGTTGAAAATCGCCCCATGCCCTTTGCCCCACGCCCCATGCCTATCGCGCTTTGCAGCCCAACGCCCTCTGCTCTTTGCAGATCTTCGTGCCTTTCGTGGTAGATGGAGGCTCCCCTTACGAAGCAATAGACCGTCAGCAGAAAAAACATCCCCATCAACGACTCGGTGCGCTGGACGAGGTAGGTCACCGATTCTGTCTGGAGCGGATGCACGACCCATAGCAGTGCCACTGCCGCTGCAATCACCGTCCGCGTCCGTCCATGCCCGTCCGTGTCCGTCCGCGCAGCCCTTCCCATCAGCCTCCGCACGATCCCAAAAAACGCGAGCCCGGCGAGCGTGTGGATGGCCAGGTTGAGCGCGTGGTAGCCCCAGAGGTCGCCGCCGCCGAGGGCGCGGCTGATCGCGAAGGTTAGGTTGACGATCGGGCGGCCGCCGAGCGTCAGATTGGCCGGCGGCGAGAGCACCGAGGCGAGATTGTTGAGGTTCCGGATCGACGGATTCCCCGCGATCGCCATCGCGTCGTCGAAGACGAACGGCCCCGAAAAGCTGTTGCAGTAGGCGGCGGCGGCCGCGGCCACGATGATCCCGGCAGCGATCAGGATCGATCGCCGGGAACGGGGCGGGGCGGAGCAGTCGGCCATCGGCGACCAGAAAAACCGATCGGCAATCCAACATCAAGCCGCCGCGTCCGCGGCGGCTTCCATGGCGAAGGGAGGGTTTTGGCACTTTCCGTGCTCCGATGTGTCGAAAAGATAAAATCTTCCGCACGGGCATTTGCTATTGCGTCAAAACCTCTTTCGTTTTCAGATCAATGCCACAGTCCCTTACCTTCGTGCCTTAGGCGTTGGCGACCGCTGAACTTGGGCGGGAATTCGTCGTCTCTTGATCGGCACGCAAGGGATGGGCTTTAGGCTTATTTTCTCAAAATCTCCACTGGCTCGCCAGGGAGGCCAATTTCAACGGACAGCGTTTCAGCACCAAAGCACCACACTCATGAAGAAGACATCCGTCATTCGTCTGGCAGCTCTCATTGCGCTCAGTGGGACTGCTTCATATGGTATTCCTGCCTGGGGGGACGGGAAGGGCACCGAGCTCTTCGTCACCGGCACTGCCGGCGGCCAGTACGACGACAACATTTTCCTCCGCACCAACAATGCAAAGAGCGACTACATCGCGACGCTGACTCCCGGCCTGCAGCTTCTCTTCGGTCAGGGCACCGATCTCTCGGGTTCGCTCACCTACGGGGAGACATTCTCGTTCTTCCAGGACAACACCAGCCAGAACTCCAGTCTGGCCAACGTGAGCTTCCTCTCGTCCTTCAACGACCAGAAGCTCAAAGCCACCTGCAACGCCTCGTTCGTCCAGATGGCCCAGAATTCCTACAGCGCGCGCGCCTACGGCTACCTCATCCGCCGCGATGTCGCGAACGGCCTCGCCAATGCCGAGGTCAAGGTATCCGAGAAGACCTCTGTCGCCGTCGGGGGCGTCTACGACAGGACCGAGTACAAAATGAAGCCGTTTGTGAACAACGAGATCTACCGGATCCCGGCCCACTTCTACTACGAGCTGACCCCGAAATCCGACCTCGACATCCTCTTCCAGTACCGCAACACCACCCAGAAAGGCTCGGCCCTCGACAGCCATGACTACCTGGTCGGCCTCGGCGCGCGCGGCGAATTCACCGCCAAGCTCAGCGGCGAGTTCCATGCCGGCGCTGCGGCGAGGCATTACAGCAACGGCTCCGATACGACTCTCACAAATATCGGCAGCAGCCTTGTCTACACCTATTCGCCGAAAACCCTCTTCCAGTTCGGCCTGAGCCGTGACTTCGATGCCGTGGGTTCCGGCACACCCGTGACCAGCAACATGGTCAACGTATCGGGCAGCTCCGAGTTCACAAAGACGGTCACCGGCATAGCGATGTTCACGTATCGCCAGATGGACTACTACCAGACCGGACAGACCGACAAGTACTGGGAGGGCACTCTCGCCGCAAAGTACAAGTTCAACAACTACGTGAGCCTCGATGCCGGGGTCACCCACCGCCACAACGGGTCGACGGCAGCCGGCGCTGAATTCAACGATAACGTTTTCACGGTGAGCGTTTCCGCCCGGTACTGAGTCCGGAAGAGGCGTCAGCCTCTTTGGAGCCACATCCTTCATGGTCATAAGGCGGGTCGCCGGAACCTCTGGCGTCCCGTTTTTTGTTTAGGTATCTCCTTTCCCGTCCGATAGTTATCTTCCTTCCTCCCAATAACCAGTAACAATTAACAAAGAACTAACCTCCCCTTTCTTGACGTCCCCGCCGTCCTCTTGGGAAGATCTTCCGATTTTCGTCTCCGATTCCTCCTGCACGCGTCCATGTTCCTCGCCTCCGTCTTCTTCCTTTTTCGTTCAGGGCTCCGTTGCCTAGCCCAATGTTCTATGCCCTTGGCCTCCTTGGCTCGGTTCTCCGCCATCTTCCATCGTAGTGCTCATCGCCCTATGCCCTTTGCCAAGCTCGGACATCGATCTTCAGCCATACGCGCCCTCCACCCTATGCCCTTTGCCTCCTTCGCTCGTCCTTCCGCCATCTTCCTTTCCCTGGTTCTGTGCTCTTTGCCCTATGCCGGGGCCTTTGCTCAAAGCGCAGTCCCGACCTCGGGTGACGATTCTCCCGCAAAGGCCTCAAGCGCGACGACCCGTCCTGACTACACCCTCCAGCCCTCCGACCTGATCTACATCCAAGTTTTCCAGGAACCCGACCTCGAGCGCGACGTCCGACTCTCCCAGGAGAGCGTTGTCGCGCTCCCGCTGATCGGGACGGTCGACCTCAAGGGCAAGACCATCAGGCAGGCGGAGGAGACCATTCGCGCGCTCTACGACAAGGACTTCCTCGTCAACCCCCAGGTGAACATCATCGTCAAGGAATACTCCTCGAAGACGGTCACCGTCCTCGGCGCGGTCGGCAAGCCGGGGGTCATTACATTTCCACCCGAGCAACCCCTGACCCTTCTCGATGCGATCGCGCGAGCCGACGGATTCAGCCGCCTTGCCGACCGCAGTAAAGTGAAGCTCACCCGCCAGTCGCCCGACGGGAAGAGCGAGACGCGCGTCATCGACACCGACGAGATGGTCAAGGGCGCCTCGAAGAATGGGATCATGATCTATCTCCAGAAGGACGACGTCATCTACGTCCCCGAGCGGCTGCTTTGATCGAGGCGTTTCGCATGCACGGCAAACAACTACCTACCACGAAAAGCCGCGGACGCGACGGCTTTCAGGGAGGATTGTTTTCGTGGAGTTCGTGTTTTTCGTGGTTCAGTGAGAGAATCACGGATTCTTCTTTTCACCACGAAAGTCACGAAAAGCACGAAAGTCTTTCCCCTGAGAAGTACGGTCGGTTTCGTGGAGTTCGTGTGTTTCGTGGTTCCAGGGAAACGACCACAGAATTCGCTCTTTTTGCCACGAAAGGCACCAAAGACACGAAAGCTGTTTTTGGGGAGGGATTGTTTTCGTGGTGTTCGTGTTTTTCGTGGTTAATGGGAAACTGACCTGATTTCGATCTTCACCGGACCAATGGACACACCTCCGATCAATAACGACTCGCAACCGCCGATGGGCCAGCAGGCCAATGATCCCCGGGCCAAGCCCGCCGGCTACGGAGGCTATGGCAGCTACGGCAGCTATGCCGGGTATGCCGGTTACGGCTCCGACTACGGCACCACCGTCGCTCAGCGCAATTTCCAGCAGTACCTGCTCACCCTCCGCGAGCGCGTCTGGTACATCGTCGGGGTCTTTCTCGCCGTTTTCTGCTCGGTTCTGGTCTATACGCTTTCCCGCCAGAAGATCTACCAATCCAGCGCCACGGTTCAGATTTTCCGCCGCGATCCGGTGGTGATGCAGGTCCAGAACGTCGTCGACAACGAAGTGCGCTCAACCGAGGACCTCAATACCCAAGTCAAGATTCTCGAGAGTGAATCGATCCTCAAGAAGGTCATCGAGCGGATGTCCCCCTCTGACAGGGAGCGATTCATCGCGCCTTATCGCTCCAAGAACGGAGTCGCCCCGCAGCCTTTAGCCGTGCTGCTCAATAACCGGAAGATCGTTCCGCAGCGCCTGAGCCTTTTTCTCGTTGTCCAGTACCAGCATTCCGATCCCGAGATCGCTGCACTGATCGCAAATCTGATCGTCGACGAGTACATCGCCTACAATGAGCACGTCCGGGTCGAGGGCTCGCTCAAGGCGGTCGAGGACCTCAAGGACCGCGCCGACGAGCAGCGCAAGAAGGTCGAGCAGATGGCCGTCAACCTCCAGACCTACCGCCAGCGGAACAACCTCGTCTCGCTCGACCAGCGCAAGGATATCAACACCGAGAAGTTGAAGGCGTTGAGCACCTACGTCACCGAGACCTCCAACCGGCTCGGCGACGCCGCTGTGCGCTGGAAGCAGGTGCAGGACCGCAGGCAGCAGAATCAGGATCTGACTGAGCTTCCCTTCATCGCGAGCCAGCCCCTGATTGTGCAGCTCACCCAGCAGGTGGCGGCCCAGAAGATCGCGATTGCCCAGCTCCGGAACCACTACCGGGAGAAACACCCGAAAATGAGCGAGGCGGTGCAATCGCTCGCCCAGACCGAACACGAACTCACCCGCGCCGTTGATGCCGCCGCTGCCGCGGTTGAGGCCGACTACCAGACCGCCCTCCGGAACAACCAGGAGGCTCGGCAGGCGCTCGCCGCCCAGGAGGAGGCCTCGCTCAAGCTCGACCGCTACGGAGTCGAATACCTCAACCTCGAGCGCGACTACGAGATCAACGTCAAGCTACTCGACCAGATCCTCGGCCGGATGGGGGAGACCTCCGTCTCGGGAACGATCGAGACCCAGAATGCCCGGCTCGTCGACCGCGCGACCGCAGCCCGCCGTGCCGTGTCACCCAACATCCCGCTGAATCTGGGCTTGGGTTTCGTGGGCGGAATCTTCCTTGGCGTGGCGTTCGCGTTTTTCATCGCCTTCATCGACGACCGCGTGAAAAGCGCCTTCGATATCGAAGGCATTGTCGGTCTCCCTCTGCTCGGGATCATCCCGCAGATGAAGGGGCGCGATCCGTCGATGCGCTCGGTCGTGGTCGCGAACGACAGCGATCGGATGGTGGCGGAGGCTTTCCGCAATCTTTACGCCGGGCTGCGGCTGAAGGAGGAGAGCAAGAACGCACAGTGCATGCTCGTCACGAGCACGCTTCCGGGCGAGGGGAAGTCGTTCACGATCTCGAACCTTGCCCTTGCCTATGCCGGCCACGGCGAGCGCACGCTGGTCATCGATTGCGATCTCCGCCGTCCCTCGATCCATCGCTCATTCAACCTCGAGAACAAGAAAGGCGTGATCGATGTAGTGGCCGGAAAGCTCACTGCCGACGAGGCGATCCTGAAGGGCGTGTATCCCTGCCTCGATGTGATGCCCGCTGGCGGGCGCGCGCACAATCCGGCGCAGATCCTGAGCGACCCGAAGTTCGAGCAGCTCGTCAAAGATATGCGAGCCCGGTACGATCGGATTTTTCTCGATACGCCTCCGCTCGCGGCCGTGAGCGACGCGCTGATGCTACTGCCGCTGGTGAACGGGTGCCTGTACACGATCTCGTTTGCACGCGTGCGCCGGAAATCCGCGCAGTTCTGCGCCCGGAAGCTTCTCGAAACGAACATCCCTTGCTTTGGCGCCGTGCTGAACAACCTGAACCTCTCCGTCTCCGGGTACTACTATTCCCAGTACTACGACAAGTCGTACAAGGATTACTACATCACCCACGCGCAGGCGGAGGAGAACTGAGAAGCACTGAGCCGGTGGCTCAGTGCTTGGTTCTTTGTTAATTGTTCGTTGGCATACGCCTTTGTCATCAAAGGCTGAAGGCCTGTGGTTGGGGGCATAGGGTCATCGTCGATCGCCCATTGCCGAATGCTCAATGCCCTTGGTGGGCGAAGGCCAACGCCCGTTCGTGCTTTTCGTGACTTTCATGGAAAGAACGGTTTGGATCCCCGGTCGGCGCTGACAACGCAGCGCCCTCCAAAAGCCGCCGCGTCCGCGGCGGCTTTCACACCCCTTTTTGCTGGTGACAGTCCATTCTTTGTCCAGATGCGCTTCCAACTCCGGAAGTGACCCGGCGAAGCCATTTAGAAGTCGAATTGAGAATGGAGGAAGACTTGGAGCATAGTGCAAAGGGCTTTGGCGCCGCAACCGGCGCCTTACGTAGAGCATTGGGCGCTGAGAAGCGGCTGCGCAATATCTTGTGCAGTAGCACATCGCCCTATGCGACAGGCGTTCCGACTCCTTCCTTGGATGACCAACAAAGCCCTATGCCTCTAGGCTTCAGCCAACCTTAATTTGAACATCTTAATCACTGGAGGCTCGGGCTATATCGGTAGTCATACGATTGTCGCCCTGCTGGCCGCGGGCCACCAGGTGGTGTCCGTCGACAACCACTGCAACAGCAAGCCCGAGGCCTTGAGGCGGGTGGGGGAGATCTCCGGCAAGGCCTTTCCCTCCTACCGCATCGACCTTTGCGTCCGCGACGCCCTTGACCGCGTGCTCGACGCGCACAAGGTCGACGCCGCGATCCATTTCGCCGGACTCAAGGCGGTCGGCGAGTCGGTCGCGAAGCCGCTCGCGTACTACGAGAACAATCTCATCTCGACCCTCAACCTGGTGGAGTCGCTCGCGGCGCACGGCTGTTTCCGGCTGGTCTTCAGCTCGTCGGCCACCGTCTACGGCGAGCCGCGTCCGGAGAACCTTCCGCTGATGGAGTCGGCGCCCCTCTCGGCGACGAATCCTTACGGCCGGACCAAGCTTTTCATCGAGGAGATCCTGCGCGACGTGGCGCGGGCTGAGGCCCGGTGGAAGATCGCGCTTCTGCGCTATTTCAATCCCGTCGGCGCGCATCCCTCCGGGCGGATCGGGGAGGATCCCAACGGGATCCCGAACAACCTGTTCCCGTACATCGCGCAGGTGGCCGTCGGCCGCCTTGCGGAGCTGAAGGTCTTCGGCGGGGACTATCCCACGCCCGACGGAACGGGAGTGAGGGATTTCATCCACGTTTGCGATCTGGCGGAGGGGCACGTGCGCGCGGTCGAGTGCATCGAGAAGTTCACCGGCGCGGAGCCGGTGAACCTCGGGACGGGGCAGGGCTACAGCGTGCTGGAGGCGCTGAAGGCCTTCGAGCGCGCCGTGGGGCGCGAGCTGCCGCACAGAATCGTCGCGCGGCGTCCCGGGGACGTGCCGGCGTGCTACGCGGACCCCTCGAAGGCCCGGGCGATGCTCGGCTGGTCCGCGCGCCTCGGTCTCGACGACATGTGCCTGGATTCGTGGCGCTGGCAGTCCGGCAATCCAAACGGGTACTCCTGAACTCCTTCTCTTCCGCGAACAACACGAAATCGATCACATATGAGCATCCCCTTTCGTGGTAAAAGAGGATTCAGATTTCATTCGTTCACCACGAAACACACGAACAACACGAAAACAATCCTCCCTGAAAGGCAGCTTTCGTGTCCTTTCGTGGTAAGAGTCGGATCGGCGTCGGAGGGACCAGCGCCCTCCACCCCACGAAAACGATCCTCCTTCCAAGGGGAATGGCTTTCGTGTCCTTTCGTGCCTTTCGTGGTTAAAAAGAGAACTTCGTAATCGATTCCATTGCACCACGAAACACACGAACCTCACGAAAACGATCCTCCCTGAAAGGCAGCTTTCGTGTCCTTTCGTGGTAAAAGGAGAATCTCGTGCCTCTACGCTTTTTGATGTGAAAATGGTCTTCGCATTTTGCCTGCCTTCCGTGGTTGCCTGCGTTGGACCACGAACTTCACGGAATCAGTTCTCTCCGTGGCATGAGACCCACGCCCATGCATTCTCCGGGAGAGGAGAGCGTCCTCTATGCTGAGGAGTGCTACCGCATCCAGGGGGCGATCTTCGAGGTCTATCATGAGATCGGAGCTGGGTTTCTTGAGTCAGTTTATCAGGAGTGCCTTGAAATGGAATTCCGGCGATGCGGCATTCCGTTCGTGGCACAACGGGAATTGGATATCCGCTACAAAGGAGAAGCGCTCAATCAGACGTTCCGGGCGGATCTTGTGTGTTTCGGTTCAATCATCATCGAGCTGAAAGCCGTGCGGGAGATCGCATCCGAGCACGAGGCCCAGATCTTGAACTACCTTCGGGCGACGGGGCTGCGTCTTGGACTACTCGTCAATTTCTGTAGCCACCCCAAGGTGACGATCAGACGCTTCGTTCTCTGAGAATCCCTTTTCGGGACTTTCGTGGTTAAAGGGAGAACTCCGTAATCGCCTCCGTAGCACCACGAAGCACACGAAAACCACGAAACCGATCCCCGCTGAGGACCCATTTTCGTGTCCTTTCGTGGTGAAAAGAGCGAATTCTGTTGTCGTTTCCCTTTAACCACGAAACACACGAACCTCACGAAAACGATCCGGTTCCTGGTATGAGTCCATTTCGTGTCCTTCGTGACTTTCGTGGTGAAAGAGAAAACTCCGTAATCGCCTCCATAGCACCACGAAGCACACGAAAACCACGAAACCAATCCCCTCTGAGGACCCATTTTCGTGTCCTTTCGTGCCTTTCGTGGTGAAAAGAGCGAATTCTGTGGTCGTTTCCCTTTAACCACGAAACACACGAATCTCACGAAAACAATCCAGTACCTGGTATGAGTCCCTTTCGTGTCTTTAGTGCCTTTCGTTGTAAGAGAGAGAACTCCGTAATCGCCTCCATCGCACCACGAAACACACGAAAACCACGAAACCAATCGTCCCTCCCCGATGAGCAGCTTTTGTGTCCTTTCGTGGTAAGAAACGAACTCCGTGGTTTCTCCCTTGGAACCACGATTTCAGCCGCTTGGTGCGATCTTGGGTCTTCTTTTCCTGCCGTTGACCCATGCTTTCTGCACTTGGCCTCGTGATCAGCGGTAGCCCTTAGCCCCATGCTCTTGGCATCTGTCACCTTCTCCTTTCTAAATTGAGAATCCTAATAACTGGAGCTGCGGGGTTTATCGGGTCGCACCTGGTGGATCGCCTCCTGGCCGAGGGCCACACGGTCGTCGGCATCGACAACTTCGACCCCTTCTATCCCCGCGCGGTGAAGGAGGCGAACATCGCATCCGCCCGCCAGACCCCCCGCTTCACCCTCATCGAGGCCGACATCCGCGACAACGCGGTGCTAGGCACCGCGTTGTACAAATCCGCCGCGGCCGGCGGATTTGACGCCATCGTCCATCTAGCGGCCAAAGTTGGCGTCCGCCCGTCGATCGATGATCCGGTGGGCTACCAGATGACGAACCTGATCGGCACGCAGAACATGCTTGAGATCGCCCGCCGGCTCGGGGTGAAGCAGTTCGTTTTTGCCAGTTCCTCGAGCGTGTACGGGGTGAATCCGCGGGTGCCCTGGCGGGAGGACGACTCGGGGTTGATGCCGATCAGTCCGTATGCGAGCAGCAAGATCGCCGGGGAGCTGCTCGGGCACGTCTATTCCCACCTCCACGGGATCCGCTTCATCGCGCTGCGGTTCTTCACGGTTTACGGACCCCGGCAGCGTCCGGACCTTGCGATTCACAAGTTCACCCGGCTGATGCTTGAGGGGAAGCCGATCCCGTTTTACGGAGACGGTTCGACCCGGCGGGATTACACCTATGTGGACGACCTCGTCCAGGGGGTGCTGTCGGCCATCCGGTACACCGCGACCCCCTACGAGGTGATCAACCTCGGGAACAACCACACCGTGTCCCTCGCCGAACTCGTTGCCGCCCTCGAAGAGGTTCTTGAGCGCAGAGCCTATCTAGATCGAAGGCCGACCCAGCCCGGCGATGTGCCACAGACCTGGGCGAATCTCACAAAGGCGGGCGCGTCGCTCGCTTATGCTCCGGGAACCACGATCTCCGGCGGTCTTGGCAGTTTTGCGAAGTGGTTGAAGGAATGCCGCTGAAGCAGACGCAGTTTTTCAAATGGAATGACCTGGGGAGGTCAGATCGTCCGGGACCTAATATGAAGAGTTGGTGGCAGAAAGCCGGCATTGGCGCGGCCTTTCTCATGCTCTTATGGGTCGCGTTTGGAGACCTTCCCAAGGCCCATTTCATGACTCCGTTCAGAGAGGGGCAGACAGCACTGCTTGCCGCTGAATTGGCAAAAGGCTCTGATGGAGGAAGCGGGATCGCATCAATTCTCAGGGCGCCGACGCCGCTATTCGGTTATCCCTGGGATCTCCCGATGGAGTTCCCTCTCTATCAGCGAATCGTCGCTGCCTTGTCGTCCCTTCCGCTCCGCCTCGACTGGATTGGATGGGGAGTGAACGCCGGATTCACCATCGCCGCATTCTTGATCGCCGGATCGCTGATGGCGAGGGTCGTGGGAAGGACGAGGTCCCGGGCTTTGGTCCTCATCGGTCTCGCTTCCCCGGTATACTTCGGGTACGGAAGCGCGTTTCTGATCGAAGGCTGTGCGTTGTTCTTCGCCGTATTGTGGCTCTGGGGAGTTGTGCGCTGCTTTGAGACAGGCGGATCCCTCTCCCATTGGGCACTCGCATTCCTCGCGTGCGCGTTGGCGGCCCTGGTGAAACCCACGACATGGGCTCCGGCCGCTGCGGCCATGATCACTTTCATGGTCCTGGAATCGGGGCGCTTGGCGGGGTGGATGCTGGGAGGATTGCCGTGGAAGCGTATCGCCGGTCATTGCCTGATCATCGCCGCGGCCTTGGTCCTGGCGAAGCTATGGATTTCCTATTCCGATGGGATCAAGGCCAGGAATCCTCTCGGTGCGCGGCTGGTCTCAAGCGGCGAACTGGCGGTGTGGAACTACGGGACCCTGGGCCAGAAGACATCGCCCATGGTGTGGCTGGCGATCACACTGAAGACCCTGGTTCTCACGTTTGGAGTGATCGGGCTGTTGCTGCCTTTCGCGGCAGGCGTCGGGTGGCTTCGCCGGGACCGAGCGGCGGCCGATCCGAGGATTCGTCACCTTGCCATTGCCCTTCTCGTTGGGGCGGTCTGCGCTCCCGCTGTGTTCACCAATCTGCATCTCCAGCACGATTATTACCAGTTTGCCAACGGCATCTTTCTCCTTGCCGGGCTCGGGATATTGGTCGCGACCCTGGACAAGGCTGGGCATTCTCGTTCCGCGGCCCGTATTCTGGCCTTCACCTTTGTCTCGGTGGTATTGACGACGACGGGATACCTTTTGTTCAGAAAGGGCCTGCGTGATCCCGCGGATGGGGCTCTTTTGGTCGCGTTGCGCACCTTGCCACCGGGCCGCGCGATGGTGTGCATCGGGTTCGACTACACCGGGAAGCTCCCCTATTACTCGGGTCGCAGGGCGCTGATGACGATCGATGAGAGCGACATCTCCTCGGGTAGGCTCGATGCGGCGATCGCGCTAAACCGGAACATCGGCTATGGTGCGGTTGCGGTGGCTTCTCCGGAGCTCCTTAACGCAGGCCTGCGTGCAGCGGAGAGCCTGGGCATGGCCAGGCCTGAGGCTGTGGAGGTATTCTACCGCACATTCCTCATCGTGCCGGCCGCGGAAGCAGCCGGGCTTCGGCGGACGGCGCAGGCCCGTGAGGATCCCGGCTTGCGGGAGTTGATCACGGAGGTGCGGGGCAAGCCGAGCGGCTACCGGCGGGTCTCGGTCGAGCGATTCGCCAACGGCGTCCCCCGGGGCATCGACATCGTTTTCAAGCGCAGGGACCAGCTCTTCCACTTTCGTTCCCGGGATTTTTCCCTGATCCGCCTCAAAGCGGTGGAACCATAGAATACCTGCTTGCAGGCCATCTCGACAGGCTGACAACTGATGAGCTCTTCATTATGCCAACATTGGCGGAATTTCCGACAGGTTCGACATTTCTCGAACATCACTTGGAGCAGTGCCAGTTACCTCACGGCTCCTGCCGCTCAATTCCTTTGTGCACCGTTCCTGATACACAAGCTCGGTGCCGAGATTTATGGCATATGGATGTTGGTGAATTCTGTGCTCGCTGTCAGTGGATTGGCGTCCTTTGGGCTGGGGGATGCGACCATCAAGTTCGTGGCTGAGCACAGGGCCCGTGGGGACACGGAGTCCGTGATACGCGTCATCCGAAGCACGCTTACATTGTATCTCCTCCTTGGCTGTCTGTCGGCGGCGGCAACCGCGGTGCTGTCGCGCTGGATGACGACCTCAGCCTTCAATATTCCGCGGGAGAGCCGGGAAATGGCAGTAATGGCAATCCGGATTGCCGGGCTGGGCCTCGCGGTGCGTTTTGCCTATGCTGTTCTGGAGGCGATCGCGAGGGGGTATCAGCGATACGACATGGAATCGTTGTATGGAATCTTCAATACCCTCGCCACGCTGCTGATGGCGGTCGTATTCGCTGGCATGGGGAAGGGGTTGGTGTGGATCCTCAGCGGCGCCGTGGTGGTCATCGCGATCGGTGCGATCGGACTGGCCGTTCAGATCGCGAAGTTAATCCGCGGATGGGAATGGATTCTGCCCGTGACCGATTGGCCGGTTCTGAAGGAAACCCTGTCATTCGGCGTATTCAGTTGGGTGCAGGGAGTCAGCGGATTGCTTTTGTCCCAGGCAGACAGACTCCTCATTGCATCGATCATTGGGCCCAGTGCCCTCACATATTACGTCGTTTGCGTTCAGATCACGCAGATGGCCCATGGCCTTCTCGCGAAGGCCGGCTCTTTTCTATTTCCGTATGCGACCAGCTTGTCCACCAAGGGGGACATCCTGGCGCTAAAGCGATTGTTTCGACGCGGAATGGTCGTCACCACCCTGCTTGGATGTGCAATGGCGCTTGGCATCATCGCATTCGGCGAAGTTGTCCTGCGGCTCTGGCTCGGAGCGGAATTCGCACACAATGCCCGAGAGGCCTTGGTGGGTCTGGCCGCATTCAACGGCTTTCTGGCAACCAGCATCGTGCCATATCATTATATGAATGGCACAGGTTTCGTGAAGCTGAACACTTTCATCGGCCTCTTGAGCGGAGTCCTGGTTTGTTCGGCAGTCGCATTCGCCGTGCCTGCCTATGGAATTGTGGGGGCTGCGTGGGCACGACTGAGCAATTTGGCAGTCAGCCTCGTCGGCCGCACCATCCTTTGTCGGCGTGTGCTCCGTGATCGACGCTGGTATGCAGGGCTTATCCAGTTGGTGCCCCCATTGGCGGCGCTTATGCCGATCACGGCGCTTACGATGACCCCGGTGAATGAATTATCGATCCTGTGGAGAACATTGAGCTTGGTTTCGGCGGGAATTCTTGGAATTGGGCTTTGCTGGGTGTGTTGCCGGTCAATATATCAAGAGAGTCCCAAGACGCACTGATTGGCCATGGGAACGAGCATGCGAGGATATGTCCAGCCGCCCCTCAAAGCGAATAGAAATATCCTATCCGAAATTGTAGATCCAGGGATCTGCATCGGCTGTGGAATCTGTGCGGCGGTCTGCCCGGCGAAAACGCTGCATGTGTCGCCCAACGCAATAGGCGCTTACGAGCCCCGGGGAGGAGAGGCTTGCCTGGCGGCATGCGACTCGTGCCTCCGGGTCTGTCCCCAATCGGATTGCGTCGCCGCCAGGGATGCGCTGGCTCGCGAGTTGTTTCCCCTTACAACGGGAATCTGCGCCGAACCGACCATCGGGCATTTCCGATCGGCGGTTCTGGGACATGTCGCGGACGAAGCCAGACGGCTCCATGGCGCCTCGGGAGGTATCGCAAGTTGGCTCTTGGCGGAGTTGATCCGGAACAACATCGTTGATGCCGTCATCTCTGTCGGGCCGGCCCAAGAATGCAGAATGCTGTTTGCGTATAGAATATCAGAGAACCCGGATGATGTGCTGGGGTGCTCCAAGACAGCCTATTATCCGGTGGAGATGTCGGCGGTGCTCGAGCGGATCCTCCGCGAGCCTCGGAGACGTTATGCGGTGATTGGAGTCCCTTGTTTTATTAATGGTTTGAGACTGGCCGGTCTTGTCAACCGAAGGCTCAAGAATAGGATCGTATTCCATGCCGGATTAACATGCGGGCACCAGAAGACGAAGGGCTATGCTGATTACGTCGTCAGCATGCTCGGCCTTGATCCGCGCTCTGTACGGTCAGTGTGTTTCCGAGGGAAGGATCCGGCCAAATCGGCCGATGAGCACATGGTGTTCATTGCGAGCTCCGAGCAAGAAACGAGGAAGATATACTGGTGTGACGGGGTGAGCGCCATCTGGCGAACCGGACAATTTGGGATGCCCGGATGCCGCTATTGTGACGACCTATTTGGCGAATTGGCGGACGTCAGCTTCATGGACGCTTGGATGCCCGAGTGTACGAAGGACGGGCGCGGGACAAGCATCGTCGTAACGCGATCGGAGATCGCGGAATCAATCATCCGACGGGGTATCGACTCGGGAGGCCTGACCTGCAGGGACGTGCCGGTCCGAACGGCCGTTGAGAGCCAGTGGGGGCAGGTGCTGGCGAAAACTTGTGGATTGAGCAGGCGCCTGTGGCGGGCGAACAAGCGTGGAATGAACCTTCGGCGGCGTGTTAGTCCCTCACGGCCTTCTCTGATGGAGGCTTTGGAGTCTTGCATCGACGAACGGATCAATCGGGCGAGTCATGAGGTCGCAAGGACATCGATAGGACATGGGCCAGAGATCTGGATGCGTAATTACGCTTCGATCATGAGCCGGGCGCTTTTGATGAGGCGCGTCTATTTCGCATTCCGCAGGCGCGCAGCGAGATTCTTGGGGCGATTTGTCCCGAAATACGGATCCTAACGCATGAAATGTTGGCCATCGGTGCGATATGTATAAAAAAGGGAATGTCCTGATCACCGGGTGTATTTATGGCGCCGGAAATATCGGCGACGAAGCGATATTCGACGGACTCCTTGAGATCCTGCCTAAGGATATCCGTATCGGCACATGTATCGACTCATTCCCGATGCGGTATTTGGAGCGAGGTGTAAGGGTGTTTTCGACCGCTCCGCTTGGAGTGTTCCAAGCCGTTTTGTGGGCGGACTACATCATTCTCGGTGGAGCCAGCCTCCTGACAGATCCGTTCGGCCCGGGGTATCCAATCGGGTTCACCTGTGGCGTGATCAGATTCGCCCGACTTCTGAAGAAGCCATGCCGGTTTGTGGGGATCGGGGCGGGAAGGTTGAATGATCCGATGTCGCGAATGCTGGCCAGGGAGTGTTATATCTACGCTGATAAATTCTACACGCGCAATGACCTGTCTTCGAGTGCGGTGGTAAATGAGCTCGATGTGGCTCGCGACCGTGTGATATCGATGTGTGATCCGGCGTTTTTGACGGGAGGCAGGGTGGATAGGAGGCTTGGGGAGAAATTGTTGGACGGGTGCGGGATCAAAAGAAACGATGGACGCCCGGTCCTTGCCCTCTCGGTTGTAAACGAAGGATTCGAGGTTGGGAGGGACTATCATCAGAAGATTGCAGAGGCGTGTGACCGTCTTGTGAGGGAGATCGGCGCGAGGATAGTCTTCGTATACTCTGAGATCAGGCCGGGACCGTTTTCAGACCGCGCCGCTGCGGAGTGCGTGAAAGGCAAGATGAAAGAGGCTTGGGAGGAGGTTCCCCCAAAATTCTTCAGCCCTGAGGAGTTCTCGAGCCTCCTCGGAGCCTTTGATGCGGTGATTACCATGCGACTTCACGTGTTGATCCTAGCCTCCTTGTCCGGGACGCCGGTTTCCGTCATCGTCCGCGAAGAGAAGGTTCGCCAGATCCTTGAGGAGTTGGGGCTCTGCGAAGCCGGAACTATCGACCGGTTGTCTGCGGTCGACCTTTGCTCCAGTGTTAAAAGCAACCTCGCATCGCGTGTGGCGATCGGAGAGAAGCTGAGAAAACAGATCAATGCGGTCTGTGCCCGAGGGTTAAGTGTGAGAGACCAGATCATGGAGATCGACCACCATAAGGTGCATTCGCCACGACGGGCGAGATTCAAGGATCTCGCGGTGTGCACCCGCATGCTCGCCCGGCAATTGTTCCGATCAGCCTGGGTCCCTCTAAAATCTATGAGGAGTACCGATGCCTGAAGGACCGATGAATGACTCCCCTGAGCGCCATCGCGCTTGAGGGGATGTGCGACCGGTAGGGTTGGGGCCGTTTTTTGGTTCTTCCGGTTTTCGTGTGGGTTTGTCCAAAACCGAGGTGACCCGGAAGCATCGAAAAAAGGAATGTCGTTCTTCCCTTACTTGATTCCGCAGCGATACTTACACATTCCCATGCGCATCG
>Ga0153915_10000580_pt1 | contig 34071 bp, 27 predicted proteins | sample Opewatmetagenome_2_FD_107003 | JGI IMG/M metagenome (GOLD analysis project Ga0153915, IMG submission 107003) | Freshwater wetland microbial communities from Ohio, USA - Open water 3 Core 3 Depth 3 metaG | ecosystem: Environmental > Aquatic > Freshwater > Wetlands | place: USA: Ohio, Lake Erie... | reverse complement strand
TGGCCACGAGCAAAAAGCAACATAAATTTAATAACCAAACCTCTGATCCTAAAAAACATTGCTATGAAGAGATTATTCTCCCTGATCATTTTTTGTTATATAGTTTTTTCAGTAACCGGACAGGATCCTATGGGACCACTGTCGGGGCAACGAACGCAGCAGACTCCTGATGTTCTAATAGCCACCGGCACAAAATCGACCGACATTATCTACAGAGTTAATAGCCGTGATGGACGACTTTATCAGGCGTATCTTGGTCCGAAGCTTAATGGCGCTGATGAAATCAAACAGATCAGGGATGCCGGCCACCTGGCCTATGCGACTTTTGGCACTGATAATCTTTTTGAACCTGCTATACGGACAACCCATAATGACGGGAATCCTTCCCTTGAACTTAAATATGTGAGCCATGAGATCGAAACAATCAGCCCGGATATAAGCCGGACTAAAATACTTCTCAGGGATCCCGAGTATCCTTTTGAAGCAACACTATATCTGAAAACCTATAATGAAGAGGATGTAATTGAACAGTGGGTTGAAATAAAGCACAATGAAAAAAAGCCTGTTACAATTTTTACATATGCATCATCTATGCTCCATTTTGATGCAACTAAATACTGGCTCACCCAGTTTCACGGTGACTGGGCCGAGGAAATGAAAATGCAGGAAAGTGAGCTTACAGCCGGGATCAAGATCCTTGACACAAAGCTCGGAACCAGAGCACACATGTACCAGACACCAGTGTTCCTCCTTTCACTCAATTCAAAAGCCGATGAAGAAAATGGCCAGGTGCTGGCAGGAACTCTAGGATGGTCAGGCAATTTCAGATTACTTTTTGAAGTGGATGAAAAGGGCTCTCTTCGGATAATTTCCGGAATAAATCCTTTTGCTTCCGAATATTCTCTTGATCCCGGGAGGATATTTAAAACCCCATCAATGATTTTTACTTTATCCTCAGCAGGCAAAGGACAGGCAAGCCGCAATCTTCACCGCTGGGCAATAAAATACGGTATACTTGACGGTACCGGAAAACGTCTGACACTTTTAAACAACTGGGAAGCAACAGGTTTTAATTTTGATGAAAAGAAACTTACAGGTATCCTTGATGATACCAAAAAAATGGGTCTTGATTTGTTCCTGCTCGATGATGGCTGGTTTGCAAATAAATATCCTAGGAATAATGACCGGGCAGGCCTGGGCGACTGGCAGGAAAACAAAACAAAGCTACCAGACGGTTTAGGTTATCTGGTCAAAGAAGCTGAATTAAGAGGAGTTAAATTCGGCATCTGGATCGAGCCTGAAATGGTCAATCCGAAAAGTGAACTTTACGAAACTCATCCTGACTGGATACTTAAACTCCCAAACCGACCTGAAAATTACTACAGGAACCAGTTAGTGCTTGACCTCACAAATCCGAAAGTTCAGGAGTTTGTATTTAACACCGTTGACGGAATGCTTACGGCAAATCCGGGTATTGCTTTTATAAAATGGGACTGTAACAGGATGATGACCAATGCCTGGTCATCTTACTTAAAGGACAAACAATCTCACCTCTATATCGATTATGTAAGCAGCCTTTACGGGGTGCTTGAAAAACTTCGTGCGAAGTATCCGCATCTTCCGTTTATGCTCTGTTCAGGAGGCGGCGGGCGTGTCGACTATGGAGCCCTGAAATATTTCACAGAGTTCTGGGCAAGTGACAATACAGATGCCCTTGAAAGGATTTATATCCAGTGGGGTTATTCTTATTTCTTTCCTGCAATTTCAGTCTGCAATCATGTTACATCCTGGGGCAGGCAATCCCTCAAATTCAGGACTGACGTGGCAATGATGGGCAAGATGGGTTACGACATCAAGGTAAATGAAATGAGCGAAAATGAGCTGAAATTCAGCCAGAATGCCATCGCCAGCTACAACCGGATAAAAAATGTGATATACACGGGTGACCTTTACCGGCTTGTTTCCCCTTACGATGAGAACAGGGCTGTCCTGATGTATGTGAATCAAGAGAAAAATAAGGCAGTGCTTTTGGGCTATACGCTGAATGCCCGATATGGCGAGGACTTTAACCGTGTAAAACTAAAGGGGCTTGTACCGGGAAAAACTTACAAGATCCGGGAGATAAATGTCTCAAATGAAGGCAGAAGGGGAATGGGATTCGGAATGTCTGAAAGCGGGAGAAGTTACTCAGGAAATTATCTCATGAACATAGGACTCAATGTCGGATCCAGTACACCTCTGACCAGCGTGGTATATGAGATAAGCGAATAGTGGATGACTAAAACGTTTTAATTCGCACATAGAGGGGATTTAGGGGTGAATAGAAAGAAATCAGGAACTTTCAGGTAACCTCTAATTTTTTTGATTCCTTTTGAAACCCGGTATAAATGCCGGAACCTTCAACTTGTATTCTTTATATTCAGGAATTCGTCTTATAAGATCTATTTCTTCAAATCTCGATTGAAGCAATATCCATATAATTCCTAAAGCGCAGGCCAGGCCAACCTGCAAGGAAGGCCATAAAATGAATAATCCGGTAAATTCAAGGAACGTGCCGCTGTGTATAGGGTGACGAATCCTTGAATAAATACCATCCTTAACAAGACTATCATGGGTGGAAGGAGCCGCTGCCTTTATCTTTATGCTGACCAGGGCAACAATAATAACAATTCCGCCGGCTGCCATTATCAGCCAGCCAATTATTTTAAAAATGAGATTAATCTCATAGAGCATATGGGTGGATTCGCTGATTGCCATCACAAATCCGATTGCCCATACAGGTATCCCAAAAATATCCCTGAGAAGAATTGTAACAACTGTTCCCGCTGACTTTCCCCACTTTTCAGAATATGTTGTGGTCAAAGCGCTTGCCAGGTTCGAAGTGAAACCCAGAACTAAAGGTATCAGAAACCAGTACATCCTATTCCATAATAATACACTAAAATATGATGTAAGTTACAAAATATATTTGATCGTTTCTATTCTTAGTACCCGGATGGACTTTACTGAACCAAAATAATTATTTCTCGGACCATCCTGCAAGCCTTGCCCATAACCACCAGGCCGCATACGCCTTCTGATTAGCATTTACAGGCTGGGTGTGAGCAGCGGTACAATTAAACCAGTCGACTCCCTGGGTGTGTAAATTTTGCCACTCAATGGCCCAGTTGCCGTCAAACGAACCGTTTCCGTCTGTATCATATGCGCATGCATCATTCGGGTTTTTATTACCAAAATAAATACCATCAGGATTATAACATTCTATGTCTGCAAAATCATAAAGGATTTTGTTATTTTCCTTGCAGTAGTTTCTTATCTGCTCGTTTCTCAGATGAAGATTGCCGTTAAGTCCGGTTCCGTCGAGATGACCGGTCATGTAAACAAATTTTACGGCAGGGAAATCACGCTCAAGTTCAGACATCAGAACGAGGTAGGTATTTATATCTGCCTGTGAGGCACTTGAAACCTGACCGCACCATGACCACATAATTACATTCACATCAGGATTTGATGCCAGATAGGCTCTTGTGCCTTGTGCCCATGATGTTCTGTCAGGATTTCCCAGGTCACCTCCAATAGCATAATCATGCAGGTCGAGGGCTTCGTTCGTGCCACCATTGTTCCATGCATAGGATGCGCCTTTGAAGGACACAAGCCCGGACATGCCTTCTGTAAGCTGACTTCCATGGGAGGTATGGCTGTAAGCAATATGGAGGACATCTTTTGCTTCCTGGATCCATTCCGAGGGAATTGAAGCTAATTTTACAGAGGTATGATCGATAATGATTGCTCCGTAATTTGTTTTGTTTTCATTCTCCTTGCTGCATCCTGATATCAGGGCAATTACAGCCAGAATGAGAAATACATGAATATATCTCATAGCATAAAAATTTTAAGTAAATAATAAAGCTTTTGACCTTCAAAAGTGCCTTTCAGAATTTTAAACGAAAAAAAACCGGGAATGTTGCACTTGATTATTCAGCAGCACGATTATTCTCCTCAATGTCTTGAGATCCTGAAAGATCGACAGGCTTAACGACTGGTTCGGATGCTGTTTGAATGCCAGAAACAACCTCAGGTATCAGGCCCATTTTTACATATACGGGACGTACTATTCTTTTCAGCACAGGCAATTTCCTGTAGAAAAAATAAGCGCCGAAAATGCAGCTTAATCCTCCGATAAGGATGGTATAAGGGGTTCCGATGATTTTTGCCAGGCTTCCTGCAATCAGGCTGCCGAAGGGAGCGGTTCCCATGATCGCGATTGTATAGAAACTCAGCACCCTGCCGCGTTTATCATCATCGGTTATAGTTTGCAGAATTGTATTGCTCGAAGCTGAGTGAAGCATTAGCCCGAGTCCGATAACTACCATAAGCAGAAGAGAAACAGGAAAATTTACAGAGAATGACAGAGTGACCAGGCCAATTCCGAACAAGCCTGCTGCGGCTGGTATTAATCTTCCGAGTTTTATCAATGTTTCCCGCGAGGCAAGGAAGACTGCTCCAAGCAAAGCCCCAAAACCTGCAGCTCCCATAAGAAATCCGAAAGTACTCGACCCTCCATGAAGTATTTCCTTCGCAAATACAGGCATCAGTACCTGGTAAGATGAACCCATCAGGCTCACAACACCAAGAAGAATCAGTAAATGCTTTATCGGGGGAAAGCCGAATGTATAGGAAAGTCCTTCCTTCATATCCGTGAATAAATTCCAGCTTGTGGTCTTTTTTTCTTTCTTCTGCACTTTCATCATCAGAAGAGATATAATTACAAATACATAGCTGATTGCATTAAGGAGGAAACAGATCCCCTCCCCGGTGGTAGCAAGCATCAGTCCGGCAATAGAGGGGCCTATAAGCCGGGCTCCGTTAAACATCATGGAATTAAGTGCAATGGCATTGCCGAGGTCTTCTTTCTTCTCAACCATTTCTATTACAAAAGAGTGCCTCGAGGGGACATCAAAAGCATTAATGCATCCAAGTGCTATGCTTAATAAAACAATATGCCATATCCCGATCACGCCGGTAAGAGCCAGAATAGCCAGAATCAGGGCCTGGATCAATGAAGCAATCTGGGTAATAAGCAACACTCTGTACCTGCTGAATTTATCAGTAACAACCCCGGCGACCGGCGCCAGGAGAAAAGTAGGTATCTGGCCCGCAAAACTTACCAGTCCCAGCAGGAAGGCTGATCCTGTTAAATGATAAACAAGCCAGGGCATTGCAATTCTCTGCAACCATGTCCCGATAAGTGAAACACTTTGTCCGCTGAAAAACAGCCGGTAGTTCTTGTATTTCAGCGACCGGAAAATCGTACTTATGCGTGATGAGATGTTGATGTTATTTGAGCGTTCCTCTCCCACTGCCTTCTAAAACTTTCGTTAAAAGTAATTGCTTTTTTAGTAAAATGCGTGAATCTTTTATTCACATTGATATCTTCAAAGCGGGTGAGGTCATCTGAATTTCTCGACGAAATCGATCACTTCCCTTGAAAAAAGTTCCTTGTCCTGGTATATCAGATTATGACCGCTTACCGGAGAGATAACCATTTCCTTTTCCAGGGAACTTATCCGCGTGTAAAAGTCCAATCCCAGTTCAGGGGGGCAGACAAAATCGTATTTCCCGAATAAAACCAATGTCGGTATTGTGATCTTGTTCAGTGAGGACGAAAACTCTTTTACTGAAATTTCAGTATTAAGATCTGAATCTTCAGAATAAAGGAGATTTACAAGCATTGAGGTAATGGGATACCTGCCGCTAATTGTGTTCCGAAGGACAATGGGAAAATAGTTTATCTTGTTTACAGCTTCTATATAATCTTCAGCCTGGGATGCATACTTTTCAAGCTTATGAGATTGATAAAGCGTAAAATTCCCGGTGTGAATATTGCAGTAATCAATAATTTTATTCCAGTCATCCACATGACGATTGTTTGCTACCTCCTGATTCCCGATTGTCAGCAGCATGTTTCTTGTAAGAGTATCATTCAGCGGATAATTATGGCTGCCATCGACATTTATATAACCTTTAAAAAGGTTTTGGTTATCCCCTTTCGTTAAAAATCCTGATGCTACAAGGCCGCCAAAGCTATGTGACAATAGAAAGAGAACTATGTCATTTCCATACCGCTTTTTTAATACCTGAATCACTCTGCCAACATCATCAATTATCTGGTCAAATGTGAGGTTACTGCCATTGCATGTTCCCTGGGAAGCTCCGGAATTTCTCTGATCCCAGTATACCATAGCGTATTTATCCTCGATGTTTTCTGTTATGTATTCAGTATTATACACATATGCACTTGCCCCGGGTCCGCCATGAATCAGCAATATAAAGACCCTCGCGGCAGTATTCCCCTCGACCAGCACACGCATCGAGGCACCTTTATTTTAAACAAAAAATGTTTCTGAAGTTCGTTCCGAAAAGCTGATATCTACTTTCTGGCAGCATGCAAGAAGAACCATGCTTACAATGAGGATTTTCGGTTTCAATTCACCTGAAATTGCCATTTGCCTAATTCTTTTTGTTGATTCTGGAGAAGAAGATTGTATTGAGCCGGATCCCAAGCTCAAGTACAGGACGAAAATACAATGTATTGTTGTACGGAAACATTGTGATCAGATTCATCTTTGCAAACACCGACACCGGTGCTTTTTCCAGGGATGAAAAATCAAAGCCTAATCCACCACCTATTGTCAGCATGGCATAGTTGTAGCCGGCATGCTTTTTTATGTAAACATCACCTTTATTGTCTGTTTTGTATGTAGTGCTTCCCAAAAACGTTCTGCTGTAACCGGGACCCGCCGAAAATTCAGAATAATAGCCGCTCTTTCTTATTTTACGTAAGCTCCATTCAGCAGTCAGGTAAAGATTGTCGTGAAATCCGGGATGATGATACCAGTTTAAATTTATAATCCCGAACTGACTTCTGGTAATGGTACACGATCCGGATTTTCTCTTATGGCCTGGCATTGCTTTTTCTTTTATCATGAGCCCGGCACCTGCACTAATCCCCGGGTAAATCAGAGAGCTGTTATATGAAATTTTTACCTCCGGACTGGGGCAGGAGACCATCTTTGCTGAGTCGGATTGCCCGTTGCAAATGGCTGCCACACCGATTAAAATCAATGTAGATAAAGACCTGAACAACGACCCCATATAAACAAACTGCTTAATTAAGATAACTAATGGATTAATTAACATTCATCGCTTCTATGCTAAAGAGAATAATTAAGTATGTTTTGTTCAAAATCCGGAATTGATTTTACCTTCCTTCCTATCCAGCAGACTACCCTTTATACACATCTTTCTTGCTGTCAAATAAGGTGATTGGATCGGGATTAGCTCCGTTCCCTGGGGGAAGGTCGGGAAGGGGGCAACCAGGGGTGCTAATCTCCTTAAATTACACCAAGGAGGTATAATGCAGCGATCATAATAATTGTAAGTGTGGAAACACCTATCGGGAACCATACAGGTGCTATCCATGGTTTTGGAATAAGGAAGAGCACATCAATGGTCTTAAGCGAGGGCGGCCACTTAATGAGGATGTAAAGTGAACCATAGTAGAAAAGATCCCAGAAGGCAAATGTCCAGAGAAAGAAAATTCCCTTTTCAGGCCATGATCCGCCAACAAGAAATGCTATTATAACAAGCATAATAATTGTGGCTGCTTCACGGGTCATTTCTATCTTCAAATATTTTGGAGCGATTTTCCCAATTGATTCTTTGTTCGATTCGGAATCTGTAATTCCAAGAACGCTTCGTAGATAGACAACAACAACACCCTCAAGATGAGCCATTGCAATACCAAAAACAGCCAGCATAAATAATTTAATCAGCATAATTCTCAGGATTGATTAAACATTAATCCGGATTTTCAAATAAACTTAACTTTAATGCCCGGTTCATTATCAAATTTACGACCTTAATGCTGATTTTAAAACGAACACTATTATTTTATTTTATTGTCAAAATAATCGTCTATGAATTCAAGAGAAAGGGTCCTGAGAGCATTCAGGAAAATAGATGGGAACCCTGACAGAGTACCAATTCAGTTTGACCTGTGCAGGCAGCTGACTGAGGCTTTCGGGCATAAGCTTGGTATTAAACCTGACTATGCTCTCTCCTATTATGAAGATCTGACTTACAGGATTTCTGCAAATGAGATAAGGACCAAACTTGGAAGCGATGTAGTCGTTGTTGGTGGTACGGTGCCAACCGGATATGTCCCCGACATCGTCACCGGCAATATTACCAGAAACGAATTCGGCATGCACATGAAGCCTACTCCCCTCTACGTAGAGGTTGTAAAATGCCCGCTGGAGAATGCAAACAGTATCGGGGATATTGAAAATTATTCATTTCCCGATCCATATTCAGAAGGTAGATTTGAGAAAGCTAAAATAGAAATCGATCGGTTCAGCAAAGACTACCTGGTTATTGGAGATGTAGAGATTTCACTTTTCGAGATGGCCTGGCATCTGACCGGGCTTGAAAAATATCTTATTGCAATGCTCTGCGATGAACCGTGGCTTGAACTGCTTAATGACAGGGTGGAAGAATGGAGTATGGGACTTGCACTTCAGCTTGTAAAAGCAGGGGTTGATGCCATCTGGTTCGGAGAAGATCTTGGAAGCCAGACTTCCACCCTTATCTCACCTGAAGACTGGAGAACCCGGTTAAAGCCCCGTCATAAAAGGATGATAGAACGGCTGAAAAAAGAAAATCCTGAAATAATTATCATTATGCATTCTGATGGTGCGGTTGCCCCTCTTATTGATGATTTTATTGAAATAGGAGTGGATGTTTATAATCCGGTTCAGCCGAATGTTGCCGGTTCGGATCCGCAGGAACTTAAAGACAGGTATGGTGAAAGAATTTGCTTTTTCGGTGGAATTGATCAGCAGCTCCTCCTCCCTTCCGGTGATATAAAGCTGATTCGTGAAGAAATTAAGAGAAGGATAAGCATCCTCAAGGAAAACAGGGGATATCTTCTTGCACCTGCCCACATTCTTCAGCCCGATGTATCAACAAATACGATTGAAGAAATGATTAAAGCTGCAAAGGATTATGGGAGGTACTGAATTTGAGGTGTGCAATACGGGCCGGATCGGCCAGCGCTTTAGCATTTTTTAGCCCCGTCATAATTAATCAATGGCCTTAACAGAACTTAGTTTTTTTATATATTCATCAATGTATCTGTCTTTCTGCCTGGAACGGTATTGCATTATAAATCTCGGATGTTCAAGTGGTTCAATTCGTTCAAAAAAACTATACTTACTATTCAGATCTGAAAGGAACTTCATATTCTTTCCGGTGCCGAGGCAGAAGCAGATATCACGGTTAATACCAAACTCAAGCTGCTTCAGGATCGATTCAATCGCAAAAGAGCTTATTGCGTGGATCATCTCTTTACTGTCATAATAATTAAAATTCTTCTCTTTTCCGTTTATTCCGGTTTTTGTAAATCCAAGCGGACTCACCGCACTTATGAAAAAATCACTGTAAAATTTTTCCGGCCCGCCATACCTTTCGATCATTTCATAAATAAAAACTGAAGAAGTCTCGTAGGTTTTAAATCCGTGTATCTCAAGTCCGCATTTTTCTTTCAGCCTCACTGTATCAGTAAATGGGATGCCGGTCACTCCCGCTCCGAATCTTCCCGGATTGATGCCGAGGATCATGTGTCTCGGCCTGGTATCGGAATAGTATTTCCTGTAAAACTCTGCTATTAAAAGAAAAACCTCACTGTTTTCATGAAAGGGATTCATAATGGATATACCTGAGGGCAGAATCCCTGAAAAATTCAGGCTCTTGTTAAAGGAAATTACCTTTTCAGCAAATAAAGTCATATCATTCTGAGTTTATAATATAAAAATAAGCATTTCATTATCGGATAGCTTGTTAATCAATGCCAAAAATATTTATCTTTGGACGCTTTAAAACAAGTTTGCCTGTAAATAATGACTGAGTTACTGAGGCCCTACGGGGATAAGCAGAAAGCTTTCGACAGAAGATATATTGAAATGGCTCTTATCTGGGCACAAAATTCTTACTGTATTCGCCGTCAGGTAGGGGCACTTATCGTGAAAGGCAAAATGATAATATCTGACGGATATAACGGTACACCTGCAGGATTTGAAAATGTATGCGAGGACGAGAACAACGTAACAAAGCCTTATGTCCTCCATGCTGAAGCAAATGCAATAACGAAAGTGGCAAAATCACATAATTCCAGTGAAAACTCTACCCTTTACGTTACCACTTCACCTTGCATGGAATGTGCAAAGCTTATAATCCAGTCAGGAATAAGAAGAGTGGTTTATTGCAACCGTTACCAGAAGACTGACGGTCTTGATCTGCTGAAGAGGGCAGGAATTGAACTTGTTTTTGTTGATTGTGAAAATGACCTCTATGAAATACAATAATTCAAACAGAAGCGTTCTTCTGCCTTTGCTGCTTGCGTTTGCTCTCGTTGCCGGTATACTGATAGGTGTGTATCTCCCGAAAAAAACCGCTTTACCTCAGCAGACAGGGTTCAGGGCGAGAAATGACAAAATAAACAGCATACTGAACATTATTGAATCTGATTATGTGGATTCCATCAACCGGCAGGATCTTGTTGAAGCAGCAATACCAGCAATACTTAAAAAACTCGATCCCCATTCTGTTTATATTCCGGCAAAAGACCTGGCGAGAGCAAATGAGCCCTTGCAGGGAAATTTTGACGGGATTGGGATCTCATTCAATATGCTGACCGATACTATACTTGTGATAAGCACTATTCCGGATGGCCCTTCTGAAAGAGTCGGCCTTCTTGCAGGCGATAAAATCATTTATGTCAATGACTCACTTGTAGCAGGCAAACAGATCAGTGAGGAGAAAGTTATGGGAATGCTTAAAGGACCGAAGGGAACACTCGTCAGGATCAAATTACTCAGAAAAGGATACAAGGATCTTATTCCGTTTGAGATCACGCGAGAAAAGATCCCGATACCAAGTGTTGACGCCAATTACATGGTCAATGATCACATCGGATACATCAAGATCAATAACTTCGCGGTGACGACATATGATGAGTTTATGAAAAGCCTTAGAGAACTCAAGGGTATTGGGATGACAAGCCTGATACTTGACCTTAGGGAAAACTCTGGTGGTGTCATGGAAGCCGCTATCAAAATCGCAAATCAATTTCTGAAAGAAGGCCAGATGATAGTTTACACCCTTGGCCGTTCACAGCCAAGGAATGAAGCAAGGGCAACTGGCAAAGGGGAATTTGAAACCGGTGAACTTGTCTTGCTCATTGATGAATGGAGCGCTTCAGCCAGCGAAATACTTGCAGGTGCCATTCAGGACAATGACCGCGGGACTATAATCGGCAGGCGTTCTTTCGGCAAAGGGCTGGTTCAGGAACCGATACCGTTTGCTGACGGATCAGGTATGAGGCTAACCATCGCCCGGTATTATACTCCGACCGGAAGATCGATCCAGAAACCTTACAATAACGGTCTGGAAGAATACTACAACGATCTGAATACCAGATATGAACACGGTGAATTTGAGGTCTCTGACAGCATTCACTTTGCCGACTCCCTGAAATTCACCACCCCCGGGGGAAAGATAGTTTATGGCGGCGGCGGAATAATGCCTGATCTTTTCGTTCCGGTTGATACAACGGGAAGATCCGCTTACTTCATTGCTGTGCGTCCCTTTATTTACAGATTTGCTTTAAATTACACTGAGACTAAAAGGGAGGTCTTGAAGAAGCTAACTGATGTCAGGGAGATGGAAATGTACCTGGATAAACAGCATCTTCTTGAACAGTTCATAGATTTTTCATCAAAAAACGGTGTTAAGAGGGATAAAGAAGGATTGAAAATCTCCGGCGAAATAATTTATACACAGCTTAAAGCATATATAGCCCGGAATATGCTGGATAACAATGGATTTTACCTCATCTGGAAAGAACTGGATACCGCTCTTAAATTCGCTATCAACTACCTGGAAAACAAGAAATAGATTACTTACGGCAGGATTCCCTGATTATACAATTCCCCATCCGGTAAAATTGATAGCTGGTCTTTTTCTGCTAATTGGTAAGTCCTGTAATAAACTCTGTAATTATTTTTACGGAGAGATCTTCTTCCTCCACAAAGCCCATATGTCCTGAGCTCTCAAGCGTAACCACTCTGGCATTTCCCGGAAGTCTGACTTTGCTCCTTACCGTTCCACCCGAGATATAGTTATCAAGTTCACCAAAGATCCACAAACACGGAACTTTACCTTTTTCAATGACAGATAGTCTTGATGGTCTGGCTATCATTCCGTTAAGCACGGCTATTATTCCCTCATCCCTGATTGTAGCAGCAATATCCTTTGATCGCTGGACTTTTTCCCTGAATTTTTCAAGGTTTCTGGTAGCGTACATTTTCGAAATATTTTCGGGATATAAAAGATATTTTTTGCCCGCCTTCACAATTTTTATTTCTTTTTCTCTCTTTTCAACAGTCTCTGGAGTATCGGCAAACGGATGAGAATGGAACAGGCAGTAACCTGCAAGCATATCAGGATACAACTCAAGGAATGCAAGCGTGATATACCCTCCCAAAGAATGGCCGGTAAGAAAAACCTTTCTGATCTGAAGGCAGTCGAGTAATCCTTTTACCGCTGATGCAAGAAATTCCATCGTATGACAATCCCCGTAGACTTTTGAAAGTCCGTGTCCGGGAAGGTCAATTGAAATAACACGGAATTTCCCGGAAAGCTTTTTTGCGAATCCATTCCAGATCTCTGATGATTCGAGATAGCCGTGAAGCAGAATTATTGTCTCACCCTGACCTGAATCTGAATAATAAATTTTGCCACCGTTAAACAGGATGTAGTATTTCATGGCTGTTTATTTTATAAATACCTGGATATATAAACAAATCATGAACTGAAATAACATTTGAATAAATATACTAAATTGGAAGGATTTTAAAAATGGTTAGTCAGAGTTATCTATAAAAAAAAATTGCCAGAACCTGATTGTATAAAAGTTTAAATATTTCATAACCAATGAATAAAGTCCTATTCTCTTCCATTAGCAAGAAGTTTTTTATGGCTCTGGCAGGAATTTTCCTGCTACTTTTTCTACCGGTTCATCTTACCATAAACCTTATGCTCCTTAAAAGCGATCCGGAACCATTCAATAAAGCTGCCCACTTTATGGCGACTTTTCCTGTTGTCAGGTTAATTGAGGTTTTATTATTTGTTTCTTTTCTTATACATATTGCCTGGGGTCTACTCATTCAGATTCAGAACTGGCTTGCCCGTCCGATCGGATACGTCAGTGGTAACAAATCGGAAACTGTATTTTTTTCCAGGTTCATGATATGGACGGGGGCCGCAGTTTTCACTTTCCTTGTCCTTCATTTCTTCAATTTCTTTTTTATCAGGCTGGGTCTTGTCAGGGGCAATCCGGAAGATTTTTACTCAGTTGCCCATTCTCTTTTCAAAATTCCGGTATATAATTACATATATCTTACCTGCTTCTCCCTTCTGGGTCTCCACCTCTATCATGCTTTTTCTTCAGTCTTTCAGACTCTGGGACTTAATCACAGGATCTGGACCCCTGTGGTTAAAATCCTTTCATGGATATACGCCATTGTAATTCCTCTTGGCTTTGCATTTATTTCAATAACAATCTGGCAATTCAGATAGAAAAATATAACCAAATGGAAAAGCTTAATTCCAAAATACCTTCAGGACCGCTTGCCCAAAAATGGACTGCGTATAAAGCCTCCGTCAAGCTGGTTAATCCTGCCAACAAGAAGAAGCTTGATGTAATTGTAATCGGGACAGGGTTATCAGGAGCTGCTGCAGCTTCTGCCCTTGGAGAGCTGGGATATAAGGTTAAGAACTTCTGTTACCAGGATTCTCCCCGGCGTGCACATTCGGTTGCAGCACAGGGAGGTATAAACGCTGCAAAAAACTATCAGAATGACGGGGACAGCATTTACCGTCTTTTTTATGACATGATTAAAGGAGGGGATTACAGGGCACGTGAGGCAAATGTATACAGGGCAGCTGAAGTGAGCAACCAGGTAATTGATCATTACACAGCTCTGGGAGTACCGTTCGCCAGGGATTATGGCGGGACTCTTGATACCCGATCCTTTGGAGGCGTGCAGGTATCAAGGACATTTTATGCAAAAGGTCAGACAGGCCAGCAATGTCTGCTTGGATGCTATTCCTCACTTAACCGGCAAATAAAGAAGGGAAACGTTGTTATGTATCCCCGCAGGGAAATGCTTGATCTTGTCGTCATTGACGGCAAAGCCCGTGGCATAATTGCACGCAACCTGCTGACAGGTGAAATTGAACGGCATTCAGCACATGCAGTTGTGCTTGCAACGGGCGGATACGGCACTATTTATTATCTTTCCACCCTGGCAGTGCATTCAAATGCCTCTGCGGCGTGGAGAGCTCATAAAAAGGGAGCCTTTTTTGCAAATCCCAGTTTCATCCAGATCCACCCCACCTGTGTTCCACAGCTTAACGAGTTCCAGTCAAAGCTTACGCTTATGTCGGAATCCCTCAGAAACGACGGACGTGTTTGGGTTCCCAGGGCTAAGGAGGATAAGCGTCCTCCCAATTCAATACCTGAAGAAGAAAGGGATTATTTCCTTGAACGAAGGTATCCGACATTTGGCAACCTTGTACCAAGGGATGTTGCATCAAGAGCACTCAAAGAGCGATGTGACGCTGGTTATGGTGTGGGAAAAACAAGACTGGCAGTATACATGGATTTCAGGGATTCCATAAAGAAACTCGGGAAAAAAGACATTGAGAACAAATACGGGAACCTGTTTGAAATGTACAGGGTAATAACCGGAATTGATCCATATGAGGAACCTATGATGATCTATCCTGCAGGTCATTATACAATGGGCGGACTTTGGGTTGACTACGAACTTATGACCACTATTCCGGGGCTTTATGCAATAGGAGAATCAAATTTTTCAGATCACGGAGCAAACCGGCTGGGAGCAAGTTCGCTTATGCAGGCTGCCGGGGACGGATATTTTGTACTGCCAAATACCATCAGCAATTATCTGGCAGGTGAGATCAGGGTACCACGCATATCCACCGACAGAACCGAATTTGAGGAGGCTGAAAGAGCTGTTAATGAACAACTTACCAGGCTTATATCAGTCAAGGGGAAGAAGACTGCTGCTTCATTCCATAAAAGACTCGGTAAAATATTGTGGGATCATTGTGGTATGACACGCAATGAACAGGGACTTAATGAAGCTCTTACGCTTATTAGTGATCTTAGAAATGAGTTCTGGAAAGACCTGAACGTCCCCGGATCTGCTAATGAATTTAATTCCGAACTTGAGAAGGCTGGCAGAGTAGCTGACTATTTTGAGCTGGCAGATCTTCTTGTCAATGATGCACTTAGCAGAAAAGAATCATGCGGAGCTCATTTCAGGGAAGAATATCAGACGCCTGATGGTGAAGCACAGCGTAACGATGAGGAATTTGCCTATGTCGCAGCCTGGGAATATGCAGGCGAAGGGAAACCACATATCCTTCATAAAGAGGAGCTGAAGTTTGAGGAGGTGGAGATGAAGGTCAGAAGCTATAAGTAATGTATTATTTATGATGTATTACAGGCGATGTTTTGTTCACATTGACTGCACCACTGCACGACCGCACGATTGAATTATAGATTTAAAGAAGATTTAACCGAAACAGTATGAACCTTACATTAAAGATCTGGCGACAGAAGAGTACGAAAGACAAGGGAACCTTCGTGACATACAGGATGGATGAAATCTCTCCGGAGATGTCTTTTCTTGAAATGCTCGACGCGCTCAATAACAATCTGATTGGAGAGAACATGGATCCGGTGGCTTTTGATCACGATTGCCGCGAGGGTATCTGCGGTTCCTGCGGAATGTATATCAACGGGCATCCGCATGGTCCAGTTCCTGCAGTAACAACCTGCCATCTGTCGATGAGATATTTCAAAGACGGGGATACGATCTGGATTGAACCATGGAGGGCAAAACCCTTTCCAGTCATAAAAGACCTGATTGTCGACCGGAGCGCCTTCGATAAAATACAGATCGCCGGAGGTTTTATTTCAGTAAATACAGGATCGGCTCCTGAAGCAAACTCAATACTTAATTCAAAAAAGAATGCGGACAATGCTTTCGATTCCTCGATCTGCATAGGATGCGGAGCTTGTGTAGCAGCCTGCAAGAATGCCTCAGCCATGTTATTTGTATCCGCAAAGATCTCACAATTCACATTGCTTGAGCAGGGTAAGGTTGAAGCAAAGGAGAGGGTCAGGGCAATGATTGGTAAAATGGATGAACTGGGATTTGGCAATTGCTCAAATACAGGGGCATGCGAAGCAGAATGCCCCAAACAGATAAAGCTTACGAATATTGCCAGGCTAAACAGGGAATACTACAAGGCCTATTGAAAACGCTGATGAGTCTCAGAGCCTACAGAGAACTAAAACTAAGAACAGATTGATTCTATTTCAGATATTGTTTTTGGAATAGGTTTTCCCAGAAGCTTATGGCCTTTTTCAGTAATGACTACATTATCCTCTATCCGGATACCTCCGAAATCTTTCCATTTCTCAACCTTCGAATAGTTTATGAACTCTTTAAACTTCCCTTCCGATTTCCACTGGTCGATCAATTGCGGAATAAAATAACATCCGGGTTCGATCGTAAAAACGTGGCCGGGTTTATATGGAAGTGCAAACCTAAGAAAAGCGAGTCCGAACTGGTCACTTCTTTTTACCTCCTGATTATAACCGATATAGTTTTCCCCAAGTGCTTCCATATCGTGAACATCAAGCCCCATCATATGACCCAGTCCGTGCGGCATGAAGAGGGCATGTGCCCCTGAATGTACGGCCGCATCAACTTCACCTTTCATCAGACCAAGATTTTTCATCCCTTCAGCAATTATCTTACAGGCGTTCATATGCAGGTTGAGGTTCGAGATCCCTGGTTTGGCTGATTTTATTGATTCGTTATTTGCTTTTAAGACAATCTCATAAACATCTTTCTGGTTCTGGCTGAATTTTCCTCCTACTGGTGTTGTCCGGGTTATATCAGATGAATAGTGAAGTTTCGTTTCAGCACCTGCATCAGTGACCATCATTCTTCCCTTCTTCAGTATATTCCCATGATTGTGATTATGAAGTGTTTGTCCGTTCATACTCAGTATTATCGAAAAAGCGCTTCCTGCTCCCTTTGCGAGAGCAATACCTTCGATGATTCCAAAGATCTCCTGTTCCATAACACCTGGTTTGCACATTTTCATTGCCGTTGTATGCATATCAAAGGCAATTCCGATTGCTTTCTCAATTTCCTCAATTTCAATTGACTCCTTAACCGATCGCATTGAGATAATAGCTTTTATCAATGCTGTGGATGAAAGAGTCTTCATCTGACAGGGATTTTCCTTAAGCAGTGAACCAAGCGTTATTTTTGTTTCAGCCCTGTAAGGAGGCAGAAAATGGATCGTTCTCTTTTTGGAGACAGCTTCTTTTATTGTCTCTTCAAGCTTTGCGATTGTTGCAGAATTGGAAATTCCACATTTTGCTGCCAGATCTTTAACAGTTGGCTGCGGACCCATCCAGATTATGTCGTCCAAATCAATATCATTTCCGAAAATCCAGTCTTTTCCGGAATCAAAGTCCATCAGGCCGATAAATCCGGGAAGGTCAATCCCGAAATAATAAAGGAAATCACTGTCCTGCCTGAAATGATAAGGATTTGCCGGATAATTCATTGGAGCCTCAACATTTCCGACGAACAAACCAAGGCCGGATTTCAGTATACCCTGCAGCCTGGCGCGTCTTTTTGTATAAACTTCACTTTTGAACATGTTTGCAATAATTTGAGTCAATTATATTTCCACTAAAATAGGAATCAATAGGGAGTATTCCAATACTGGTCAGGTATAATTGAATTTAGAAAGATATTTTTGAAACATTTTTTGTTTTTCCCCGTTCAATAATGAAGTGATTAAGTTAGAGAGTTATCAACATGTCTGAAGGTCAACGTAATAATCTGAACATTTTAATAATCAATTAAATTTGTTTGCGAATACTATTTGTTATTAACAAAACGTTATTATATTCGCAGTTAAGTTTTCAACACTTTATTAACACCAAACTGAAGCTATGCCTTACAGAAGACTGCCCAATACTGATGCTGCACGCATCAGGGCGATGAGAATAGCACTTGAAAAAGGGAGGGATGTACCTCCAAGCCAGATGGCTTTTTCGCCAAAGAATATTGTCAAGTTGCAGAGATTTCTTCCGCAGTTTGAAAATATGATCCAGCTTCAGCGCCAGTCCTATGCATCGCAAACCAACAAAAGCAAGGATTACGCTGAATTCATAAGGAAAGCCAGATTGTATCTTACTCATTTCATCCGGGTAATGAACATGGCAGTTTTCAGAGGGGATCTTCCGGCAGAAACAAGGGCATTTTATGGCCTGGCAACTAACGAATCGACAGTTCCCTCATTAAATACCGAGAATGAACTTATAAGCTGGGGCAAAAGAATCATTGAAGGAGAGGAATATCGCATCAGAAAAGGGGGCTGCCCGATCACTAATCCAACGATTGCTGTAGTAAAAGTGAGATATCAGAATTTTCTTGACGCCTGGAACTTCCAGAAAACCATTGCAAAAAGGACACTTGACTATACTGAAAAGAACTATGAACTGAGGAAGGAAGCTGACGAGATAATCGTCCAGATCTGGAATGAAGTTGAAAATACACATAGTACGCTTCCTGAAGACAAGAGAATGGCTGAAAGCGAAAATTATGGCATCGTTTATTTCTACCGGAAAAATGAGCTGAATAAAACTGCTTCATCCTCTGAAGCTCAAAGCAGCATTTGGCCATAACAAGAAACAGTTTGACAATAGGTAATACAATTCTAGGAAAATATCCACTCTTTCTAGCACCGATGGAGGATATTACTGATCCTTCATTCCGTTTTCTATGCAAAATGTATGGTGCGGATTTCATGTATACTGAATTTATTTCGTCGGACGGGTTGATCAGAGAAGGAAAGAAGAGTGTACAAAAGCTTGATATCCAAGATTTTGAACGACCTATGGGCATTCAGCTATACGGCCACCTTATTGATGCAATGGTTGAAGCTGCAATGATCGCCGAGGAGGCTAAACCTGAACTCATTGATATCAATTTCGGATGCCCTGTCAAAAAAATCGCTAACCGGGGTGCCGGAGCCGGAATGCTTCAGAACATTCCGATGATGATTAAAATGACCGAAGCTATTGTAAAATCGGTAAAACTACCCGTCACGGTAAAGACCAGACTTGGATGGGATGATACCGGCAGGAATATTGTGGAAATAGCTGAGAGATTGCAGGATACGGGTATCAGTGCAATTACAATCCATGGCAGGACCAGGGCTCAAATGTACAAAGGGTCTGCCGACTGGACACTTATCGGAGAAGTTAAAAAAAATCCACGGATGAAAATACCTGTCATCGGGAACGGAGATATTGACGGACCTCGAAAAGTAAGGGAGATGTTTGACAGGTATAATGTTGACGGCATTATGATTGGACGTGCCACGGTTGGGCGGCCATGGATATTCCGTGACATAAAGCATTACCTCAGCAACGGGGAACTGCTTCCCGAACCCTCAGTTTCCGAAAAGGCTGACCTTGCTTTACTTCATCTTGAAAAATCACTTGAGTTCAAATCAAGTACCCGGGCAATTTATGAATTGCGCAGGCATTTGGCCAATTACTTCAAGGGGCTTCCCGATTTTAAAGAAACCCGGCTGAAGCTACTTACTACAATTGAGCCGGATGAAATAAGAAACCTCATTAATTTGATCCGCAAAAGATGGGGCGATTATCGCAGTGAAGACAGGACCTCGGTATTCGGAGTCTGATCAGGAGGATGGCCTGGCTCGACCGGGCTCAGCAGGGGCGAAAAACTTTTCCATTTAAAGATAACCTTCAGGATAAACACAAAAATAATACCTGTAACCAGCAGGGCTGTAAATTCAGTCCAGGGAAAAACATTTTGCTGCTCAAAAACAGCAGGTGTCTGAAGGGCTGAAGAATTGTTGGTAACCATCACACAAAGAAAAATATTGTTAGCAGCGTGAGCTCCCATAGCTGCTTCAATTCCATCATCAAGTAGTGTAATTATGCCGAACACCAATCCGAAGAGCACATATTGGGGCATCATCGTAAAAAATCCGAACTCCTTGACTTCAGGATTGAACGCATGCATAAGTCCGAATAGTAACGACGTCATCAGCAGCGGGAACCATCTGTTCCTTGCAAGCACTGCAATTCCCTGCATAAGGTAACCTCTGAACAGGATTTCCTCGAATGCAGCCTGAAATGGTATAAAGATCAGAGAAACGGCAATCAGGATCAGCAGGCTGGCGGATGTGTTCAGCAAAGTGAAATTGGAAGGATCGGCTTTCAGGTAGATAAAGAAATAAACAGCTGAAAGAATCAGCCAGACCAGAGCTGAAATAAGGAACCTGTTCCATCTAAAGATTCCAGTACCATTAATAGTTATTTTGTATGTCCGGTTATTCAGTGGTTTTACAAGCAGGATAAAAGTCAAAAGTCCGGCAATGAAAGGGAAAAGCATAATAAACAGCCCGAGGTTAGGCTCAAGTCCCAATACACTAAGGTCACTCGGATTGGCTGCAATTTCAGAAATCACTTCTGGATTTGAACTGGCTTTCATCGCATAGGCAATGAGCAGTGGGATAGCTCCAATGGTGTTTGAGGCAATCAGCACAGCTGCGAACATAACTACATACCGCCAGAAGCTGTTTTTCCCGGAAAAAGAAGATTCAAGATGGTTCATATCTGGATAATATCAGAGTTCGGATTTTGCTCTTTTCGGATAATCGATGGAATAATGAAGACCTATGCTTTCCTTTCTGTTCATGGCCATTTTGATTATCAGGTAACCTACTGTTATCAGGTTCCGCAATTCGCATATTTTTTTTGATATAAGCGATCTTTTATACAGGCTTTCCGTCTCTTTGTATAAAATTTCAAGCCGCACCAATGCTCTTTCCAGGCGGAGATCAGATCGAACAATTCCGACATAATTGCTCATTATCATCTGAACTTCTTTAAGGCTCTGGGTGATTAGCACCATTTCTTCAAGATGAGTCGTCCCCTTGTAATCCCAGTCCGGTACCTTTTCTTCAAGATTCAGATCTTTCAGTCTTTTCTCCGAATGCATGACTGCCCGATGAGAGAAAACGATTGCCTCAACCAGAGAATTTGAAGCAAGCCTGTTTGCTCCGTGAAGACCTGTGGATGAAGCTTCCCCAAGGACATAGAGCCTGTCAATATTACTCTGACCGTTTGTGTCCACTTTGATGCCACCGCAGGAATAGTGTACACAGGGCACAACAGGAATCATATCTTTTGTAATATCAATTCCACGCTGCAGACAATGCTCGTAAACATTCGGAAAATGCTCTATGAGTCCTGCCGGATCAAGGTGAGTGCAATCGAGCCATGCATGATCATCACCCCATATCTTCAATTCGTTGTCAATCGCCCTTGCCACGATATCCCTGGGAGCAAGCGAACCCCGGCTGTCATACCTGTTCATGAATTTTTCCCCAGCCATATTCTTGAGAACAGCCCCATATCCTCTTAACGCCTCGGTGATAAGGAAGGAAGGTTTATTTTCTGGATCATACAGGGAAGTTGGGTGAAACTGGATGAATTCCATGTTTTCAATAGTCCCCTTTGCCCTGTAAACCATGGCTACCCCATCGCCGGTTGCAACTTCAGGATTAGTAGTTGTAAGATAAACATTCCCTAATCCTCCGGTAGCAATTACCGTTACCTTCGAAAGGAATGTATACACTTTCTGTGTTGTAAGATCGGCAACATATGCTCCATAGCACATAATATGGGGATAACTCCTTTTAACCTCTATCCCAAGATGGTGCTGCGTAAGAATTTCTATTGCAAAATAGTGTTCGTAAATGTCAATATTCGGGTTTTCCCGGACCTTGGCAATAAGCGTTTTCTCGATAGCCTCGCCTGTCCGGTCTTTCGCATGAAGGATCCTGAACTCAGTGTGGCCTCCCTCCTTTGCGAGATCGAAGGTACCGTCCTTTTTCTTGTCAAATGGAACGCCCAGATCGATAAGGTCCTGTATCCTGGCCGGAGCTTCCTGAACGACAAGCCTCACAACCTCCTCATTACAGATGCCATCGCCTGCAATCAATGTGTCCTTTATGTGTTTCTCAAAGTTGTCGGGTTCGCTGAATACCCCTGCAATGCCTCCCTGAGCATAGCGTGTATTCGAATCGTCAATAGCGGCTTTTGTTACAATTGAGACTTTTCCAAATCGGGCTGCATTAAGTGCGAAAGTCAGCCCAGCAATACCTGAACCTATGACAAGAAAGTCTGTTCTTTTTCTCATATTCTTTCCAAAATATACCGGAGGCTAAAGATACAAATTAATGTTTCTCCCCCCGAGGGTGTCTCAAAAGCCTTTCTTTCAGTCCTTACCCCTAAATCCCTGTCGGCCGCCTGCCTGCCGGTAGGCAGGGCAGGCAGGCCCCGGGGGGGTATGGGGGTAAAGAAAATCTTTTGAGACACCCTCAATTTATTACCAGGTTGAGATTATTGACCAGACATGGTCGGCAGACAGGATCGTTAAGCTTAAAGTATCAGGATATATATTGTAAATTAATAAATATTATATCCAACTCAATAAATATATTACCTGTAACAATATGGATTTTACTACAAAGACATAAAAGTTTTAAAATAAAAGATGTGTATCCAGGGTGGATGAGGTAAGGAGGATTACATAAACAGGCAGAGAGGTCAACAATTGTGAAACCGAACTTTTTAATTTACTTTTACTTTCCGCAAAATAAACAAAGTAATTATGGCTCAGGAGGATGTTTTTAAAAAATTGGTTGCCCATTGCAAGGAATACGGCTATGTTTTTCCGTCAAGCGAAATTTATGACGGCTTAAGCGCTGTTTACGACTACGGTCAGTATGGCGTCGAGCTTAAAAACAATATCAAGAAATACTGGTGGGACAGTATGGTCCTTCTGAATGATAATATTGTAGGCCTGGATTCCGCAATTTTTATGCACCCGACGATCTGGAAAGCCTCCGGCCATGTAGATGCGTTCAATGATCCACTGATAGACAATAAAGATTCCAAAAAGAGATACAGGGCAGATGTTCTCATTGAAGAGCACATAGCAAAAATTGAGGATAAGATTATAAAAGAGGTTGAAAAAGCCAGGGAGAAGTTCGGACAAACGTTTGAAGAAAAGAAATTCAGGGAAACGAATCCGCGCGTACTTGCAAATCAGGCTAAAATCGATGAGATAAATGCCCGTTATACAAAAGCTCTTAATGATAACGACCTTCCAGGATTAAGACAGATTATTATCGACTGTGAAATTGTTTGTCCGATTTCAGGAAGCCGCAACTGGACCGATGTGAGGCAATTTAACCTGATGTTCTCAACTGAAATGGGATCCACGCTTGAGGGGTCAAATAAAATTTATCTCCGCCCGGAAACAGCGCAGGGAATATTTGTAAACTTTTTGAATGTCCAGAAAACTGGCAGAATGAAGATCCCGTTTGGTATCGCACAGATCGGCAAGGCATTCAGGAATGAAATAGTTGCCAGGCAGTTCATCTTCAGGATGAGGGAATTCGAACAGATGGAGATGCAATTTTTTATACAGCCAGGTACCGAGCTCGATTGGTACCGACACTGGAAGGAAAAAAGGATGAAATGGCATACAGCCCTTGGCTTCGGTGAAGAGAACTACAGGTTCCACGATCACACCAAACTTGCCCATTATGCCAATGCAGCTACCGATATTGAATATAAATTCCCATTCGGATTCAAAGAGGTTGAAGGTATTCATTCAAGGACAGATTTCGATCTCCGCCAGCATCAAAAATACAGCGGCAAGAAATTGCAGTATTTCGATCCTGAGAAAGGCGAATCGTATATCCCTTACGTTATAGAGACCTCAATCGGTGTTGACAGGATGTTTCTTCACATAATATCGGCTGCTTATCTTGAAGAAGAGCTGAAAAAAGAGGATGGAAGCACGGATGTACGTGTCGTTCTCCGGATGCCTTCTAATTTAGCCCCGGTAAAACTTGCCGTCATGCCCCTTGTTAAAAAAGATGGTTTGCCGGAGATAGCGGAAAAGATTGTACATGAACTGAAATTTGAATTCAACTGCCAGTATGATGACAAGGATTCTATTGGAAGAAGATACCGCCGCCAGGATGCAATCGGAACTCCCTATTGCATCACGATAGACCATCAAACTCTTGAGGATAAGACTGTTACTATAAGGTATCGCGATTCCATGGCTCAGGAACGGGTAAAAATATCGGGACTGAAAGATATTATTTTCGAAAAAGTAAGCATCGGATCTCTCTTAAAGAAGATATAGAATGCAAAAGGTCCTTATCGTGACTTACTACTGGCCTCCCGGTTCGGGGGCCGGAGTACAGCGCTGGCTGAAGTTTTCAAAGTATCTCCCGCAATACGGATGGGAGCCGGTAATACTTACAGTCGATCCTGAATTCGCTGTATATCCGGCAATGGACCAATCACTCGCCAATGAGGTGCCCAGGGATCTTATCGTTTACAAAACAAGGGCAAGGGATTATTTCAGGATATACAATAAAGACAAAACCAAAATCCCTTCAGCAGGCTTTGCAACCAATGAAGGGAAAACACTTTCAAGCCAGCTCATAAGGTTTCTCAGGGGGAATTTCTTTATTCCCGACCCCCGGAGAGGCTGGAATAAATTTGCACTACAAAAGGTCTGCGAGATCATCAGTAAGGAAAATATAAGCCATTTAATAACTACCAGCCCTCCCCATTCCACACAGCTTATCGGACTCAAATTAAAGAAGAAATTCCCTGGGATCAGATGGATCGCCGACCTGCGTGATCCATGGACGGATATTTATTATTATAATCAATTTTATCCTACGTGGATTTCGAGGAAGATCGATTCTGCACTTGAAAGAAAAGTTCTCACTGCTGCTGACAAGATAATTACTGTCGGGAAATCACTGATTGACCTCTTCAGTCTGAAAGTTCCGGCACTAAAAGGGAAGTTCGAAGTCATTTCAAACGGCTACGATGCAGAAGATTTTTCAGGACTCAAGACTTCAGAACCTGATAAATTTACCATCTCTTATATCGGGACATTGCCGGATTCCTACCCGGCAAACGGATTCCTGAAAGCCCTGAGGGTTTTTAAGGAGAAAAAGTTGGATTTCAGGCTCAGATTTGTGGGTTTTGTTTCAGGGAGTCAAAAGAAGCTCATTATTACGGCTGCTGGAGAATCTCAACCTGAGTTTATACCATACGTAGCTCACGCTCGGGCAATAGAATACATGATGAATTCCACAGCACTTCTCATTATCATTCCTGATCATAAAAGCAATAAAAGCATAGTAACCGGGAAATTATTTGAATACCTGGCATCAGGGAAGCCAATAATCTGTCTTGGGCCTCCCGATGGCGATGCTGCAGATATAATTGAAAAGTCAGGGCACGGTAGAACGTTCACATATGAGGATTCAGAAGGAATTTCCGGATATTTAACAATCCTTGCTGAAAACCCGTCTATTTCAGAAAGGACTTCACCCTCGGTATACAGAAGAGACAGGCTGGTACAAAAAATAGTCGCAGTATTAAATCAATCTTAAAAGACCGGTATGGAGTAGTACCTCAGCTATTCAATCCCGGTTAATAGTGCAAATTATTTCTACCTTTGTCTATTATTTCTCAACTCATTACCGAACCTTAAGCATTTAATGAGAATAGGAGTTATTGTTGATAACGACCTGAACGACGATAAACGTGTTCTCAGGGAAATTGAGATCCTTAAAGGCAGTGGTTATGAAGTTTTTGCCCTGTGTTTTGGCTTCAGAGGCAAGACTTATAAGAAAATCGAAGGGGCAGATATAACGAGAATTAAAATAAGCAAAAGAGTAAAGGATTTTCTGTTTTTTTTCCTGAATACATTGCCTGCTTATGAATGGCTCTGGTCCTCCAGGATCAGGAATTTCATATTGACCAATAAGATAGATAGCCTTCATGTGCATGATCTCTATATGGCAGAGGCTTCAAGGTCAGGAATTCAGAAATCAGGCAAAGATATCCCGATGGTACTCGACCTCCACGAAAATTATTCATATGCCGTAACTTCTTATAACTGGACAAAGGGATTTTTAAGAAATCTGATTGCGCAACCCCGGAAATGGCAGGCAAAAGAGGAAAGGCTGCTGAGTTATCCAAAGAGAATAATTGTACTGAGTGATGAATTCAGGGATCATCTCCTGAACAGATTCGATTTCCTTTCAGCCGGAAGTTTTTGTACCTTCCCGAACGTACCTGATCTGAAACAGATGCAGAAGTTTAAAGCAGACAGGGAGATTATTCCATTGTCCAAAAAAGCGCCTGTCCTGCTTTACTTTGGAGTTGTTGCAGAAAGAAGGGGGATATTTAATGCAATTAATGCATTTAAAGAGGTGATAAGTAATGGTTATGATGCCGATTTGCTTATTATAGGTCCGGTCGACAGGAAAGATAGAAAAAGATTTTTTAGCCAGATCGGGATGCCTGATCTGAAGCAAAAGGTCAGGTATATTCCCTGGATTGATATTTCAGAGCTGCCGGCATACCTCGATTTCAGCGATATTTGCCTGGCTCCATTTTTCAGGAATCCCCAGCATGATTCAGGCGTAGCAAATAAAATCTTTGATTACATGTCCGGGAAAAAGCCAATTATTGCTTCTGACTGCCTGCCGCAACAAAAGCTTATTGAAAAGTATGATTGTGGAATTATCTACAGGGACCTGAAGGAATTTTCAGATTCAATCGTCAGATTACTGAATGATAAAGATCTGCGCACCAAAATGGGAATAAACGGATACAACGCCATAATTACCGAATTCAACCTGGAGAAAAAGAAGGATGATCTTATCAATTTGTATAATGGACTGTTAATTAATTAACAATGGAGAAGAGCGCAATTAGCGGGATCATAGCGAAAATAACAGACATCTTTTTTATTCCTGTCAGGAGGAACAAAACTCTGCTGAAACATCTTCTGAACCATACTTTGAAAAAAGAGATTGAAGAGATGTCCGATAAAGGGGAGTTGTTCCCGCTGAATCATATTCACCGGGCAATCAAGCTGGCAAAGAACCTGCTTAACAAGGAGTCTATCATTCTTGATATCGGGGGGGGTATTGGTGCATCCCTGAAACTGTTCACTGAGAATTTCCCGGACCGTAAAATCATGGTCTTTGAACCGGTGACTGAAAACTTCAAAGCGATTAAAGAACGATTTCCATCTTTCACAAATATTGAATTCATCAAGCACGCCGTTGGGAATGAAAATATTGAAAAACAGATAAATATTGCCGGAAGGCCTACTTCTTCATCCCTCTTGCCCTTATCGGCTGATCCAGTCAGCGATGTATTCAATGAATCAAATCTGGGTAAAACCGGCATTGAAACTATCACGATGGTAAAACTGGATGACTTCCTTGCAAAAAACCAGGATGAAATCGGAATAATGAAAATTGATGTTCAGGGTTACGAATTGGATGTACTGAAGGGCGCAGAAACTACCCTGAAAAGAACGGATATTGTAGTCCTTGAAGCAAACAATCATGAAGGATACATAGGATCAGCAAAATATTATGACATTGACAGATATCTGAGGGAACGGAACTTTACACTCTACGATATACTTCCGTCAATTGTCGACAATGGCAAACTGAAGGAATGGGATATGATCTATATGAATAATTCTGCAAGATGCGTGCAGGTGTAACAGAAATAATGGAAACCGGGCATATTACCCTGGCTGAATCGCTCTGCAGGATCTGGTGCAGTGATCCCGGCAATAAGGTATACCTGTTCACAATTGAGACCCATTCATCTGAATTGAGCTTTCTTTGCAGCACCTTTCAGAATCTTATTCTTGTGGTTAAACCGAAGGAACAAAAGGTTGAAGATTTCTTAAACGACATTGGAAATTACTCTCTGGATCGACTTTACCTCGTAACCCTTACAAAGCACTTCAGGATCATATCGGAGTGGCAGCTAAAGACAAGACTTTTTCTAGTAATTCATAATACGGACGAATGGTTTGGCAATTCCTTCTTTAAATCGATAAAGAAGTTTTCTTATTCCATATCAAAGAATTTGCATTTTAATTTGTGGATTTATTTTTTTAAGGTCAATTTCATCTTCCCGGGTTACAAAAAGAAAATTTTGGAAAAAGTTCAAAAATCGAATGGGCGACTTGTTGTCCTTTCCAGGTCTGTCCAGCAGGCAATGAATATGTTGAAGATCCAGATCCCGTCTGAAGTTGTTCCATTCTCGGTTTTTGATTCTTCACTGGTAACATCCCATCCTTCTCAGACAAGCCGGCTAAGGATTTGCGTCCCGGGTATTCTGTCCCAGTACAGGCGGAATTATCTTGCATTCCTTGAGACGGTTGAAGTACAGCTCCCGGAACTGAAGGACCAGTTTATTATTGATTTTTTAGGCGGCGTACGGCATGAGAATCCTTTGGATAATCATACCTTGATATTTGATAAAATTGACGCGCTGAAAAGCAAGGGATTTTCGATTATTGTTCATCTGGTTCAGTATATTCCTCCAGGTGAATATAACCTTGAACTTTCAAAGGCCGATATCATTGCAGGTAACATGAATGTTATACTGAACAAGTATAGTATTTACGGCAAAACTAAAGAAACCGGGATCCCTTTTGCTATGATAAAGGCGGCAAAACCGGGCATACTTCCTGATACCTATCCTGTGCCTGAAGAGCTCTTAACAAGTACACTTGTGTACCATAACTTCCATGATCTGGGTAAAATCCTTGCCAGCCTTATTTCAGATCACCGGATAATTGAGGATCTTAAAATAAAGGCACTGGAAAATTCAGGTAAATTCAGTCCTGAATTAGTTTATAATCAGCTACTTGAGGAAGTTTCTCTCCAGAGAGCCCAACATTAAAACCAATGCGACATATAAACCGTTATATTCCCATAACCATTCAGAATTACTTCTATGAAAAGAGGGAGTCTCGGCTGAATCTGGAAGAGTTAAAACGGTGGGAATCTGACGGATGTCCTGTTCCACCTCCACATTCAGCCAAGCAGAAGATCATTGAAAAATATGCAACGGCATTCTCCTGCAGCGTATTGATTGAAACAGGGACTTATCTGGGAGATACAGTATACTCACAAAAGGAAAATTTTCACAGGATTATTTCCATCGAATTGAGTAACAAGCTTTTCAAGGCAGCAAAATGGCGGTTCAGAAAATACTCTCACATTAAAGTACTGCATGGGAACAGCGGCGATATACTTCCCGAGATAATGCCCGGAATTAATAAAAGGTCCCTTTTCTGGCTTGACGGGCATTATTCAAGCGGCCTCACAGCCCGGGGAGAAAAGGAGAGTCCGGTCTTCAGAGAACTCGAAGCAATATTCGGAAATAACAGTCTTCTTCATATTATCCTGATTGATGACGCAAGATTGTTTATCGGCAAAAGGGATTATCCCACAATGGACGAATTTGTTGCATTCATAAACCTGAAAAGTCAGGGTTACAAATCAACTATTGATTCAGATATTATTATATTGACTCCAGTTCCAACGGTAGAACAGGGTTAAGCTGGCTGAGAAAAGGGAATTAAGAGAAAATCCGGATTTATGTTAAATTCAATCAAACAATCCACAAAAGACAGCATTGTTTACGGGCTCGGGAACATTGCTGTAAAGATTGTCGGATTCATTCTGATTCCCTTATACACTGATCCGAAGTACTTCAGCGTCGATGATTTTGGTATTATGACCATGCTCGATATTTCGGGGCTGGTTTTAATATCGATGATGGCATCAGCGCTCCCGCAAAGCCTCATGAGGTGGTATTGGGACCGAGATCATATAAAGGATCAGAAGGAGATCTTCTTCATGTCCCTTATATCGCAGGTTCTGATCAGCGTATTGTTTGCGGTGCTTCTTTTCCCGCTATCAGGTCAGATCTCAACGCTGATCTTTGGTACGGATAAATGGAATCTTGCGCTAAAGCTTTTAATTCTTTCGACGGCGCTTCAGTCAATCAACAATATCATAAACACCCTGATGAGGATCCAGTCGAGATCGGTGTTATTTTCAACAGCCAACCTCATAAAACTGGCAACCGTTCTTTCGTTGACAATTTATCTCATTGTTTTCAGAAAGATGGGTATACCCGGAATTTACTTTGCGCAGGTAATAGTAAACCTCCTGTACATTATCCTTCTATCAGTTTATGCAATCAGGAATTGTACGCCTAAAATCGACCTAAAGCTCCTGAGGGCAATGTCCAGCTTTGGTTTCCCGCTGATGCTGGCCAACTTTGCTGGTGCAATCTTCTCAGCAGTTGACAGGTACTCCCTGAACTCAATGGCATTGCTGAAATTTGTCGCGATTTATTCCCTCGCCTTTAAGATTTCAAGCGTCCTTAAACTGGTAATCGTAGATTCGATCAAAATGGCCGTTTCGCCAAGGATCATTCAAAAAATAGATGCACCTGACAGCAAAAGATTTTATTCGAAAACAAATCTTTATTCTTCCCTGGTTCTGATGATGGGAGTTATTGCTGTTTCGTTGTTCTCCTATGAGGCAATTAAAGTAATTACCAGATCAACGGCATTCTGGGGAGCTCACATTGTGGTACCACTTCTGGCAATATCGGTATTCTTTATCAACATGAGGGAGACAACGATCTGGGGACTCATAATTAAGAAAAAGACCTGGATAATGGGATTCATTGTAATTATTTCAACTGTCCTTAACATCCTTCTTAATATCCTTCTAATACCAAGGTTCAATGTGACTGGCGCTGCGGCGGCCACCATTATTACGAATCTGATTTACTGGTTAGCATGTTATTATTATTCGCAAAAGGTACTATTTGTACCATATGAATTACGTAAAGTCTTGATTGTATTTATTGTAGGTATGGCATTATCTTTTTCAGGAGTTCTTTTCAACGATATGCAATTGCTTCCAAGGCTGGTATTTAAATTGGTAGCCTTCCTCAGTTTTCCTTTCATACTTTTACTCTTTAAATTTTACGAACCTTCTGAATTGCAGGCAATAAAAGGATTTGCAGCAAAGTGGTCAAATCTGCGGAACCTGGGAGAAAACCTGAGATCACTCAGAAATACTGCGGACCATAATAACAGATGATGATATTGCGTGATAGAATAATTTCTTATAATTAAATACTTTTGTTTTATACAGTTCAATAATCCTAATAACAAGGTTTATGGAAATCAATAAAAAATATGGCGCCCTTTTACCTCATCTGGCAGCGATAATCTTATTCATAATAATATCGTTTGTATATTTTTATCCGGTCCTTGAAGGAAAAGTTCTTAAAGCGAACGATTCCATGGTGTCAGTTATAAATTCAAAAGAAATAAACGATTACCGTGCGCAATTCCACAAAGAGCCATTGTGGACCAACTCAATATTCAGCGGAATGCCGGCATATCTCATTTCTACAAGGTTCCCGGGGAATCTTATGAAGAATGTTGATAAAGTCCTGAGGATCTTCAAAATGCCTGTGTCTGTACTTTTTCTTTCAATGTTGGGATTTTATTTCCTTCTTTTACTTTTTGGTGTTAATCCATGGCTTTCAATTGCCGGAGCAATTGCTTACGGCCTCTCTTCCTTCTTTTTTCAGATACTTGCAGCTGGACATAACACTCAGGCGGTTGCACTGGCATACATGGCCCCAATGATCGGAGCAATTTATTACACATACAGACGTGACGCAATCAAAGGAGCCCTTCTGACTGCATTCCTGCTTTCGCTGGAGATACTGGCAAACCATCCTCAGATCACATATTATGCTATGATCTGCCTTCTTGTATTCATAATTACCGAATTTATATTTTCAATAAAAGAAAAGGAGATAGCAAAGTTTTTAAAAACCTCCGCCCTGCTAATAGTGCCGTTTATTATTGCAGTCGGAATTAATTTCGGCAACTTGTTTACAATCTTTGAATATGGCAAGTATTCTATAAGGGGGAAGTCAGACCTTGTTACCGAAAGCAGGAATACCTCTTCAGGACTGGACAGGGATTATATCACGCATTGGAGTTATGGGGTTGGTGAAACAATGAATCTCCTGATCCCGGATTTCAAGGGAGGATCAAGCAAACCCTTTGACAGGAAATCTGAGACTGTAAAAGTTCTCCGGCAGAACAACCAGGGACAGGCTGTCAACCAGGTAATGAAATACTGGGGAACCCAACCAGGTACCGATGGGCCGCATTATGCAGGGGCGATAGTGATTTTTCTTTTTGTCCTTGGCCTGACGGTTCTCAGAGGAAGGGAAAAGTGGTGGCTCCTGATTGCCACATTATTGTCAATAATGCTTGCATGGGGTAAAAATTTCATGCCTTTTACAAACCTTTTTATTGATTATTTTCCCGGCTATAATAAATTCAGGGCTGTTACGATGATACTTGTTATCTCACAGTTCTGTATTCCACTGCTTGGATTTCTTGCTTTAAAGGAATACTTTAACGGGAGCCTGTCAAGAAAGGAAATGCTGAAAGGGATACAGATTGCAGGTGGAGTAACAGGTGGCCTTCTTTTGTTGATCCTGATTATTCCAGGAATTGCCGGATCATTCTTAAGTCCATACGAAACCGGATATCCAGCCTGGCTGACAACGGCACTTATTGCTGACAGGAAAGAGCTTCTCAGGATAGACAGTTTCAGATCATTGATATTTATCTTGTTTGCCGCAGGAGCCATCCTGGGCTATGTGTTTGGTAAACTTAAAACAGAATATTCAATTGCAATCATCGCTTTGCTGATTCTGTTGGATCTGTGGGGAGCTGACAGGAGATACCTGAATGCTGACAGGTTTGAGAAACCTGCAATCATGCAAAAAACGTTCTCCCCGACCATTGCTGATAAAATAGTACTTCAGGACACCTCTTATTACAGGGTGTTGAACCTTTCACCCTCAACATTTAGTGACAATTCTCCCATATCCTATTTTCATAAATCGATCGGAGGCTACCATGGCGCAAAACTTAAAAGATACCAGGAACTTATTGATTCATCGATAAGCCGGGAGATCGCTTTGATAAGCGCTGCCGCAGGAAAGGCAACAACAATCAATGATCTGATGCCTGTATTTAACAGCACCTCAGCACTGAATATGCTTAATACCAAATATTTAATCTATAATCCCGATGCACCTCCATTGATAAATAAACATGCACTTGGGAATGCCTGGTTTGTTGAGAAGCCTGTGATTGTGAACAATGCCAATATGGAGATCTCAGCTGTCAACACGATAGATCCCTCCAAAGAGGCTGCTATTGATGCAAGATTCAGGGACCAGGTTCAGGGAACTTCATACCCTGTTGAAGCAACTGACACTATAATGCTAAAATCGTACGAACCGAATGAATTAACTTATACATATAGTGCCGCGGCCGAGAAAATGGTGATCTTTTCAGATATCTACTACTCGGCAGGATGGAAATGCTTTATTGATAACAAGGAAACCAGATATTTCAGAGCAGATTATGTGTTGAGGGGAATGATTGTTCCGGCAGGAAATCATGAGATAAGATTTACTTTCAAGCCTTCATCTTATATTACCGGAAACAAAGTGTCACTTGCAAGCTCATTGATATTAATCCTGATGGCCACCGGTTACCTGGTTATGCGGTTTGCTAAAAAAACAAAGTCAGTATAAATGATCCGTCATAAGTATTGTCCTCTCTGCTCATCAGAAAAAATTTCCCTCTATCTCAAGTGCACGGATCATCTGGTAAGCAGGGAAGAATTTGAGCTTTTCAGGTGCCCCGAATGCGGATTCATATTTACACGCGAATACCCGGCGGAGTCGGAAATTGGAAGATATTATGAATCAGAAAATTATAT
>Ga0153915_10000579_pt1 | contig 34110 bp, 25 predicted proteins | sample Opewatmetagenome_2_FD_107003 | JGI IMG/M metagenome (GOLD analysis project Ga0153915, IMG submission 107003) | Freshwater wetland microbial communities from Ohio, USA - Open water 3 Core 3 Depth 3 metaG | ecosystem: Environmental > Aquatic > Freshwater > Wetlands | place: USA: Ohio, Lake Erie... | reverse complement strand
GACGGCGACTTGTATCTGACTAACCACTCGTACGATAAAACGGAACGCACTCTATACGGAAGCAATGTTATTGCACAGCTTCAAATAAGATGGTGAAAAAAAATGAAAAGGCGCCTATACATAATGATCATCCTTTCGTTTTTAACGGTTTCGTGCAGTATTTCAACTGAAGCTCTTCCGGAGCAAGATTATGGAATACCAAGCTATGATGTAATTATGGACGAAGAAGATTACAGCGTATTTGATGCAAACGAATACTCAAACCTGACTGTCAATGCCGCGCTGAATATAGATGGAAAAGAATATGCTGTTCAAATGCGGCATCAGGGAAATACAACCCGCGGATTGTTTAAAAAAAATTATTATATAGAATTTGATGAAACGGACCCGACATTTCAGTGTAAATCGGTAATACTCAGCGGGCAGCAGTCCGATCCTTCAATGCTCCGAAGTATTCTATCTTATTATATGTTCAGCGAGGCAGGATTCGAAACGCCGGCTATTTGTCCTGTCGCGCTTAAAATAAACGGGGTTTCCAGCGGATTATATTATTTAATTGAACCCATTAATGAAGATTTCTTTTTAAAAAGGGGATACACTTCCGGGGAATTATATAAAGCAATTAATAGCCTCGGCGATTTCAGCCTCACATCAAACGAGGACATCAGAGACGCTTATGAAAAACGCTCGCCCGAAGATGATAATTATTATACCCTTGAGCAGATGATACTTCTTCTGGACAAAGCGTCGGAAGAGAATTACAAGGAAGAAATTGAAAAACACTTTGACGTTGATAAATATCTGAAATATATGGCAGTTTCGGCGCTTATATGTAATTTCGACGGAATTGTGCATAATTACTATCTGAACAGGAAACAGAGTTCCGCTCAGTTCAATATTCTTCCTTGGGATATGGACCTTACTTTTTATTATGAATCATATCTATGCGCATTCCCGGCAACCGAAGGGTTAATAGGGCGGCTTCTTCAGCAATCTGAATACAGGGATAAATATATCGGATATATGAAAGAATATATAGACGGCCTTTATTCGGAGGAGAATATAAATAACAAAATAGAAGAATTGAAAGGAACTATTGCCGAAGCTTATAATAACGACCGCTGGCTAAAAAACAGCGGTTATAATATTGACGATGAAGCAGGCAAATTAAAAACATTTATTGATTCAAAGCGAATTGAAATAAAAGCAGCATTAATCTCGATGTAATAGAGACACTTTCATAAATATAGGATAGATACACTGATGAATCTTGCTATAATAGGCGCGGGTGAAAGTTCGCGGATTAAATCAGAGGGATTTAATACGCCTAAGCATTTAATTAAACTGAAAGGTGAATATCTAATACAGAGAATAATCCGCATAGCGCGCAATCAGGGAGCGCAAAAAGTTATCTGCATAATAAATTCAAAAGAACCCGAATTAATGGATTATTTACTGGGCAATAACTTCAATATCCCCATGAATTTGATAATCGAAGATACTCCGAGTTCGATGCACAGCCTGTTTGCGCTGGCTCCGCATCTAAGCAAAGAACCCTTCTGCCTTGCTACAACCGATTCGGTTTTTAGGGAAAAAGAATTTGCAGACTATATAAGGTATGCAATGCTCAAAAAAGATTCCGACGGGCTTCTGGCGGTTACACGCTACATAGATGATGAAAAACCATTGTGCGTTGCTATGGATGATAAAAACAATATAGTGGAATTAAGCGATTCAAAAAAAGGTTATGAACTGGCAACGGGGGGAATTTATTATTTCTCGCCAAGAATCTTTGATGAAATTCCATATGCGCTTGAAGCGAAAATATCCAAACTGAGAAATTTTTTGCGGCTGCTTGTTGCAAAAGGATATGTTCTGAAGGGATATGAATTTTCCAAAATAATAGACGTTGACCATGTATCCGACATTGAAAAAGCCGAATCATTTTTAAATGGATCAGGCGAATGAAAGAAGATGTTTTTCATAATAAGGGCATAAAAAGAAAGTTCGATGATTTTCTTATAAGCATAGCCGATTTTTTCAACTTAATAAAAGATACAATTACAAGTTTTTCCGGCGCTTCAAAGAATAAAAAAGAAATACTCGAAGAAATGTATGTGATCGGTTCTCAGGCATTTCTGCTTGTTTTGCTTGGAGGTGTTTTTTCGGGCGTTATTCTTGCAATTGAGACAGGCCATAATATGGAAAAATTCGGAGCGACAATACTGGTTTGCCGGACGGTCTCTTTAGGAATGATCCGCGAACTCGGCCCGGTTATAACAGGGATTCTGCTTGCAGGCAGAACGGGGGCAAAGAATACTTCGGAAATAGGCGCAATGCAGTTGAGCGAACAAGTCGATGCTTTAAGAGCTTTCGGAATCAGCCCGATTGAAAAACTAGTTATGCCGAGAGTTATTGCGGCGCTTATAATGTTTCTTCCGCTTACACTTATTGCCGATATGTCCGGGATTGTAGGAGGAATGCTTTTAACAAGTACAACTTTTCATGTTGACCTTGCATATTTCTGGAATACAGCGGTTAAAGGGCTTGAATATAAAGATGTTCTTGTGGGAGCCATAAAGCCGGTTTTCTTTTCCTTCTTCATTGCGATTATCAGCTGTTATTATGGTTTGAAAACCAAAGGGGGCACAACTAACCTTGGCAAAAATTCAATAAGATCGGTCGTTACCGCTTCTGTAATAGTGCTTATTCTCGATTTTATCTTTACAAAAATTGTATGGGAACTGATGTAGTAAGATGATACAACTACAAAACATATCGCTTCAATTTGAAGGGAGGCCGGTTCTTAAAGAGGTTTCGCTTAATTTTGAAAAAGGGAAGATATCTGTAATACTAGGGCCAAGCGGAGCCGGCAAGAGTACAATTCTAAAAGCAATTCTCGGCCTTGTGGAACTAAGCGCCGGCAGAATCCTAATTTCCGGACAAGATATCTACGCAATGCCGGAAAACGAATTGCTGAAAGTACGAAGAAAAATAGGAATGGTTTTTCAAGGCAATGCCCTGTTCGATTCTTTAAGCGTTGAAGATAATGTTTCTTATTTCCTTCGATATAATACACCGCTGCAAGAGCCTGAAATTGCTGAAAGGGTAAAATCAATACTTTCATTCGTGAATCTTGATAATACGCAAAAAATGTTCCCGGACCAGCTGAGCGGCGGAATGAAAAAAAGACTTGCAATTGCCCGCGCTCTCGCCGCCGGACCCGATATTATTTTATTCGATGAACCGACTACGGGATTGGACCCTATTAATACCAAAGCGATTCTTAGCCTTATAGAAAAACTTAAATCGCTCGGCACGACGGCAATTATAGTCACTCATATTCTCAATGATGCAATTGCTATCGGCGATTCCTTAACCGTTATTAATGACGGCATTATTGTTGAAACGGGAAATATCAAAAAAATTATGGAATCCGGCGATCCCTTTATTAAAGAATTTTTTCATGAATTATCGAATTACAAATATTTAATTAAATAAAATCCGGCTGAATTATGACACAACAAACAAAAAAAATAAAAACCAGAATCGGCCTTACAATTTTACTCGGACTAATTGTGTTTTTCATTTTTATAATAATAATAGGAACCGACGATTTCCTTTTCAGCAAAACATACCGCTTGTATGCATATATTGATAATGCAACCGGGCTTGTTAAGGGCGCGCCGGTTACTTTGGGAGGATACAAAATAGGAGAAATAGAAAGCGTGAAATTTGTTCCTTCCAATAACAGGGATGCTATAAAAATAACAATGAAAGTATTGACTGAATACCGGGAAAGAATAACAATCAGTTCACACGCCGAAGTAAGCAGCATAGGGATACTGGGGGATAAATTTATAAATATAACTGTCGGTATTCCGGGAGAGACTGTAATTCCCGATAATTCCACAATGCCGGTAGTTTCAAAACTGAATCTTGATAATATTGCCGCTAAAATCGGCCCGAGCATTGAAAATCTTAATAATATTTTGAAAAATGTTTCTGTAATATCAGATACTGTAGCCGCCGGAAAAGGGAGCCTGGGAAGATTTCTTATGAATGATAAAGTCGAAAGGGAATTATCGCTTCTACTTGAAAATATAAATGGAATTACTGCAAACATTAAAAAAGGGAGAGGAACGCTCGGCAAATTAATATATGATGAGGAATTATACTCAAATCTTGCAAAAGCATCGGAAAATATTACGCAATTGATCGGCAATGTGAAAGCGGGCAAAGGAACGATTGGCCGGCTTCTTACGAATGATTCTTTATACAACAATATAAATTCTGCCGGGAAAAATATTAATGATCTTCTTTCAGGCGCAGATAGAGACAGCTCCGTTATTAAAGGGCTGCTCTCGGATAAAAATCTCTACAAAGCGCTGATGAAAAGTATAATCAGTCTTAACAATCTGTTGGAGGACATTAAAACCAACCCCGACAGGTACATAAAAGTGTCAGTATTCTGAAAAAACATATAGGAACTATATGAAAAAAGAAATTATAGGTATTACTCGTAAAGAACAATATTCACCTAATCACGTTACAAACGATGCGCTGATATTATATAGAACCGGAGATGCGCTTGTAAAATACGGATATAATGTAAAATATTACAGCGAGGCGGAAATTGAAGAAAATGGTATCAACGCAGAATATATGTTCTCGATGGTTCAGGGAATCAAGGGCTCCGAAATGCTGATGAAGCCGGAAAAAGAGGGTTCGCTAATTATTAACTCACCGGTATCGGTATTGAATTGCCATAGAACTAAAATGACTCCGATGCTGATAAATGCAGCTATCCCTTTTCCGAAAAGCATTGTAATCGATTGTACCGCAAGAGATGTCGATTATTTCAGCCGTATCGGCGCAAAGAAATTATGGCTTAAACGCGGCGATGTTCATGCCGAGCATAAAGAAGATGTCTCTCAGGTAAGCTGTGTTGAAGAATTGCAAAATATTCTGATTGATTTCATGAGGCGCGGAATTAATAAAGCAATAGTACAGGAACATCTGCCGGGAGATGTAATTAAGTTTTACTCGGTCAGGGGTTCCGGTTTTTTCCATTGGTATTATTTAAACGGAGCGAATAAAACAATTTTCAGCCTTCCGGACTTGGTGGGTTTGGCAAATTTATCAGCCGAAGCGCTGGGCTTATATGTATTCGGCGGCGATGCGGTGATATCGCCGGAAGGGGAAATATCAATTATAGATATAAACGACTGGCCCAGTTTTGCGCCGGTCCGTGATGAAGCAGCAACAGTAATAGGCAAAATTATTCACAAAATGGTGTCTAATGATGAAAAACTTATCAAGTAAAAGAAAATATGCTTCGGTAGTAACCGGAGTTCCCGGCGAAAAATCGGTTAAGTTGTTCAATGAAGAACAAAAATATCTTGCGCCCGGGGTGCAGACAATAGCAACTTTATCAAAGCTGGTTTTAGAAAAAGGGGAAGGCCCTATTATTCAGGATATCGACGGCAACCGTTACATCGATTTTTTTGCCGGAGTAGGAGTGGCGAGCCTCGGTTATAATCATCCAAAGTATGTAAAGTATCTTTCCGATCAGCTCGGGAAAATACATGTCGGCAGTTTCTGCACTGAATCCCGCTATAAACTGACGAAGCTTCTTTCGGAAATTGCTCCCGGCAATTTGACAAGAAGCCAGTTTTACAGTTCCGGCGCGGAGGCGGTTGAAGCGGCATTGAGGCTTGCAAAATCATACACAAAGAAAACCGAATTTATGGGTTTCTGGGGGGGCTTTCATGGAAAGACGATGGGAGTTATAGGGCTTCTGGGGGATACGTTTAAGAATGAACTCGGACCGCTTCCGGTCGGAACTTATACAACTCCCTATGCGAATTGCAGGCATTGTCCTTTAAACCTTACATTCCCCGAATGCAAATTCGACTGTGTGACCTTTATTAAAAACAAAATAAGATATGAAACCACAAATAATATAGCCGCAATTGTTGTTGAGCCTATACAGGGAACAAATGGAAACGTTATACCCCCGAAAGGATTTCTTGTCGAACTAAAAAAACTGGCTCACGAAATAGGCGCGGTTCTAATTGCAGATGAAATGATAACCGGGTTCGGAAGAACGGGAAAAATGTTCGGCTGCCAGCACGATGATATAGTCCCCGATATAATTACAATAGGCAAAGGATTCGGCGGCGGTTTTCCAATGACAGGATTAATATCGAACGAAGAAATAATTAACTCGAAACCCTTTGCAAATGCATCGGGAAGTTCCTCCAGTTACGGGGGCAATCCTATTGCATCGGCGGCGGCATATATAACAGTTAATACCATTATAGAAGAAAAACTTGTTGAAAACTCCGCCGAGGTGGGCGCATTTATGCTTAAGAAGTTCGAAGCGTTTAAAGATAAGTTCGATTTTGTTGGAGATGTAAGAGGCAAGGGGCTTATGATAGGCATTGAACTTGTTAAAAACAGAAAAACACTTGAAAAGCTTGATAAAAAATACACTCAGTTGATATTTACCGAATGTCTTAAAAGAGGATTGATCATAATGGGTTATAACCCCGATATACGCATTAATCCTCCGCTTGTAATTACGAAAGAACAGGCTGAAGAAGGAATTGAAATAATGGAGGAAGTATTTAATTATGTCGCAGGACAAATTAACAGTTGAATTAACCCATAAATCGAAAGAGACAGAAGAAACTTTTGATGTTTTGTTTTACCGTCCTCTCGGTTACATTATTGCGCTTGGATCGCGGAAACTCGGCATTACTCCGAACGGGATTACGATTTTCAGCATATTTGTCGGAGTGGCAGCCGGACATTTGTTTTACTACAATGATTTAATAGTAAACATAATTGGCATAGGGTTGCTAATATTTGCAGAAGCGCTTGACAGCGCCGACGGCCAGCTTGCCAGGATGACAAACACTAAAAGCCGCTTCGGAAGAATTCTGGACGGGTTCGGCGAGAATCTCTGGTTTGTAAGCATATATCTTCATTTCTGCCTGCGCCTGATGAATGACGGCTATTCATATAGTATCCTCTTCTTTGCGGTAATATGCGGCATAAGTCATTCGCTTCAGGGCGCAATGGCGGATAGATACAGAAATTATTATCTGTATTTTGTTTACGGCCGGGATAAAAGCGAAGTGGACGGCTCGGAACAGTTGCAAAAAGAATATGCCGGTTATTCGTGGAGTAATAATCCTGTAAAAAAGTTTCTTCTGCGCATTTATATTAATTACACTGTTGAACAGGAATTTCTTTCTTCAAAATCAATCAAGCTTTATAATCAGGTTTTTTTAAAATACCGGGATGCTGTCCCGGTATTTGTTTCGCAGGAATTTCGAAATAAAAATAAACGCCTTATAAAATACTGCAACATAATTACGACAAACACTAGAATGGCTGTAATGTTTGCGGCGGTATTAATTAATTATATCCCGCTGTATTTCATTTTTGAAGCCACCGTTTTAAATCTTCTTCTTATTTATGTGATATACAAGCATGAAAAAAATTCAAGGGAAATATATAATAATGTTTTACATATACAGGCAGGTTAAGTATGTATAAAGGCGCAATAATAGGGTTCGGTAAAATTGCTCGCAGCAATCATCTGCCCGCGTATAATTATCCGGGGATAAAAGATAATCTTGAAATAACATCGGCGGTTGAACCGAACAGGCTTAATTTTGAAAAAAGCAGGGAGGAATATCCGCATATCCGTTTCTATAAATCGGTTGATGAATTATTTAAAAACGAGAAACCGGATTTTGCCGATATTGCCGCGCCTCCTCAACATCATTATGAACTGTTAAAATTATTTGCCGAAAAGAACATTCATATTATTTGCGAAAAGCCCTTTACTCTGAACGTTGATGAGGCAAAGGATATTTATTCAAAGCTGGCCGGAAAAGAAAAAATATTTTTTATTTGCCATCAGTATAAATACTCCCCAATCTGGAAAAAATTCAAAGAATTTGTAGACAACATTGGCAATAGAGGAGAGGCATATCTTCAGTTTAATGTTTTAAGGACGGAAGCGGATCCCGGCTTGCAGTTTCTCTCAAATGCCTGGCGAACTCACTCCGTAAGCGCGGGAGGGGGTATACTGGCAGATACCGGAGTCCATTATTTGTATCTGGCAATGTGGATTCTGGGCGGGATTAAAAATGTAACCGCAAGGCTTATTAATCTGAATCACAAAAATTACAGCAGCGAAGATACAGCTTTAATAATTCTTGAGGGGGAAAAAGGAATTGCCCAGATATCTCTTACGTGGAGCGCGGATAAAAGATATAACAGCGCTTTAGGAATATGCGGCAGTGCAAGCATCTTCTACGACAATAACAGCCGGATTACAATTAATGCAAATTCTAAAAAAGAAGAGTATGAAGGGCCCGATGCATCGGATAAATCCCATTATACATCACTTTACGCAGAATTGCTGAAAGACTTTTTTTATGCGGTTGAAGGGAAGGAAATGAAAATCAATGGAATTGATGAAGCATATAAATCAATACTTCTCCTGAACGCATGTTACAGCTCGGCAATGAAAGGAACCACTATCCGGATGGATGATGAAAAATAAAGGCAAAATAATAGTATTAATAATCGGCGCGCTCATATTCGGCTATATGGTGTATTCTTTCGGCGTTGATAATATATTCAGGAATCTTGAGCGTATAGGCTGGTATGCTTTTCCTATCGTAGGAATATGGGCGGTTGTGTATGTATGCAACGCAGTTGCATGGCGCTTTATAATAAACAAACCGGAAATTCCTTTCTTGAATATTCTTTCGGTTACAATAAGCGGATATGCTATAAACTACATGACTCCGCTGTTTCACCTTGGAGGAGAGCCCTACCGTGTGTTTGCCCTTAAAGACGCGCTCGGCACGCATAAAGCCGTATCGGTTACAATATCATACGTAATGCTTCATTTCCTTTCTTCATTCCTTATATGGATTGCCGCATTGTTTGTTATCCTTATATATATACCGATGACCGCCGTATTGTTCTCTTTCGTTTTAATAAGCTTTGCAGTTTTCTTATTTGTTATCTATTTATTCCTTCAGGGGTATAAACACGGCATCACAAAAAAGTTTGCTTCGTTTTTTATAAAACTTCCTCTGCTTAATAAATACGGAGGGGAAGTGGAAAAAAAAGAAGCAATCCTGACTGAAATTGACGGTCATATAAAAGAACTTTACCGCGAAAGAAAAGCCGGTTTTTTGTTTGCCAATTTTTTTGAAGTCCTTTCGCGCATTGCTGCGACATTTGAATATTATTTTATTCTAAAAGCTGTGGGTTATCAACCCACAATTGTTGAAGCGTTTATAATAAATGCCGGGCTCGGATTAATTGCCAACATGTTTTTTGTCGTCCCTTTTGAACTGGGGGTAAAAGAGGGAGGCCTGTATGCAATTATGGGATTTCTCAAATATACGCCGTCAATTGGAATATTTATAGGAATTGTATGCAGGTTGAGAGAGCTGTTCTGGATATTGATAGGTCTTGTTTTGATAATGTTTACAGGCGGGAGAAGAAATAATAATTTAAAAGGTGTTATCTATGATGAAAGCAATATTGTTTGATTTCGGGGGCACGCTCGATACGGGGGGAGTACACTGGAGCGAGAAATTCTGGGAGGCATATGACAAGCACAAGGTGCATTTTTCGAAAAGGACATACGAAGAGGCATATTGTTTTGCCGAGAAAGGAATGCCCTTTCTTATTACGCCGAGGGATAGTTTAAAAACTGTTTTAACTATGCAGGTGCTTATGCAGGCGACATATTTAAAAAGGAACGGCGATCTGTCAGAGGAAGAGGAAAAGAAGTTATGCATGGAAGTAATTAATTGCTGTTACAATGATGTTTTGAAAATTATTTCTGAAAATGCCGCTCTTCTTAAGCAGCTCGGCAAAAAATATCAGCTCGGGGTCGTGTCTAATTTTTACGGCAACCTTGAATTTATTCTCGGCGAACTAAAAATTAAAGATTTGTTTGCTGTAATTATAGATTCTGCTTCTGTCGGAATTGAAAAGCCGGATCCGGAAATATTCCGTTTCGCCGCCGGTAAGCTGGGGGTTGTTCCAGAGGAAATTTTGGTCGTTGGGGATTCCTACGACAGGGATATTCAGCCGGCTAAAGCTATTGGATGCTCTACAATGTGGCTTGATGGAAAAAGCTGGAAAAAGCCGGATGAAACATCTTCGGCAGACTATATAATAAAGTCTCTTTATGAAGTTTTGGTTTATACATAAAACAAATATAAAACATAGTTGAAAAAACATTTATAATATAACTGATTTATTAAGGAGAATTAAAATGAATAGCATTAAAATCGAACAACCAAAAGGGAAATTGGGCGTTTTAATCGTCGGCCTCGGCGGGGCTGTTTCAACAACGTTTATTGCCGGCATTCTTAATGTTAGAAGAGGATATGGAATGCCGATTGGGTCTCTTACTCAACTGAGCACAATCAGAATTGGGCAGAGAGAGGAGAATAACTTTCCTTTAATAAAAGAGTTTGTCCCGTTGGCTGATCTTAAAGATATAGTTATTGGCGGATGGGAAATAAGGAACACAAACTGTTACGAAGCTGCAAGAGAAGTAAAAGTACTTAATGAAAAAGATCTCGACGGAATTGCAAAAGAACTGGAATTGATTGAGCCTATGACGGCGGTCTTTGATAAGTATTATGTAAAAAGGCTCGATGGCGATTTTATAAAAACGGGTAAAAACAAATATGAACTTGCAGAACAACTTAGGGAAGATATAAGGTATTTCAAAAAGATTAATAATGTAAATAGAATGGTTGTAATCTGGTGCGGGAGTACAGAAGTATTTATAAGGCAAAGCGAGGTACACCGGAACATTGAAAATTTCAGATTCGGAATGAAATCAAATCATATCGATATCTCTCCAAGCATGCTTTATGCTTATGCGGCAATAGCCGAGGGGGTGCCTTTTATAAACGGGGCGCCGAATCTCACGAATGAAATTCCCGCGCTGCTCGATTTAGCCGATGAAACCGGAACTCCCCTTGCAGGAAAAGATTTTAAAACGGGACAGACATTAATTAAAACGGTTCTTGCGCCGATGCTTAAAGCAAGGATGCTCGGTTTAAATGGGTGGTTCTCGACAAATATTCTGGGCAACCGCGATGGAGAAGTTCTTGATGAACCGGGTTCTTTCAAGACGAAAGAAGAAAGCAAGCTTTCGGTGCTGGATTCAATTCTGCAGCCCGACTTATATCCTGAACTTTACGGCAAATATTCCCATCAGGTAAGAATTAATTATTATCCGCCGCGAGGAGACAATAAAGAAGGATGGGACAACATCGATATTGTCGGATGGCTCGGCTACCCTATGCAGCTGAAAGTTAATTTTCTCTGCCGCGATTCTATTCTTGCCGCTCCGATTGTTCTTGATCTGATTTTGTTTATGGACCTTGCTAAAAGAGCGGGAAAAAAAGGAATCCAGGATTGGCTTTCTTTTTATTTCAAAAGCCCAATTCATTATAATAATGCTATTCCCGAACATGATTTGTTTATCCAGCAGATGAAATTAAAAAACACACTTCGCGTGATGATGGAAGAAGAACCTGTTTCTCATCTGGCTTCTGAGCCTGTTCAAGTTAATTAAAACAACCTATATCCAGATGCCCGGTTTTAACCGGGCATCAAGGATAATTTAATGTTTTAACCGCCGCGTTCTATCCTGATTATTAAAACAATTATTATAATGGCTGCAGCTGTAATCTTTTTGGTGCGGTTAAATTCGTTCCGATAAAATATAGGAATAAATATTAATAGAATAATATTTGTTTTAACTCTTCTCCTCGTATACCCTTTAAAGCTGTAATTTAAAAACTGTCCTTTCGGTCAGTTGTAAATTATTCATAGCTGTCATAATTATACGTATGACAAATGTCTATGTGTAAAAAATACTCGCATAAATATTTCTGAATAATAAACGTTTCTGCCTGTTGCTAAATAATTTAAAAATATAAGTTGAATGTCTATATCAAAAAAGGGACAATTAAAATGGAAGATAAACCAAATAATGTTGTTTCAAAAGAAGGATTGAATAAGATACAGGCTGTCACAAAAGACGGAGCTATATCAGGCGCAGTGCGGTCTCTGGCAATCTGGGGAATAATCAACACCGGAATGTGGATTATTTTGGGCGCGGGAGACAGAAATTTTTTAGACCAATTAACAGACGACCCTTCAGCCGCAATTTATTTGCTTTCTTATGGAAGCCTTATAATCGGAGCAATAATGCTGGTCTTTTCAATAATCGGTCTAATATCGCGTTCATCGGCAACTTTGTTCTTTGACGGGTTTTCGCTGCTGTGTGTCGGGGCGTGGAATGTTGTGCATGATTTTGTCGCCGCGGCAGCGTTGAAACCTTACGGTTATCATGTGGAAAAACCAAATACTATCTGGATTATATTTGGAGCGGCTCAGGTTGTCTGGGGTGCAAGGCAGATTACTTCATTTTCCAGGGTGGCTAAGTTAAAGCCGGAACAATTGGAAAAAAATGAATTTAATGAAGTAAAAAAACAGCTGCAGAAATTTGTTGCCCTTGAGGAAAATATTAATGAGAACATAATAAAAGCCAGTATAACGAAAAACGGCCCGTTCGGAATGTCTTTTCTATCAGAAACAACGCAGTACACCGGAAAAATGCTGAATGATGTATTGTTGATGATTTCAACCGGGCTTAATGACAGCTTCGCAGCCAATAAAAGTTCATTGGGGATATCCTCTTTCTCGGAAAGCGGCAGATTAACATTGGAAGGAGAAGGGGGCGCGCGGAATCTGGACTTAGGTTCAGTATCGCAGATTTATTTGAAAAATTGGTGCGGCGTTCCTATTAATTCAGCAGATATAAGGAGGCTTGCAATTGAAAAAAGAGCGTCCATTGAATTATTAAAACCATATCTAAAAGCAAAAGATACCGCCCTAGTTTCGCAGACTGTTATGACTCTTCTGGCGATCAACACTCCCGAGGCAAAAGAACTCGCAATATCTGCGCTTGATGATACTTCCGATTTTGTGAAAGCAACAGCAATAGATGTGTGCAGGCAGATGAAAATTGACTTTCAAAAAGAGAAAATGCTGACATTTTTAAATAACCCAGATTCATCCGTGCGGATTGCCGCATTAAAATATCTTACAGAGTATCCATATAGCGGAGGAAAACAGGCAATTGAAAGACTTGATGAAACCGAAACGGTTCCGGAAGTCAAGAAAGGAATTGCAAAAGCTTTAAAGGCTATTAACCGTAAAAAGTAAATTGGTTTTGTTCTAAAGTGTTTGAGAATATCATCTATTACATTTTTAAAGGAGATATAAGATGGCTTATAAATGTCCAAAGTGCGGCGAAAAAATTCACCGCGGCTATAGCGAAAGCGCTCAAAAGACGGCAGGTTTAGTCGGAATTTTGTTTTATATGGCTTTCGGAGCGTTTGTATGCAAAAATTGCGGAAAAATTGCAAGAAGTGAGTTTTCGGCGGCGGATAAAACAAAAATGACAGTAGGTTCAATTATTATGATTATACTGGCTCTTGTTATAGGAGTATTTATCTTTATGCTTATCTTAGAAAAATAATTATTAATGAGGTGAATATGAATATCAGGTGTTTTCTAATTGCGGCAATGATATTATTTATGGCCGGTCAAATAGCGGCTCAAAAAAGCGATGCAAAAAAAGATCTTACATTTAAAGTCGGCGGCGTAAAAATAATTACTCCAGCGCCATCGGATGATTTTGTGGAAGTGGGCGATGATAACCGTTCAAAACTTGAGGTGCTTGCGCCTGAGCGGAACCGGCTCATATCGGCATTTCTTGAAAAAGCAGATTTGCAGAATCTTATAGATGGCAAAGACCCGGCTATGGATCGGTATGCGCTTGTTGAAATATCAAGAGGCGCCGAGTATGCTGATTGCAGCGCTGATAATTTTAAAGAGGTTATTGCGGAAATGAAAAATTCATTCGGAGAATTGATAGCTCAATCTTTTAAGGAATCGGAAGATGAGATAAATAGAAAATTAAAAGAACTTGATCTTAAAGATGTAAGTCTCGGCGAAGCCAAACAACTCGGCTCTTTCTTTTCAAAGAAAAATGCTTTTAGTTTCGGGCTTATGACCACCGTTAAGAATGGCGAAGAAAGCAAAAACATGATTGTCGGAGGAGTCATTGTGCGGGTGAAACTGAGGCTTATTTATTTGTATTTATTTGCCGAATACAAAAATGAAGAATCGGTTAAATGGCTTGGAATGACAGTTGAAAAATGGACTGATGAAGTTTTGAAGATTAACAAATAAAAAAGGCATTTACAGCTTTAAAAACTTCAAACTGATAAGGCTTCCGCTGAAAAGCAAATGTTTTAAATATTTTGAATATTATTGATTATTCAAATTGTTTTTAAGTTCTTCCAGTTCCTGCCATCTTGCATAAAATTTTCTAACAAGCGATTTGGCGTTCTCAAGTTCTTTTGTAAGCTGCGTAGTTTGGGCGGCATGCTTTTCATAAAAATCGGGGGATGAGAAAATATTTTCAATTCTTTCCACTTCCGATTCTGCATTGATTATATCCGTTTCAATTGTTTCGAGTTCTTTATTCTCTTTCCATGTTAATTTTTTTGTCTTCGGTTTACCCTGCGGAATATCGTGCTTTTCTTTTACAGGGGTAACCGTGGCATTGTCTTTTCTCAGTTTTCTTTTTTCGAGATAGTAATCATAATTCCCTTCGCTGAAAAAAACATTCCCATCCTCTTCAAATGCAAGAATGCCGTTGCAAACCCGGTTAAGAAAATAGCGGTCGTGGCTTACAACGGCAAGGGAGCCGTCAAATTCTATCAAAGCTTCTTCAAGAATCCGCAGCGTAGGCAGGTCTAAATCATTTGTGGGTTCATCGAGAAGCAGAAAATTTCCCCCGTTTTTAAGAATCTTAGCTAAAGTTAAACGGCTTCTTTCCCCTCCCGAAAGCCTTCCGACAAGGGTATTAATCCGCTCGTCTTCAAAAAGAAAGCGGCGAAGGTAAGTCCAGATGCTCATTTCTCTCTTTCCGAACTTAATTGATTCGCTTCCTTCGCCTATTGCTGCAAGCACAGTATCTTCATCATTCAGAATAAGGCGCGATTGATCTATGTAATTAAATTCGGTTTTTTCCCCTGTTTCAATTTTTCCGGTTTCCGGAGAGAGGCTTCCGAGAATTAATTTGAGAAGAGTCGTTTTACCGGCTCCGTTTTTACCTACAATTCCAAGCTTTCGCCCCGGCTCAAAATTAAATGATAATCCCTCGAAAAGAGTTCTGCCGCCGAACGCAATGCCGATGTTTTTCAATTCAACTACTTTATTTCCCTGTTTTTCGGCAGGGGGAATGATAAGTTCAACGTCAATATCAATTTCTGCATTCTGCTGCGAAGCGACCTCATAAAAATTATCAATTCTACTTTTTGCTTTTGTTCTTCTTGCGCGCGGCCCCCGTTTTATCCATTCCAGTTCTCTTCTAAGAAAATTCTGTCTTTTTCGTTCTTCAGTTTCCTGTACGGCCATTCTTTCGGCTTTATTCGTCAAATAATCAGTATAATTTCCCTGATGTGAGAAGAACTTACCTGAAGAAAGTTCAACAATCCGGTTTGCAATCCGGTCGAGGAAGTAACGGTCGTGAGTAACAAAAATGCAGGCTCCTTTGTATCCGCTTAAGAATGATTCAATCCATTCGATTGAATCTGTATCCAAATGATTGGTAGGTTCATCAAGGATAAGAAGATCGGGCTGCGATATAAGCGCGCCGCAAAGGGCTGCCCGCCTCTTTTCGCCTCCCGATAAAGTCTCAATTATTCTGCCGGCATCAGGTACGTTAAGCGATTTGCATAGCATGCTTATTTTACGCTCAAGATTCCAGCCGTCTATATAATTAATTTTTTCTTCCAATATGTGCCGTAAATTGGAATCGTGAGGAAGGGACTCATATTCTTTTATAAGTTTTATTATGCGTTCAGCGCCGGATAGAATGTTTTCATAAACCGTCTTCTTTTCACTCAGTATAAATTCCTGCGGCAGAAAACCGATTGTCAAATCTTTTCTTTTAGCGGTCTCGCCCGAATCGGGCGGCATTACATCCGATATGATTTTAAGAAAAGTTGACTTCCCCGAGCCGTTCCGCCCGATTAATCCTATACGGTCTCCGTCGTGAATACTGAGGGATGCCTTATCGAGAATTATATGTTCGCCGTAATGGACTTCCAGTTCCATTGCAGTAAGTATTACGGGATTTATGTTGTTTTCCATTAGCCGTTTTCTATATAAATAGAGAGGCAAATATAAGGAATATAAACGGTAAACTCTTTTAAATAGGGCTGTTTTATTCCCTGTTTTGTTATATTCGGCCATATTCCCCTTTCGCAACATTCCTATCAATATGTTATTTTAACGCTATAAAGAAACAATTATATGGGAGAAGACGAATGAAAACGCTTTTCACAAAGGGATTAATTATCCTATTGATATTGTTAACATGTACAGTTTCAGTTGCACAGTTAAAAAAGGAAACAGCCGAAAAGAAAAATACGCGCATGCAATGGTGGACGGAAGCGCGGTTCGGAATGTTTATTCACTGGGGATTATATGCGCAGGCAGCCCGGCACGAATGGGTAAAAAAGAATGAACGGCTTACAAATGAAGATTATCAGAAATATTTTGATCAGTTTAATCCGGATCTTTTTAATCCCCGCGAGTGGGCGCGTATGGCTAAGAATGCCGGAATGAAATATGCCGTTATAACTTCAAAGCATCATGAAGGTTTCTGCCTGTTCGATTCAAAATTTACCGATTATAAAGCGACGAATACGCAGGCGGGAAAAGATCTTATTAAAGAATGGGTTGAAGCATTCCGCGCCGAAGGGCTTAAAGTGGGGTTTTATTATTCTCTTCTGGACTGGCACCACCCCGATTATACGGTTGACAGGAACCATCCACAGAGCGTTAAAACAGAAGAAGAATACGCCCGGTTAAATGAAGACCGCGATATGAATAAATACAGGCAATATATTAAAGATCAGGTGCGCGAACTTCTGACAAACTACGGTAAAATAGATATCATCTGGCTCGATTATTCATTCCCGAAAGGGAAAGACGGAAAAGGAAGAAAGGATTGGGATTCAGAAAACCTTCTTAAAATGGTACGCGGGCTTCAACCGGGTATAATCGTAAATGACCGCCTTGATCTTGATGATGTTAACGGCGGATGGGATTTCAAATCCCCCGAACAATATAAACCGGAAGAATGGGTTAAAGTTAACGGAATAAAAGTTCCGTGGGAAACCTGCCAGACCTTTTCCGGTTCATGGGGATATTACCGCGATGAAATGACATGGAAAAACAATAAACAGCTCCTTGTTCTTTTGATAGAAACAGTAAGCAAAGGGGGAAATCTGCTTTTGAATGTTGGGCCTACCGCAAGAGGTACTTTCGATTACAGAGCGCAGGAAAGATTAAATTCCATGGGAGAATGGATGAAGTACAACAGCAGGGCAATATACGGATGCACACAGGCACCCGAAGAATTTAAAGCCCCTGAAAATTCTCTTCTTACATATAATCCCATTACGAAAAAATTATATATTCATCTGCTCGACTGGCCGATGGAACAGATTATTCTGAAAGGATATAATGGCAAAATAAAATATGCGCAGCTTCTTAACGACGCGTCGGAAATAAAAATGAGCAATAAAAAGAATACGACATGGATGGCGGAAAATACAAATGCAGGAGACGTTATTTTAAGCCTTCCGGTAAACAAACCGAACGTTGAAATACCAGTAATTGAATTGATTCTTAATTAAGGAATAGAAAATGAAACACTACCGGCTTTTATTTGCAGTTATATCCTTTATGATAACTTATTCTCTATCCGCCCAGAAACAGCCTGCAGATTATGTTAATCCTTTTATCGGCGCAAGCACCGATATAGTAAAAGCGGGCGCGGGACACGGGTTAGGGAAAACATTTCCCGGCGCAGCTACGCCGTTCGGACTTGTTCAATTAAGCCCGAATACAATTACCGGAGGCGATAACGGATGCGGCTACAGTTACGAACACACCACAATTGAAGGGTTCGCATTTACGCAGATGAGCGGGGTTGGCTGGTATGGCGATCTCGGCAATCTTCTTGTAATGCCGACAACCGGAAAATTAAAAACATCATCGGGCAGAATTAACCATCCGGGCGAAGGATACCGCTCCCGTTATTCCAAAGATGATGAAACCGCAAAAGCGGGTTATTATGCCGCGACGTTAACAGATTATAATATACGCGCAGAAGCCGCCGCGGCTCCTCATAGCGGAATACTATGTTTTACTTATCCCGAAGGAGATGAATCGAGAATACAGATTGACCTTGCAAGAAGGGTGGGAGGTACTTCGGTTGAACAGTATATTAAAGTAGTTGATGATTATACAATTCAGGGATGGATGAAATGCACCCCCGAAGGAGGCGGATGGGGCAATGGAGGGGGGCATCCTGATTATACGGTTTATTTCTACGCTAAATTCAGCAAACCATTGAAGAAATTCGGAGTGTGGAGCGCGGATATCCCGGATGACTGGAAAAGAAAAAGAGAAGATATTGAAAGCGACAGGTACAAAGAACTGGCCTTAAAAGCGGAAGTGATTTATGACTGCCGCGAAAAACAGGGAAAACATCTCGGCTTTTTTACAGAGTTCAAGACAAGAAAAAATGAAAAAGTATATATCAAAGCAGGAATTTCATTTGCAAGTATTGAAGGAGCCGAGAAAAATCTTCTTGCAGAAATAAAGGATTTCAATTTTAACAAAGTTGTGCAAAATACCCGGAAGCTTTGGAACAAAGAACTAAGCAAAATTAAAGTAACCGGAGGCGCTGAAGAAGAGAAAACGATTTTCTATACGGCTCTTTATCACACATTAATTGATCCGCGCTGTTTTACGGATGTTGACGGGAGCTATCCGGGAGGCGATGGGAAAATTCATAAAACCGATAAATTTACCAAGCGTACAATTTTCAGCGGTTGGGATGTGTTCCGAAGCCAGTTCCCACTGCAGAACATTATTAATCCGGAAGTTGTAAACGATATGGTAAACTCCCTTATTGAACTTGCCGATGAAAGCGGAAAGGAATATCTTGAAAGATGGGAGTTCCTGAATGCATACAGCGGATGCATGCTCGGCAATCCGGCCATATCGGTTATGGTAGATGCGTACAATAAAGGAATAAGAAATTTCAATATTGAAAAAGGGTACAAATATGCGGTAAATACATGCGAGAAATTCGGCAATGGCGAATTGGGGCACTCATACGGCATTTCCCGCACTCTTGAACATGCATATTTTGAATGGTGCCTTTCTGTTTTTGCCGATAGCCTCGGTAAAAAAGAAGATGCCGCAAAATACTTTAAGCGTTCAAAAAGCTACAAAAATTTGTTCGATTCGGCCAAAGGATGGTTTCGTCCTAAAAAGAATGACGGCTCCTGGGAAGATTGGCCGAAAGAGGGAAGGCTTACTCAGGGATATGGATGCGCCGAAAGTAATCCTTACCAGCAGGGGTGGTTTGTTCCCCATGATGTTGAAGGTTTAAGTTCTCTTCTTGGAGGGAAAGAAAAAGCTCTTGCCGACCTTATGAACCTGTTCGCAAATGTTCCCGAGAATATGATGTGGAATAATTATTATAATCATGCAAATGAACCTGTTCATACAATACCTTTTATGCTCAACAGGCTGGGGGCTCCGTGGCTCACGCAGAAATGGGTGCGCGAAATTTGCAGCCGCGCTTATCATAATTCTGTCGAAGGGCTTGTTGGGAACGAAGATGTAGGGCAGATGTCGGCTTGGTATGTCCTTGCTGCAAGCGGATTCCACCCTTCCTGCCCGGGGGATAACAGGTATGAAATATTTTCTCCGGTATTTAATAAGATTGTTATTAAACTTGATAAGAAATATGCCGGTGGGAAAACGTTTATAGTTATCGCTAAAAATAATTCAAAGGAAAACAGATATATACAATCTGCAAAGCTGAACGGGAAACCTCTTGAAAGATGTTTTATTACTTATGAAGAACTGAAAAACGGGGGAACGCTGGAATTTATAATGGGAAATGAACCGAACATGACGTGGGGCATTGAAAAATGAAAATAAAAAAAGGGGGCAAAGAAAAGCCCCCCTTTTTTTCTGGTAAAATTAATTATTGTCTTTTTCTATTACTTTGTAAGAATCATCTTTTTAGCCTGTACAAAATTTCCCGCTGAAATTACATACATATACATCCCGGAACTGAGATTGCCTGCGTTGAAATTGACTTCGTAGTAACCGGCCGCATAATCTCCATCTGCAATTTTTGCAATTCTTTCTCCTAACATATTATATATTGTTATTACCACATGGCTCTCACTGGGCAGGCTGAACCGGATCTTTGTAGAAGGATTAAACGGATTGGGATAATTCTGCTCAAGCTGGAAATTAACGGGAATAGCGCTTGTAAGGCTTTCAACGTCTGTAACAATGCTTTTCTGATAAATTTCTATTGTCTTCGGGCTTCCGGAAACTCCATCGGCTGTTATGGTTACCGTGCCGCTTCTGGTTACGCTGTTATTGTTGCAGTATTTGATATTTACTGTTCCGTTGTTTGAGCCAGAAGCAGAGTTCTCAATTGTAAGCCAGAATATGTCGGATGCCGCGCTCCAGTTCATTGTTCCGCCTCCGGTGTTGGTTACCTTTATTGCTGTTGTTCCGGCAGAAGAGCCTACTGTTATATATTCGGGAGTTACTGTTAATACAGGCAACAATTCAAAATTGGCGGTAAGAATAATTGTATTGTTCAATGTGAATGTATAGCTCAATGCAGTCGATAATACAGAAGTTCCGCATGTCCAATTCAAAAATTTATATCCGTCCGCCGGCGCCGCTGTTGCTGTTACGGATGATCCGTAATTATACGTTCCGGCTCCCGATACCGTTCCTCCTTCGGAAGGGCTGGTTTGTATCTCTACAATATATTGGTTAATTGTAAATACTGCTGTCAATGTCCTGTCAACGCTTGCTATGAATTTATAGATCGGCGAGGTTGAAACAACTGTGCCGTTTTCAGTCCATCCCGCAAAAGTATGCCCTGTTGCCGGCGCAGATACGGCTGTAACAGTATCCCCTGTGAAAAAGTATCCGCCTCCGCTTACTGTTCCCCATTCCGAAGGGCTTGCAGCCAGAGTTATTGCGCGCTGCGCGCGTATTTTTATATGCCTTTCGGCAATATTGCTTGTATTATACCCGTCGCTTACAGTAAAACTTATTGTTTTTGTAAGAGCGCTTGGCGAACTGCTTACATTCTTGTATGTTAAATTCCGCAGAGTCGTCTGATAATTTGCCGTTGAAGTCGGCCAGGTAAGTTCAATTTTTCCCTCGTTAGCGTTCCATACGGAGACTATCTGATTCTGGCTTGCGCACACCAGAATATCCTCTCCCTTAATATAATTGCCTGTTATTTGTATTGTCGCGCTGTTCAGCTGCGCCTCATTGGAATTATTGATTGTAAGGCTGCTTGTTACTCCCTTTTCGCCGTCTCCCTGTTTATATTCCAGTGTATCGGTTTCCATTGAGTTTAACGACAATGCGGTGTAACCCGGGTCTATAATTCGCGCCGCTGTGCCGCTGTTAGCTGTTCCGTCATTTACGGTAAAGTTGATTGTCCTTAGTAATTTCACAGGGGAAGAACTTGTGTTTTTATATGTTATACTCCTTAATGCCGCCTGGTAATTTTCCAGAGAGGAGGAGCCCGTTAGTGTAAGCGCTCCGTTCGATGAATCCCATCTTCCGGTTATTCCATAAGAATCAGTAAAACTTAAAATATCATAACCGCTCTGGTAGTATGAAGCAAATTTAACTGTGGCGCTTTGGAGCGCCGTGTTGTCATAGTCGCTTAAAACTATCGATTCTGTTATTATTGCCTCAGAAGTCCCGCTGTATAATAAAGACGTTTTTTCAATTGAACTAAGAACAGGAGGATTATCAACATTTATATTTCTTGTAACTGAAGCACTGTTGTCTGCGCCATCGTTTACTGTGAATGTAATAGTGCGCGCTAACGGGCTTGCAGAAGAAGCCGCTGTTTTAAAACAAATGCTTCTTATTGCCCTTTGGTAAAGTTCTAAAGCTGCCGTACCGGAAAGAGTCATTGTTCCCGATGTTGCAGACCACAAACCGGTTATTCCATTCTGGCTTGTGAAACTCAGGCTGTCCTGGCCAAACGAGTAATTGCCCGATATCTGTATAACCGCCCCTTTAAGATATGTATGGTCGGCGTCTGCTATTGTTATGGCGCTGGTCAACAAAGAGGAAGACCCGGCTATGTTGGTAATTGCCGCTGATTCAATTGAGCCGAGTATCGGAATGTCGTTCACCGGCACAACGTCTATATTTCGTGTTACAGTATTACTGCCGACAGTGTTGTAGTAAACAGTAAAGCTGACTTTCCTTGTGGAAGCGCCCGGACTTTCGGAAGTGTTTTGATATTTTACATTTCGTATGGCGGTCTGATAATTAGCGTAAGCCGAGGAACCGCTTAATGTCAATGTTCCTGTGCTTGAATTCCAGCTTCCTGTAATTCCGTCAGCATCAGTAAAGCTAAGTGTATCCTGGCTGCTTTTGTAATTTTCCGTAATCTGAATAACTGCTCCGGTAAGATTTGACACGCCGGCGCAGGCCAATACTGTTGAACTGGTAATTGCTGATGCCGCGTCATTTTCAGTAAAGGTAAGGTTGGCTTCTTCCATTGAGCCGAGTGTAATGGAAACAGTGGAAGCGGTTCCCGTTGCCGAATTTGTGCCTGTCCCGGCGGAATTATATGCCCGTACTCTGTAATAATAAGTCTGTCCTGCTGTTAGGCCGGTTAAAGTTGCCGAAGTAACATTGCCCATATCGGCATTATTATAGCCGGTAACAAAGGAGGTAAAAGATTCATTAGTGGCAACATCAAGGTAATAGCCGGAAGCGTCCGATACAGAACTCCAGTTGGCCGTAAAAGTATTTGCCCCAATTGCAGAAGCAGAAGAAATTGCGGGAACGAACAAAACGTCGGCCCATGTTGCCGCAACTCTGATTCCATCTACGACAACAGATGCAGATGTTGATGTTGAACCCTGTCTTAAAGCAATGCCGTTAATTATATCCTGTCCTTCAGTAATAGTATTTGAAGTTGTGGCCGTTCCGGCGACCGTTTCGCTTACCGGCACTCCGGAGGGAAAAACCCACATATAAGCCTGGTCGATGCCTGATGTATTTATTACATATTTTACAACAACCAGATAAGTGGTTCCAACGGTATAACTGTAACCGGTATATGTAACAGTCGTTGTATTTGAAATACCGAATCCAACAGTACTTGAAGTGGTTCTTGCGAAGATTTTGGGAGTATGATTTGTGAAACTTGTAGTGCTTGAGCGGTATCCGAGATGCAAAAAATAATCGCCGCTTTTTGTGCCTGTTTCTGAGGCATTGAAAAGAAATGCAAGATAAACTGTGTTTCCGTTTGTACTGTAAGGTCCTATGCCGGAAGTATAATTAACATCCTGGCCGCCGGCGTTGCCTATAAGGGCTGCATTGCCGATGCCGCTTCCGATGTATCCGGTATAAGAGAGCCCGGTTGTGGTTGATATTGAGTACGTTGTTCCGTTATGTATTGACCACCCATTATCGGATAAATAGCCGGAATAATTAAAATTATCTATTGTCTGGGCCCAAGTTAACAGCGAACTGAAGCACAAAACCGATAGAATTAAAAGGAATGTTTTTTTCATATATACACCTGTCAAACTTTTAAATATTTATATGCTCTTTTGTTAGTATTTTGTTTATTTCATTAATATCATCTTTATTGTCTGAGTATAATTGCCCGCCAGTATTCTGCAAATGTACATGCCGCTTGTCATATTCCTTGAGCTGAATTTAACCTGATGCACGCCCGCGCTTTTTTCTTCATTCACTAGGGCGCATATTTCAGAGCCAAGTATGTCATAAATTTTAATTGTTACATACGCGCTCTCAGGAAGCTGGTATTTTATAATTGTGGAAGGATTAAACGGATTCGGATAATTCTGGTAAAGTTCATATGTTGCCGGTAATGCGGATTTTTCATCTGAAATTCCGGTAATTCCGGTGGACACGGTAATTACATTTGAATAAGGGCTTGAACCCGTGTCATTTGATGAGCATATCCGATAATAATATGTCATTCCTGGGCTTAATCCGGTAACGATGTAAGAAGTAACATTGCCTGCCTGTTTATTGTCGTATGAAGCAAGCAGGGATGAAAAATCTGCTGCGGTAGAAACATCAAGCCAGTAATTGGAAGCGCCGGAAGATGCATTCCAGTTGGCGGTAAATGCCGATGAAGATATTCCGGAAGCCTCGGTTGCAACGGGAGCTTCAAGTAACGTATTAACAGTTATAACGTTGGAATAATTACTTGTGCCGCCTGCATTTGTAGCGCGCACTCGGTAATAATATTTAGTACACGGAGTTAAGGAGGTTATTGTATGTTTATATACATTTCCGACATCTTTCGACTGATATCCATCAAGGAATGAAGTAAAATCGGGGTCTGTTGACACATCGAGATAAAAACCGGAAGCTGTTTTGGAGTAGTTCCAAAGGGCTGTAAAACTATTTGTTGAAACATTTGTCGGTTCGTGAGCGGTTGGCGCGGTTACAGCGCTGGTTTCAACTGAAACGATATTTGAGCTTGCGCTTGTTCCAAAGGTGTTGGACGCTCTTACTCTGTAATAATAAACTGTTGCCGAATAAAGAGATGTGACGGCGCAGGAATTGACATTGCCGATTTCTTTGTTTTCATATCCGCTGATAAATGAGGAAAAATCGGAAACAGTTGATATGTCAATCCAATAAGATTCTGCTCCATCGGAAGTCTCCCAATTGGCGGTAAAGCCGGTTTCGGCAATATCGGTTGCTGCAAGCGCATTCGGAGCGGCAGCCAAAGCGCCAGCCTGCATAATGCCGGAATAAGAACCTGTTCCATCTGAATTGTAAGCGCGTATCCTGTAATAATAAGTATGCCCCGTTATTGTCTCCGATACAGAGTATGATGTTACATTACCCACATCTTTATTGTTATAGCCATCAAGAAAATTTGTAAAAGTTGAATCGGCGGCAATGTCTAGATAATAACCTGCCGCATCGCTTACTGCGCCCCAGTTGGCAGTAAAGCCTGTACTGGTAGAATTGGTGGCTGAGTAAATTTCGGGAATAAATAACACATCAGCCCAGCTCGCAGCAATTCTGATTCCGTCAACTGCAACAGAGGCGGAATACGCAGTTGACCCCTGTCTTAATGCGATGCCGTTGATTATGTCCTGTCCTTCGGTTGTTGTGTTGGATGCTGTTGCAGCGCCGGCTGCAGTTTCGCTTGCAGGAATTCCTGAAGGAAACACCCACATATCCGCTTCATCATTGCCGGAAGTATTAATTGTATATTTTACAACAATTAAATAAGTTGTTCCGACTGTAAAATTATAATCGCCATAAGTAACTGTAGTAGTATTTGAAATTCCGAAACTGAGAGTGTTGGAACTTGTTCTGGCAAATATCTTCGGCGTATGATTTGTAAAGTTTGTTTCACTTGTGCGTTTGCCGAGGTGCAAAAAATAATCGCCGCTTTTTGTGCCGGTTTCCGTGGCTTTAAACATAAAGGCCAGGTAAACCGCAGCCCCGTTTGTTTCGTACGGGCCTATTCCCGGCGTGTAGTTAACATCCTGCCCGCCTGCATTGCCGATTAAAGCGGCATTCCCGATTCCGCTTCCAATATACCCTGAATAAGATAAACCGGTTGTTGTTGAAATTGGATAAGTAGTTCCATTGTGAATTGACCAGCCGTTTTCCGACAAATAACCGGAATAATTGAAATTGTCGATGGTCTGTGCTTTTGTTACATTCAAATTGCAACAAAAAACCATCAGTAATAAAAAAAGTAATTTTTTCATAGACACACCTATACCGCGTTGATTTAAAACAAAGAGATTTATATTTAATGTATTTAATGGTATCTACTTAACTAAAATCATTTTTTTTGTAACTGCGGATTTGTCTGTTTCCATTCTATAGAGGTAAATTCCGGAAGGCAGATTGGCGCCGTTAAAATTTACTGTATATGTACCTGCATATAGCTTTTGGTCAACCGGCCTGCTTATTTCTCTTCCAAGCAAATCTATTATAGTAATGCGTACATATGAAGAATTAGAAAGAGTGAAAGATATTTTTGTAGAAGGATTAAAGGGATTAGGATAATTTTGCATGAGGTAATAATCGGCAGTTAATATCTTTTCCGTATTTACGGAGATAGTGGAACTGCTGTAATAGTAATTCAGGTATTTAATAATTATTGGGGCGGAGACGGCTATATAGGCATTAAGGTTTGCCTCCGAATCGCGTATTCTTGTTTTATTGTGCTCAACCTGAATTGCATCGAGTGTGCCGCTGTTCATTGAGCCGTAAGTTTGCGTAGTATAGCCCCCTTCAAAATAATCATCTGTCCCTGGCGTGGAAATAGAATCGCTCGGAACCGCCGGATATCCTGCTTTCCGCAATAATGTTCCAAGGCTGTTTGCGCCTCTGATTATCTGGCTTAACTTCTCGCCGCAGGAATTTGTATTTACAAGATTTTTGATGCTTGTTTGATTAATGTAATATGTCCCATTCAGAGCTTCGTCAGTGTTCCCAAGTTCTGAGGAAAGGAGATATCCCAACTCAATGCGCTGTTTTGTGTGTCCATGCCCGTGAAGATCAAGAAGAAGCCCCTTGCCGGATGATGATATTATAGATTGTTTTGCATATTTAATAAAACCGTGATATTCTTTCCAGGTCTGCAGAGCATAAGAATTTCCCTGTGCCCCTTCAAGCGAATCTCGGTTAGCATCAAGTTTTATTCTTTTAAGGTTATTTATGATTACATGCGGGTATTTCCCTGTTAAGGAATAAATTGCGGCTTGCAATTTCTGCGCCATATCCTTTGTAAGTAAATCATTGTCTGTATCGCCGTATGTTCTATCCGGTATTTCATCAGGCGCAAGGGAGCCTCCGTGCGGCGCAGTAAGAATAAGAGGCATATTTCCGGCAATGTATATTGTATATCCTTTGTTGCCGTAGTATGTTACTCCGGCAACATAATTTGTATCGGAATAAATAACAGAAGCTATATTTGAGTTGAACGCATATATAAGGAATATAAAAAAAAGAAAATAAGATTTCATTTGAATAACCGGATTAATTTATAAAATTCCAAATTCATTCATTTTTGTATATAGCTGTCTTCTGTTTATATCAAGAATTTTTGCCGCCTGCGACCTGTTGCCGCCGCTCATTTCAAGCGCTTTAAGTATCAGCTGCTTTTCGACATCTTCAATAATGGATTTTAAAGTACCGCCGGCTGCAAGCCTCTCTTCGGGGGAAAGTGTTCTTTGAGGCTGTCCGCTTAATGAGAGAGGCGGCTTATAGAACGTTATATTTTCTTTTGAAGTTACGACAAAGCTTTGAATTGTATTCTCAAGTTCCCTTACATTGCCCGGCCATGAGTATAACTTGAATTTCTCCAAAATATCCGGGGTGATAATCAGTTTTCTTGCCGGGTCGTATTTTTTCAAAAAATGTTCAACAAGCAGATTAAGATCGTCAAGCCGCATTCGCAAAGGGGGCACATTTATGTTTATTATATTAAGTCGGTAAAAAAGGTCTTTTCTGAAACACCCTTTTTCAACTTCTTTAGCAAGCTCAACATTCGTAGCGGCAATTATTCGCACATCAATATTTATCGGGGTTTCTCCGCCGACTCGGAAAAAGTTCTGGTTCTGAAGCACTCGAAGAAGTTTTACCTGAAGGGCCAGGGACATAGTGTTTACTTCGTCAAGAAAGATAGTTCCATTGTTGGCAAGTTCAAATACTCCCGCTTTCTGATTAAGCGCTCCTGTAAAAGCTCCTTTTTCATGTCCGAAAATTTCGCTTTCAAGAAGCGTTTCGGTAAGGGCGCCGCAATTCAATTTTATATATGGCTGTTTATTGCGGAGCGAATGTTTCTGAAGAGCGTCTGCTATCAGCTCTTTCCCTGTTCCGCTTTCTCCTTGTATCAACACTCCTGCGTTTGATGTGGCTATTTTGCCGATGAGCTTGAATATTTCCTGCATTTTCTGATTCTTTCCGATTATTGAATCGGAAGCGGCGGGAAATATGTCTTTTGCACTCTGTGTGTTTGGACGGGAAGACTCTTTCATAAGCGAAGAATAATTTAATGCATGTTTTACTATTTTTAAAAACACGTCAAGGTCAAAAGGTTTTTCTATGTAGTCGTACGCTCCGTTTTTCATTGCCTCAATCACGCGTTCATTTGTTCCAAACGCAGTGAAAAGAATAACCGGAATATCGGGCGAAATGATTTTTAGTTCTTTTAATATCTCTATTCCGTCAATTCCGGGAAGATTAAAATCAAGTATAACCAGATCGGGCAGGTGTTTTTTGAAAACATCTATCCCTTCGGTTCCATCTGAGGCTTCTATTACAGAGTACATTTCGGAAGTCAATAAATCATTCACATTCTTCCGCATCGATTCTTCATCGTCTATTACAAGTATTTTTTTATTCGTGTTCATTTTTTTTCACCGGCAATGTTATTATACAAATTGTTCCGTCAGGAATGTTTTTGGCAAAAGTTATTGTTCCCTTATGAGCCATGACAATTTCGTAGGAGATTGAAAGCCCGAGTCCTGCACCGTTGGCTTTTGTTGTAAAAAAGGGATCGAAGAGTTTATCGGCAATATCATCCGGAATGCCTCTGCCGTTGTCGGCAACGGAAATCCTTATTGCAGGTTCTTCCCCCTGTATTTCCGTTGTAATGGCGATTTTTCTGTTTTCGCCAACGGCTTCGAGTGAGTTTGACAGAACATTTAATAATACTTGTTCAATTGCGTCCGGGTCGCAGTTTAATAACGGCAGGTCTGGTTCAAGCGCCAGTTGGAATTCAATATTGTTGAGTTCTTTAATCTGCAATAATTCAACTACGCGGGATAAAAGATTATTGATATTTATCAGCCGGAAATTATCCGCTACCGGTTTGGAAAAAACAAGAAGCTTATTTACGAGAGATGCCAGGCGGTCTATTTCTTTTACGACAAGCTGCATCGATTCGCCTGAAGCGATGTCTAACTCTCCGCTTCTAAGATTCTTTTTCTTCAGTTCTCTTTCCCATATCTGAATTCTCGTTTTAATAATTGCAAGAGGAGTTTTAACCTCATGAGCGACTCCGGCTATAAGTTTGCCTAAAGTTGCCATTTTATCGCGGTGATATAATTCTTTTTCAAGCCGCTGCTTTTGTGCATGGAGTTCGGTGAGATTATCTACCAGTTTATTAATGGAAGAATTGATAAATCCGAAAATTCCCTTTCTATTGCTGAAACGGAAAGAATCTTCAGTTTGAATTGCAACAAGGCCCCGTTTTATTTCTTTCATTCTGTTGTAGGTTCTCGCCGAATAAAAAAGAAGAATAAGAAAGCCGACTGCAAAAATTACCGCGGCGCCGCTATATACCTGATTGAGTTTAATATAAGGCAGCTCGCGTTCAATATGAACCCTTGCCCAAACTGAGCCTATAATTTTATTGTTGTATAATAAGGGGCGGGTCGCCAGAGGGAAAACAGCCGGATCGAATTTATATAAATTGACTATTAATTTATTCTCTTTTATTGATTTAATTGCCTGTTCTTTAATAAAGCCGTAAGAACGGGGCGGAGGCCCGAACGCAGGGACAGGCGGCGGAGAAGTGGGAAAAGCATAACCATAAAATTCATTGAATTGTGTAAGGAAAAATCCCCCTTCGAAACCTTCAAGTTCTGCCAGCTCGGCTGATACAATCGATTTAAGACGGGTATTAATAAAATCACTTTTTTTCTTTGAGATTGAATCAGACTCAAAGAAACCTTTTCTCGAAAGACTATCAATTACAGGCGCTGCCGTTGAATTAAGCTTGTCGGAAACCAATTCAACAAGAACTTTTTGACCTGAAATAATATCCTTTGTCCAGGTATTAAGCAGGCTCATAGCGGCATTCGTAATTACAAGAACAACAACTGAAAATATTATGAAGATTACCGCTGACCTTTTCGCAATGTTGTAAGTGCGCATCTGCTATTTCCCAAATCGTTTATAAATGAACAACTCTTATGCCATTTTTAAAGGCTCTATAAGCCCCCTTATTCTGGTTCTTTTTAAAGAATTATGTGTGAATTTGTTACACAGGCTGCGCTAATTTAGCACATATTCTGATTTCATGGGAGTAAAAATCATTAAAAAACTTAATAAATATATTTTAGAATTGGTATTATTTTTGCTCTTGTATTTTTGCCCGGGAATAAATCCGGAAATTGTAAAGGAAGCGGACAGATAAAAAAACGAGAGTAGATTTCAAGTTAGTATTTAAGCCATTATCCTGATGGTTAAAAACAACGGGCTGTCTGAATAATCTGTCTGATGCACTTCAATAGTAAAAATTTGAAATAATGTTGTTTAAATAAAGCAGAGGTAAAATGAAAAACAATAAGATTATTCGATTGTTTGTTTACTCCTTTTGCGTTTTGATGGCAATAATCAGCATAGAAAGCTGCGGCATAATGGATGTTGACGGCAACTCGGATACGCCCATTATATCACAAGGAAGTTATTTCTATCTTCTTGAACGTTCGACTTCATCCTTAATCATGCTGGATTATCAATTAAAAGAATTGCAAAGATGGGATTTGAGCGCTCTTTATAACGAAACAAGTCTGCAGGGAATAACATTCGACGGAACATACCTTTGGATTTCGCAGGCGGGAAACGCAGATAAAATTATTCAACTTGATATAAGCGGAAGTCAGCCGTCTGTTATGAATTCATTTAATGCGCCCCCTGACGGCCAAGGCACAATAAGAGATCTTGCATGGGACGGAGCTTACTTGTGGGCTATTAATAGCGGCTCTTCAACCAATGGAACGGCGGCAACATTATATAAGCTAAATCCTGCGGACGGAAGCGTATTGTTGTCGTATGTGCTTTCCACTCCGGAACCTAGGGCTTTAACATATTCCGATGCAATTAAGAATATTTATGGAAGCGGTATTGATGCGGCCTTATATTTTACCGATACAGATAAGGATATGGTTTACAGCTATAGAATTGACAGGCCGTGTGTTGATACTCTTTTTTCTACGCCAACCCCGCCAAGAGGAGCATTTACAAAATATCCTGCAGGGCTGGCGTGCGACGGCTCTAATTTCTGGCTTGTAAACAGCAGCGATGTTTCGGATCTGCTTTATAAGATTAATTCATCGGGCGCCGTACTTGAGAGGTATAATCTTCCCTATGATGATCCCGGGCCTATTGTATGGGCTTCTTCCGATTTAAGAACGGCGGTTCAACCCAAAATTACTTCTATCTCTCCATCCACGGCGGAACTTAATACAACATTTTCAATGACAGTTTACGGCTCTGCATTCAGGATGAGCGGCGAAATTGCCGCCAATTTAGGGGATGGAATAACAATTAATTCCATAAGCGTAGTTTCTCAAACACAATTGACTCTTGATGTTACGGTTGCGGCAGGAGCTGAACTTGGAAAAAGAAACCTGACCATTACATTTTCCGGGTCGTTGTCGGCAACAGCCGAAAATATTTTTGAGGTTGTTGAAAAAGCCGTAACTCCATATTTGTGGGCTGCCGACCTTGCTTCTTACATAATTTACAAAGTAAATCTTGATGATGAAACCTATGTGCAATACAATTCAACCGATATTACTTCAACAGGCGTTCAGGGGCTTGCTTATGATGGATCGGATATATGGCTTTGCGCTTCCGGCACCGATAGGCATATATATAAAGTAACTTATGACGGAACAAATCTATATCCTTCACTATCATACGCTTTCCCGGCTTCGGGAGGCACAATGCGCGGAATGGCGTTTAACGACGGATATTTATGGCTTGCTTTAAGCATCAGTTCGGGAAGTTCCGGCAAGATATATAAGATAAATCCTCAAACAGGCGCTCTGATTGATTCGTTAAATTCCCCCGGAAAAGAACCGCGCGGCATTACTTTTGCAAATGGAACGCTGTATTGCAATGATACAAGTCTGGATTCAGTCTATTCATACAATAAAACTTCGGGTTCCTGGAAGTCTGTCTTCAGAACCCCTCTTTATTCCGGCTCTGCAACATCAACTCTGTTTGCAACAGGAATGACATTCGACGGAGAAAATTTCTGGATTGCAAACAGTTCGGGAGATTATGATTATATATATGAAGTAAATTCGGCGGGAGAGATATTAAGAACAATATCAGCTCCGAATAAAGGGACAGCGCAAATAACCGGCATTGTGTATCAATCAAAGTAGAGGCTTATTATGTCTAAATTTAATGTAAAAAGTTTGGTCGCTATATTTTTCCTTCTATCTGGTTTGATAAATGTTCCCATTAAAGCGCAATTCAGCGTTGACGGTGATTTCAAAGTGCGCTGGTATTCCGATTCCTTTACTCAGACTTTGGACAGCCGCGATAAAGAAAACTATATGCGCTATCTTGGCCGGATCAGAACTAATTTCAAGGTTTCATCTGATATAAGTTTTCATTCGGAACTGACTACAATTTTTGAGAACAACAGCAATTCTGTCAGGAATATTGTGGGAACAGGAAATATGTATTATACGATTACTCAATTATTTGCCGAACTGTCCACCCAGGATTTTCTTGGGCTTGACTTGGTAAGACTGCGCGCCGGACGCCAGCCTTTCAGCGTTGGAAGCGGGCTCTCATTCGGAGAATCGTATTATTATCTTAATAAATTTGACGGAGCAAGAGTTGATGCAGCTTATGCGGGATTTACTTTTACTCTTTTCGGCGCAATTACCGAGCAGAGCCTCAGCGAAGATGAATTATACCCGGAGCCGGGAAGCGATCAGATTTATGCCGCCCGGTTGAGCAAAGAAATTTTCAACCAGAATGTAATGGGATACTATCTACTCCAAAGATTCAGAGGCCTATTTAATGATAATCAGGTGTTCGGACTTGGAATTACGGGAGATTTTCTGAATGAACGATTGGATTATTTTGGAGAGTTTGCTTATCAGAAATTTAATACTGCGCCGGGGCTTCCGAAACAGCATGGAATCGGCTATATGGGAGGCATTGGATACAGGTTCTCATTCGGTCCGTTCCGTTCAATAAAAATTGAAACAAGATATGCAGCTTATCAGGGAGATGATCCATCGACTGGCGATGTGGAAATATTCAGCCCGCCTTACCCGAGTTTTTTCTGGGGGGACAGAACGGGGTATGCAAACAGCGAAATCGGGGGGTCGTATCCGTACAACGGTAAAAATCCCGAAGGAAGTAAAATTTGGTATTCCCGCATTTATGTAATTCCCAAAATACTACCCGCGCTCAGGATTCAACTGCAATATATTAATGTTGATGAATATGCGGATGCCGACGGCTATAACAGCGAAGATGACGAAGTGTCGCTAAGGTTTTATTATACGCTCCACACCAACGCTCAGATTGAATTGCGTCTATCGAAAGGATTACCGAACGGCGAAGATAAAGATTTAAATGGAAGCGGAACAATTACCTCGGGGGAAGACCGGTACTCATTTTTCAGGATAATGGGACAATTACAGATATCATTTTAAATATAAGAGGTATTTATGAAATATATCAAAATATTATTATTTGCTTTTATGATTATATGCCCGGCTGTTTCCGCTCAGATTAAATCTGCTCAATCCGGCGATTGGAGCAGCGCATCAACCTGGACGGGCGGAATAGTTCCTTCTGATTCCGATAACGTAGTAATCGTTTCAAGCCATACGGTTAACATCGATAATGCCAATGCGATGTGCGATACAATTTCTTTCGAGGCCATTGATGCAAAGATATCGATGGGAAGTTCAACCGGCATTTTAAGCGTTTACGGCGATTTTATACCTTATTCAACAGCTCATATAGTATTTTCAAACTGGACAGACGGCGCTGTTCTGAAATTCG
>Ga0153915_10000578_pt1 | contig 34189 bp, 32 predicted proteins | sample Opewatmetagenome_2_FD_107003 | JGI IMG/M metagenome (GOLD analysis project Ga0153915, IMG submission 107003) | Freshwater wetland microbial communities from Ohio, USA - Open water 3 Core 3 Depth 3 metaG | ecosystem: Environmental > Aquatic > Freshwater > Wetlands | place: USA: Ohio, Lake Erie... | reverse complement strand
GGGATTTGTCGGCATGGGCACACAACCGACCCCCCTGCGCCCCGAGGAAGTGGCACAGATCATTAAAAGAATGGAAGCAGAAGCGCCGCACATTAAAGTTACCTTCCGCTCAGGTGAACGGGTGCGTATCGTGGATGGTCCGTTCAATGATTTCCGTGGCACGGTGGCTGAGATCGACATGGAAAGAGCGAAAGTGCGTGTGATGGTGAACTTCTTCGGTCGCGAAACACCAGTCGAGCTGGACTTTTTACAAGTTGAGAAAGCGTAAGGAACAGCCGGTAACAAACTGGCTGTAAAAGTGGGAGGGTGTCCCCAATAATCACCCGCTAAAACCACACGCCGTTGCTCCGAGAGAGATTAACGGCGGAAGGAGAAAAAAGTGGCCAAGAAATTAAAAGCAATTGTTCGTCTGCAGATTCAGGCTGGAAAAGCCAACCCTGCACCCCCGATCGGTCCTGCACTAGCTGGTCATGGGATTAACCTGATGGCTTTTTGCAAGGAATATAATGCTCGCACCAATAATCGTATGGGCGAGATCATTCCGGCCGAGATTAGCATCTACACCGATGGATCATTTTCTTTTATCCTAAAGACGCCTCCGGCGGCAGTACTGCTGAAGAAAGCAGCCGGGGTGGAAAAAGGTTCTGCCGTCCCCAATCGTGAAAAGGTTGGCCAGGTCACTCGCAAGCAGGTTCGCGAAATAGCAGAGTTGAAGATGAAAGACCTGAATGCCGTGGACCTGGAAGGTGCGATGCGCCAGATTGAAGGTACGGCACGTAACATGGGATTGACAGTAATAGAAGAATAACCCTGTGGGAGGGTGAGTTGCACCCGTTTGCACCACGAAGGAGAAATTATGGCAAAGCATGGAAAGAAGTATTTAGCTGCACTAGCTAAAATCGATGAGAACCACTGGTACACCCCTGAAGAGGCGGTGAATCTGGTAAAGGAAACCCATTACGTTAAGTTTGATTCGACGGTAGAGATCCATATGCGATTGGGTGTTGACCCACGTCATGCAGACCAACAGGTCCGTGATGTGGTAGTTCTTCCACATGGTCTGGGTAAATCTGTGCGGGTGCTCGTCTTCGCCCAAGGTGAAGGAGCAGCATTGGCACGCGAGGCAGGTGCAGATTACGTGGCGGACGATGATGAGACCATCGCCAAGATCCAGGCAGGTTGGACTGAATTTGATGTTACCATTTCCACCCCCGACTTAATGGGTAAAGTAGGACGCTTGGGTCGTGTTTTGGGACCGCGTGGGCTGATGCCGAACCCGAAAGCTGGAACGGTGGTACCTGCTGAAGACTTACCACGTGTGATCCGAGAGTCTAAGGCTGGGCGGGTGGAATTTCGCGTTGATAAAACCTCCAACTTGCATATTCCAATCGGTAAGGCATCTTTCGGCGAGAAACAGCTATATGAAAACCTGGCAGCTTTAATGGAGGCAATCAAGAAAGCCCGACCTGCGTCGGTAAAGGGTATTTTCATCAAGCATATTACCTTAACTTCCACAATGGGTCCTGGGATCAAGCTGGATCCAATGCAAGCACAAAACATGACTGTCCAGGAATAATAGTTTTGTGATATAGTAGAAACATAAAAATACGCTTCGCCCAAGACAGCAGGTGCGTAAAGCACGCTTAATTTCCTGCCGAGGTGGAGATATCTCCCCAAAAGTAAACTCGCTTAAGGCGGGTTTGTAATATGGATCACGGAGAGTCTTTGCCAGGCACTTGTTGCGAGGCAAAGACTTTTTATTTGGAAAGGAGGTGAAATAACTTTGGCAATTACAAAGGAACACAAGAATGTGTTGATCGCCCATTATAGCGAGTGGGTGAAGCGCAGCAAAGCCCTGGTCCTGACACAGTATGTGGGACTAACCATGAAGGACATTGATGGCCTGCGAGCGAAGGTGCGAGACAATGGCGGTGAATTCCATATTATAAAAAATACACTGGCCAAACTGGCATTTGAACAGGCTGGGTTACCTGTCCAACCGGGGCAGTTTGAGGGCAGCACGGCGATTGTATTTGCTTTTACAGATGCACCTGCAACAGTAAAAACCGTGACTGATTTTGCCAAAAGCTCAGAGTTTCTAAAGATCAAAGGCGGTTTCCTCGAAAAACAAGCCTTGACCGCCGATGGTGTAAAAGCACTGGCTGAATTACCCCCATTGCCTGTGGTACGCGGCCAATTGCTAGGTGTATTGCTCGCACCTGCCAGCAAGCTGGTACGAACGTTGGCAGAACCTGGTCGAATGATTGCCGCGGTCATCAAAGCGCATGCGGAACCTGAAGCAGCCGCTGCATAGCATGACCATTCATTGCTTGACTGTATCTGTCATCACTGGCTAGACGAAAATTTTTTACCATTCAATATCATGATCTATTAGATCTAATAATTTTGAACTAAGAAGGAGTTTTATAAAATGTCTGATCTTAATAAACTGGTTGAGGAGCTCAGCACCCTTACCGTAGTTGAAGCTGCTGATCTAGTAAAGAAATTGGAAGAGAAATGGGGCGTTTCTGCTGCTGCCCCAGTTGCAATGGCTGCCATGCCTGCTACGGCTTCAGCTGCAGCTGAAATGGTCGAAGAAAAGACCGAGTTCAACGTGGTCATCAAAGATCCCGGTGCCAAGAAGATTGAGGTCATTAAAGTCATCCGACAGCTGACCAACCTGGGTCTGAAAGAGGCGAAGGATGTCGCTGAGACCGCGGGTTCCAAGATCCTTGAAGGTGTAAGCAAGGAAGCGGCCAATGATGCCAAGGGCAAGCTAGAGACTGCTGGCGCTGTGGTTGAAGTCCAATAAGCGTCAGTTAAATTTCCCGGAGACAATTGCTTCGGGAAATTTACTTTCTCCTTTTGTGTTTTTAGTCGCCCTGTGGTATATTCTACTCACGGAGGGCTTATGAGCGCACGAATTCTAATTATTGAAGACGACGAGGCCATCCTTCGGTTCTTGCGCCGCGGCCTGGCCTACGAAGGTTATCAGGTAGATACTGCTATCGATGGACATTCGGGTTTGGCTACGGCTCGTGATAATCCGCCCGACCTGGTCGTGCTGGATATCATGCTCCCGGGCATTGACGGCTTAGAAGTTTGCCGGCGCTTGCGAGCTGGTGGTCCAGTACCAATCCTGATCCTGACTGCCAAAGACTCGGTTAATGATCGAGTGATGGGGCTGGATGTAGGTGCGGACGATTACATGGTGAAGCCGTTTAATCTGGATGAGCTGTTGGCACGCATTCGCGCTTTATTGCGACGTGCTCAACCAAGCCGACCCCAGGTGTTGCGATTCGCTGACCTGATCCTGGATACGGGTACACGCCAGGCATCGCGCGGCGACCGAGTTATCTCGCTGACTGCAAAAGAATACGAGCTCCTGGAGCTATTCCTGCGCCACCCGCGCCAGGTGTTGACCAGGGATATGATTTTTGACCGGGTATGGGGATACGATTTCGGTGGTGAGAGTAATATCATCGAAGTATATATCCGCTATCTGCGCCAGAAACTTGAAGTGTCAGGAGAGCAACGCCTCCTTCATACCGTGCGCGGTATGGGGTACGTTTTGCGCGAACCATCGTAAATTAAATACATGTCCCTGCGGAGCCGGCTAACCTTACTATATGCATCCATAGTAGGGGGCATTTTGATTTTGTTTGGAATCGCCGTCTATCAGTCGGTGAGTTTGACGGTCTTTCACCAGTTGGATGACACACTTATAAATTGGGCTGAAACCGTTTATTTAAATACCCGTATTGATGGAAACGGTAATTTGAATGTTGACCTGCTCCAGCTCGACTTGCCAGGGGATGTATACGTGCAACTGTGGAGCCGAAATAGCAATTTGATAGCGGCTTCCCCAAATATCCGCATCCTGAACAGTCCACTGGATGCGGCTGGCGCGCATAGTTCAATCCCGCTATTTCGGGATGTGAACCTAGGTGGGGCACGATTGCGTGTGTATACTGTTCCCCTGGTGGCGGGTAAGGGTAACCGACTGGAGGGTTTCCTCCAGGTAGGCACCCGCATGGATGTGGTCAACGCCACCCAACAAACACTACTGGAGGTTTTGCTGATCGGGACGGCTATCACAATCGTTGCGGCAGGGTTGGCAGCCTGGTTAAGCAGTCATCAAGCTTTGCACCCGTTGGATAATGTCACCAAGACTGCCTTACAGATAACCAGTGCGGATGATCTCTCCCGACGCATCCCATATACAGGCTCATCCAAAGATGAGGTGGGTCAGCTGGTAGCTGCTTTCAACCAAACTCTGAGCCGGTTGGAAAACCTGTTCTCCACCCAGCGGCGTTTTCTGGCAGATGTAGGACATGAACTCCGCACTCCTCTGACTGTGATCAAAGGAAATGTGGGCTTGATGCGTAAAATCAAGGATTTCGATGAAGAATCCCTCGTGACCATCGAGGATGAGGTCGACCGCCTGACGCGTATGGTTGGTGACTTATTGCTCCTCGCCCAGGCTGAATCAGGCAAAATCCCACTTGCACACGAAGTCGTCGAATTGGACACATTGTTATTGGAAGTATTAAACCAAATGCAGGTTCTGGCACGAGATCGGGTGAAGTTAAGCCTAGGTGATATCGACCAGGTATTGGTCTGTGGTGACCGGGACCGCTTAAAACAAGTGGCCGTAAACTTAATAGGGAATGCGATCAACTATACACCCAGGGGTGGTGAGATTGTGGTGGGCTTGGGCAAAGTATCTGACCGGGCACAATTTACCGTGACCGATAATGGTCCGGGGATTTCAGCTGAAGATTTACCGCACATCTTTGAGCGTTTTTACCGCAGTGAAAAATCGCGCACCCGCCAGAAGGACGGGAAAGGATTTGGATTGGGCTTATCCATCGCTTACTGGATTGTACGCAATCACGGAGGCCGGATTGAGGTCAATTCCACTGAGGGGAAAGGCACAACCTTTTGTGTCTGGCTACCCCTTGCACAGGATGATTGCATAGAAACAGCAAAATAACCGCTGAAAACCTTATTGCTATCTTAGAGGTATGAGGATGCAACTTGATCGGAAGAGTCTGGCAAGATTTGTACAAATCCCAAATATTGCTTATGTCTGGTTTGGCTTAACATTACTCACAATCGGTATGTTTACCACACTTGGCCCTGCTGAACATAGTCTGGGAACGCACATTCGGATCGTTTACCTGCATGGTGCCTGGGTGTGGGCGTCCTTGGCAGCATTCTTTGTTTCGGGGGTAATTGGCGGCTTGGGATTGCTCACTCAACATAAGAGCCTTCACAATTGGTCGGGTGCGTTTGGCCGGACAGGGTTGATTTTCTGGGTTACCTACCTTCCTCTATCGCTATGGGCGATGCAATCTAACTGGAATGGCTTGTTCCTGGCAGAACCTCGCTGGAGATTGGCATTGGTCTTTGCCATTACTGGCATTCTCTTGCAAATTGGGCTGAGCCTGGCAGACAAGCCCAGCTTGACTTCAGGCCTCAATTTGGGTTTCTTTATCGCTCTCATGACCGCACTACTGCGAACGCCCAACGTGATGCACCCTGCCTCTCCGATATTGAATAGTGACGCTTGGCGCATCCAAACCTTCTTTTTGGGGCTGGTCTTATTAACTTTGTTGGCTGTTTGGCAAATGGCAAGATGGTGGTATAAGCGTGAGGTAGGTAGCAACTGACGATAAGCTGGCTTTGAAACGCACACTCAATTTTCAGCTAACAGCTTTTGTTATCATCCGGCTGGTCATTAATACATTTTTCCGGATGATTTATCCTTTTCTATCCTTTTTTGCCAAAGGGATGGGGGTAGACCTGCGGACAATTTCTTACGCAGTGACCACGCGTTCGCTAATGGGAATATTCGGTCCACTCTTCGCCTCGGTTGCTGATAGTCGGGGGCGCAAAGCCGGGATGTTAATCGGCATAATCACATTTACAGCTGCAATCTGTCTGGTAGTATTTTGGCCGACTTTTATCGCATATTTCATTGCACTCAGCCTGGCAATGATTGGATATCTAATTTTTGTGCCTTCCCTGCAGGCATATCTGGGAGACCAGGTGCCTTATGAAAAAAGGGGCAGGATATTGGGGATCACCGAGTTCGCATGGTCATTAAGTGCCATTATTGGTGTGCCTCTGGTAGGGTTGATCATTGCCCGGCGTGGTTGGTTGGCACCCTTTCCACTGATTGCGTTGTTGGGAGCTCTGGCGTTTATTGCCCTGGCATGGATGTTACCCAAAGACCCCACCCCACAAGCAGGGAATCTTGGGTTTTGGAGTAACCTGAGCAAAGTATTTACCTACCCACCAGCAATCGCGGCATTGGTGATGGCCGCCCTTTTTACTGCGGCCAACGAGACGATTTCCCTGGTCTATGGTGTATGGGTGGAACAGGCTTTTGCACTCAGCATTGCCTCCCTTGGAGCCACCGCTCTGGCGATTGGGATATCTGAATTGGGCGGTGAAGCACTCGTCACCTTATTCACCGATAAAATTGGCAAGCGGAAGGCTTTGGCGATCGGAATTATTGGCAACTGTCTGGCCACCCTGACCTTACCCATATTTGGTCGCTGGTTGGCGGGTGCCCTGGTGGGTTTATTTCTTTTCTACCTGACCTTTGAATTTACCATGGTGAGTGAAATCCCACTGATGAGCGAAATTCTTCCTTCTGCACGGGCGACAATGCTAGCTTCGAACATAGCTTTAATTGCCTTGGGACGATCTATCGGGGACCTATTAGCGCCTTCCTTGTTTACCCAATCAATTATCCCGGGCATAGCTGCCAATGCAATCGCAGCCATCCTGTTTAATCTGCTTGCGTTGATCGCCCTTACTCGAGTTAAAATCCCCCACTCGTAATGGTTGCTTCTAAGTTTGGTTTAGCCGCCTACCAATGGGGGGAAAATATCCACATGATCATCCAGCTTTAACACGCTATCCAAACCCGCCAGATGGCGGATATTTTCACCATTTAGAAAGACATGCACTAATTCCGATAATTCCCCCTGATCTTTCCAGATGAATTTCACCAGAACAGGATAGCGCTGTGTCACCTCAACCAGGACATCACGGATGGTTGAAGTTGATGTGACTTCCACATCCATCATTTTTATACCGGCAGCCTGTCGAAGTGAGGCATATAACTTAACTTGCATGTTCTGGTTCCCTGGTCAATCCTACTCCTTGTGGAGTAAATTATTAAGACCAGCCCGAAGGGACAATACCGGGATTTCCTTCGGGCTGATATTCTTGGATGATTCTGGATGTTACACCATCCAACCGAGACCTAGCTGCTCCAGCTTGGCTCGGGTGGGTTTGCCGGTAGCAATGTCCCAACCGCACATCTCATAATACATGTCCAGTGCGTCTTCAACTTCCTGGCGGGTCACCGAAACACCATCTGAGGCGCCGCCCTTGAGTGGCTCATCATAGATGCGCTTTGGTAAAGTATCGGCTTCACGTCCGACACCTTCGCGGGCATTGAAAGCACGCAGCATGTTCAGGCGACGCTCACCAATTTTCAGAATATCATCCACAGTCCAATCCCAACCAGTGGTGGCACGCATCAGCTCGGCCTGGTCTTTGGGACCGTAAACCTGCCATGCGGGACCATAAACGAATTGACACAATTGAGCTGAGTCGATGAAGCAATAATCCCACTCGGTGAGCAAAGCCATCTTAACCTTTTCACGGTTGAGCACCCGGTCAGACATGGGGTTGGTGAGACCAATTTCTGCCATGCGTTCCAGGTTATATGATGCAGTATCGGGTGTGTAGGCGGGATCATGTTCATGTGACTGGTGGTCGGCACCAAAGGGGTTGACAGCGTAGATCAATGCCAGGCTGCGTTTGACCTGTGGCATGTGGGCGGGAATCTCGTGGTTTTTGACCGCCACAACCAAGTCTTGGGCACCGTGACCGATCTTACCTGCTGCATAGGCAGATCCATTCGCCAGCAAATCTCCTAAACCTTCGCGTCTGGCAATCTTTTCAAGAATGGCCAACATAGCATCTGCATTACCGAAACGCAAGTTAATGCCTTCAGTGTCTTTTAAGGTCAGGTAACCATGCTCGAAACAATCCATGGCAAAAGCGATGGTTGCACCGCAAGCGATCGTATCCAGGCCGTATTGGTCACAGATTTGGTTGGCGAGGGAAACTGCATTCATATCCCCGATGGCGCAATAAGAGCCGAATGTGGAGAGGGTTTCGTACTCCGGGCCACCATAATATGGATCGACGTGATTATTTTTGTATTCGGTCTCCACCACGCGTTTGCAGCGCACCACGCAGGCGTAACAGGTATCATTCTCCTTCAGGATGGTTTCTGCCATGGTTTCACCAGACAAGTCTTCAGCTTGTTCGAAGGTACCGCTGGTATAGTTGCGGGTGGGCAGCCCACCGGAGGTATTTTGGTAATTTAAAACGGAGGCAGTTCCGAAATCCTGCAAGCCTTTCATATCGGGAATATCCTGCACCCGCTTGGGAGCCAGGCGTGCAAGCCTGGTGATTGCAGCAGGGTCAGCAGTTTTCACTTTTTGATGGCCACGCACCGCAATAGCTTTGAGGTTCTTGCTGCCCATTACAGCCCCCATGCCTGTGCGACCATTAGCCCGGTTGCACATATTCATGATAGAGGCAAAGCGGGCAAGCTTTTCACCCGCAGGCCCAATCTGGGCAACTTCGATCTTTGGGTCAGCTAGCTCCTCGCGGATCGTCTTCTCTACGTCGCCGGTGATCTTTCCCCACAGGTGAGAGGCATCGCGCAGTTCTGCTTCCCCATCGTTGATCCATAAGTAAACTGGTTTCGGTGATTTGCCTGTGAAGACAATACCATCAAAGCCAGAAAATTTCATTTCAGCGGGGAAGAACCCACCCACTTGGCTATCACCAATCAGACCTGTCAGTGGGCTTTTGGCGGTAGCAGTCATGCGGCTTTGCCCACTAATGGATACCCCGGTAGTGGCAGAGAGCATAATCGTCAGGGTGTTCTCGGGTCCCAATGGGTCGGCACCAGCTGGGGTGTTTGTAAACACGTAATAAGTTCCCATAGCACTGCCACCGATATAGGTTTGATAGAATTCCTCGGTTGGCTGCTCTGTGCTGATTTTCCCCTTACTTAAGTCCACGTGCAAAACCTTGCCTGTGTATCCGAATAGCATAGAACGTTCTCCTTTCTCAATTTGCTATCGAGTTGGTTTTCCTAAAGTCAATACGCCTGCAAGAGCACAGGCATGATCTTGTTCCACAGCTCCACCACTGGCACCGACGGCACCGATCAGAGTTCCATCCTTCCAGATAGGTACCCCACCTGGAAAGATGACCATTCTCCCTCCCAGGTTAGCTTGAAGCCCATATAAAGGTCCTCCAGGTTGGCATTGTTCGCCAAGCTCTAGTGTGCTGAGCCGGTTAATCAGAGCAGTGTAAGCCTTATCTTCAGCCAGAGGCACGGCGACGAGCTCAGAATTATCCATGCGAATAAATGCGGTGAGGATACCACTTTCGTTCACTACGGCAATCGCCATGGCGATACCCATTTCTTTGGCTTTGGCACGTGAAGCGTTGATGGCTTGTTCTGCATCTGCCAGTAACATGATATCGTCTCCAATGAATTATTATAGTTTATCTGATTTATTATTGAGCGACTTCATGGACATCTTTATACCATTTCACACGGTCGCCAATTTTATTACGGAGGTTCCAGGCGGTTGGTTTTGGCTCAGCCTCGATCATTTTAAGCAGCTGCTCTATCCGATCAAGAACCACAGCTCGATCATCATCTGCAAGCCAGGTATATCCATTGGATATCTCGCCGGTTTTCTTTAGGTTCATTGTAACCGTCCGCCACAGTCCCCAATCTTTGGCGCACATACTGGCAATTCTGTTGATGTTGATTGTATCGCTATCGCTATTATTCAAGGGGTGCTCTCGTAGCAGCATGACTGTGTCTATAACATCCTTTGGATTGATCTGAACGATTTGCATTTTTTCCAACAACAGTTCAGCCAATGGGATGGTCGGACTATCGACTTCCAAACGCCCTGCCCAAGGGATGGGATGACAGAAATCCAGCTTGTCAAAGAATATATCCACATGTAGCTCTGTTCCAGGCATGTTAAAGATCAAGCGTTGGCGCGCATAAACTACAGCTACCTCGCGATCTTCCTCAAAACCTAATTTTAAAAATGCATTTCGGATAGGGGCATTATGAGTAAAGTAAGCGGCAAAATCCAAATCGGTAAAATGGCGCTTAGCCTCCTGCTGAAAGTGCCCGTAAGTTGGGCAATGTATATTAAAAGCCACCGCACCTAATAAACGAATTATCGCACCCTGTTTTTGAGCTTCAGACACGATGTTGTTTGCATAAGCGATAAACTCTTTATCATCCATAGAGATGTTCTCCACTAATAAGTATCAGACCCCCATTATATCAACCATTATTATTCCCTGGAAAGAAGATGAGATTAACCTTGTACAGGCTGAAAAGCGCGAACGCTTTTCTTATCCAGACTAATTAAATATCCAGCCAGGGCGCCTTCGATGTAATTACTGCCAGGGTTAATGCATAACGTACGGCCAATATTTGTCGAGCCTTTTGCCTCGTGGACGTGTCCATGTAACCCTAATAGTGGCTGATAGGTCTCGATCGCCTTGCGCACCGCAGTGCTACCCACGGGGACATAGGTACGTCCACCATCCACAGGCCGGAGCTGTTCGTCCAGTAATGGGGCTTCATCCAATTTAGAATTATAAGGCGGGACGTGCAGGTTAAAAATCGAATTCGGGATATCCTTTAGCTGCTCAATTTGCTGCTTGAGCACTGCATAAAGGCTATCTTCATCCATTTCACGATGGGTGTGCCAGGGGGTGAAATTGGAATAGCCTTCGTTGATCATCTCATGATTTTCGTCGATTTGAATCACCTGTCGCTCGACCATCGTGACGACACTGGATTGTCCGAATAGCTCGTTGATATATAATGGGTCGTCATTCCCCGCAGTCACCAGGATGTGACGCCCGGTGCCTTTAAGCTTCTTCTCAGCGATTTCCAGCCAGCCCTGGATAGTTCTATTCATTTCCTGTTTGAAGGTAGCCTCCTGGATTTCCTCAGAAGCGACAAACTGGTTGAATTCATCGGGAGAGAATCGGTGGGGATAAAAGCCAGCGTTACGCACTTTGGCTTCCACCCTGGTAAGCCCATCTTCGTCGTTCACTTCGATTTGCTCACCCAGGAAATTGGTTTTCCATGTACCAGGAGTTTCTTCAAGCAGAGCCTGAATGCCTTTTCCGGTCATATCACCACCCAGGATGATTGTGTCCACTTCATAGAATGCACCTGCATTGACCAGCTTTAGCCAGCACTTCTCAGACCCGTGGATGTCGGTGGCAAAAAATAATTTGGTGAGTTTCTCTTTCTTCCAGAACACATAATCCTCCTTAGTCACACGCAAGGGCTATCCGGGAGGCTGCCTCAGGCAGCCTCCCGGTATACAACTAGAATTTTAACTTATTTGATGAAAAACTCTATGCGTATATGGAGTATTACTCCGTCGGGATTTCCTTATAAGTAAGATCGGTGTTGATGCCCTGCCGTGACCGGAAGAACCGGTAGCCAATGTAGATCAATGCGCTGATGATGATCGCGCCGAAAATATACATGGCGGAAAGCGGGCTATTTGTCCCATAGCGGGAGTCACTGATGTAGAGGTAGAACATGATCGCAAAGTAAACCAGCCCCAAAGCACCGGCTATCGTGATCAGTGGTATGCCGAAGACTTTATACTTCGAGATTGGAGAGTCCGCATAGATCTGCTTGGTTGACTTCATGTAGGGGAACAATGTGCCTGCCAGGGTGCTCGCAGCAAATGCGATGGAGGTCATCAGCGGCATGTCCAGCGTTAGTTTGGAGAAGCCGGTGAAGAAGTATAAATAACCCATGATCAGGCAGCCCACATAGGTGATGGAGATAGCCACGATGGGTGCACCCCAACGGCGTGAAACACGGGCAACAAAGCCGGGGAGCATGCGGTCATAGGACATGGCGAACATGACACGGGTGGAAGCAACCATGTTATTCGTTGGCCAGATCCAGAACCAGCAGTTCAATCCAAGCACAATCCACAACCAGACCCAGGGACTTTTACTAAGCGACATCAAGAAAATGCCGTAATAGGGTGCGACGGGCATATCCCCGGTGGCACCTGTGATCCACAGGTTGTTGGAAGAGGTAAAGAACTCATTGCTCACGCGGGAGATCAGCAGCCACATGAAGCCGGCGCAGACAATCATGGAGAAAAGGTTACCACCCCAGAACATTTTCATTGAGTTCTTGAATTGGTTAACCCCACCGATCTCGCCCACCAGGGTCCCCGTCCAGGCAATATACATGAAGGTGTAAGCCAGAGCTGGCCCGATCAAGAAACTGGACCTGAAGGTGGTCTGGGATAGTGGTAAAGCGTTGTATCCATTGGCTTTTGCCATTTCCAGGATGTTCTGGTATGCCTGTCCATTCCCCCAACCAAGGGTGTTGTTCATGAAATCATTGAAAGCCTGCTGGAAACCGGTCGAGGAGGTGCTGAGCAGCATGATCACCCAGGTGACGATCCCTATCATACCGATATAGAAGCTCCAGCGCTGGATGCGCGCGTAGAACTTCATACCTAGGGCTAAAACGACGGCTGCAAATGTGACATACAGGACGTAAAACCACCATGTGCCGACCGGAGTGACCAGCTTTTCCGCCAGACCGACCAGTGATTGAACATTTAGTAATTTACCCAGGGTAATCAACGTTGGGGCAAACACCATGGTGGCACCCGGTGCCACATTGGAAGCCATGTAGAACCATGGTCCAAATAATAGTGGGGTGAAGACCAGGATATAGCCCCATATGCCACCCAAAGCACGGCTTTGCCAGACGTAATCCCCACCTGCACGTGGCATGAGCGTGGTCAGCATAGAATAGACCGCAAAGCAGGGTAAAAAGCATAAGCAGACAAGTACGATGCCGAGGGGAATATTGGCATCATTCCATGGCCAGCAGACCGCATATGTCAGGGCTGCAGCGACCACGATCGAGTCTGCATATACTCCGTATAAAAATCCATCAAACCAGGTGAATGAACGCACCAATCCGGAGGAACGGCGCAGGAATAATCCAGCGGTCGTTCCAGCTTGGGCGGGAGCCGCAGAAGTTTTTGCAGTCATTGTAGTTTCTCCATTTTATTCATTTCATCTATTGATATTTGTTCCAATAGGCGGTATTATGTTTACGTTTTTAGTGACAAGAAGTGAGATCGATCCTGATATAAAGAAGGATGAGCTAGTTGAACGGTGGCGGGCGTGGGCTGGCCAAACGAAACATCCTGCCTCCTTCTTTATTAAAAGGCAGGGTACGATATTCCCCAGGTGAAATTCTCAGAGCTATTGAAGGGATATAATGTGATCCGCCGAACATAGATTAAGTCAGGCGATACATAATGGACGCACTTGGCTTCCTTAGCTAAAAGAGCTTCGTTCCGTTAATTAAGCGATTGGTTTGAGTATACATTTATTAATCTTTCTCTCATATAGGGCATACACACGTATTTTTATGAAGGGCACAACTCGATGAATTTTCACCCGAAGCTGATACAAGTTTTGATTTTGGATGACCAGCTGGTGCAACGCGAAGGGATTGCCAAAATCGTGGAAGCTACCGGGAGTATGCGCGTGGTAGGGATGGCAACTACCGGTGAAGAGGCCTCTTTTATTTTGCAAACCGAAACAGCTAACCTTGCATTAATTGATCTGGTGCTGCATGGAGAGAGAGGAACTGCTGTAGGGAAAGAACTGCGACGGACCCATCCGGATTTAAAAGTCATCATTTATACCCGCGAAAAAAGCATGGTATTGGCAGCAGAAATCTTCATGGAACGTAAAGACCTGGCTCAACCTGGATTGCAGGGATATATCCTGACCAGGAATATTTCCAGCAGCCAGTACCTCCAGTATGTTTTTGATCATATTTTACAAAGCGGATATTTTATCGACCCGGACATCCTGCGTTGGCATTACGAGTGGGCAGAAATCGAACCATTAACTCACCGCGAAGAAGAATGTGCTTTACTGGTTGCTGCAGGCATGGGTAACGCTGAAATTGCGCGACGAATGGTGATTTCAAGCCGACGAGTCGAGAATATCATTAGTAGCCTGTATCTAAAGTTTAAAATCGCAGGTGATCCAGGCGATCCATCTCGGCGGGTGCTCCTGGCCGAGGGGGTAAAACTACTTTACAGCTCTCGAGCCCCTTATAAACAGTTGAAGGTTGTCATCATCGAGGATAATGAGGAATATCTTGCCCATCTCGGTCATGAATTGGGGAAGGACAATCGATTACAAATCCTGGCATTTGCAAACTCTGGGCAAATGGGTATAGATTTGGTGATGCAAAAAAAACCGGATGTGGCGTTGGTCGATATCCATTTGCCTGATATGGATGGGTTCCGCGTAGTACGCCAGATACTTAAGGCATGCCCACGAACTAAAGTCATCATGCAAAGCTCTGCTTCCAGTACCACTTATCTGCAGGAAGCTCTGAATTCGGGTGCACTCGCCCTTTTACCTAAAAACAAGGTGTCAGCGAGTGCGCTTATGGGGATTTATTTCACTGATCTCGATTAATATTTACGGTGCTCTCAAATCAAATAATCAGACGGGGACTGAAACTTTCATTATCGTACCCGACCCAGGCTGTGCCTCCACTTTGAATTCCCCGTTAAGCTGCCTGGCCCGGATTTGAATATCATGGAAGAAATAGTGACCATCCATCAGGAATTGGTCAATCCTATCTAAATCAAAACCTTTCCCATCGTCCATCACACATACTGAGAGAATTCCATCCACACAGTCGGCATACACGCGGATTTTATCAGCTTTGGCATGCCGATAAACATTGCTTACGGCACCGCGAACAAAGCGATATAGCAGGAAAATATATGCGGGTTTCAGATCTGCGACATGGTCGAGTGGTGTCAGATCGAGCTCCATATGGACCATGCGAGCGTCGGGATAAATCATGGGTAAGGTCTCCTGGATCAAACGCCGTAACTCGAGCCCGAGGTCTTGCAAGATCGGAACCGATAGATCGAAGCGCAATCGCCTCATTCTAGTATCCAAGTTACGAGCAAGCAGTTTAATTTTAGGGTCATCCATCTCGAATGCTAGGACGGATAATTCGTCCAATGAACCCAGTATTTCATCATGGATAAATGTGGTTAATGCGAATCTTGAGCTATCATCAGCTTCAATAATCCGTCTACCGGCAATTTCAAGCTCATGCTGAGCCTGACGTAAAGCCCGGTTAGCTTCGGTCAATTCGTCCACCCGAATTTCAAGGTCTTGGGTAAGCTGCTCAAGCTCAGCATACGAGTAGGAGAGGTTGCTTTTCATGCGCCGGAGTGCTCGCGCCAGTGCGCTGATTTCATCCTCCACTTTAACTTCAATGATGGGTGTATTCAACTCTCCCGCTCCCATTTTTTCAGCTGCTAGAGCAAGTTTATTGAGTGGACGGATAATTCTACGATCTAGATAAAATCTTAAAGTGATAGCCAGAGCAACGGTGGCGAAAAGGGTCAAACCGAATAAGGGTAATACCCCCAAATAGGAAGCAGCTACTGCAATAATGCTGATGATTAATGTAGATGGAAGCAGGATGGTTAGCAAGCGGATACCAAGCGATCTTCGCTCTTTAGCTGGGAGAATGGTTTGGGCTTTTTTCAACACCGCCGGTGAGATGATTAATCCCAGGTTTTGGGCAGCTTGCAGATTGATTGAAAGTCTTTTGCTCACAGGGTCCACGGGGAGTAGGAAAGCTGGATCAAATCCTTTAAGAATTAAATCGACCAGTCTGGCTGCTTGTTTACTGATATCTTCTGGCTCGAGAGCGAATAATGACCCGCAGCGTTCCAGCTCATCGAATGACTTTCCCAAATAGGGAATGTAATGTTCATGCGCAATTGCACCGATCAAACCCGTTAGGGGATCCATCATTGGGTCGGATAGACGGAAAATTGCATGATCAGGTCTGGTTTGCAGGCTAGCAAGCGTATCCTTCACTTCTTCAGGAGTGCGGGTAGCGTGGGGTACCAACTTTAGCCCGAGTGCAACCGTCGCCTGTTGTAAATTTTCCATCTCCGATACCATCAAAGATGTCTCTGGATTGTAGAAAGTGTGGACCGTTTTGGGAGGTGGAACAACTTCTGTAATTAACGCCACGCGCTCTTCGACCATATCTGCCCAGATATCGTAGACCCCTGTGATGGTGCTGGTTTGTTGAGGGCTGTTTGAAGTAAGCTCTTGAAATTGAGATTTGGAAAGGTGAGTGAAGATGATTGGAATGCTAGAACCACCTATTATATTCAACGCTTGTTGGAAGGCTATGGGAGCCATGGTGATGATCATATCCACCTTCGTATCCACAAAACATTCAATGGCTTCACGACAGCGTTCTTCATCTCCATAACAACGGCATAACCATAACAGGATGGCATTTTCTTCGTAGTAAAAGTCAGATAGCTGGGTGGATTGGGGTTTCCCTCTCATTTGCTCGATATGAACAGGGTAGTTTGCCCGGTTAAGTGCCGTCTTGAGCTCGGTTACCTCATTCAGGACTTGTTCATTGAAAGCAACTACGCCGATCGTATGCATAGCATATTCCTAAAGAAGAACTGGGATCTGGATTACCTGGCGGGATGATTAATCAAGCAAATCTGGCTTATAATGAATCGGTCCACTAATTATAACTTCTCCATCCTTGCTATGGGAAAGCCGTATTAGTCTATGGTACTGGGAAGGCTGCCGCTAATTAGGGGACATCTACAAGAATAAGCCTTATCATGTATAATTCTCAACCGTTATGAATAGACGCGTCCTGCTTGGAGCATGCCTGCTCGTGCTCATAATATTAACTTCATTCCTAAGCTACCCTACCGTGGCAGCCCCACAGGCACAATTGACCGTTTTCCCTACCCCCACCCCAGGACCGGATGGCAAGATCATTTACATCGTTCAGCTGAATGATACCCTCTGGCGCATCTCAGCCATCACAGGGGTGAAGATTGAGACCATCCGGGAGTTAAACAACCTGGGAGTGAATGACCCCATCATCCCGGGCGACAGATTATTGATTGGATATGCCGGCCCGTCCGGATCAGCCCCTACGGCAGGGGTAATACCTACCCAAGCGTTCGTGACACCCACATCGACTGCCTCCCCGGGTTGGGGGATTTTATGCGTCCTGTTGTATAACGATCTAAATGGTGATTCGTTGCGCCAGGAAACAGAACCTTCCATCCCAGGGGGAGAGATCAGTGTGAGCAACCGACTGGGGACAGTATCCTTGACTGCACAGACCCCTTCTGGAGGTAATGATACCGCGATTGTGAATCCGACTCCCCAGGAAAGAGGGTATACCTGTTTCGATCAATTACTGCAGGGGGAATACTTGATCAGTGTAGCTGCTCCTGAGGGTTATAACCGGACCACGACACTGAACCAGACCTTGAGGCTGGACGCCGGTCAGACTACCCTCTTAGCTTTTGGCGCCCAGGCAAATTCGGAGATGGAAGCTCAGACAGCCATTATCCCGGAATCACCCCGCAAAAGCCCCATTATGGGTATCGTTGGTGGATTACTTTTAGCTACTGGTATCATTTTGGGACTATACGCTGCTCTGCTGCGACGTGCCGGGAGAGTAAAGAGCGAGTAGCAGAAAAATCCTTATCCAGCCTTAAAAGCTCGCCATCTTCTTTTCAACCCTGCGTAAGAAACGCGCTTCATCAATCACCATCCGCTCGTGTTTGCCTTCGCCGATCTTTTCTAGATTATCCCAGGCTTCAATCGAAAAGTTGACACGGTTTCCATCTAAAGAGAGTACTTCTACCCTGACGCGTATCGTCGCACCTACGGGAGTAGGCGCCAGGTGGTGTACGTCCAGGTGCGTGCCAACACTAGAGAAACCCTCCGGTAGGCAACATGTGAGGAGTCGGTGCGAGACGCGTTCCATAAAGGCAATCATCCACGGGGTGGCCAGGATACGCGAGGAACCACTACCCAGATGGATGGCGCTATTTTCCATCGTGATCGGAAAGCTGTCTTCGCGGATCATGCCGGGGTGAATTAGTTCAGATAATTCCATGATTAGCTCCTTAGCGATTATTCCACTGTCAAATCTTCGAAGTCCATCAGGGATTGCTCCATCAAGGTGAAAAAAGCCCCATTCACGGTGGAGTAAACGTTAACACAAGGCATGAGATTGAGATAGCAAGCCGTGTGAGTGGATTATAGCATGTAGGATTGACCGAATTAGTTTCTTAGGTTTCTTTTACCTTCAGGGTGTATACTTGATTACATCTTCTGGGGGGGAGGATAAACAAGATGAATCATGAGGCAATCCGAGCATTATAAACGTGAATCAATCGATATCAAAGCTAAACATGGAGGATAGATATGAGCATTAAAATTACCTGGTACAGCCATGCATCGTTGGGTTTGGAAGTTGGTGGTTATAAGATTTTGGTGGATCCTTACTTCACCGGAAATCCAGCCGCTACCACGACTGCCCAGCAATTAACAGCAGATTACATTCTGGTTACCCATGGGCACTTCGATCATGTGGGTGATGCAGCTGATATCGCCAAACGAACAGGGGCGATGGTGATCAGCAATTTCGAGATCGCTGAATGGATGGAAAAACAGGGTGTTAAAAAGACCCATGGGCAGCATATCGGGGGAGGGCATGAATTTCCATTTGGATACCTCAAGCTGACCACTGCCCTGCATGGCTCAGGTCTTCCGGACGGTACCAATGGGGGTAATCCGGCTGGCTTCCTTATAACTCCGAAAGATGGGATGAAAATCTATATCGCTGGCGATACAGGCTTGTTCAGTGACATGAAGCTGATCGGGCAGGAAGGCATCGATGTGGCATTCATACCCATTGGTGATAATTACACCATGGGACCGGAAGACGCCTATAAGGCTGTCGAACTGGTCATGCCCAAGCACGTCATCCCGGTTCACTATAACACCTGGGAGCTGATCGCCCAAGATGCAGGAAAATGGGCTGAACAAGTCTCAAAGTTAGGTGTAAAGGTACATGTGCTAAAGCCAGGTGAAAGCCTGACGTTATAGAGGATTCCAAAAATATGCCTATGTTTGATGGGATATTCAAACGCAAAAGCCTGGAGAAGCAGGGCAAGAAGGAAGGTCGCTTGCCGCCAGGGCAATCACTGACCCAAAAGTTCCCGGTGCTTCACTATGGTCCGGTGCCAATCTTCAACCCTGCCACTTGGGATTTTCGCATCTGGGGCGAGGTCGAAGAGGATAAAAGTTGGTCCTGGGATGAATTCAACCAGCTGCCACGGACTGCATTGACAATGGATATTCACTGTGTGACCCGCTGGAGCAAGCTGGATACCACCTGGGAAGGGGTTTCCGTGCGAACACTGATTGATCAGGGATTAGTCAAGCTTAAACCATCCGCAAAGTATGTTCTCCAGCATGCGGAGTATGGTTTTACGGTTAATCTCCCACTGGAAATCGTCTTGGCAGATAATTTCCTGCTGGCTACTCATTACAATGGGCTACCACTGGCGCCTGAACATGGTGCCCCACTACGAGGGGTGGTCGGCTATCTATCTGGTCGGGAAGACCTGATGACGCCATATTTTTGGAAGGGTGCCAAATGGTTGCGTGGGATGGAGTTTTTGGCGCATGATCGACCTGGCTTCTGGGAACAGGCTGGTTATCATAATGATGCCGATGTTTGGAAAGAAGAACGCTTTGGGTAATGTTATCCAATCAGGTTAGGTTAATTTATAAATTGGGAGGCTAAATTGAAGGAGCTGATCATGCGTGCCCTGGACCTGGCTCAATTGCATGGGGCACAATACGCAGATGTACGTGTGGTAAACAACCGCATAGAAAGCATCTCGGTGAAGGATGGGATCGTCGAAGAGCTGAGCTCATCCGAAACGGAAGGTGTGGGAGTGCGCGTGCTGGTCAATGGAGCGTGGGGCTTTGCATCCAGTCGCAATTTAACTAACGCTGAAATCGATCATATTACTACCCAGGCGCTCGATATCGCCCATGCATCTGGACTGGTGAGTGGAGAAAAGGTGGATCTCGGGCCAAAAGTGACCAGCCAGGGGACATACCAGACACCCGTGAAAATTGATCCATTCCACGTTTCTTTGGAAGACAAGCTTGCTTTGCTTTTACAAGCTGATGCTGAAATGGGCAAGGTTCAGGGTGTGCGTACCCGGCGGGCAAACGCCACCGTGATCAAAGAGCACAAACACTTCGCCAACACGGATGGGGCATTCACCGAGCAAACCATTTTCGAAACCGGTGGTGGCATTCAAGCCACAGCAGTAGGGGGCAGTGAGGTCCAGGTGCGCACTTACCCCAACGCCTTTGTTCGTCAGCAGGTAACAGGTGGCTGGGAAGCGATGTTGAGCTGGGACCTGCCTGGTAATGGGCAGCGAGTTTCCAGTGAGGCGGTTGCCTTGCTGACGGCAGACCCCTGCCCGTCCAACATCACTACCTCACTCATCCTGGGAGGCACACAGCTAGCCCTACAGGTCCATGAGTCGTGTGGTCATCCCACCGAGCTGGATCGCGTCTATGGCAGCGAAGCGGCTTACGCAGGTACATCCTTCCTGACACCTGAAAAATTGGGTACTTTCCATTATGGCTCGCCGGTGGTCAATCTGACAGCTGACAGCATACGGCCTTTGGGCCTGGGAACGTTTGGCTGGGATGATGAAGGCGTCCCGGCACAATCCTCACCGCTAGTACAGGAAGGTTTATTTGTTGGGTATTTGATGTCACGTGAGACGGCTGCCAAATTGGGCCGCTTCTCGAATGGTTGTATGCGGGCATCGGGTTGGAACCGCATCCCGATTATCCGCATGGTCAATGTCAGCCTGGAGCCCGGCACATGGAAATTCGATGACCTGATCACCGATACCGATGACGGCATCTACATGGAATCGAACCGATCCTGGTCGATTGATGACAAGCGCAATAACTTCCAATTCGGTACCGAGATCGGTTACGAGATCAAGCATGGCAAGATGGGACGCCTGCTGCGCAACTGCACCTATACGGGCATCACCCCTGAATTTTGGAACAGTTGTGATGCGGTATGCAATGCCGACCATTGGGTGATGTGGGGTACTCCAAACTGTGGCAAAGGCCAGCCACCACAGATAGCGCATACCGGGCACGGTGCTGCTCCCGCGCGCTTCCGCAATGTGAAAGTTGGGGTATTGAAATAAGGATAAGAGACCAATCAGGAGATCACATGATCGAAGAAAAAGACGCCCGTAAACTAAGTGATGCAATCTTGAAGCGTTGCAAGGGCAATCCAGCAGAGGTCACCCTTCTGTTCAATGATGCCGCGTTAACCCGCTTTGCCAACAACATCATCCACCAGAATGTTGCTGAGCGTGATGGCGAAGTTACATTGCGCTTTTTTATAGGCAAGCAAATCGGTACTGCCTCCACGAACCGCACCGATGAGGCTGGCTTGGATGAATTGGTAAACCGCGCTAAAGCGAATGCCAAAACCAGTCCGGAGGACCCCAACTACCCCGGCTTGCCCGAGCCTGAAGCTTATCAACACGTGGCAGCCTGGGATCAACGCACGGCTGAGTTTTCACCTGAGAAACGTGCCAGAGCCGTGGGCGCAGTCTGCCAGATCGCGGTTGAAAAAGGCTTGAATGCCTCCGGAGCATTTTCCACCGGGTCACTCAAATTAGTGGTAGCCAATACGGAAGGTGTATTCACTTACCATACCCAGACCAACGCGGATTTCCAAACAGTGGTAATGAGTAATGATTCATCCGGTCGCGCACAGGAATCGGCGTGGAAAGTTGACGAGCTGGCAGTGGAAGCCCTTGGCAGGGAGGCTATTGAAACGGCGCAACGAGGCCACAATCCGGTCAAGATCGATCCGGGCGAATACACGGTCATTTTTGAGCATTACGTCACTGAAGACCTGATCAGCAGCCTGAATATCTACGGCATGGGTGCCCAGGCCCTCCAGGAAGGCCGTTCATGGATGAATGACAGACTAGGGGAACAGCTGATGAGCCCGCTTGTCAGCATCTGGGATGACGGTACGGACGTCCATGGCTCGCCACTCCCATTCGATTTCGAAGGAGTTCCGAAGCAGCGGGTGGATATCGTGAAAAAGGGTGTGGTGATGGGGCCGGTCTATGATCGTTATTCAGGTGCAAAAATGGGTAAGCTCAGTACCGGTCATGCCACACCGATCAAGCTTAGAGGCTATGGACCGTTGGCATTGAATTTGTTTATGGCGCCTGGGGATGTCACCGTTGAGGAAATGATCGCTTCCACAGAAAAAGGCTTGTATATTAATCGTTTCTGGTACACCCGCCTGGTACATCCGCGCGATTGCGTCATCACCGGGATGACGAGGGATGGAGTCTTCATGATCGAGAATGGCGAGGTCGCCTATCCGGTCAAAAACCTGCGATACACGATGCCGTATGTCCAGGCTCTAGCCAATGTGGAAGCGGTGGGGAAGGCTTCGCATTTATTGGTAGGCGAGTATGGTGGACTCTGTGCCCGCGTCCCAGCTTTGAAGATCAAGGGCTTTAATTTCACCGGGAGCACAGTGTAGCCAAAAACCCTTGCACGTTTGCCCTGATACGATCTGTCAATAATGAGAAATCTTAAAGTTTCGCTGTTTTTGCGGAAGTATCGCCTAAACCCCTTGTGGAATAGAACAATTGTGCTATAATTGAAGATGATTTGCTATGTCTCTTTCAATCAAATCATCTTCATATCGGTTGGTTTAGACCGATATTAGAATGCTTTCGAATGATCTTTTTCAATAAAAGCATTCGTATACCGAGTGATCTTCTCGGTACCATCGTGCTTACTCACCAACCCATAATTTTCATCTCACCTGCATAAATTTGAATGAGGGGGGATGAGTGAAAAATTACATCTGTGTACTTCTGTACCGATCAGCATTCTTCTGTACCGATTGTTCTTTATCGGCATGTGATCTTCTATATCGGTTGATCTGAACCGATACATTTCATCGATATCAAGACTTGTTATGATCGGAAATTCTATCCGCCTCTCCTAACTCATTTAGTTGATTTTTATTTAAGTGATTTATTTATGCGCATAATCGTTCAAATCTGTCAATGTGTCAACCTGTCAACGTGGCAACCTGTCGAAGTGTCAACGTGGAAACCTGTCAACGTTACAACGTGTCAAACTGTCAACGTGGTAACCTGTCAACGTCTCGACGTGTCGACGTGTAATGTATGAAATGTGCCAGGCTCAGTAAAAAGGTATTCATTCCTCTTCGTTTTTTTTTAAACGATTAATAATATTGCTGGATCATGAAAAAATCTAGCCTGAGACGATTTTGATCAACCTGCCTACTTTTATTTTGAATTGCTGGAATCTTTGACCTGTTCGACTTTCATACATTCCCCGCGCCTTACCTGGAAGGCATCAAAGTCGCGGGCTACAAACGTGTTTGGGAAGATTGCTTGGGCTTCAGCCAACACATCTCGCTCGCGATAGCGGCGTGAGATGTGAGTGAGGATGAGATTTTTAACCCCCGCACCAGCTGCCAGCTCGGCAGCCTGGCGAGCGGTGAGATGGGCGAACTGATCAGCCATCTCAGCTTCCTCCTGCAGATAGGTGGCTTCGATGATCAATGCATCAACTTCCTGGACAGCCTGCACCAGCTCTTCGATGCGACCCACATCACCCACATGCGCCATACGGGTTCCTGGGCGTTCAGGTCCAAGCACCTGCTCAGGGTGGATGGTTCGTCCATCCGGAAGGGTGATGGATTTGCCATTTACCAGTTCTCGCCGCCAGGGTCCTGGGGGGAGAACCAGTTCGTCAGCTTTATCAGGCAGGAAGGGATGGTGAATTTTTTCCTCGAAGAGATAACCAAAGCAATCGGGTCCACGGTGCCAAACCTGGAAGGCGGTGACAGTGAAGTCATCCTCATCGATGATGATACCGGGTGTGATTTGCACGAGCTGCAGATCCATGGGGGGTTTGGCTCCCCGCAACACGATGCCGTAGATTAGATCATGAATGCGATCAAGCGCCCATTGACCACCATAAATCTCAAGTTTATCGATCGTATCCCACCGCATGAAGGTGGAAAGCAACCCAGCCAATCCAAGAATGTGATCCAGGTGACCATGGGTGATCAGCACGCGGTTCAGGCGCTTGAAGCCTAGGCCTGATTGAAGGATCTGGCGCTGGGTACCCTCCCCGCAATCAATCAGGAAGCGAAATTCATCGTGGATGACCACCTGGCTGGAAAGCCCTCGGTGGACGGAAGGAGCGGATGCAGATGTGCCAAGGAAAACGATTTCGAACAAGAAAGCCTCTAGCTTATGGGGATAAGAAGCAGTGTTGCGCTAGAATTTTACCTTATTTCTCGGATAAATGCCCCTGAGCGAGATATGAGACCCTTTGTGCTATAATGCCAAAGATGGCTGACACAGTAAAAGGCCAATCCCGTAGTAAAAGCGGAAAAAATATCACCCGCAAGTACGCCAAAACCAGTCGGGATGCATCCTACAGACGAGGTTCGGTCAGACGCGGCAGGCCTCCAGGTCATACAGCCGCAAAGCGATCTGCTAACCCTAGCAGGGCAGGACGCAAGCCAGGCAGTTCCTCAGGAGGATGGTTGGGGCCACTCAGCCCGCTCTTCCGAAGACCTTCAGCCTCAAGACCAAGAGGCAGACCACCGGTGGAACCTGCTCCGCAACAAGGGGGCATGTCCCTTGACCGTAAACTCGACCTGATTGGTATCCTGATGCTGTTCATCGGGCTACTCACATTACTGAGCTTAATCTCTGCCAGTCATAATCTTATAACCGCTAGATGGCTGACTTTTTTAGGGCGGGCATTTGGCTGGGGGGCTTATCTATTTCCGGCGGGGCTGATCATCGTTGGCTTGTGGCTTGTGCTACGCAGTTTCCAGCACGTGCCCCATGCGGCTGTAGAACGGCTTTTCGGTGTAGCCCTGTTGTTCCTGAATATTTTGGGATGGATGCATTTCTTTTCCTTCCCGAAGGATGCTTACGCCATGGCAGCCAGTAGCCTAGGCGGGGGTTATACCGGAGCCTTCATTTTCACCCTACTATACGCTAGCCTGGGATGGGCAGGCATGGCGGTTACCTTGTTCGCATGGATGATCATTGCCCTGATCCTTCTGCTGGATGTATCGGTGGTTGAGCTGTTCCGGTGGGTGCCTCCGCTGGTGATTCGTATCCAGGATGGCCTTCAGGATTGGATGGACGAGCGTAGAAATCACCACAGACCACTCTCAGCAAGATCGTCCACTACCAATAAACCTGTATCCCCCAGCAACTGGCCTGAAGTAGGTATACTACCTGGAATCGGGACTGGCTCCATCCCAATCAGCACATTGAACGCGAATCAACCACGACCCTGGGTGCTGCCGGCTATCGACCAAATCCTGGAAAAGGGTAACGAGACAATCTATGATGATAATGTGGATCGCCAGCGCGCCCATGTGATCGAAGAAACGCTGAGAGTGCTTGGCGCTCCGGTCAATGTGGTCGAGATCAACCGGGGACCCACAATCACACAGTTCGGCGTGGAACCCGATTTTATCGAGACGCGTGGCTCACGCACGCGAGTGCGCGTGGCGAAAATAGCCTCCCTGGTAGACGATCTGGCACTCGCCCTCTCGGCTCGAACTATCCGCGTTGAAGCGCCAGTCCCGGGTAAGGGATATATCGGCATCGAGGTACCTAATGAGCAGATTGGGCTGGTGACCTTACGGGATGTGGTGGAAAGCGATGCCTTCCGACGGTTAAAATCACCCCTGCGTTTTGCTCTTGGACAAGATGTGGCGGGCAATGCGGTGGCAGCCGATCTATCAGCCATGCCACACCTGCTTATCGCCGGTCAGACCGGCTCAGGAAAATCGGTGTGCGTGAATTCGCTCATTGTATGCTTGCTCTTGCACAACACACCAGATGACTTACGCTTGATCATGGTCGACCCCAAACGGGTGGAGCTGACCAACTATAACGGCATCCCACACCTTTTAGCACCAGTGGTGGTGGAGACTGAGAAAGTGGTGGGGGTGTTGCAGTGGGTGCTGCGCGAGATGGACATGCGCTATCATAAACTGGCCCAAGCCGGCACCCGCAACATCATGGAGTACAATGCCCGATTAGAACACACAGGTGATGGAAAGGAAAAGAAGCTGCCAAAGTTGGTGGTGTTCATCGATGAATTGGCAGATTTAATGATGTTGGCACCCGAGGAAACTCAGGGTGCCATCACCCGTCTGGCGCAGCTCTCGCGTGCCACGGGCATCCACCTTGTTATCGCCACCCAGCGCCCGTCTGTCGAAGTGGTGACGGGTATCATCAAAGCCAACTTCCCGGCGCGCATCGCATTTGCAGTAGCATCCAACACAGATAGCCGGGTAATCCTCGACCAACCTGGGGCGGAAAGGTTGTTGGGACGGGGTGATATGCTCTTTCAGGCTCCCGATGCACCCTCTTCCATCCGTTTGCAAGGCACATACGTTTCGGATAGCGAGATCCTCAGCCTGGTGAGCTACTGGCAGAGCTTTATACCCAACAGACCCCTCGCCCCGACTATGGCAGGAGGCATCTCGGACGTAATTCCAGCAGGTGTACCCCTGGTGCAAATCCCTTTTTGGGACGACATGATGGCGCAGGATGATAAGGACCCACTGCTCGAAGAGGCGATCGACCTTTCACGTCGGCAGGGTCGCGCTTCGGTATCCATGTTACAGCGCCGCTTGCGCATTGGTTATACACGCGCCTCGCGCCTGGTGGAAGCCATGCAGGAAAAGGGCGTCATCGGTAAGGATTCGGGCCCCCAGGGATACGAGATTTTGGATTATGGGCAGGCTGCACCTCCAGTCGGTGAGGAATAAGCCGTCTGGTGCTTGCCGCGTGAGGAGTATGAGAAGGTAGAACCAATACAAAATGAATGCGTATATAGGTTAAACTATTCTCCGGAGAACTAAAATGTCTGAAAAACCTGACCGAAAAATCATGTTCCCCCAAAGTGGGGGTTTCTTACAGGGTTTAACCCTGCGTATTAAGCTGATCCTGCGGCTGCTTGGCGATGGGAGGGTTAACCCTCTGCTCAAGCTGCTGCCCATTGGGTCATTAGTGTACCTGGTGGTGCCCGATATTGCTCCAGGGCCCATTGATGATGCGGCAGTAATCTGGCTGGCGACGTATTTGTTCGTCGAGCTGTGCCCTCCGGAAGTGGTTCAGGAACATCTGGACGGATTGAAAGCCACCCGCAAGGTGATGGACAGCTACCAGGAGACTTCACAGCCTGACGGACAAGGGGAGATAATCGATGGGGAGATCGTGGATGGAGATAACCAGGAGGGGAAATGAGTCGCTACGTCGCCATTCTTAGTTTTCTTTTCACTATTGTACTGGCAGGATGCACCCTTGGGCAACCGACGGAAGCCCCCACCAGTACCCCTACGGTGGGTAGATTTATCCGCGTTGCAACGCCAACTTTTTATCGCTCACCCACGCCACAGCCTACACTTGAGCCCACACTAGCGGTAACAGGCACAGTCACGGTTACAGCCACACTCGTACCGACTGCCACACCCACACCTATACCCATCACAGTGAGTGAGCTGCCTTCCCCATCTGGCTACTCATGGCAGATGGTGATCAACGGGTTGAATAAACCTGAAGGTTTGGATACCGCTGGAGATGGTTCAGGGAGATTGTTTATCGTTGAGCAGGGTGGGCTGATCCTCATTTTGAAGGATGGTGCATTGCTCCCAACACCATTCCTGGACCTGACCCAAAAGGTGATCTGCTGTGGCGAGAGAGGCTTGCTGGGTTTAGCTTTTCACCCAAAATATACTGAAAATGGTTATATTTATGTGGACTATACGGAAAATGTGAATAGCCAGCTGTACACTGTAATTGCGCGCTACAGCGTATCGGCGAGCGACCCGGATCAGGCTGACCCAGGCAGCGAGGTGCGTTTGCTGCATATCGAGCAACCCTTTCAAAATCATAATGGTGGTGAAGTGCAATTCGGACCAGATGGCTACCTGTACATTGGAATGGGAGATGGGGGCTCGGTGGGTGACCCACAAGGTAACGGTCAAAACTTGCAGACCATGCTGGGAAAAATCTTGCGAATAGATGTGGATCACACTCAACCTTACGCCATCCCGGCGGATAATCCATTTGCCAATGATGGAGGCTTGTGGGAGATTTGGGCATACGGCTTACGCAACCCCTGGCGCTTCTCCTTTGATAAGCTTACCGGTGATCTATATATAGGCGATGTAGGGCAGGATGCCTGGGAAGAGATCGATTTCTTGCCAGCGGGTAGCCCGGGAGGAGAGAACTTTGGCTGGAATTATTATGAGGGCATGCATCCCTACCGCGGCTCGCCACCTGCAGGAACGAAATTCGTCATGCCAGTGGCAGAATATGGTCACGACGTAGGGGAGTCAGTCTCTGGTGGTTATGTTTACCGCGGGCAAGAACTGCCGGCATGGTGGGGAGTTTATCTTTATGGTGATTATGGCTCAGGACGGGTATGGGGCTTACTGCACCTACCAGATGGTAACTGGCAGGATTCGCTGATGTTCGAGACCGGAACAAAGATTTCATCATTTGGGGTGGATGAGGATGGGGAAATCTACCTGGTGGATTATAGCGGTAGCATCCTTATGCTGAAATGAGGGAGCTCTCTGTTTGGGGAGCTGCCGGTTCTAGAAAGACTGCTATTTCCAGAGCATGGATTTGGCTGGTCGCTGGTTTATTCCTGATCTTTGTGCAGGCCTGCCAAGGGGTCACAGGGACGGTTGCGCTTCCTAAGCAGAGCGTATCCAACACGGCTCTGAACCTGCCTTCGAACACTGTCAGCGTGATGCAGGCCATTGTTCAGAGCCAGACGATAACTTCTCCATTATTCACTCAAATATCCACTCCCGGACCCCTGGTGACTAAGACTATCCAGACGCTAACACCAGAAGCGACTGCCACAACCTCACCACCCGTGGTTTTCGGGGCGATAGGGGACTTCGGCTCGGGTGACCAGGCAGAGGCGGACGTGGCAAAGTTGATCTTGAGCTGGCAGCCCGACTTCATCATCACCCTGGGGGATAATAATTATCCCTCCGGGTCGGCACACCACATGGATGAAGCGGTGGGGCAGTTTTTCCACAGTTACATTTTCCCTTACAAAGGTAGCTATGGGGCTGGGGCAGATGTAAACCGCTTCTTCCCATGCCTGGGAAACCACGATCTGCAGACGAATAATGGGCAGGCATATTATGATTACTTCACACTGCCGGGTAATGAGCACTATTACGACTTCACCTGGGGACCGCTGCACTTCTTTGCCCTGAACACCAGTGACAGTGAACCGGATGGAGTGGGGGCTTCATCCATTCAGGCAATGTGGCTGAAGGGGGGGTTGGCAAGTTCTACATCAGCCTGGAATATTGTCTACATGCACTACCCACCTTATTCATCTGGGACGCATGGCTCCACGGATTGGACAAGGTGGCCATATGGAGAGTGGGGTGCGGATACAGTGCTGGCAGGGCATGACCATACTTATGAGCGATTAGTCGAGGCTGGGCTGACATACTTCGTCAACGGGTTGGGCGGTAATGGGAGATATGACTTCACGAATATTCTGGAGGGGAGTCAGGTGCGCTACAACGAGGATTTCGGGGCGATGAGGGTGGAGGCAACGAACCAATATATCCAATTCGAGTTCATCAACCGGGATAACGAGGTGGTGGACTCGTATGAGATAGGTAAGTAAGAAGAGCAGCAATTAGCTCTTGGCAATTAGCTAACATAAAAAGATAAAAACCACGGCTGGTGCGCAACGCGGGGTGCCCTCCGCCATATATAAACCCAGATAAAAAAAAACATCTACCCACAAATGTTGTGGAAAGGGAACGCTATCCAACTCTGATTAAGGCGGATAAAATATGTGGACATAGGGTGCCGAAGAAGAATGGGAATTTCCTCCCTTGACGAACTCGAGAATATAATGGTAAACTCGAAAAGTTGTTAATCTTATTCTAAGGAAAGGAAAGGCGCAGTCGATGAGCGATCTCATCAAGCGAATTTATGAAGTCCACACAGTCGCCGCTGGCAGCGGACCTGCTGTGCCTTCGCGGAGCGCGCCTATCGCTCGTTAGGTTATACGCAATAAACCTTACGACCACGGTGAGCTCCAACCCCGTGGTCGTTTTGTTTTAGTTATGGGTGTAAAGTACCTCACCGGTCACGGGGACCCTCTCCGTGACCGGTTTTTGTTTTTACTGGTTGGAGACGGATGGATTGAGCTATACCCTCACCCTGACCCTCCCCATAAAAAGGGGAAGAGGGAAGAGGATGAAAGTAAGGAGTTTGATATGTTTGAGGCGATACAGGTAAAGGATGCTTATAAGAAGTTCGGCAAAGCCTCCCATCCGCTATGGAAGGGCAGGACCGAATCCGCCAAAACCGGCAAGGTGGTCAAGGTGGCGGTGGATCATGTTTCGTTCTCGGTGCACGAAGCTGAGATCTTCGGTGTGCTGGGACCGAACGGCTCGGGTAAATCCACGCTCATCCGCCTGATTGCCACGCTGCTGCTGCCTGACGCAGGCTCGATTATGGTCTTCGGGCATGACGTGGTGAGCCAACCGATGCAAGTCCAACGCCTGATCAACCGGGTTTCAGTGGAAGCCAGCTTCTTTAAGAAGCTCTCACCGATGGAGAACCTGCTGTATGGGGCGCGCCTGTACGGGATGGAGGGTAAGGAAACCCGTCGTAAAGTAGTGGAGATCCTTACCCGCCTCGGATTGGAAAAGAACACCATCCAGCAGCCGATGGAGGAGATGTCGCGCGGGATGCAGCAGAAAGTGGCGATCGCACGAGCACTGCTTTCCAAGCCGCGATTGCTGCTGCTAGACGAACCCACCACAGGATTGGATCCGCGTTCTAAGCACGAGGTGCAAGCTGTGGTGCGTGAGCTGAACGAGCAGCACGGAACTACCATCCTACTCACCACGCATGATATGGGTGAAGCCGAGGCGCTATGCCATCGAATTGCCATTGTGGATAATGGCAAGATCGTGGCTCTGGATACCCCTCAAGCACTCAAGAAGCTCATCCCGCGCAACGGGCACGAGCCCACGCTGGAAGAGGTATTCCTGGAGCTGACTGGGAACCAGCTGGTTTCGGAAGATGAAGGGTAATATGTTAGATCCAAGAGATAGTTATAACGAGGAAAGGATAATGCGACCTAGCAATCTCTATCTGGCACTGATGAGATTTCTTCGAAAAGCATGGACCATCCTTACATCAATTGTAAGGAATGTCAATGATGTTTCGGGTCTGGGGCGAATTCAATTATAAAAGAAGATCAGGAGAAGAATGAGCTTTCCCATTCGATCAGCTACATATGCTGGTCTTGGAAGAGGAAGAAGAATGAAGGATGATCCAGTATTTACAACGAAGGGATTGAAAGATGAGTATCGACACACAGCTTTTTGAAGGCAAATTGATCCGCCTGGCGCCCATTGACCACGAGAAGGACGCAGAGGTGGAATCGCATTGGACGCATGACCTCTCGCTGTCGCGCGCCTTATGGCGGAAGCCTGCCATGCCATTATCCATCGCCCAGATGAAGAAGAAATATGAAGCCATCGAGAAGGAAATTGATGAATCTAAAAGGCTGTTCCACTTCACTCTCCGGGGCAGGGAAGATAACCGACTGTTGGGTTTCGTGCGCATCGAAGGGATCGAGTGGACGCATGGCATTGGCAGCTTGAAGCTGGCGATTGGTGATCCAGTGGAACGTGAGAAAGGATATGGCAGCGAAGCCTTGCAGCTCATCCTTCGATTTGCCTTCAGCGAGCTGAATCTTTATCGTCTGTCAGCGGTGGTGGGCGAAGATAATCCCGGAGCGTTGAAATTCTTCCTAAGATTTAACTTCGTAGAAGAGGTGCGTCGACGTAAGGCATTGCTACGTGATGGACAAGCCTGGGATTCGATCCACCTGGGTTTGCTGAGGGATGAGTGGTTGGCAATGAATTTGAAAGAGGAAGATCGCCATGAAAAATGACTTGCTAACTGGAGAGCTAGTACATCTGTCAGCTGAAAACCCTGAAGTCATGGCGGAATGCTTTTCGCGCTGGAACCAGGATACCGAGTGGCTGCGTTTATTGGACACCGACCCGCCCAGGTTACTCTCAGCGAAAAAGTGGAAAGAATGGCTTGAGAAAGACCTGGAAAAAGATGCAACGGATCAGGTGCTCTTCGCCATCCGCACTTTGGTGGGCGAGACACTGATTGGCTTTATCGGTTTGTTTGATTTTTATCACCAGCACGGTGACACACTGGTGGCGATCGCCCTAGGTGAGCGTAAATTCTGGGGTAATGGCTATGGAACGGATGCGATGCGGGTGATGCTGCGCTATGCTTTCAATGAGCTGAACCTACGCAGGGTGGGTTTGATCGTTTTCGAGTACAACCCACGTGCGATTCGCTCCTATGAGAAGGTTGGATTCGTCTCAGAAGGAAAGGTACGCGGAGCGATGCTGCGCGATGGTAAGCGTTGGGATTTCCTGTATATGGGCATTTTACGGGATGAGTGGCTAGCAAAAGGGATCATGACCAGCTGATGAAAGTAAGTTTTGAAAGATGGAGTTTTTTCTTGGATGATCGTAAGGTGAATCATGGACACGAACTTATTACACGGTAGCCTTGTGCGCCTGACAGTCGAGGAGCCAAAAGTAAACGCTGAAGCATATGCTCTATGGAACAGAGATTCAGAATTCATGCGTCTGTTGGATGCTGAACCTGCTTACCCGCCCTCAGTGAAGAAACTGACCGAATTGATCCAAAAAGACCAGGAGAAAGACCCACCTCCGTTTTATTTGTTTGCCATCCACACCCTTGAGGGAGACAGGCTGGTCGGCTACATTGGTTTGGATGGAGATGCATTCCCTCATGGTGAGCTCTTTGTGGGGATTGCCATCGGCGAGCGCGAGGCGTGGGGCAAAGGATATGGCACGGATGCGATGAAGGTGATCCTGCGTTATGCTTTCAAGGAGCTGAACCTGAGAAGGGTGAGCCTCGACACCTTCGAATATAACCCACGGGCGATCCGTTCCTACGAGAAAGCCGGCTTCGTCCATGAAGGGCGGGCGCGTGAATTTCTCTATAGGGATGGACGGCGCTGGGATTTGATCTTTATGGGTATCCTGCGGGAGGAATGGCTCGCCAAGGATATCAGTTAATGTTTTGGAGTAATTGAAATGGCTACATTAGTGAATGAATTCAGGGCTACTTATGCCTTTATGGAACGAAACGCCAACCTGGTAAAGCGCTACTGGTCATGGGAATTGGTGTGGATTACCTATTCCATCGCCAACAGCTTATCAGTGAGCTTCATCGGACTTGGTATGGAGAAAATCGGTGGGGCTTCTGCGACAAATGGGCGCTACCTGGTGCTTTACCTGGTGGTGGGCACTCTGGTGTGGCGATACCTGTCATTGATCTTCTACTGGATCACGGATGTGATCGGCATGGAGCGTTGGGAGGGCACGATCGAATACACGTTAATGGCACCCATCCGACGTGTCACCCATATGGCAGGGCAGACGCTATGGGCAGTCATCTACAGTATGTTCTCGACTGCAATCATATTGGTGGTGACAGTGGCAATCTTCCACATCGACCTGAGTCACGCTAATCTGATGGGCGGAACGGTGATGCTGCTAGCGGGGAGTCTCTCGTTCATTGGGGTGGGAGTGATGGGCTCGGTGCTGCCGCTGCTCTTCCCAGAGCGCGGCTCGCAAATGACGCACGTCATCATTGCCATCCTACTGCTGGTCTCGGGTGTATATTATCCAGTGGATGTGCTGCCTGCCTTCCTGCAGAAACTGGCAGTTTACAGCCCGGCAACTTACGTGCTGGATGGCACCCGCCGAGCATTGCTGGAAGGTACATCAACCCTACAGCTCTGGCAGTACATCTGGCCAACGCTGCTGATGGGTGTGGTGGCCATCCCGGTGGGATTGTGGGTGTTCGGTTTGGCAGAACGCTATGCCAAGCGC
>Ga0153915_10000577_pt1 | contig 34192 bp, 34 predicted proteins | sample Opewatmetagenome_2_FD_107003 | JGI IMG/M metagenome (GOLD analysis project Ga0153915, IMG submission 107003) | Freshwater wetland microbial communities from Ohio, USA - Open water 3 Core 3 Depth 3 metaG | ecosystem: Environmental > Aquatic > Freshwater > Wetlands | place: USA: Ohio, Lake Erie... | reverse complement strand
GGAGCCCTCACGGGGCTAGACAGTAAATCAAGCCGAATGGGACTGCCACCCCTCCTTATCGCGAAAGATAACTGATACAACTACCCACAACAGCCCAATCCCGGCGCACGCCATCAGTACTGAAACAGCGATATCATTTAAGCCTCCGGTGCTGCTGGTGATTCCAGTGCTTCTATTATCTATTGGTGTTGTTGAAGTGCCTGTGCCTGGAAGGACAAGATCGGACACTCTATAGAAGACAAGATTCATTGTTTGTGCAGCTTCTAGAATCGATGCTAGTTTCTCCACCGGAGTACCGTAGTCGGGAGAGTCGTATGTAGGAGTGTGCCCATACAAAATAATGACCTCATCAGACTGATGGGCTCGCTCCAGTCCTTGGATTATTTCATCCACTGTATTCCCATACTCACTATCAATCCCGACTCCGCGAATCAATACTTCATTCTGCCACTTGTAGTAGACCGAATCCAAATCCACTATACGAGTTGTGTTTGATGTATGTGCTGTTGACCTGAGGCGTATAAAATACTTGAGCAGTTCGGCATCAATTGTGGAGTTGCGAGAACCAAATGGATATGCAAAGGACTTTGGAGGGAGTTCATTCTCAGTCATGAGCTCGATGGCTGGAGCAATTTCCTCGTCAATGTAGGCTTGAAGAGAGTTATTCCTGACAAACTCCACGGCGTTCACATATCGGAGCCCTGAAATTGCCACTTCGTGTCCCGCATTCTTCATTGTTCTGAGTTTTCCAAACTCGCTACTAGTTAAGTTGTCAATGTTGCCTACGAAAAAAGTTACCTTTGCGCTATAGTTGCTCAGTAGACTCATGATACTATACCATTCATCTACCGCCCAACCATTGAAAGTAATGGCAATTCCAGGCAGTCCTGGGGTGACCAGAGTCGTCGCTCCGTGACTATCGAAAGGGATTCCTGAATAGGATATGGGCTGATATGGAGAAACAACAATGCGGTCTTTATTCCCAAGAAGATCCATCGATATTGAGAGAATCAGGAAGAGAACTACAGCTCCTACAAGAGCATCCCTGTGCATCGTCGTTTGCTCCAGTCCATACCCGTTTTGCTGATACACCTTGGAAGCCTTCGTATTTAATGATTTGTCAGAAAACAGTCTGTCGGTATCCTAGTATGTTCTGATGCGAATGATTCATGTGTATCCTATGGGATGCAAGCTCCCGATACGTAACAGTAACACGACATCTTTATCTGTTCAAGCACTTAACGCAACCACTAAACTTATCGGAAAAAGGGGCATTTGACACGATCGCTGTGTATACCCCCCTCAATCATCCAACCTGGAGGGATACTATCCGGAAACTCATCATAACGAGAAAAGAGCTCATAGTACTTGTTTTGCTGAGTATGATTTTAAGAATACCCCGAGTTCCTGGTATAATTGGAGATGACGCTTTTGTTGTTTTGTGGTTGGGACGAATACTGAGTGAAGGGTATTTCGAGAACTATGCTCTTTCCCCCTTTTCTCTATTAGGTCTCTATCCTTTTGCTACCTACCCTCTCGGCATTCCACTAGTAGTTGCCATCATGCTAAGACTAGGACTCTCTTTTGAGGTCATCGTCACTGTGGTTTCAATGACTGCAGGAGTAGTTGGAACGGCAGGTGCATATGTACTTGGAAGAGAAATCTGCGGGACCAATCAGAGGCCCTTCTTCTTCGCGGCCTTCTATTCCTTCAGCTCTGTGTTCGTCAATTTCACTTACTTCACGATTACTGCCAGAGGGTCTTTCCTCGCTGTCCTACCTTGGTTCCTCTTCTATGGTGTCAAATTCATGAGGGGAAGAAATGTCAGACGCTGGAAACTGACCGATGATGGGCTTACGCTCGTTCCTGCGGCAACGTTGAGGGATTCAGCGATTGCATCCATACTCCTTGCTGCACTTTTTTTCATTCATGGGCTGGCTGTGTTCATTTCAATCTATATTGCTGTGTTTATTGGCTACTATATTATGAGAGAGATGCAAGATACTAGGATTGTATGTTGGCTGGCTAGAGTCCTTGGCGATGTACGTTTGGGCATTTCTGCCTTTGAGTCCTCAACCTTCTCAGATGGTGAACATCACAGTTTGAGTGCTTTTGCGGGTTTAAGGCAGCAAGTAAAGAAAAGAGTACCCAGCGACTGGCCGTCATGGCTAATATATATCCTACTTGTCTGCGGAGCCCTTGTCCTCGGCATCATTTTCGTTCCCATAGATCCTTCAAAGACTGCTCCATTTCTCTTCTCAAACAGCACTCTCTTTGGTAGGACCTGGAATCTGATAGTTGACTACGGGATTCTGCTCGGGCTTCTGAGTCTATTCCTCCCAATTGGAATTCTTGGTGCCTTCCAAGAGGACAAAGGAAGCAACAGGAGATTGATACATGTCATTCTGGTTCCGCTGGTCTTGTTCATTCTGCCAATGAGCGTCTATACATCGGTGCTCTTTCTCCCTGTTTTCGGATACTACTCAATTGTAGGATTTGACAAATTCCGAACCTCCTTTAAGGACAGGTGGGCTGGCTTACTCTCCGTCGTTTTTGTGGCAGTCTATGTGATGATCTATATGCAGTTTGCAGCAATCTTACCAATCTGGTCCCTTGGATTTGTGATGGCAACTATTGTCATTGCGCTTTTGGCTCCAATTCTTGCCTTGCGAAGGTGGAGTATGTATCGCACTACCGTGGGACATCAACTAAGAAGGTTGAGAACGTCAGTTGGCCAAGGGCCAGTAGATTTCCTTGATTTGCAGGGAATACGTATATTCTTCATATCAGTCATCATCATCTCACTGATAACTTCTGAAGGAATACTCCTCCAAACCGAGTTCAAGTATGTCACGAATGATGAACGCCTAATATACGAGTACCTCGGCGACCAGTCTGAGCCAGGAATCCTCTTCGTGCCAACACCACCTCTGGGAAGACGATTACAGGCTTATGGTTTTGAGGCGGTTCTTTCGTTTAACGGTGACGCTGCACTCTACTTCGGATGGATTGAATCCTCCAACATAACAGCCAACTCCCACATGAGTATATTGAACCTCATTCTGCATGGACGGCTTTTTGTCTATGACGGGCCAGATGCTGAAAGAGAACTATGGCTCCAGTTCTTCAGTCTCGACCTGACCTCACCAGAAGATCGAGAATCAGCGGCAGCACTCGGACTGGAATATGTGATTGTCGAAAAGACTCCAAGCGGCTATAGTGATGTTTTCTACTCGATCTACGGGGAGTACTACTCGCCCCTTCTCCATTCAACTCCGCTGGCCTGTAATCGGGTTTTGGACGGAGAGAAGCTGAGTCTATTCCAGATACCCTCTTGATGTCGACTAAGCAAAGATAGTGCAGATTGGTCATTCTTCCGTCTACCGGTACTTTCTTTTTACCAAATCTAATAGCTCCCTGAAAATGAACTCAACGACGTCAATTTTGCCAGAAAGGAAATCCCTGCTCCGTTCTCTGAATTGTTCAGGCGGAATCGCCATAACCTCATCTATGGCCGTTCGGATTTGGTTCTCCATGTTTTCTGATGGTATGATATGATAGAGTAGTCCTGCCGCTTCCTCGGCATCTATAGTACCTGCTACTTGTGTATTCAAGTAGATGGAAGGAGTGCCCAGACATGCACATTCTGAGGCCATTGTCGCACCTTCTCCCACGTATGCTCTTGCATATGCGAGCATCGAATGCATATCCTCTGGCGCTATTGTCAATGTGTGATTCTTAAGGTCCGAGCTCACGCCTGATTCCATAGACAGGACGACCTTGCCATATTTCTGGAGATGCTGAACCAAACCAGGAAGGTCAGCAATCCCTCTCTGACCCCAATCATGAGTAGCTTTCCAAGATACAACTCGCACTACAAAAAAGGTGTCTTCCTCGGTGAGTCCATATTTAGAGAGAACCTGCACATCAGGCTTGAAATACTTAGGCAAGAGATATGCCATCTTCTGGGATCCGTTGTAGCGTATGTGTTTCTTACCGAGGTTTCTTTGGAATACTTCTGGCGTGTAAATCATGCTAGAAAAGAACCTAATAACAGACCCTTGAATGATACTCCCCTCGGTGTCGACAAAGGTCATACATACCCTGTTCAGAATGCGAGCTACGGGGGCAGCATGGACAGAACCACAACTCAGAAAGGCATGGGGGTTGAATTCCTGTGCTATTTTCAGTAACTTGTGGGTTGTCTTGACTAAGCTCATTGCTCTATCAGTGAGATTCGAGTATTGACCCACTATACGATACTCAAACCCATAGGCATCAAGAAGGTCGGTAGCAACATCCTTCTGACGAGTTGTTATACAGACCTTACCTCCGGATTCTTCTATCCGCCATATGACGTGTTTCAGCACATGGACGTGTGCTGGATGGCCAATGTCGACAAGAACCCTAAGTGTCATACTCTCATTCCTTGCTATCATTTGTTTCATTAGTAGGTCCGGATACCGGTTTCAGCCAATCTTCTCTCCAGAAACAGAAACAAGATCTATCACAATCTCCGTGGGCTTCTCCGGAGCAGAAGGCACCTTCGAGGAGAAACGTTGGCAATCGTATTCTCCGCAACTCTCCATTGGTTTCCAAGATTATCCTCTCAAGTCTCTTAAAGACCTTAAATCTTCGTCCACAATACTGTTTCATCTCTTTCATGAAAGCTAATCCTCGAAGCTTTCCTTCCTCATTTAGTGTATTGAAAATCTCTTCGAATGACTTGACCTCAACCCAGTCCCCAGAACTTATTCTCAGATCACTCTTGCCGCTTCCACCATTGCTGTGTTTCGGTTCTTTTCCTTTAAGAGTTCTACTTACTTGCGCTGGTATAAGGGTTCTCGATTGGTAATCTGATGGACCGAAGACTCCGAATCTCCATGCGTGCTTCGCCACAGTGAACCATGGCTCATTAGAGCCCAACTTCTTAGACATGAATCTAAGAGGGCCTAAAACTGCAGTGTGCCAAATCAAACGTTTCAGGTTCCACCAGAACCTAGGCGCCATCTCTGGTTTTGAAATTCCTAATAAGCTATCATAGACAAACTGACAATAATCTAATCCCATTGTACAGCCCTTGCCTCATGCACAAGTGACATGTTGTAGGTATCTATAACTCCTAAAATTGATTCTGGTTATCCAATTATCGATTTTGAAACATATTCCAATAGATAAACATCGAATGTTCTTTTGTAGACACATATGTCAGAGCACCCAAGGCCATGAAGCGGTTACAAGAAACAAGAGGAGTTTGAATAGTTACCATGATTAACGGTTTGACATAGCATATGAAAGAAGCAGAAGGGCACATGTCTAACACAGTCTTCTCTCATTGACTGCAGGAATATGTCAAAGCATGTCTCGGAGAGACTCATTATATATGTGTCAGTGCCCTTTGTTGCTCCAACGAACAAAGGGCATTTCATCGGGCGTGCAACAGAGCCATCGGGAGAAGGCAGCCTGAGCCGATACTGAATTTCGAGGCATTAGATAATGAAGGAAACTGAGGCTCGAGAAACATCCCAACGACGTAGACGCCTCAGAAGTTCACCTGTCCGATATGCATTTGAAGAGGTGAAGTTTTTTAGGTCCTTCAAAGACCTGCGCAATTTCTGTGAAAAGGTTAGGATTGTATTTCCGCGCGTCACGGGAACTTTCGATAGGTTCCACACAGTGCCACCTGTTCTGCAGATTGAACCAACCAACTACTGCAATGCCAACTGCATTTGTTGTCCTACTGCCAGAAGTTCGAGAAAGAGAGGATACATGGACTTTGACCTGTTCTGCAAAATCATTGATGATGCTTCTAGGATTGGGGTAAGGGCTGTGTTCTTGTTCCTTCATGGCGAACCAACGCTTCACCCAAGGATCGTCGAGATGATACGTTACATCAAATTGAAAGGGCTTGCGTATCATATGACAACCAATGGCGTTCCGTTTAACGAGAAAAAGATCAGGGAAATCCTTTGCTCAGGAACCAATAGTGCAGATTACATATCATTTTCGATACTAGGCGCATCAAAAGAAGTTCATGAAAAGATTGTCAGACAAGTGAGCCATGAGAGAGTAGTGGAGAATCTTCACATGCTTCTGAACATGAGGAAAAGCATGAGGGTAAATGGTCCTGTGATTGAAGTTATCTTCTACACGATGACTGAGAACAGACATGAGGAGGATGAATTCATCAAGAGATGGCGGGGGGTTCTGGATCATGTAAGGATGAGCGGTGATATATCACAGTCATTTTCTGAGTACAAGAGAGAGCGTCCATCTCCTGTGGTCAGAACCAGAAAATGCTTGAACCTCTGGCAGAAGATGACGGTCTTTTGGAATGGGGATGTCACATTGTGCTGCGAAGATGTGGACGGAGATTGGATCTTTGGCAACTTGAATGAACAAACAATCAGCGAAGTTTGGAATGACAAGAAGTTGTTGGCCATAAAGAGCATCCATAAGAAGAAGCAGTTCGACAGGATTCCCTTATGCTATTCATGTGACATGTGATGACGAGGGACAACACGCTACAGGTTGTTCTCGAGATAATGGGCCTGTTCAGGCGAACATACGTACAGATACTTTCTCTAATCCACCATCACGAGGCGTTACTAGCGGTTAAGTGAATCAGCTGCTTCTTCATTTCAGGAGTGAATTAACTGACCCGTTTGACCGCTCTCCACACCCTATATCCTACTGGGGCAACAAGTGCTTTCAACCGATTGTGTGTGCAAACCAGTCTTCCAAGCTCTACTTGATGGCCGCCCATGCTTTTCTTGAACTCCCTTACTCCGTACTCCTGCCCATGTCGCCCCGCTCCTCCAAAATCAAATAGCCTGAATCCATTTGCCACAGCCCATTCAATGGCAGACCAGAAGGTGTACTCCCCGATACCAAGATCAGAATGCTGCATGTCTGCCGCGTTGTACCATAGATAGATGACTTCCTTGAATGTCAAGAATACTCCGATACCGACCAGCGCTCCTTGGAGTCTGACACCCACTAATCGTGCAAGATTCTTCTCTTGAAGTACCGCTATCACTGACTCAAAAAGCGATTTCGGAGGCATAGGGACTCTGATTCGTTCGTAGGTTTGCTTCACAAGAGAATACAAATTGTCAAGACTGTCAATTGTCACGACGACAGATGACAACTCCGATTTGAGAGCCTTCCGGATACCTCTCTGTCTGTTCTTGTGAAGGCGCTCCCAAAGCTTGTCCATGCCAACCGTGAGATCAATATGGATGTTTAGATGGTCGACGTACTCATACCCAGCTGATTCAGCCAGATGGTTTAGGCTTGTTCTTTGCGTGAGATTTCTAAGTTCAGTGAAGACTGCGCTCTTGCCAGCTTCCTTATTGTGCGCCTTGAGTATCTTTTCAACCAGAAAAGCTTCGTCGTTTCGATTTGAAATTAGAGGGCCGCCATACACAATTATCCTGCTTGAGAACCTGCCTGCTAATCGACCGGGTTCTTCAATGCGAACACCTAGCATCAAGGCGATGAGGTCATCATTCTCATCTACGATTGCTGTAAAAACCGGCACGTATCGCTCAGTATTGAGATAGACTCTATACATCTCTGGTGTCTGGAAAACGTTCCCGTCATCATTCTCCATCACAAATCGACTCCATGCTAGCTCGTCTATCTCCCTGGGGTCGTGGACAATGCGATAGTTATCATTGGGATTCATAGGTGTTGCTCCAGAGTCTTCCTTAGCAGTTTCAGCGAATAGCCCTCCAGATTCTGAATCCCAGAGTCGCCAACTTGTGTTTCAAACGGTTGTGTACGCATTCATATTTTCCAGTTTCTCGTGTCATGCCACCCAAACGTTCTTTGAAGACTCTCACTCCACTTTCTTCTTCTGGTGGCCCACCACCGCCAAAATCGAACAATGCAAAGCCATTTTCCGCCCCCCATTCAAAGGTACTCCAAAACGCCAGTTCATTACAGTGGAATGGCGTGTACTTCATACTTCCGGCGCAATACCAAGCATAGATTATGTCCTTGTATAACAAGTTCACGACTACTGCTACTAACTCTTCTTCATGTCTGACTCCGACAAATCGTGCAAGATTCTTGGACTGAAGAATTGACAAGACTGATTCGAAAAGCGACTTGCGGGGGACGGGGAATGCAATCCGCTGATATGTTTCCTCAAATAGAGAATAAAGATCGTCTAAGTCTTCCATAGAGACAACACATGCTGTCAGACCTTCTTTCATAGCTTTTCTTATTTGTTGCCTTCTCTTTGAAGCAAGATTGTTCCAGAGCTGCTCAATTCCAGGGGTTAGGTCAAGATACGTACTAGCATGAGGAATGAAACTATACCCTGCGCCTTCAAAAAAAGGATGTAGATCAGGTGACGGTGACAGGTTCCGCACTTCAGTGAACATTGCCTCATTCTTCACATGCTTTGTATGTGCTCTCAATATCATCTCAAGCAGTGCAGCTCTCCCAACTTCATCAGATACTATCGGTCCGCCAGTCACAAGAACTCTGTTAGAGAATCTTCTCGCGAATGATCCCACTTCCTCCTTGCGAGCTCCAAGCATCGTAGCAGCAATGTCCTCGCTCTTGTCCAAGATAGCAGTGAAGACTGGTTCGTATCCCTCGGTACTGAGATACACCCTGTACATCTCAGGGGTCTGGAAGATATTCCCTCTTGTGTTTGCTAACACGAAACTACTCCAAGCATCTTGATCCAGTTCGGTGGGCTCATGTACAATAGTAAACCCGCGTAAGGACTCCACTCGGTATCACACCACCTTGATTGGCGAAACTAGTCTAGAGCAACTTTGAAGCAATAATCTACTCCTTGTTAAGGATGTTCAGACATGTGATAGGCTTACCTTCACCACGCCACAATGATTGATATCCTTGGTGCGATTTAAGCCTTCTCGGAAATGAGTCTGCACGGTTGCTTTGCCATGAAGTTGACCTGTCAAAGCAATAGACTAGCTGCTCTGGATTTACGACAATCCTTTTGTATAGGAGCATGATGGCAAGGACATCCCGTAACTCTGCAGGCTGAAAAACAGTACGAGTACAAGAGGGGTAGAAATCGAGCTGTAAGGAGGCTCTCCATCCGAATCAGAATGTGGATGAAATCTGACTCAGAACTGCTGCAAAAGCAGGTCACAGGTAAGTCAGGTAGACGTAGGTGTTGCTTTGGTGTCGACAAAAGATAGGATTCGCTTAACCTCATCAGGCTCAAGAAGCCAAACACATTCGGCTGTTGTAGGAGAGGAGATTCTAAACAACCTCGGAGTGGTTGATGGGATGAGTCATATCTCATACCCGAGCACTGGGGCTTGGAGACTCGACACTCTGTCCTTTGAGGAGAGCAAGATGACGAACCTGATTCTCAAGCGGCCCGAAACTTCTTTTTTTTCCATCTCTGCTAGATTCGGCAATGAACATCTAACAGGTGAAACAATCTGCGAATTGTCAGATGGTACTCCAGCAATCACCATTGAGGACCAGACACTCAAGTTCGGATTCGATCCTTTTGCAATGTATATTGCATCTCTACATGAGGGGTTTCGGAGTAGCAGGATTAGTGCGCTCAAGCAGTCAGCGCTTATGGTATACTGGTACATGCCACCAGCTGTGAGGAAAGGAGTGAGTAGGTTTTCAAGGAGCTATGAAAAATCTCATGTACGCAGTCTGAAAGATGTAGGTATACTCGGAATATGCAACAATGTGATAGTGCACCTGATAGAACAGCATATGCTCGAAATTGGATTGTTGAAAAGACACACAGAATGCTCTTTTGCTGTTATCACACATGATATTGACACAGATTTCTGTCAGAAAGAGGGCAGGGAGCTAGTTGCATCAATAGAAGAAAAAGAGAATGTTAAGGCTACATGGTTTTTCGTCCCTAGGTCTGTTCAATATTCTTTGAATAAAAGAGGAGTACAGAGCTTAGCGGAGGAAGGGCACGAGATCGGGATGCATGGCTATTCTCACAGTGGAAAACTTGCACTCTACAATGCCAAAAACCTTGCCAAGCAACTAAGAAAGGGCAAGAAAATCTTGGAGTCTACAGGAGCCGATGTGCAGTCTTTCCGGAGCCCATATACCCTGCGGTCACCACTCCTTCTCCCAACATTGGTAGATGAGGGTTTCAAGATCGATTCAAGCTATACAGATGCGAAAACGTTTGGCATGGCAGGTGGACTCAAGGGCTTGTCGTATAATAGACCTTTCAGGCCACCCAGCTGTCAAAACAAATCAATCTCTAAGCTTCTACCGCTCTGGGAAGTACCCATCACATGCCCTCAGGATGTTCATCTCATAGAGAGTCTAAGGCTTACGAATGAGCAGTTGCTCAAGATGTGGATCTACAAAGCAGACTTCTGTAAGGATTTTGGAGGCGTTCTTGTCCTTTTGACTCATCCAGTTCACATAGTCAAGCGCATTGATGCCTTTCTTCGCTTACTCAAGAACCTGAAAGCGAAGGGATTCCGAATCGTGCCTCTGAAGGATTTGCCGCATGTCACAGGGAAGGAGTGTTGAAAAACGGCAATAGAAAAAACAGAGCTTGTCGAATAGCCAGTATCGAGTCAAATCAGGAAGTATCTGAAATGACTACAAGCATCGTAGTCATGGGATTGAGATACAGGATACTGACTCAATTGTGTATTATTGGTACCGATTTTCTGACAAAGCTGTTCTTCTTTGAGCAGGATCTTTCATCTTATTATCTAATTCGTGTGAGATTGATATCGATTTTGTGGAAAGCATGTCCCTATTTGAGAGAATCGTGCAAATTAAGGGGTGGAGAATTTTCCTAGAACCTTTTATTATAGGATATACCTGCCTTCTCCGAGCCGGGTAAACTCGCAAATTGGAGAGAGATGCCCGCGGTATTGCATATATCGCGTGGAAGGGATGCGACTTACAGGAGAGACAGCGACAGTCTGAGTGAGTTTGAGAACGCACTAGTAGTAGCATTGGTCTTCAGCAATTCGCATCTCACGCGAATCACGAAGGTGATTCCTGAGATGTATAGAGGGATGAGAGTAGCGGTTATAGTACCTGCACACAATGAGGAGCGTCTGATCGGACGGACCGTCTGGCCCGTACCTGATACTGTAGACACAATATATGTTGTTGATGACGGTAGCAAAGATAGGACTGCTGATATGGTCAGGCATTATGCAGAGTCTGACATTAGAATTCGGCTAGTACAACATCGTATCAATAGAGGAGTAGGAGCAGCCATTATCACAGGTTACCGTCATGCCTACAAGGACGGACATGATGTATTTGTCGTTGTAGGTGGTGATGCACAGATGGATTGGCTTGATCTCGATAATCTGCTCAAACCCATAGCAGAGGGGACAGCAGACTACACCAAGGGTAATCGTTTCATGTATGGACATTCAAAGAACTCTCCAGGGAATGCATGGCGCGAGATGCCATCAAGAAGGCTTCTCGGCAACATCAGCCTCTCTGTCATGACGAAGCTTGCCTCAGGATATTACCACATAAACGACTCGCAGATGGGTTATACGTCAATGCATAGACGTGTGTTTCCTCTTGTTGAATGGAACAATGCCCGCAAGGGCTACGGCTATCCAGCTGACTGGCTGATAAGGTTTCACTCACTGGGTGTACGTGTCCATGATGTCCCTGTTCGTGCGATATACTTACGTAACGAGAGACAGACTCAAATCCGTGTAAGACGATTCGTTTTCTACATGATGGGCATCATTGTTAAAGGAGGCCTTGAACGCCTGAATCGGGAGTATGTGTTTGGAAGATGGCCTCTGCCAAAGATCTCGATGCCAATGATGGGCGTTCAAATTGGCAATCTCTTCAGACGCCTAAGCCTTGGAATTGGAAGTATGAGAATCTTGAACCGGATTTCGGGATTGCTTAGTTTCAGACGAATATTCAGTGGTGCCCGATCGTTACCAAAGATGCTCTTGCAGTCGGACGGGCTGAGGATGGCGCTGGGTTCGAAACAGAAAGAACATCCCCTCAACATATATGCTGGACATGTCAAGAACACCCCCATCCACTTTAGCGTCGGGAAGCAGGTTAACAAGATTCTAAGGGGTGCCTCTCGCATTGTCTTTGAGAGCAATCTTCAGGGAGGTCAGACAAGTAACTCACTCGAGAACCTCCGAGCCAACTTTGAGAGATTCGGCAAAACAATACGGGATCGATTTTCAAAGACAGAAGCAACTAGTTAGATTGTATCCCTGGATTGAATGCGCATTGGCTGCATTCTCCAACAGCGTTAGTAGCAGTATTCCTTGATGACAGTGCGTGCAGCTCATAACACAAAGCACTGCAGTTAGGGCACGCAGTATCCTCAAGCCCTCTGACGTGAGCATTGCCAACATATACGAACTGCAGTCCTAGGTGGAATGGTCGAAGAAGAATCACGGCTATGCGATGGCACTTGGAAAACTTGCGCAGCTCAGGTCTACTGCTTAGTTCTTGCGGTCGAGGGTGAAGAAGATCACCAGCGGTACTACAAGGATCAAAACAGACGCCAATACAAATGCGAAGGTGTAGCTGTGGCCACCAAAAGCCAAGAATGCACCAAGGACCAATGGTCCTGAGGAATGTCCAACATCCATTATCGTGCTGAGCAGACCCAGAGCAGATCCCTTCAATGAAGGGTCTACCCTTTCGGTCACAAGTGGGGATGTTGTGGAATCGGTGGATGCAATCGCCAATGCTATCGGAATCACTAGAATGACCTGAAGAACGAAGTTGGTCACCGCCGAGGCTAGGGCGACTAGGATACAGAGACAGCCCAAGCCGCCCACAATGAACGGGAAGCGGCTGCTTCTATCGGAAACTCGGCCAATGATGGGGCCTGCTATCAGTATGGTGACTGTCAGGAGCGTGAACATCGGTCCTGCAAACCACTCTGGAATGCCCACGACCTCATTCCAGAAGAGAGGCATGAAGAACTCGTACGCACCATAGAGAAAGTAGGTGGCGGCCTGTGCTGCACAGATGAGCAGGACATCGCGCCTGATGACCTCCCTCGTTGGTCTTCGAGTGAGGGCCTTGTCGGGGATGCTCGTGGGCTCCGTGGCACCTTCAGTCCTCACCGGCATTATCATGGTCAGTGCCAAGACAGCCATGCCGAATAGCCCACAGACTAGGTAGATACCTCGATAGATGTCGATTCCGAACGACTCAAACGCTGGCACTGCGAATAGGAAACCACCCAAGAGGGGTGCAATAGTGCGACCAGCACGCGTAGACGAGGAGTAGAGAGCCATCCGTTCTCCTCGTTGGTTTCCGAACCAACCTGCAACTAGTGCCAGAGCGACTGGACCTAGTATAGCAGTAGCGGTCCCGTGAATGAAGCGGACAACAACAAGCTGCAGAGCAGTGGATACCCAGAAGTACAGGAACGGCACAAACGCGAAGAGCCCGGCCGCCGCCCAGAGTAACATCTTGGGACCTTTGCGGTCCATCAGGATTCCGATTGGAGCACTGACCAGAACGCCAGTGGCAGGCGAAGCAGCCCCTATCAAGCCCTTCTCTAGATCCGTGGCCTCAAGCCAAGACGCGAAATACGGAAGAACCGGAGACTTGGCCATTGTCGTACTGAATATGGCAAGTGCACCTAGAATACAGAGTAGCAGCATGTTGCGTGCTACCTGAGGTGAGTCTGTGCTCACTTCATTGGCCCCACCTTGATAGTACGAGGCAGCCGTTCTCTGAAGTGCATGTGGAGCAAGCGAAAGGCATCCTCGCGCGATTTCCCTTCAGTCTTGCCTTTCATCTCCTTCCGGAGCGTCCTCAGCAGCAGGCCTACATATATGGAGTCGCATATTATGAAACCTCTTTCGAGTGCCTGGTGATCGTTGTTACTCACGAAGGCAAGACCACTGAGGGTAAGCTCAACTCCCCGAGCCTCTGGTGTCTTGTCAATGTCTTTCTCGACATCAGCTCCGTGGATTATTGCAGCCATCTCGGAAAGGACAGGGTCATCCAGACCATAGTGGCCAATCAGCGCCTCGAATGTGCACTTGCCCTCGTGATGAGTAAACGGGATGTCCATATCAGGAAAGTCGAAAGGAGTGCCATCACCAGCACTCAGAGTAGTCCCGGGCCAGACCACGAACTTGAACTCTGCCTGTGGGTCGACAAAGCGACGGATGAGCCAAGGGCAGGCCACCCGGTCCACATGAACATGAGCACGCGTCACCCATTTCATACTGTTCACAGTGCCGGCAACGACACGGACGCTCATAAATTCAACGAGCCTGATTGGTCTACCTGACAGCTGGTTCGTCAATCGTTATCTGCTTCTTGGTCGCGTCGAGGGTTGCCTTGCAGCCAATTGGCAAGACGTAATTCTCCACGTAGTGACCGAGCTCACCTATCTCAAGAACTGGGAAATCATAATCCCTAGTTTCCTCGAGAAAGGCATCACTGACTGGGCGACCTAGCTCTTTCTCCTCAAGTTCGCTGCCCTCAAACCATCCAAGGATTACGCCTGTGACTTGGTCAAATACCCCATGCAGCCGGAGAGCTGCAATGAAGCTGTTTGTGTGTCCCACATTGTCAGTTCCCTCGAGAAAGAGAACTGCGCCCTTGAAGTCGGGGCCGTAACCAGCCAGTATTGTATTGGCAAGAATCCTGATATGCCCTCCTACGAGTCGCCCTGTGCTTTTTCCCTTTCGAAGGCATCTCCACCCAGGGTATTTGATGTCACTCCTCAACTGGTGCTGCCAGTCTTGATTCGGTCGTAGTTCTATAGGCTTTCCATTGAAGAAGGTGCTCTTGATGTTCTTCTCAATCTGAGGGGACATTTTCTGACCGAAGGTATAGATGAGGTCTGGACCGTGAAACGTCACAAGACCGGTTCTAGCGTGAACTGCATTCAGCAGAACTGTCCCATCGGAGATTCCTGAGAATATCTTTGGATTGTCTCGAAGCATGTCATAGTCGATGCCATCCAAAAGTTGGTTTGCTGTGTTTCCTCCCTGTGCCATCAACACCCACTTTACTTCGGGATCTGCCCAGAGAGTGTGCAGGTCTTGCAGCCTCTCCTCACGAGTGCCGGAGCTGTAATAGTACTGTCCAAGAGTGTGCTCTGCAACCTTAACATTGAGACCAAATGACTTGAGTTTCTCTACGCCTAAGTCAAACTTCTCACGCGTGTCTTGTGTGACGGGCCATGAGGGAGAGAACACTCCAACAGAGTCGCCTGGCTGCAGTTTCGGGGGCTTGATTAGTTCCATATGAGTTTCTCCTGTTTCCGGCTGTCTGCTAGTTGTCAGTGGTCACATTTGAGAGTTCTGTTTTCCTGATTCGGGGAAGAGGCTTGCTAGGCTTGAAATCATTCGAGAGGAGCTAATCCTTATCTCATCCTGTGTCTACTATTATGGGATTGTGGTCATTTGGAGGCCTGACGAATGTCACTAGAATCAGAGCGGAGAATTCAGCTAAAATGTGATCACTGCGGAGCAACATATACGTACAGTTCTGAATCTATCAGTTCGCTTGGTTACGTGCAATGCCAGAACTGCGCATACAGAATCAATCTAGAAGGAGCCCAACCTGCTGGCACAATGGCCATGCAGGAAAGGTATCAGATGCCAAGCAGTGCTGCAGAAACAGGCTGGTCAGAGTACTACATTCCATGGAAGAATCGACCAAGACCTATCAAGTACGAAGCGCTCAAGTTACTTCTTCATGGGTTCGCCTATTCGCTAATTGGACTCGGTATGTACTTCGTGCTCATGATAGCATTGGTCGCATTTCTTTTCATAGCTGGGATATTTGGCGTATTTCTCTTCTTCGGGCTCGTTGCTCTTGCAGTTGGTGGCATAAACATCTTCTTGTCATCAGCGATATGGTCCATTCGCTGCAGCAGCACAATAGGAAGTGTGGCGGCTCATGGGCTGTTCCTGTTCGGTGTGCTTCTCGTGACAGGCATCGCGAACTTCTCCTTTGTCTTCATCGGGGCGCTTGCAGGACCGTCATACTACTGGCCGATTCAAATACTCGGGATTGCGCTCTTCTCGTTTGTTGATGGCGTTGCATGCAGGACCGTGGGACTGATGTTTGAGGTCTCGAAGGAAGAGGAAAAGCAAGATAGTGGGCTAAGACATGCGAAATGTCCTATGTGCGGCTCCACATATGCATACGCAGTGTCCTCAATCTCTCAGGATGGAACGGTAGTATGCCAGAACTGCAACAAGGTATTCCCATTTGCGGCGCACTCGAAGCCGTCCCTCGACGCGCCCGTTGAAGGACTGGAGATCGCTTGACAGTTGTCAGATTGGCGAGCAGTCACTCCTACATTTGTCTACGTGTCTTTCTTTGCGCCTCTTCCTGTCTCAGGGATTGTCAGGACCAAGAGTGTGGAAACACCCATGACTATCACTAGATAGAGGACTGAGTAGAAGTAAGAGCTTCCCACTCTGAACAGCTCCAGCAAGACTGTCCCAAGGAACCCACCAAGGTTGCCAAACCAGAACGCCAGTCCCGTGCTTGCGCCTGACAGTTCTGGTCCAACTGATTTCAGTTCCTCGACCACAGAGAGGGCTACTGGCATCACAGCGATCAGGAAGAATCCCAGAATCGCGGACGTGATGTATGTGAGCTCGAGTATTGTACTAGTACCTAGGACAAGAGTTGCAACTGTACCGACTACCATCGACATCACAAGGAAGGGCTTCCTCTTCCGTATCTTGTCTGATATCCCTGGAACGATAACAGCTCCGAATATTCCGGCAACCAGCAGAAGAATCATCACAATGGCAGGACTCCCCAGACCCGCAGACACCGGGAGCCCAAGGCTGATGAGCAACTCCTCAATGATTGCAGTCAGTCCGATGAAGATACCAAAGCCTGCAAAGAATCCGAGCGAGATGATCCACACATTCCTGTCTTTCAGCATTCGCCTGACACTCGGGGTCTGTTCTGCGAGTACATTAATGTCGGGAGGTTTTGGTGGTTTGTTTCGCGCGACAGCGAAGAAGAGCACAGTGAGAGCTAGGGCAGCCACGGCATCGATCTGAAGTATCCAGACCAGGTTCGCTTGAGCAAGGGGAACAGTATAGCCTGGTGCACCATAGAGGGGTGCATTCCAGAGAACCATGCTCAATGCAGTTCCCAAGAGCATTCCAAGAAGCATGAAGAGTGTGCCGACTCCAGTCGAGAGACCTCGTTCACTCTTTGGGAACCAGCTGACGCTGAGATAGACAATGCAGTTTTGAATCATGACTGAACCGATCGAGAGTCCAAACTGGCATACGAATATCATCGTGAAGTCGTTCACGAGGAATATTCTGAGTGCGCCGAAAATGGTCTGGATGACTGCACCTGTACCCGCCACCATGACAAGCCCTTTCCGGTCAGCCAGCAGGCCCACTGGTATGGAGAGAATTATGAATGCGAGAGGCTGAGACGCTGTCAGAAGAACAACTCCCGGGTCGCCAGGAGCGAGCCCGAGGACAGGCGTCACCTCGTTTCTTATCAACGAGAATACAAGCCACATCATCTGGCCGACCATAAAGATCAGACCAAAGACCAGAAGAACAGCCCAACGATACCCATAGACTTGAGTCTTCTCAGCCTCATCCTGTGCCATATTCAATCTCTCCTAACTCAAGACGAATGATGCTCTGACTAATGAGGAGGTCCTGCCTAAATCAGTTCCGACTCATCACTTCCTGATCTAAATCACACCTCTAGACAGCAGGAGTGCACTCTGATGTCACTTGATGACGGCATCATGATGCATCAGAAGTAATCGCCTAGGGAAAGATGTTTAAGTTGTGCTGTGAGCAGTCTTGCATGGGGATGCAAGGACAGGGATAGAAGATGACAGAAACTAAGACACACATGAGGACAGCGCTCGTTGGCTGGATTGTTGCTGGCTGGTTGCTTACGATCGTTGTAGCAATCCTCTGGATTCTGACAGATCCGATTACAGCGCTGGTCACTGCTCTTGGCATTGGATTGGGAATTGGCATTGCCTTCATCATCGTCATGAATGAAACTCTGATTCTGACCACAATTCAGACGCTCCAGAGCGCGGGCGAGAGCATAGTCCGACTGATGAGTCTACGCAAGAACATGAGAGCGATCTTGGCTATATGGATCTTCGCTCTCTTCACACTGGTCGTGGTGATGACTGTATTCAATCAGCTGGATCTGGAGAAGTTCAGCGCAATCATGGGGGTACTGGGCAGCTTTGTTGCTTCGGTGGTCGCATACTACTTCGCAGCAAGCAGAACTGAAACAGCGCCATGATGTGAGGAGTCGCCTCGCATCTTTCGAGATTCATCATGTGGCTCGCATGTAAACAGGTTAGAACTACCCGAACCGAATCTCTAAATCATATCCACATTTTCCACATTTTCCATCAGCGGTCGTAGCGACGTTCTTCGAGGACAACCTCAGTCGCTCATAGCACAGAGTACCACAATTGGGACATACCGTATCTTCTAGCCCCTTATTGCCCACGTTGCCAATGTAGACGAACTGCAGTCCCATCTTCTTCACGACATCTCTGGCGTGTTTCAGCAATGCCAATGGGGTTTCTGGCTCTGTGTATCGGTAGGCTGGATAGTACCTGTTCAGATGCCAGGGCGTCTTTGATCCGGCAGACTCCAGAATCCATCGCGCAAGGGTCTCCAGACACTGCAAGTCATCACTCAGCCCTGGTACAACGAGTGTTGTGAGTTCTACATGGACTCCTCTCTCAATCATGTGCGTAGTATTGTCCAGTACTGGTTGGAGTGCAATTCCGCATATCCTTCTGACCTGAGGCTCGCAGCCCTTCAGGTCGACATTCGCAGCATCAAGACCTGCATCGATCATGAGGTCGAGTGCCTCGGTCGTCATGTAGCCGTTCGTGACAATCGTGTTGTACAGTCCTCGCTTCTTTGCAAGTCTGAACACCTCGAGGTTCCACTCAAGCATCAGGGTTGCAGCCTCACTGAACGATATAGATACTCCCCTGCTCTCTCTGTTCTGTGCTATCTTCACGAACTGCTCGGGACTCACGAACCGAGTAAGTTCTGGGGCAGGTTTCTGCTTGGATATGTCAAAGTTTTGACAGAAGAGGCAGGATGCATTGCAGCCCCAGCTCCCGACGGTGAGAGCCATCGTGCCAGGAGCAAAATGGAAGAACGGCTTCTTCTCTATGGGATTGTTATTGATAGAGGACACATTTCCATAGGCCAAAGTCTTCACAGAGCCATTGATGTTTACTCGTGTGCCACATACTCCCACCTTGCCATCATGAAGTAGGCATCTATGAGAGCAAGTGAGACATCGTACGACACCATCTTCTCCTCTTTGGAGAGCTCCTTCATGAATCACCCGAGGATCGAATCGGTCTATGTGAATTTCATCCAAACTGGCTCACCATATCATATGTAGTGAGTTCAGATTATAGCAGTTGCCATGGCACACAGCAACTGCAGAATGTACAGTCCAAGCGTATCAAGCGAAATCGGCAAATTTACAAGATGGCCAGATAGTAACTAAAGAATGGCTCGGGCAACTGGATTGGACTCATTCATGTCTTATTACATGAGCGGCAGTCCAACGCCCTATTATGGCAAGACTGCCCCTGTTCAGAAAGGGCTACTCCCGAGCAGGACTGGCCACATATCCGATCTCTGTGAGGAAGGAGTTGGTCTTGGAGTACCAATCTTGCAGTACAAGAGGGACTTCTTCTTTCCAGGCACAGCAACTGTGTCTGAGGAGGGTAGAGTAGGCGGCGGATCAGCGTGGAAGAAGTTCACTATGGACCTGATTGATCGACGACAGGGAAGGCTCTCGACACGGATACGAATGTTGTCATGGGCGCCCCAGAGAATATACAATAGAGTCTACAAGTCGAGATATGGTCGAAGAGTCCTGCGGCTAATCGAAAGTAGACTCGAATCGTTGCGCCCTGATTACGATCCCTCCGTGTTTTTCAGAGTGAGTAGTAGAGGCTCCGTTCTTGCTTCCTATATGATTGATGAGGAAGCAGGCATCATCAATGTGACGATGGACTTCTCTGGAGTCCAGAGGACCGGCCTGCAGCACATCTATGTTTCAAACGAACTGGGGGGAAATCTCTTTGATGTCTATACAGACAGCGCTGGAGCAGTTCTCCAGGGCGATGCTATCGGTGCCTGGGACACTATATGTGCAGCATGGGCTGCCCTTCATTCTCCAAGCAAGAGTGTAGGATTTCGCGTTGACATTCCAGAGTCGGTTCAGGCATTTCGTGGCAGAGAGATTATCGGCCGAGACATCTGCTGGAGTGGAATCATATTCATGATGCCTCCTTCCACTACAAGCCTAAGATATAGAATTACTGTCATAATGAACGAGAATCGTGGTGACTGAATAATGGGAGTCGATGTCGTTCTTGTATATCCGTACTTCAACGAGGAAATTGATCGGTCTATCTTTCGCTATCCACCCCTCGGACTTGGATACCTTGCCTCTGTCTTGCGAACAAATGACATCTCTGTAGGGCTCATTGACTGTACTTTTCTTACTCCCGAGCGTGCTCTGCGTGTCATTCGACATGCACATCCTCGGATCATAGGAATCTACTCTATGGTCACTATCAATCATCATGCAACTGCCCTTGCAAAGAGCCTTCGTGAGGATGCAGAGCTGCTTGTGGCAGGTGGACCGCTGCCAAGCATTGTTCCAGAGGAGTTTCTAGATGTCTTCGATGTGGTCGTACAGCACGAGGGAGAACAAACATTCCTTGAGCTCGTGAGAAAGCATCTCAGCGGAATAGGATGGCAAGACATTCAGGGGATTGCATTTGCAGGAAATGATGGAGATTGCCATTCTAACCCCTCACGTCCATTTGAAACGAATTTGGACAGGGTTCCGTTTCCAGCTCGAGACCTGTTCCCAAACCAGTCATACAAGCACTACTGGAGTACATTTCACGGATACACTGTGACAAATCAGATCACAACAAGGGGATGCCCCTACCTCTGTGATTTCTGCAGCAATCCGGTTTTCGGGCGAAGCTATAGGGAGCGGTCTGCAAAGAACGTTGTTGCAGAGATGCAGGAGATAGAGCAGCTTGGTTATGACCGTGTATTCTTCTCTGATGACTGTTTTACTCAGAATCTCGATAGAGTCGGACTGATCTGTAATATTCTCAATGAGGAGAAACTCGACCTTCAGTGGATGTGTCTCAGTAGAGCAGACAGACTTGATGAGAGGACTGCCGCGAAGATGGCTCGAGCTGGCTGTGTACAGATCTTCTTCGGGATTGAGTCCGGCAATGAGCGCATGCTGAGGGTCATGAATAAGCGGATTGTTCTCAAGGATGTTGTAAGAGCTGTTTGCGCAGCGAAGCGTGCAGGAATTGCTGTTGGTGGTTTCTTCATCCTCGGATATCCGGGAGAGTCCACTGCATCCCTTCTTGAGACTCTACGGTTCTCTTCATCCTTGCCTCTTGACTACCTATCGTATTCTTTTCCGTACCCCATAATCGGTACAGGTCTGTACACCAAAGTCAGAGGACACATCACGCACCCCGAGTGGAAGAAACAACGAAGTCTCACAAATAGACATCAGCTGCTGTTCTCGGGTGACTTCTCTGAGACAAAACTGAGACTGGCGCAGTACAAGGGTCTCGTTCAACACCTCCTCAGAAAGAGAGGTGCAATTGGAATGGCGACGGCTCACGTTTTCGAGGAGCTGACAGATCCTCTCGTTTCAGTACTCAAATAGTGAACACGAGCAATGAGAATCGTCAAGTCACAGGTCACATCTGTTCCAAGACGGCATCTATAACATTCTCAACAAAGGCAGGGTCTCTATAGAGTGAGTAGTAGCCACTGACAATGATGAGGTTCAGCACATCCTCTCGGGTCTTCAGTTCGAGCCCTAGGTCAAGACACATCGATATCAACTTTGCAGCCTCTTGCTGAACGCAGAGCAGACATGTTGCTTCGCTTGTTGTACTCACTTCTACACCTCCTGATCCTATCCCAGGATATTGACAGGTCTAATATCCACATCTGAGCATATATGTGTCGAGAAAGGGGAAAAGAACATGTTCTCTCCTTCATGAAGTGCTTCTTCTGTTATGCACAGATTAGTCCATGTTATCGGGGCAATGAATAATCTATTGACCATCGAAGTATAATGAACACGGATACATGCTACGCTTTATTAGAAATAATAACTATTGTAAACCAACAGATTTGCAGGTCTGGTCAATATCCATATCGAACAAGATGGTTGGAATAAACATGGTAGATAACAAATCGAAAATTCGCAAGAATCCCTCAAAAGAGAACCCGAACCGAGTCGAGATTCTGATGACTGAGTTCGTCACTCATGATGTGAAGCGATTCATTGTTGAGAAACCTAAAGGATTTGAGTTTCTTCCAGGACAAGCAACCCTCCTGTCGATTCCAAAGCCGAAATGGGAGAATGAGTTCCGAGAGTTCACATTTACATCCTCGAATGATGACAGAGTCCTTGAGTTCACTATCAAGAGGTATACTGAGCATAATGGTGTCACAAAGCAGTTACATCTGCTAGAGCCTGGAGATGAAATTGTAGTCCATGCACCGTTTGGCACTATCCTGTACAAGGGAAGAGGAGTCTTTCTTGCTGGCGGGGCAGGCATTACACCCTTCATTGCTATTCTGCGCCATCTCTACAAGACCAATCAGCTGAAGGGTAACAAACTAATCTTCTCAAACAAAGCGGTCAAGGACATCATCCTTGAGGGAGAGTTCCGTCAGATGCTTGGCGACGACCTCGTTCTCACACTCACAGAAGACGACGCAGAAGGGTATGAGCATGGAATGATCAACAAAGAGATGATTCAGAAGTATGTCAAAGACCTGGACCAGAAGTTCTACATCTGTGGGCCAGATTCCTTCGTGCTTGGTATGAAGAGTATATTGGAGAAGATGGGCGTTAGAGAAGAGAACATCGTAGGGGAGTCTTTCGTCATAGCTGGTGCATAGATTGCAGGCTCTGTAATTCGGACAGCTGTATTGGTGCGAATCTCGACAGAAACCCTGCGCTTCGGGATTCTATACCATCATCATGATTGCATGACCTATGGAGATATGAACTATCTAGAAGCCTTTAGGCTCTTCAGTGAAATTGAAGCTGGGGTATGGGAAGTGATTTTCACTTTTGGTTTCTTGTTCGTTTAAGAATCTCAAGTACTTCCCCTTCTGGGACATCATACCAGTATTCATAGGCCTCTGCCACAGCAAAGCTCCACCCGCTCTCGATGCGAGGACAGACCAGATGATCTACCACCGGGCGCACTCTTTCAACAGCTGAATTATGTGCAGTCGGAACAGCAACAGTGATGCTCTTCGCACCGATAGTCTTGAGTGATTGAATAGCAGCAATCATAGTGTATCCTGATGCGAGACCATCGTCTATGAGTATCACATCTTTCCCTTCGGGTTTTGATACACCCGCTAGCCGCGAATAGAACCTCTGCCTCTCAGAAATCTGGGTCTTTGTCCTCGTTATCACCTGTTCTATTGTCTTTTCGTCGAGATGCAGACCTCTAACCAATTCGTCATTGAGAATCACATTGCCAGAAGATGTCAGTGCACCGAATCCTGCTTCCGTGTTGTGAGGAATCTGCAGCTTCCGAACAATAATGATATCAAGCTCAGCATCCAGTGATTGCGCAACTGGTTCTGCGACTGCGACCCCTCCATTCGGAATTGCCAGAACCAAGTGCAATGAGTCCGGGTCGATAATGCCCCGAAGTTCCTCGACAAGAACATGACCTGCATGTGTTCTGTCTCTGTAGCTCCACATCAGTATCTGGAATGAACAGAAACGGTTGATATGGTCTTTGATACGATTCCTAGTCACGTTCCGCACGATTCAAGTCATCATTATCAAAGAATGTCGATGTCGATTGTGGTGATTATCATGGTGCGATGTCCACGACCTGACTCATGATAAGTGATCCAATTACGTTTGCTGAGCCAATGGTTGTTCCACGTACAGTGCCAACTGAATGCGCACCTTGTAAAGTTTAATAGTCTTTGAAGGAATAGATATGCATTGAGCTAAATTGGTCGCTTGAATTCCTGTGAGGGAGTTGGGCAGGAACATGCGTAGCAAATTGATCTTGGTATTCTTGGGGTTTGCTCTCCTAGTATCTTTGATACCTGCCTGTGGTTCCATCCCACCGGACGATGAGCTCAGTCTTCCCCTCCTCTGGACGTATGACCTCAACTCGACATGTCTTGAGGGACCCGCTGCTGGAGATATCGATAGTGATGGCATGCTGGAGGTCGTCTTCAGCACACATCTTGGCAACGGGAATCTGTATGCCCTGAATGGAGAGAACGGGAGTCTACTATGGAAGTTCTACACAGGCGGTCCCGCCATCGATTCGTCAGTCAGACTGCATGATATTGACAACGATAGCCAGTTGGAAGTCATCTTCACTGCACTCAGTCCATATGTCGAAGGTGCAGGGCTGTTATTTGCCCTGAGGGGAGAAGATGGTTCTGTCCTGTGGAACTATACCATGGCCGCAGTTTCACTGGGAGGAGCTGCTATTGAGGACATGGACGGTGACAATAGACCTGAGGTCATCATTGGCACAGTACAGAATGCAACTGGAGGATATGTCCATATCATCAACGCAGAGGATGGCAGTCTGAGCAGTAGCGTCGGCCCCTTTCAAGGCGATATCTGCTCTAACCCTGCAGTCCTGGACGTGAATTGTGATGGATTCCTTGACATCGTCATTGCCACTCAGGAGGGTGATAATTCCGTCTGCGCAATTAACGGGCCCTCTCTATCCATACTCTGGAGATATCAGGGAGAGTCGAGTTTCAGAGGGGGTTGCGCGTATGCAGATCTCGACAATGATGCCATACAAGAATTAGTCATAGGTTCGACGGATGGCCATATCCATGCAATCAATGCTGAGGACGGCAGCAGTCTATGGACATATGCTGGAAATTCCTCCTACTATGCCACCTGTATTGCTGATTTGGGTCGGGTCTTCGGCTCTGAGATTGTGGCAATTGGAGAAAGAGAGGTTCTAGTTCTGAACGGGGATGGCGAGCCTAGCTGGTCGTACTCGCATGGCGCAACCTCTATTTCCTACCCGTTGACCACACCCTCGATCTCTGACCTCGATGGCAATGGCATTGCAGATATTTGCTTCCCTGACTCTCAAGGTGTAATTGAAGTGAGAGACGGTGATAGCGGAATCATCCTACATTTCAATGCGAGTGATAGCAATCCTCTAGGCACCATGGGTGTCTATCACAGCCCCATTATCGCAGACTTCGATGGAGATGACTTCCTTGACATTTTCATCGTGGCTGGAAAGGGGGACTCATCAAATCCCATTGAGAACTATGGCCAGGCCTATGTGTTCAAAGGATCTGGTGGTTCCGGCGGGGGCTGGCTAATGGATAGGCACGATGGCCGCAACAGTGCCTGCTTCAATGGCTACTCACATCTCGTGCGTATCACAGGTCACGTCGAGGATGGTGAAAATCATAGTTCGATTGCAGGTGCGCGAATCAGTACGGTGGGCGGCAAAGTATCTGCTACAACCGATTTGGATGGCGATTTCTCGCTCAATCTCTACCCTGGCTTCACAACCCTTGTAGTCGAAGCCGATGGATATGAACCTAGACTCTTGAGTGTGACAATCTTAGATGCAGAGGGACAGTCGTTTGTCTTTCGGCTCAGCCTACAGACAACTGAATCGGCCACCATCGTCTTTCCGACAATCGATCCTGCAATCAGCGTTGTGCTGGCAATCGTTGTAACCGGAATTGTCATTGTGATGGTTGCGGTGCGCAGACTTCCTCATGGTTGAGTTTCAAAGGGGAAGCCCTCGTATCGAGGACCGTTTCAGGTGTCTATATCGATATCCCCCTTTTTAGCCAATTTGCTATACTCGACTATCTTTCCGCAGTTCTGACACTCTACTCGACCATCTCTAGTTATTCTCATGGCCCTTAGACGGTACTGTGCTGAGCACTTCGGACAGACAAAGATCTCATCGCCCCTCAGATGGCTGAATACGCTAAGGTCAATATCCACGAAGCCCTCAAGTATATCTCGAAGACGCCTGCCGGACCAGAGTGCCTCAGCAACTCCACCGACTACATTCAGATCATAGGCATGTATGATGAATTTGGCTGTTTCAAGGTCTCTCAAGTATTCCGTGAGGAGAGTAATCATAATCGAGCTGGAGGGATGAGTGAAAGCTTGGACTACAAAGAGAAGCTCGTTCTTATTGCCGAATTTGTCAAAGAGCAATTTCAGAGATGGTTCAGAAGACCCCTTCTTGGCATTCCATAGGTTTGGAAGTGTGCCCAAAATACCCAGAAGATTCTCCTCTTTAATCCCGAAAATCTCGATTGTCTCCATGGGCTGATTACCCTCATGCTGCATTCACCCGAATGCATTTCTGTATAGCTCATCGGTACGGGAAACATGAAGAGAGAGGCTTCTCATGTTGAAGAGAGATTCAAGAGGTACGGGATATGCTTCCCCCTCTCAGAACCATGTTTCTTCAGAAACAGAATAACCAATCGATACTGTCTACGCCATGTTGTTGCATATCGACAGCAGTCGTTGAGAATCCGCGGCGTTGACTGGTTCAGAAGACCTTTATCCGTGATTGAGTTGTGAGGAAGGACTGTTGCGCACGGCGAAACTGGTAGTCCATGCCACTGATGGGGTCTTCAGAATGTCGGAAGAACATGCAATGTCTCTTCATGAGGTCGAGCAGTTGTCGTGGTACGACCTCAATGCCTACATAGGGATTCCCTACTTCCATGAGGGCGGGCTTCGGGCCACGGACCGTCTTGCTGACCTATGTGGTATTGGATCTGAAACGAGGGTCCTCGTTGTCGGCTGCGGCACAGGATACAGCGCCTGCTACTTGGCGCGGACGAGGGGCTGTCAAATAGACGGTTTCGATATAGCAGAGAATATGGTGGACAGGGCGAAGGCGAGAGCGAATGCGGAAGGCGTCGCTGACAGAGTGTCCTTTCAAGTCGCGGATGCACACCGTACGCCATTTGAGGATGTTCAGTATGACGTTGTCCTCACAGAGGTCGTTTCCATGTTTCTTGATCGGGACCGGGCGTTTCGCGAGTGTGTAAGAGTGTTGCAACCGGGGGGATATCTAGGCATAGACGAACTGTACAAGGAAGACATCATCCCTGAGTCTTCTCGGGTGAAAATAGACGAGGCCGAAGGCATATACGCTGAGGCGACGGGTCTGCCGTTTGCTGCGCTCGCTTCTTCCGCTTGGCAGCAGGAGTTTCGGAGAGTGGGACTGATAGATATCCAGTCTGAGAGGGTGAACTATACGGAGAGTCTGCGCGAGCGAGCCCGGTCCGTTGGCGGATGGAGAAAGCTGCTGGGGATGATCGGGCGCGGCTTTCTTTTGATGGCCAGAAGCAGAGAGGTCAGGCGGAAGATGCTCATTGAGGCGCGATTCAAGCGTGTTATCATGAGGGACAAGTCCACCAGACAATACATCGGTGCGCTTCTGTGCGTGGGAAGGAAGATGGGCAAGTAGCATGTGTACTAGTGACACATGAACCACATGATAGCAAGCTTATCTACCTGGCTGGTTTTGATGAGCTGCAGATGGCATGTGCACCTAGTGCACATGTTTAACAGCCGGCCATCGTCTTTCACGAGTCACAATGAACACAGAAACCGACAATGCAGGAACGCATCGCGAGAACATCCGCCCTGGTCTTGTGGTCGATGTGATTCTCAAGAAGGACCAGACCACAGGCAAGTTGACCCGAGGCGTTATCAGGGATATTCTCACGAACTCCTCTGTACATCCTCGGGGCATAAAGGTCCGCTTGAGCAACGGACAGGTCGGCCGAGTGAGGACAATTCCCAAGCAGTCGTCGGGGAGACCTGTAATGTGAGGTTCTCTCTGATTTCACAGGACAGGTCGTGAGAATACTATGCCTGAACGAAGCAGGAATCGTGGGTCTGGGGGTTCACCGAGAGGATATGCTGTCGCTGCGCTTGTGGGATTGGATCGGCATCGCGCAGTCCTTTGGGTTGTGCACAGTCAATCTGTCAAACAACACGGGTCTATCGACTTGCCCAAAGATCGTGACGGAGGTAGTGAAGGCGATCACTATAACTTCTTCAACACCATCATTGCCGCCCTAAAACCCGTGTTTTCGAGCGGCGTGGGCAGCCTCGTAGTTGCCAGTGTTGGAAACGGCGGCGCACTAGCAAATAGCTTTGTTGTTCATGTGCGGAAGCATCACGCCTACCTCGTTCGTTCTATCCGAATGACGAGCATCGCTGCAGATGCAGGCACGACCAACGCAGTCAAGGCCCTAGTCAAGACGCAGGCGTTTCAGACTGCCACCGCGAATGTTATCGAGCAGGAATCGGACAGCATAGTCCAATTGCTGGATGCGAGACTGTCTGATGACACTGGAGGATTCACTATTCTCTTCTCGCTCGAGGAGATTGGCCAGTGCTTCAGGAAATTGTCCAAGGCTGGTCAGGTTTCAGTCGGAGTCCCTGAGCACATACTCATGACTGACAGGTTCTGGGCGGCGCAGAAGAATAGTCCTCGTCTGCAGCGAATCACAGATCTCGCTCGCAACGCAGGGGTGAAGGTTCGCGTTTTTCGGGAGGATGAAAAGGCCGGCGGACGTGTTGCTCAGCTGGGGGGTCTTGTGTGCATAGTTGTACAGAGGGGTCAGAAGCCATCTCGAATCTGAGTCACTGATAGGGGCAATGAGCCATAGACGATATGGCTAGTCATTCCGGGAGATTGATCTTCTATCGTCTGAATCTGTTCAGAATCTCAAGCACCTCACTATCTGGAACATCATACCAGTGTTCATAGGCCTCTGCAACTGCAAAGCTCCACCCGCTCTCGATACGAGGACAGACAAGATGATTGACCAGTGGTCGGACTCTCTCGACTGATGTGTCATGTGCAGTTGGCACTGCAACAGTGATGCTGGCTGGACTCAGTGCCGTGAGGGACTGCACCGCAGCAATCATGGTGTAACCTGATGCCAGACCGTCATCTACGAGGATTGTGTCCTTTCCCGATGGGTCAGATGTACCTGCAAGACCAGAGAAGGCTCTCTGCCTCTCCGAAACTTGAACCCTAGTCTTGGCTATCACGTGTTCTATCGTCTTTTCATCAAGACGCAAACTCCTGACAAGCTCATCGTTGAGTATCACATTACCAAAGGATGTCAGTGCACCAAAACCCGCCTCGGTATTATTGGGAATCTGCAGCTTTCGCACAATGATGACGTCAAGATCGGCCCTCAGTGATTGTGCAACAGCCTCGGCGACCACAACCCCACCATTTGGGACTGCGAGGATAAGACAGCTTGGCCCTGGTATGTTGATGCGTCTGAGTTCCTCAGCAAGGATCTGACCTGCATGATTTCTATCTCTATAGCTCCACATCATTCATACAGTAGGAAGAAGTGGTTGATATCATCTTTGTTTTCAAATGAGAGACAATCGTATCAACACTCTGGGGTCCAATTCTACGTGACATAGACTGAGTGATTTAGCCAACACATCTTAATAGGATGACCGTCATTCTGAGATTGACACCCATAAACGTACGCAAGATCAGATTTGTGTCCCTGGACACAGGTTCAACAGAATCTGGAGACTGTCAATCTTGGAACCCGCAGGTCTGCTTATCATTGTTGTCTTCGTTGTCGTGTACCTAGCGATAACGTCCGAAAGGGTCAACAGAACTGCGATGTCGCTGACAGGAATGGCGATCGTAGCACTAATCCTGTGGATTCTGGGCACAAGTGATTTCAAAATCCTGACTGAGCACATCGAGTGGTCCACAATTCTGTTCGTCACAGGTCAGATGATCATTGTCACTGTGTCTCGTGCATCAGGCATGTATCAGTACCTCGCCCTCACTCTCGCCCGCCCATCCGGCGGAAATCCACATCGTCTGTTCATCACTTTTATCGTATTCGTATTCTTCATCTCGCTATTCTTCGACACTACCTCAACAATGCTCATCATTGGGCCTCTGACAATCGAGGTCTGCAGGGCATTGGCCTTGGATTTCAAGCCATTTCTTGTTTCTGAGGCGATAGTTGCGAACTATGCCTCCATACCGTCTGTCGTTGGGGACGTACCGAACCTTGTTATCTGGCATGCTACACAAATCAACGCGGGTTCCATGTTCATTGCTCTGATACCTCTGTCCGTCATTTTCCTACTCATCTCTTTGCCTCTCATGCTGCGATACCTCCAACGTACTCTCAAGGAACGTGACATGACGAAATGCGAGGAGTTTCTCGCACTTGACCCGAAGACTCTGATTCACTCTAGACTTGAGTTCTATATGTCCGTCGGAGCAATGATTGCCATAGTGTTGGCCTTCACAATCGGCAACGCAGTTGGTTTGGAGCCGAGCCTAGTCGTCATGACCATTGCTGCAGTCATGTTGATGATGACACGGCGTGAGGTGGAACAAATCCTACGTCAGGTGGGATGGGGCACGATCTTCTTCATCATTGGACTGTTCGGCATTGTCGCTGCCCTTGATCTCACTGGAGTGCTCACCGACATGACCGTTTGGGCAGAAGCGACTGTAGGCAGTAACAAGGTCATAACCACCCTCTTCATGTTCTGGATACCTGGAGTGATCTCAGCTGTCATAGATAACGTACCGATTGCCGCCCTGCTGGCACCCCTTGCAGCTACTTTCACTCACATGAGCTCGGTTGTGGTCCTTGCACTGATCTCTGGCGTCAATATAGGCGCATTCATCCTCCCCATCGGTTCTCCTGCCAATATCATTGCTCTGGCACTATCAGAAACCGAAAAGGATCCTATTGGCATAATAGGCTTTGCAAAGGTCGCTACTCCGATGGCCATACTGATGATGCTTATTGGAACAGGGTACCTGCTTTTGCTTACGCTGTTCATCTGAGCCACTCGCGGTAATTCTGAGCGTACACGGATTCGAACCCAGCGACGAAGCGGACAATGATGGTTTCGATGGCTGCAGGGATTTCGAAAGTGAAGAGGGTCATAATGGTCTGCTCACCTCGACGAGAATTTCACTTAAGCTAAGGCATATCTATGAATCAATATTAACTATAGTTATGATAAATCAAATCTTCGTAAACTTACCCGTGAGGAATCTCAAGAAGACGCGAGAGTTCTTCACGAAGCTTGGATTCATGTTTAATCCCAAATTCTCTGATGAGAATGCGGTGTGCATGATAATCAGTAATGATGCCTTCGCAATGCTCCTGGTTGAGAAATTCTTCAAGACATTCACAAAGAAACAGATCTCGGACGCCAAGAAGAGCACAGAAGTAATGGTTGCTCTCTCTGTCGGTAGCAGAGGCGAGGTGGATGAGATGATGAGCAAGGTTGTCATGGCTGGTGGAAAGGAGGCAAGGGCTCCCGAGGACCTGGGGTACATGTATGGGCGTGCCTTTGAAGACCTTGATGGGCACATCTGGGAAGTGTTTCACATGGACGAGAGTCAGATGCCATCTCGCTGAAGACATGGAACAATGCGTCGCTGGGTGTCCATGGTATTGGTTGGGCGTCCACATCCCTTCGCAAAACTTATTAGCGCTCAATCACTAGTGATATCGCTAGTGATATCAATACTGATATGAAACAGCGAAATTGCGAACACGGGGGTGAAAAACAAGATATGTGCGGACCAAGAGATATGTGCGGGCCAGGAATGCACCATCATTGGAGCAGAGGAACCTCATTTGTACCAAAGGGATACCTTAGGTCTCAGGTTCTGAAGTTGCTCAGCGAGAAGCCCATGTCGGGCGCTGAGATCATGAGTGTGATGGAAGACAAGACCAGTATGAGATGGCGACCAAGCCCCGGCTCTGTCTATCCTCTACTCTCATGGCTCTTAGACTCGGGTTACACACGGGAACTGTCTGACTCGGAGGCTGGTGTCCGCCGTTACGAGTTAACGGAAGAGGGCAAGAAGTTCCTCGAAGAGGAGGAACTACGCAGGGATCAACACAAGGGCGCCCATTTCTTCGGACCACAGTTCGAAGACTGGGAAGGACCAATGCCTGAAGAGGCACGTGAGCTGATCGATAGCTGGCGACAGATGAAACGAGCTGGCTTTGCGCTTCGCAGGAAGCTCAGGGATGACTACTCTGAGTCTCTGGCGACAGAAGCCAAGAAAATAGTGGATGACTTCGTGGAGAAGATCTCCCGCCTCTCTGAAACAGAGAGGGCATAGTCATCATCGAGGGTGGAGTGAATTAGAATCACTCCATCATACTCTTTTTCTTAAACTGCCAGGTTACCGGTTTTGTTAACAATGCATGATGTTTACAAGATTAGTTAGCAAGATGATATGCTTACCAATATGGCGTGAATCGCGACATCCAAGTAGCTCAATCAGAAACGAGTTGGATTCTGAAACAGAGTGAGAATGAGAGAGGGCGCTGGTGGTTCCTCAACGTACATGAAACGGCGTTGGTCGAAAGAGGTATCAATGACATGAATGCATACGAGATGCATGTCAAGAGTCATCGTCATATACGATTCAGAAACTGGTAACACCGAGAAGATGGCCACTGCGGTCGCTGATGGTGCTCGAAAGGTCAAAGACATCGAAGTCATTGTGAAGAAGGTAGACCAAGTCACTCATGAAGACCTGTTGAGCTCGCATGGCATCATCATTGGGTCTCCAACGTACTATGGTCTGATGTCGGGGAAACTGAAGTCATTCATTGATACCACAGAAAAGATACATGGCAAGCTGAGAGGCAAAGTCGGGGGCGCATTCACGAGCTCAGGGGGAACAGCGTCAGGAGCGGAAACCACTCTGCTGTCAATCCTGCACGCAATGCTCGTGCACGGCATGATTGTGGTCGGACGGGATGACAACAAGCACTATGGTGCTGCCGCCACTGGGGCCCCGAAGGGAAAGGATGTTCAGATGTGTGCAGAGTTGGGAAAGAGGGTTGCTGAACTGACAAAGAAACTGTATAGCTGAGGAAATCACGACACGGACACGTCCTCATAAGACTACCAATTATTGATTTGTGGAATTCTTGCATCTGTTGTTAATACCAGACCCAGTTCTTTCAGAGCTTTTTCGCATCCTTGTCCGAGAAGATGAGTACTATGCATATCGCACCCATGAAGGTTCGGCAACACAGTGATGCATTCTGCAGCATTCGGATTGAAGACACCACTTACTGCAAGAGCATCAAGGACCTCCTTAACGTCGAGACTTGTATCTGCTGTACCCATCTGTTTCTTGAGTTTCATTATACTCTCTATTATAATCGGCGAGAGAACATCGATGTCATCTGGAATGCCCGCGAGGTATTTCACCGCGTTCAGGAGTGCAGCGGACTCTGACATGAGAATCTTTGACCGCTTTCCTTTGAGAATGACAGGGGCGTCATCCGTAGGGTATATCTCGATGGCAGCTCCAGTATGCATCTCATTTGGCGCACTCTTTGATTTCTTCGAGCTCTCTTCCAGAGCCCTGTTTGCTTGAATTGCGACTAGACGGTCCTCTGGTTTAGCTTGGACACGCTGCATTATTCTGTCCATGCGCTCAAGCGTGTCATGGGTGACATTGCCCTCAACAAAGTCTCTATGGTATTGGTAGTACCTTCGAACAATCTCATCGATACTTGCCTGTTGCACCACACTGTCATCGATTATTCCCTCTTTGGCCATATTGACCCCCAAATCTGTGGGACTCCTAATCTCCGCCAAGGGGTCTCCAGCAGGAGTGATCTTCTCGATGATCTTTCTTATTATGGAGAAGTTCTCCACATCTCTATTGTAGTTGGTCGCTTCAACACCGCAGGCCTCCTTGTGAAAAGGGTCGACGCAGTTGTAGTCACCGATATCAGCAGTTGCCGCTTCATAGGCAATATTCACAGGATGGTCCACAGGCAGGTTCCATATCGGAAATGTTTCGAACTTTGCAAAATTGCTCATTATGCCTGTTTTTCTGTCATGATAGATTTGGCCCATGGCGAAGCTCATCTTTCCGCTTCCGGGTCCTGGTGCTGTGATAATGACAATCTTCTTGTCAGTTTCCACATAGTGTAACCTCCCATAGCCCTCTTCACTGACCACTTTATTCGAGTCTGTGTGATAGTCAGGTATCTCAATGTTAGTGATTACTCTGATGCCTCTATTCGCAAGGCGCTGCCTAAACTTG
>Ga0153915_10000576_pt1 | contig 34268 bp, 35 predicted proteins | sample Opewatmetagenome_2_FD_107003 | JGI IMG/M metagenome (GOLD analysis project Ga0153915, IMG submission 107003) | Freshwater wetland microbial communities from Ohio, USA - Open water 3 Core 3 Depth 3 metaG | ecosystem: Environmental > Aquatic > Freshwater > Wetlands | place: USA: Ohio, Lake Erie... | reverse complement strand
TCGGCCGCGAGCGCTTCGAATACTGGCGGCTGCTGGCGTGGACCTGCGCGCGGCGGCCGGCGTCGTTCCAGCTCGCCGTCACGCTTGCGATCTACGGCCACCACTTCCGGCGGTGCTGTGCCGCCCTGGAAGGCAATCCTGAGCGCCTGAACGCCGCGGCCTGCGCCTGAGCAGGCCGGTTCAGGCGGCTGCGCAGGCGGCGGTGGCTGCAGGCGGGGCCGCGAGGTGGGCGAAGAAGGCATCGCGCCGCTCCCGCGCGGTCTCGCGCGAACTCGTGCCGAGCGAGCGCCGGATGCGCTCCTTGGTGAAAGGCGTCGGATAGACGGTATAGTGGATGAACCACGTGCCGTGGTTGTTCCACAGATGATGATCGGGATTATCCGCGGCGACGCGGATCTTGAGGAGGATCGATGACATGATGCGTAAACGTCGGTTGGAGGTTTGCGCATCAGGGGGGAGAAACAAAAAACCGCCTGGGCATCAGGCGGTCGTCGTCTCTCGGGAGCGTTTTGTTCGAGATCGCGGGCACCTCGCACATCCGGGTTCTTGGCCCGAAGCCACCGTGACCGCTCCCGGTCCGGTTGGCAGAACCCCCGCAGGCGGGATTCGTTCCTGATGCGGGGATGAACATGCACACAACCCGGCGCCACTCCAGCAGGAAATGTGTCATAATGGAAACAGAGCGACACGGGCCGGATAAGTGGTAGCGTGAGAGGCATCATGTTGCGCACGGATTTCCCGTTCCGGGTCGAGAGCAACTGGCCGCGGCGCTGGCTGGCGCTGCTGCTCGGCGAGGCGTTCATGGGATTCCTCGCCATTCTGGCGGTCGCGGTGACGCTGGCCCCGATGCTCTTCAAGGTAAGCGACGCGGCGGCGGACCTGTTCGACGCGTGCCAGTGGACGATCATCGGGTGGTTTGGCGTTGAGTACGTTTTCGCACTGGCGTGCGCGCCGTCGAAGCGGGCGTTCCTGGCGAATCCCTGGCGAATCCTCGACCTGGCGACGATCGTCATTCCCCTGGCGACGCTCATCCCGAGCATGGGTCGGGCGCTGCGGTCGTCGCCCGTGCTGCGGCTCGTGCGGCTCGTCCGGGTCGTGACCATGGGGGTGAGGGCGAGCGGCGCGGTCGTCCGCGCGGAGGCGGGACATGCCGCCGCGGCCGCCGCGAGCGGTCCCTCCGAGGTCCTGCGCATGCGCGACGGAGCCTCGGCGGAGGCGAGCTGGGGCGAGCTCCTGCAATGGGCGAAGGCGCCCGGGCCCGCGTGGTACCACGTGGCGAACCCGAGCGTCGCCGATCTTGGCAGGATCGCCGACGCGGCGGGGGTGCCGGTCTCATTCCTCGAGGGGCATCTGCTCGGGACGACCTATCCGCACGTCGAGATCGTGCGGCAGCAGGCGTCGCTGTTCGTCTGGATGCCCGAGGTGAACCCGGCGGGGCAGGTCGACCGGCACGGGGTGCTCTTCCTCGTCGGGAAGAATGCGCTCCTGTCGCTGTCGCGCCGCCCGACGCGGCTGCTGGCCGGGACGGTGTCGCCGGCGGTGGACTCGATCGACGATCTGCCGTTCGCGACGCGGATGCTGAGCGTGCTGCTGCGCGTGGTGCTGCAGCAGAACGAGAAGCTTGTCGGCGGCTTCGAGCAGGAGTTGCGGGTGCTTGAGGAGGTGCCGGTGCGCGAAAGCCGGCCGGAGTTTTTTGAGCGTACGTTCAGGCTGAAAAAGGAGCTTTCGGCGGCGCACGCCGACCTGTGGCGGCTCAAAAGCCTGCTCGGCGAGCTGGTCGAGGACCGGGTGCGGCTTCCGGGCGCGCCGGCCAGGGGCGGCGAGGCGTTCCACCGCCTGGCGTCGGACGCCGATTTCCTTTTCGAGACCGTGGCGAACATCCGCGAGGAGGTGCTCTCGCTGATCGAGCTCCACATCAACGTGGTCTCGTTCGACATGAACCGCGTGATGCGCCTGCTCGCCGTGGTGAGCGTGCTCGGGCTGATTCCGGCGATCGTCGGCGGGCTTTTCGGAATGAATCTCGCCGACAATCCTTGGCCGTTCACGCTGCCCCAGGTCGCCTTCTCGGTCTGCCTCGGCATGGTGCTCGGCCTGTACTTCTTCTTCGTGAAGGGCTGGCTGCGGTAGGCGGCTGCGGCGGAAACAAAAAGGCCGGACGCGAGGTCCGGCCTTGAGGGATGGGACTCGGCCAGGCGGCGCCCGGCCGGGCGCATTATTCGAGCGACACGCCCTTGGCGGCGGCGGCGCGCAGGAGCGCATCGGCCATGTCGGAGGGCGTGACGGCGACCTCGATCCCGCATTTCTGGAAGATCGCGATCTTGGCGGCTGCGGTGTCCTCCTTGCCGCCGATGACGGCGCCGGCGTGGCCCATGCGGCGCCCGGCGGGGGCGGTGGCGCCGGCGATGAATCCGGCGACGGGCTTCTTGCAGTTGCGCTTGATCCAGCGGGCGGCCTCGACTTCGGCCGTGCCGCCGATCTCACCGATCATGATGATGCCCTTGGTGTCGGGATCCTTGGCGAAGAGCTTGATGATATCGAGGTGCGAGCTCCCATTGACCGGGTCGCCGCCGATGCCGACGCAAGTGCTCTGGCCGAGGCCCTTGCAGGTGACCTGCCAGACGGCCTCGTAGGTGAGGGTGCCGGAGCGCGAGACGATGCCGACGTGGCCCTTCTTATGGATGTATCCGGGGGAGATTCCGATGCGGCAGCCACCGGAGGAGTCGGGGCCGGTGCCGGGGGTGACGAGTCCGGGACAGTTGGGGCCGACGAGACGGGTTTCCCGGCCGGCCATGGCGCGTTTCACGCGGACCATGTCGCGCACCGGGATGCCCTCGGTGATGGCGACAACGAGGTCGAGCTCGGCGTCGACGCACTCGAGGATCGCATCGGCGGCGAACGGAGGCGGGACGAAGATGGCGGAGACGGTGGCGCCGGTGGCCTTGGCGGCTTCGGCGACCGAGTTGAAGATCGGCACCTTGTGCCCCTTGTGCTCGAAGACCTGGCCGCCCTTGCCCGGCGTGACGCCGGCAACCACCTGGGTGCCGTAGTCTAGCGAGAGCTGCGCGTGGCGGGCGCCGAACGCGCCCGTGATGCCCTGGACGAGGATCTTGGTATCGGGGGAAATGAGAATGGACATAGGAGAGAGGAAGTAGCGAGTGGCGAGTAATGAGTGGCGTTGCCCGGGATTCAGGCGACGAGTTTGACGATCTTCTGGGCGGCGTCGGCCATGCTGTCGCCGCTCACGAGCGTCAGGCCGCTCGCGGCGAGCGTCTGCTTGCCCGCGACCACATTGTTGCCCTCAAGGCGGACGACCAGCGGGAGCTTGAGGCCGACCTCCTTGACCGCCTCGACGATGCCTGCGGCAATGACATTGCAGTCCATGATCCCGCCGAAGATGTTCACGAAGATGCCCTTCACCTTGGGGTCGGTGAGGATGATCTTGAACGCGGCCACGACCTGTTCCTTCGTGGCGCCGCCGCCGACGTCGAGGAAGTTGGCGGGATTGCCGCCGAAGTGCTTGATGATGTCCATCGTGCTCATGGCGAGCCCGGCGCCGTTGACAAGGCAGGCGATGTTGCCGTCGAGCGCGATGTAATTGAGATTGGCCTTCGAGGCCTCGATCTCCTTCGGATCCTCCTCATTGAGATCGCGGAGGGCGACGATGTCGGGATGGCGGTAGAGCGAATTGTCGTCGAAGGCGACCTTGGCGTCGAGCGCCTGCACTTGGTCGTCGGGAGTGGTGATCAGCGGGTTGATCTCGACCATCGATGCGTCGCACTCCCAGAAGACGTTGTAGAGGCTGCGGATGAGCTTGCCCGCGTTCTTCTGCTCGGCGGGGTTGAAGCGCAGGCCGAAGAGGAGTTGGCGGAGCTGGTAGTCGGCGAGACCGACGGCGGGATCGATGAAGACCTTGACGATCTTCTCGGGCGTCTCCTTGGCGACCTTCTCGATCTCGACGCCGCCCTCGGTGGACGCGACGATGACAGGGCGGGAGGAAGCGCGGTCGAGCAGGATGGCGAGGTAGTACTCCTTCTTGATGGAGCTCATCTGCGTGAAATAGATCGTCTGCACCTTGCGTCCGGCGGGGCCGGTCTGGAGGGTGACGAGCGTGTTGCCGAACATCTTCTGCGCGTAGTCGAGCGCCTCGGCCTTGGTCTTGGCGATCTTGACGCCGCCCTTGAAGCCGTCGACGAAGGTCCCCTTGCCACGCCCGCCGGCGTGGATCTGGGCCTTCACGACGACCGGCCCCTCGGGAAATTGCGCGAGGGCGGGTTCGAATTCGGCGGCAGACCGCGCCGCCACACCTTTGGGAACGGCGACGCCGTATTTCTCAAGCAAGGCCTTGGCCTGAAACTCGTGAATGTTCATGGGTGAACGCAGTTAGCCATAAACAGGCCCCCTTAGAAATGAAAAAAGAACCCGGCGCGTGCCGGGCTTTTTGTGCGGCCAACGACCATCAACAGACGCGGAGAAGTCCCGCGTCCGCACGAAGCGCGCCCAGGCCGCCGACGCAGCGGCGGCCGGTGATGACGGCGCGCGGCGCGATGCGCCCGCCGGCGGAGCTGGCGTCAGAGCTTCTCGATGACGACGGCGGTGCCGTAGCAGAGCACTTCGGTCGCCGAGCCCTTGCTCACGACTTCGGAGGCGTCGTAGCGCACGCCGATGACGGCGTTGGCTCCGATCGTGCGCGCATGGGAGACCATGCTCTCGTACGCCTGTAGGCGCGCCTGCTCGCACATCTCGGTGTAGGCGCCGATCTGGCCGCCGATGATGTTCTTGAGTCCGCCCATGAATCCCTGGGCGATCGTCGGCGCGCGGACGATGATGCCGCGCACCATGCCCTTGTAGGCGGTGATCCTGTAGCCGTCGAAGGAGAAGGTGGTGGTGATTGCGATGTTGTCGTCTGGCATGGGAGGAGGAGCGGCGGCGGTTTAGCGGGAGTTGGGGCGGGTCGGAATCTTGGGTGGCGGCACGGGTGCGGGAGACTTCGCGGCCGGCGAAGCGGTTTTCTGGGCGAGTTTCGCCTCCACCGTCGAGGCGATCTGCTCGGCTTTGTGCAGCCAGTCGCCGGCGGACTGCGCGAGCTCGCCGATCTTGCCCGTGGGCAGCTTCAGCTCCTCGGCCGCGGCGTTCCCGATCTTGGCAAATGCGTCGAGGCCGTGGTCGGCCTTCCTGAACAGTTCGCCGATCTTGCCCGTGGTCACCGAATCGAGCGCCTGATAACCGTTGACCACCCACTCGAGACGGCCGGTGTGGATGTCGACCAGCAGGCCGTGGACGGGGATCTTCGGCCCGATCAGCGGGCTGATGCGGACGAAGTCGACCCCGTGGATGACATTCTGGCGTTCCGAGCCGAACAGCCCGAAGTACTCGACCAGGTTCTCCGGGAGGCGGTGGCGGTCGATGCCCAGCTTCGCGAGCCGGTCGAGCAGCTCCATCGCCGTCATTTTGCCGACCTTGCAGTCGGTATGGCCTATGATCGCGATCTCCTTGGCTCCCTTGACTGTGCAGGCGAGCGCGAGCGAGCGCATCGTGCTGCTGAGCGGCCCGGTGATGATATTGCCGGCGTTGCGGAGCCAGACGAGCTGCGACTCGGGGATGCCGAGGGCGTCGGGCAGCACGGTGTTCAGACGCGCGTCGACGCAGCTGAGGACCGCGATCGGGAGGTCGCTCGCCGGGATGGAGAAGGCGTCGTCTGCTGCGGGCCGCCCCGATGTGGCCCGCGCGTTCGCGGCCATGATGGTCTCGAAGAGGCGCATGGAGGGGCGCGGTCAGTCCTCGCGCGGCATCAGGAACCAGAGCCCCAGGTAAACCAGGATCCCTGGAAATGCCGCGCTGAACAGGGTGATCAGCAAGTAGACGAGGCGGAAGCGCCCCGGCCTCCAGCCGAGGTGGCGGGCGATGCCGCCGCAGACTCCGCCGAAGATCTTGTCGGTACGGCTTCGTTTCAGGGTCATGGGGGGGAAGTCCTGTCTCCCAACGGTTCCGCAGGCAGCGGAGGGCAGCCGGGGAGGGATCAGCTCGCCGGAGTGTCGCCCTTGCCCATGGCTTTCCGGATCGCGGGCACCTGCTCGAGGAGCTTCTCGAACTTCACGCCGGTGAGGCTTTCGAGCACGGGAGGAAGCTGGCTGACGATCTGGGTGATGTCGCCGGTGAGCTTGCTAGCGCCGCCGCCCGGCCCGTTGCCGGAATTGATGATGACGATCTTCTCGGTCTTCGCCAGCGGCTCGCTGATCTTGCCCGCGACCTCGGGGAGCACGCGGACGATCATCTCGATGACGGCCGCTTCGTTGTACTGCTTGAAAGACTCGGCCTTCTTCTGCATCGCCTCGGCCTGTGCCTTGCCCTGGGCCTCGATGATGGCCGCCTCGGCCAGGCCGCGCGCCTTGTTGGCCTCGGCCTCGGCGAGGCCGGTGGCGCGGGCGACCTCGGCGTTGGCGAAGCCCGTCGCCTTGGCGGCGGAAGCCGTGCCCTCGGCCTCGGTCTCGAGCTGGAACTTCTTCGCATTGGCAAGCGTCTCGACCTTGTAGCGCTCGGCGTCGGCCGGCTTCTGGATGTTGGCCTCCAGTTCGCGCTGTTTGCGCATGATCTCCTGCTGCTGAAGCTCGATTTGCTTCTGCTTCTCGATGATCTGGACCTGGACCTCCTCGGCCTTGACCAGTTGTCCGGTCTTGAACTTCTGGAGATCGTAGGCGAGGTCGGCCTCGGCCTTCTTCTGGTTCACTGCGGCCTGATACTGGGCGACGTTCGCCTGGTAGTCGCGCTGCGCCTCGGCGATCTTTGTGTCGGCCAGGAACTTCGCCTCCTGCCCGGCCTGGGTGGCCTGGGCCGACTTGATCATCGCATCGCGGTCGGCTTCGGCCTGGGCGATCTGGGCGTCGCGCTTGACCTGGGCGATGCGCGGCTTGCCGAGGGCGTCGAGGTAGCCCTGGCTGTCGCGGATGTCGCGGATCGTGAAGCTGACGATCCCGAGGCCCATGTTGGCCATGTCGCCAGCGGCGACCTCCTGCACCTTGGAGGCAAAGGCGTCGCGGTTCTGGTAGATCTCCTCGACCGTCATCGTGCCGAGGATGGCGCGGAGGTGGCCCTCGAGTGTCTGGGTGGCGATGTTGCGGATCTCGTCGGTCGTCTTGCCGAGGAACTGTTCGGAGGCGGTGGCGATCGAGATGTCGTCACCCTTCACCTTGATCTGGGCGACCCCGTCGACCTTCACCGGAACGCCCTTGCTGGTGTAGACCTCGGGGGTCTGCACGTCGATCGTGAGCAGTTCGAGCGAGAGGATGTCGACCTTCTCGAAGACCGGCCACACGAAGACGCCGCCGCCCTTGACGATTCGGAAGCCGACCTCGCGGATCTTGCCGTCGGGGTCGACCACGCGGCGTTTGCGGCCGGAGATGACGAGCACTTGGTTGGGGCCGACCTTGGTGTAGCGGCTGGCCCAGATCCTGAGGAAGACGAAGAGGACGAACACAACGGCCGCAACGCCGCCAATGGTCATTGCGCCGGGTGACAGCTCGGCAAACAGCAGGGGATGATTCATGGGGAGACTGAATGCAGGGTTGAAGTTGGAGGGACGAAATCAGCCGAGCGGCACGACGTAGACCTGGCTGCCGACGACGCGGTTGACCCGGACCGACCGGCCGGAGGCGACCGTTTCGCCGTTCTCGGCTCTCGCCGGGCAGGTGTAGCGGCTCCCTCCGTGGACGTAGGCGACCTCGCCGACGCCGTCTTTCGGAATCGGCGTGATCACCGTGGCTGCGGTGCCAACGAGCATGGAGACGCGCGATTCACTGGAGCTTTGGGTGCGCTCGAACAAGGCGTTGAAGATGAGAAAGGTGATGAACGCCATTCCTCCTCCGGCGATCGCCGAGACCGGGGCGCTGATCCAGATGCTCCTCGTCACCTCAATGCGGCTGAGGATCAGCCCGGCGGCGCCAAAGGCCGTGATGAAGGCGGCCAGCACGGTGGGGCTGAAGAAGGAGATCCCGGGGACTCCGCTGGTGTCGGAGCCGGCCTCGGCATGCCCTCCGGTGCCAATATCTATATGATGGGCGTCGCCAAAGAAATGGCCGGCAAACGCGCTAATGATCGTGAAGACCAATCCGACACCAAGGCAGATCCCGTAGATGATTTCCATGGCGGCCTCCGAATGCTCAGGGGCGATTACACCGCTTGGCAGTGGTGCATAGCAAGATAGAAACCGGGTACTTTCCATGGTGTAGATTCATCGGTTTCTGTTGCAGGAGGTTTTCGTTCAGGTTGGGCATGGGAATTCGGCAGGCGGGAATCACGATGCCTGCTTGATATCAAACTGTTGGCCGGCGGTCACCTACACTCATGGGCCCATTTTGTAGCGGCTGCTGTGGGATTGAGTTCCAGTGAGGGCGCGGGCACGATCGCCTCATGCAATCGCACGAGCTGCTGAAAGACATCCTCCAGAAGACGAGCGCCAAGCAGATCTCTGCGGAGATGGGCCTGTCCCTTTCGCTCATCTACAAATGGGCGGAGCCCGCGACGGACGGGAGCGGCGCGCCGAGCCCGCTGGACCGCGTCGAGCAGCTGCTCCGGCTCAGCGGCGATCAGCGGATCGCCCAATGGGTGTGCGAGCGGGCCGGCGGTTTCTACATCGCCAATCCGCGGGCCAAGCTGCCCGCATCGCAGCTCATCCCCTCCACCAACGCGATCGTCCAGGAGTTTGCCGACATGCTCGCCGTCATCGCGAGCGCGGCGGCGGACGACGCGATCACATCGCAGGAAGCCAAGGCCATCAGGCGCCGATGGGAGGATCTTAAATCGGTGACTGAGGGGTTCGTGCAATGCTGCGAGGCGGGCAACTTCTCCCCGGTGAAGCGGCAGCTGACCGGCGCGGGCGGGAGCACATGAGTGCCATGAGCGGCTTCCCGGGCGGCGACGCCACCGGCGGAGTTCCTGCTTGGCGGACCCGTGAGGCATGAACTACCGCCACGCATTTCACGCCGGCAACGCGAGTGACGTTTTCAAGCACGTGCTCGTGCTTCGGCTCATCCGCGCAATGCAGCGCAAGGAGAAGGGCTTTCTCTATCTCGACACGCACGCGGGAAGGGGAGCCTACGATCTGAACGCCCCGCCGGCGCCGGGCCTCGAAGACCGTGCGCCGGAATGGCCGGGAGGAATCGGACGGATCTGGGCGGCCCCGGATCTCCATCCGCCGATCGCCGAATTCCGGGAAATCGTGCGCGCTTTCCACGCGCGTTCCGGCGCGGCTGCGGAGCCCTTGAGACTCTATCCAGGATCGCCCTGGCTTGCTGCGCTCGCCCGCCGGCCGCAGGACAGGATGGTTTTTTGGGAGAAGCAGGCAATGGAGGCCGAGGCGCTCCGGGGCGAATTCGAGAATGAGCGCTCGGTGTCGGTGGTGTGCGGCGACGGCTATGAGGCGTTGCGGGCGGCCCTGCCTCCCGCGGAGCGAAGGGCACTGGTGCTCATCGACCCCCCGTTCGAGGACAAGGAGGAGTTCCAGTCCGTCCTGGGCGCGTTGCGGGAGGGGCTGAAGCGTTTTCCCAGCGGAGTCTTCGCGTTCTGGTATCCGGTCGCGGAGCGCGCGCGCGTGGACGATTTTCACGCCGCTGCGCTTGCGATGTCGCCGCCGCCGTCGCTATGGACGGAGCTGGCGGTCACCGCCGACCCGCAGGTGCGGATGAAGGGGTGCGGGCTGCTCATCCTGAATCCCCCCTGGCGCGTCGCCGACGAGATCAACGCCGTGCTGCCAGCGCTCGCGCGGTTGCTCGCGGTCGACTCAGGCGCCGGCGCCAGCATGGGCTGGCTCGTTTCTGAGAAATGAAAAGGCGCACCCATGGGTGCGCCAGGAGAACGGCCGCTCGATCAGGACGCCGGAAGCGGCGTCAGGAGTGGGTCTCACACGCCTGTTTGCGGGTGGGCCGGAGCGGACGCATCGCCGAGAAGGGCACCGTGTTGAAAAGGCGCGGGTAGGCCGGAAGGCCGGGGGCGCGGAACACGGGACGGTCCCACTGGACATCCCTCACAGGCACGACGTGGGTGCCGAAGCCTCCAGCGGAGTTCGGTCGCCCGGGCGCGAATGATCGGAGAAGCCAGTTCATGGTTAGCGATGCAGAGTCCAAATCGGCCTGGTGTCGCGGAAGCTTTAGGAGAAACGCAGACATCAGGCGCCACTTTCTTAGTGGCCGAAAGCGGCCCTAAGTTCCGTCGATTTTCCGGATTTCTCGGGAACCGCTATTCGGCTCCCGGGAGGCCCTTTTTGGGAATCAGAATGACCAGATTGCCGTGGTCGAACTCAGCCTGGAGATCGCCGTAGTTGAGCCCGAAGCCAAGCCTCAGGCACAGCTCAAAATCGCTGGGAAGGGGAGACCCTCCGCCTTCGTCAACCGCGGATCCCCGGTTGGCCCTGATGATCATGTCCGGAGCGCTGATCTCGATGTCGATGCTGGCCGGATCGGCGCCCGGCAAGTGGACGACAAGCTTAAGCTTTCCCGATTGCTCCCGGCAGTGATAGCGGGGCTGGTGGTGGTCAATCAGTCTCTTCTGCCGATCGGTTCCATAGCCGAACACAAGATTTCCAGCGATGGAGTTCGCTTTGCTCGACCTGGGCTGGAGAACCTGCAAGGGAGCATTCATGGGGCACAGTTTGGGATTTCCCATCAATCGGATATGGAATCAGAAAATGTAGGAAAATCGGCGATTGACATTGATTTACGGTCGGGCTCCGGAGCGGATGCGGATGCCGCCAACAGCGAATCAAAAAATCGGGCCATTGGCCGTAAGTCCCGGGATGACTGGATTTTGGGCCATCCCGGGTGAAATAAAAAGGCGGCGGCGTCAGGGGCTGCGGCGGAAAGCTAGGCGACAGCGCATACGGCCTCCTTTTTCGGGATGTCGATCGTCAGCGTATCGCCGTTGAGCGAGGCTTCCAGAGCGTCGTAGGCTAGGCTGAAGCCCAGCCGCAGCCGCAGTTGGTAGTCCCATTGGACGGGCTCCAGGTGGAGCGATCTCCAATGGGTGCGCACAATCTGGCGCTTCGGAGCCGTCATGACGAGATCGGGCCCGATCACCTCGAGGTCGATGGTGGTTGGGTCGACGCCGGGGATGTAGGCGACGATGCGAAGGCCATCCTGCCGCTCCACGCAGTCGTAGTGCGGCTGACGGAACGCGGATTTGCGCGTCGCCGTGCGGGCGTACCTGCTCGGGTTGCTTGAGGAACGGATGATGGTATGCGTGTGCATGGGATGGCTCCTTTCGTCGGTTTTCACCGCCGGGGCTCCTGGTTTCGAACGATTACCTCTTGTGGGTCTCGTTCAGGCCAGGCAGCCGGCGCGCGTGAATTTGCTCCACTGAGCGACGACCTGGCGCATCTGACCGCAGCAAAGCTGCGAGGCCTCCTTCGTATGCGAAGTGCGGGCCGTGCGGCAAATGGACTTTAGGGTCCAGGTCATCAAGTTGGAACGTTGGCAAGATGCACAAAGCAGGTCGTGCGCCAAGCCATATCTTTTTGATGACACAATCGCCTCGAAATGGTTCCGCGCGGCATCGGGCCCTTCCGGGCGACTCCGGTGCACGTCATGCTGGCGGAGAGGGGTTTCAGTGCTTATTGAAGAGGGCTTCCCAACATGTCCTCACTCACCGATTCCTCCGCGACCGTGGCCGAACTCAAGCAGCGCGTGCGCATTTTTGCGCGCGAGCGGGACTGGGAACAGTTCCATTCGCCCAAGAACCTGAGCATGGCGCTCGCGGCTGAGGCGGCCGAGTTGATGGAGCATTTCCTCTGGAGCGACTCGGAGGAATCGAAGGCGCGCAGCCAGGATCCGTCGCGCCGGTGCGACATCGAGGCCGAGCTGGCCGACGTCGTGATCTACGCGATCGAGTTCGCCAATGTCACCGGCATCGACCTTGCGGCGGCCATCGAGGCGAAAATGGCCGCAAACGCGAAGAAGTATCCCGTCGAGAAGGCCAGGGGGCGGGCCGACAAGTACACGGAACTGTAGCCTCCGGGCGCGGCGGGGAAGCGCAGGCCGAAGGATCTTCCGCGGCGCAGCCCTTCAGCTGCGGCCGCAGGAGCACGCGCCGCCGCAGCCACAGCCTCCGCCTCGGGTCGCCCGCGGGGCCGGCGTGCTCTTCACGCCGACGCCCATCAGGCCGAACCCCCCTGAGATGACCCGGCGCACGGGCTCCCCGGTTTCGGGATGCCGTTTGAGAGGCGGGTCCTTCATGCTCTGAACGAACTCGAACTGCCTCGGTGGTTCGCCGGGTTTTTGCGGAATGATCTCGTAGACGTAGGTGGCCATGAATCTGTCGGGCTGAAAGCCCCAACAAGAAAGACCAAGATCGCCGCAGCGCAAGCACTCAGCTACCTTCGGCCCCCGCACGGCAGGAAGGCTCATCGGGGCGGGTGCTCAGCCTGCAGAAGTGGCCGGTGGCGGCAGGTTCAGAAGGTGTCGCCCTTCCAGCCCCACATCCCGTGGTGCACGTCGATGAACTTCACGTAGACGCGCTCCGAGCGGATTCCGAGGTGTTTGTGGATGAGGCCGCAGAGCGAGACGCTGAGCCGCTTCGTGTCCTTGGCGGGCAGGCCGATGCTCTTCAGCTCGAGGAACGCCACCGGATCGTCCGTGCCCGCGAAGAGCATGGGCGTGTCCGGCTGCAGGGCGATCATCACGAACTCCTCGGGCTTGCCGAGTTCCCGCGCCACAAGCGTCGATGCGTCCTTGAGAACGCTGCGCTCGGCCGTCTTGGAGATGGGCAGGTTGGTCTGAATCTTCAGGTAGGGCATGACGTACCTCCGGTTGCGGGTTGAACTGCCTCTGTGTCTGCCTCTGACGTCGGTCAGTATGGAGTCCCAATCGCGGTCTGTCGAACGCAAAGCCTGAGCTTCCAAGCCCACAATTGGCGTCGGCTGGCGGACTGAATCGGGATTGCAGGCCCGGAACGGCCCGTTCTCACTCTGGCGCGAAGCTCCCACCATGGCCGCAAACACCAAGGTCATCCGCAACTACTACATTCTCCCGTGCTGCCTGCTCCTGCTTAACCTGGTCAACGGGATCGTCAGCTACAAGGCGGGGATCATCGCCGATCCGCTGTTGCGGACGGGCGCCGTCATCCTGCTCGTCCTCTTTGGCAGTTCGATCACCGCGTTCGCGGTGGCCCCGGCGGTCAACGCCGGGATCAACTGGCTGCACCAGTCGAGCAAGCGGAAAGGAGGCGGACTGGGCGAGCTTGCCTTCGCCGTGATCCTCGGGGTGATCGTGTTCTGGCTCTACTACCGCGTGAGCCGCCACGGGATCGTCGCCATCGTTCCGCAGGCGTGGCGCAACTGAATACGCTGCGCCGCGGAATCGGCGGTTCAGAATGAGCGGAGGAGCTCCGCGGGCTGCCGGCCCTGGGCGCGGAGCGCTCGCAGGCTCAGGGCGTCGTGGCGCTTGGCAAGGCGCACACCCTGGCTGTCGGTCATGAGCGGACAGTGATAAAAGGCCGGCGGCTCGAGCCCCAGCGCGCGATAGAGGAGGATCTGGCGGAACGTGGAGAGCAGGAGGTCGGCGCCGCGCACCACCTCGGTGATCTTCATCGCGCTGTCGTCGACCGTGCAGGCGAGCTGGTAGGAGGGCGCGCCGTCCCTGCGCCAGACGATGAAGTCGCCGAAATGCACGCCGGCCGTCGCCGACTGGGAGCCGTAGTGCCCGTCGATGAAGAGGACAACCTCGCCGTCGGGAACGCGAAAACGCCAGTTCGCCGGGCCGGCATCGGTTTGGGCCGGTTGCGTGCCGTCTGGCGAAAGTCGCGGACGGCAGGTGCCCGGATAAATGGGCTCGTCGGGGATCCAGGCCTCGCCGGCCGGCGCCTCGTGGGGCGCTCCGGCCGCCTCGAGGACGTCGCGTCGGGAGCAGGCGCAGGGATAGATCGCGCCGGCCGCGCGCAGCCGATCGAGGGCCGCCGCGTACAGGGAGTGGCGGGCGCTTTGCGAGTACGGCCCGAAGGCTCCGCCCACATCCGGTCCCTCCTGCCAATCGAGTCCGAGCCAGCGCAGATCCTCGATCGCCGCCGCCGCGAAGTCGGCGCGCGAGCGCGCGCCGTCGAGGTCCTCGTCCCGGAGGATCAGCACGCCGCCGGCCTCGCGCGCCCGCCGCTGCGCCGTCCAGAACGTGCGGGCGTGGCCGAGATGGAGCCATCCGGTCGGGGAGGGGGCGAGGCGGCCGCGGTAGGAGGAGTTCACAGGGCAGCAACGCTCATCCTCGCTGGGCGGCCCGAAGGGAACAAAAAAATGAGTGTCCTTTGGCCGGAATTGATGGTTGGAAGAAGCATGCCCGGGTTGATCTGCGTCTATTGCGCTTCGAGCGACAAGCTCCATGCCAAGTATTATCGTGAAGCCGAGCGTTTCAGCCGCCAGTTGGTCGAGCACGGCTGGGGGCTCGTCTATGGCGGAGGAAACAGGGGCGTCATGGGTGTCGTCGGCCGGTCCGTCAAGCTGGCTGGCGGGCACGTCGTCGGGATCATCCCGGAGTTCATGAAGACGCGCGAGCTGGCGCTCGACGATGCCGACGAGCTGATCACCGTCGCCACGATGCGCGAGCGCAAGCAGCAGATGGAGGAGCGCGCCTCGGCGTTCGTCACCCTCCCCGGCGGCATCGGCACCCTCGAGGAATTCACCGAGGTCATGACCCTCCGCTATCTCAACCGGCTCCACAAGCCGGTGATCCTCGTCAACCAGGACGGCTTCTACGACGACCTGCTGCGCTTCTTCGACCGCATGACGCGCGAGAACTTCAAGTCGACAGGGATGCACGACCTCCTGACGGTCGTGCGGACGGTCGACGAGGTCTGGGCGCATATAGAGAACCCGAAACCCTTCACGGCCGACGAACTCTGGCGCGACCGCAAGGCCGCCTCCTGATGCACCGCGCCGCCGTACTGGCCCTCCTGGGGGCGCATCTCCCGGTCGCCGCCGACGCGCACGAGGCGGAGATGACGGCCGCGATCATCGGCTTCGTCGAAAAACACACCGGCTGCTTTCTCAGGACATGCCTGACCGGCCACCTGACCGGCTCGGCGTGGATCGTCGACTCCTCCCGGCGGAAGACGCTGCTCACCCACCACCGCAAGCTCGACAAATGGCTGCAGCCCGGCGGGCACGCCGACGGCGAGACGGACCTGCTCGGGGTCGCGCTCCGCGAGGCCCGGGAGGAGACCGGGCTCACCAGGCTGCGTCCGGTGTCGACCCAGGCCTTCGACGTGGATCGCCACGAGATCCCTGCCCGGGATGACACGCCCGCGCACTGGCATCTGGACCTGCGTTTCATGATCGAGGCCGACCCGGCGGAACCGCTTGTCATCAGCGACGAGTCGCACGACCTCGCCTGGGTCGAGGTGGATCGCGTCGCCTCGCTCAACGCCGAGGAATCCATGGCGCGCATGGTCCGCAAGACGCAGAATTCTAGATAGATATTGCGATCTTGCCTAGGGACAAGCCAGGAACGTTATCCGCCTGTCCCTGCAGAAAGCCCCAAAAGTTGGCCGTCTGCTCAACGTTAGCGCCTGAATGCTCGGCTTGGGACGCTCTTTCAGCTGGGGCCAGTGGGACGGATGCCGGTTTCTTGGGGACGAGATCGACGATATGTGCCGCGGAGGGACGGGATCCCGGGGGATCAGACCTGATGTAATTACAGCTTAATATCTTACGAGAATTACCGATGTTCTCCGCAACCCCAAAAAGGTTACAAATGAACGTATCATCAGTCTCGTCATCAGGCTACACGATGGGCACCACCGGCACCTCGAACACGAACGTGGCCCAGTTGCAGCGGCAGATCCGGGCGCTCCAGAAGCAGATCAGCACGCTTTCGGAAGACACGACGATGAATGCCGAGCAGAGGCAGATGCTGATTCAGCAGCTCCAGATGCAGATCCAGCAGTTGCAGGCCCAGATCACGCAGGCTCAGCAGGCATCCGCTTCCGGCCAGAGCTGAAAGCTGCCGGATCAGCGGTACATCCAGACGACGTCTTCCTTGCGGACCCAGCCGGTTTGTCCGTTGGGGAACGCAAGGCGCAGCCAGCCGAAAAACTCCTTGTCAACCAGGGCGAGCGATCCGGCGGGCAGCGACGAAGTCTTCTGCTGGGTGTCGGCCTCGGTCGGGACAGAGCGAAGCACGGTCTGGTGCCAGACGATCGCGGCGCGCGGATCCGCCGCTTCGCCGTAGAAGCGGAGCGAGATGAATGCGCAGAACCCGAGAAGGACACCCAGGCCCAGCACGGCGAAACCGGCGGGCCGCGTCCATCCGTTGCCCGTGCCCCGGTAGGCTCGCAGCAGGAGGATCAGGACGCCAGCCCCCGCCAGCACGCCCGCGAGGGCGAAGAGCCACTGCCATTCGGCGGGCGACGCCGAGCGAGCGACGAGGTGGGGGCCGGCGGCCTGCGCAAATTCCCCGAGGCCGGCCGGCGTGTAGCCGGCGTGCTCGTAGCCGAGCGCCAGGTGCCAGCGCACGGACTCGTTGCGCGGGTTCAGCAGAAACGCGGAGGTCCACTGGGCGGCCGCCTCCGGCCAGTGCTCCTGCTGGGCTAGGGCGAGGCCGAGATTGTAGCGGGCGACCGAGTCGGTAGGAGTCTGCACCACCGCCTGGCGCCACGCCTTCTCAGCCTCGGCGAAATCGCCGGTGCGATAGGCGGACAAGCCGGCGACGGCGAGGCTGCGCGCGCCCTGGCTCGCTGCGGCAGCCCTCGCGGGCGCCGGCAGGCCCAGACAGGCCGCGAGACCGAAGCCGATGAGGAGGGCTGCGGCGGATGAACCCGGCGATCTGCCCGGCTGCGGCCGCGCCGCTGCGAACCATGGGAAGAGATTGGCAGGGGCGAAGAGCGAGAGCACGTTCCAACCCGGGACGATCGTCGCCTCGAGAGCCGCCTCGGCGCGGACCGTCCAGTTCTCGGGGAGAGAATGGCTCGGTCCGTAGAGGCAGCGGTCGGTCTCGGCCCAGAGCTCGGCCCACGGAGGCGAGAGGGCGATGGTCAGCTGGGAGTTGTGCACGGCTGCGTCGATCGCCTCGCGGGCCGGCGCTGCGTGGTCGACCCCGAGCAGCACCGCGACATCGCGCTGCCACGCGTGCAGGGTCTGGGTGCGGGCCGCGGCCGAGGACGCGCCGTGCAGGTAGGCGAGCGTCTGCGCCAGCCGGGCGCGCGCCTGCCGTCGCGGGAGCAGGGGATCACGGCTGCGCGCGCGCAGCGCGGCGAGGATCAGCCACGCCGGCGCGATCCAGAGGACGGACAGCACGAGAAGCGCGGTCCAGCGCTTTGAGGAGAGCGGCCTCCACCCCGTGTCGCTGCCCAGCAGCGGGTCGCGGGGAATCGCAGCGGGCTCGGCTGGCGGCGGCGCGAGCTGCCCCGTGACCGCCGGGGCGGACGGCGTGGGCGTCTCGGGTGTGCCGACCGCTGCGGGCGGCGTGAAGAGCGGGCGGGAACTGGATTCGGCCCCGGTGTTCGCCGTCACCGTGACTGTCGTCGCCTCGGTCTTCGAGGCCTTGTAGGTGCCGTCGCGGGGATCGAAGTAGGAGAAGGCGACGGGCCCGAGAGTGTACGTGCCCGGCTTGGTGGGGATCAGGACGATGTCCTCCGTGAGCTTGGCGTCGAAGAGCTTGCCTTCGACCGGGGTGCGCTTCGCCTGGGGCTGCAGGGCCTTGAAGTCCTTGGACGCTTCGCGCGCGGGGAGTCCCTGGAGGTCGGGCCAGTTGCCCGTGCCGCCGAGCTCGAGTGTCCACGTCACCGGCTCGCCGACGGCCACCGTCGCGGGTACGACCTTCGAGATCAGCCGGAACTGGCCGACGGCGCCGTTGAATTCCGCGGGCGCGCCGTCGGGCAGCGGCTTGATCGTGAGCGTCGGCGAATTGCTGGTGACCGTGTGCTGCACCATCTCGGCGCCACCGAAAGGACCGAACATGTTGCTGCCCGTGTTGACAACGAGGACGAGGTCCTGGGAGGCGGTGGGGATGTGGTAGCTGCCCGGCGTCGAAATGGAGCCGCGGGTCTTGTAAACGACGACGTACCGTGGCTCGCCGGCCCGCGTGGCCTCGAAGGTCTCGGGCTGCTTCCAGTCCTCGATGGCCAGGGGGGCGGGCTTCCAGACGACGGAACCCTGCGCGCGGGGTCTGAAGCGCTGCGCGACATCGAGCGTGTAGGAGACCGGGAACACCTCGCCGGCCCAGAACGCACCCTCGGCGGGGGCGAGGGCCGCCGAGGCGGCGCTTTCGAGCGGCACCGCGGTCTGGCCGACCGTGGCGTTGCCGATCGCGAACGTGGCCGAGGCGACGCGTTGCGAGCCCTTGTCGGTCGGGACGTCGAAGGCGGGGATCCTCACCTCGGGTCGCTTGGTCGGCTGCACGGCGTAGTTGATGGAGAACTTCCGGGTGACCTTCATGTTCTCCATCGAGAAGCTTGAGCCGGTGCCGCTCGCGCCCATCTCGAGTCCGTCGACGGCGGGGATCTTCGGATCGCCGTCGGGCTCGCAGTTCTCGAACACGAGCTGGATCTGGCTCACCTGGCCGTAGGCGAGCGAGCCGGCGTTGGGCTCCCAGTAGACGCGCTGGGCCAGGGCGGGCAGGGCCAGCAGGAGGGGGAGGATGGCAGTGAGGAGGCGGCGTGACATGACGGGCTTCACCAATCGCGGCCCTTCTTCGGGGGAGTTTTGTATTCGCGGCTGTCGAGCATCTGGAAGAGCTCGGCAGGGGAATCCTGGTTGCGGAGCTGGTCGAGTTTCTGAATGGGGAGCACGAGCGACGGATCGGCCTTGGCGTCCTTCGGCTGGGTGGGCTGGCCTCCGATCTTCTGGGTCTCGCCGGTGTTGCCCTTCTCCGGCTGTTTGGGCTGCTGCTGTTGTTCCTGCTTCTGCGAGGGTTGATCCTTGGGCTGCTGCTGGCTCTGTTTGTCCTGGGAGTTCTCGGGATTCTGCTGATCCTGCTGCTGGTCGCGGTTCTGCTGATCCTTGTCCTGCTTTTGCTGCTGCTGCTGGTCCTGCTTCTGCTCCGGCGGCTTCTGCAGCAGGGACTCGAGCTGTTTGCGGAGCTCGGGCCAATCGGCGGCCTTCGGACCGAGAGTCATTCCCAGATCGACGGCGGAGAGGGCGTCGTTCACCGGGCCCGGAGTCACCGGCTGCCCCGATTTCTGAAGGCGGCGTCCCCAGGTGGCCGTTTCCTGCGCCATCGAGGAGCAGTCCGCGGCGGAGAGGCCCGGCTGGGCGGAGAGGCGGCCGACGAGCTTGCTCAGCGGCGCGGCGTAGGCCGAGGTGTCCTCGGCGGCGTTGAGCGAGGTTGTGGGGAGGGCGGCCGCGGCGAGCGCCAGGAGGAGCGCGATCGCGGCGACGGCGCCGTTCGCCCCGGCCGGCCTCGGAGCCGGGCGGCGGGCGGGTCCGGCCAGCGGCAGGTCGCGCACGCGCGGGCGCACCGGGAACTCCCACCAGAGGCTCATGAGCAGGCAAAGGAGCGCCGGGGCGAGCGCCCACTGGTATCGCTCGATGTGGCGGATCTCCCGCTTCTCCTTGAACTCGCCACGATGGCCGGCGGCGATCATCTGCTTGAGGAGGGCGGCGAGGTCTATCCAGGTGCTGGCGTCGGTGTATACGCCGTGGGTGGCTGACGCGAGTTCCTGCAGGGTCGAGCTGTTGAGCTTGGAGAGGACGACCGCGCCGCGCTCGTCCTTGACGTAGCTGCCGCCCTCGGCGGGGATGAAGGCTCCGGCGGCGGTGCCGACGCCGAGTCCGATGACCGTGATCTTCTTCTGGCGGAGCTCGTCGAGAAGGTTCCTCCAGCCGTCGGTGAGGCTTTCGCCGTCGCTCAGCACGACCAGATAGCGGTCGGCCGCGGCCGCCGCGCCGAAGCCGTCGAGCGCGGAGCGAAGCATCGCCGTGTAGTCGGTGCCCTGGGTGGGCATGAAGCCCGGATTGAGCGCGGGCAGGAAGTCGTTGAGCACCTCGTAGTCGGCGCTCATGGGCACCTGGAGAAACGCGGTGCCGGCGAAGACCACGAGGCCGACGCGCTCCCCGCGCATGCCGTCGAGAAGCCCCTGGATGAGCAGCCGCGCGCGCTCCAGCCGGGTGGGACGCACGTCGGGCGCGAGCATGCTGCGCGAGAGGTCGAGCGCGATGATGATCTCGTGCGACTGGTCGAAGACCGGCTCCTCGACGCGGCCCCACTGGGGACGGGCGAGCGCGACGACGCCGAAGGCGATCCCGAGCCAGAGCATGAGGCGGCTGCGGCTGGAATGCCGCGCCTCGCTCCCGACGGCCGCCTGGCGCGCCCCGGCCCAGGCGCGGAGGATCTTGGGCCAGCCGCGCTCCACCTCGTCGCGTCCGCGGCGCACGGCGTCGAGCGCCGCCAGGACGATGACGGCGGCGAGCAGCCAGAGGATGTGCGGCCAGTAGAAGGTCATTGCAGGACGGGGGGCTGGGCGGCGCCCGTGTAGCGGCGCCAGCCGGGCCAGACGAGCAGCCCCGCGGCGCTGAGCACGCAGGCGAGCCCGGGCACGGCGAACCAGGGGAAGAATTCCGTGGTCAGCAGGTAGGCCTTGGCGGTGAACTCGATCTTCTGCGCCTGGTCGATCGCCTTGAATGCCGACTCGACGGTGTCGGCGTCGCGCGCCCGGAAGAAGCGGCCGCCGGTTTGGTTCGAGATCTCGTTGAGCGTGTTCTCGTCGAGATCGGCCATGATCTGGGTGTAGTTGATGGTCCTCCCGTGATCGTCGCGCACGGGCAGGAAGGTGTAGCCGTCCTTGCCGGCGCCGACGGTGTAGACGGGGATGTCGCGCGCGCGGGCGATCTCGGCCGCCTGAAGCGGCTTGAGGACGCCCGAGTTGTTGGAGCCGTCGGTCAGCAGCACGACGAACGCCCCCTTGCGGCGGCTGCCCTCCTCGCGGCCGGCCTGCTCAAGCCGCGTGAGCGCGACCCCGAGGCCGTCGCCCACCGCCGTGTGATTCGCGTCGATGGCGCCGATCTCGATGCGGTCGAGCTGCCGGGAGAGCCAGGCGTGGTCGAACGTGAGGGGGGAGAGCGTGTAGGCCTGGGTGGCGAAAATCACCACGCCGATGCGGTCGTTCGGGCGGTTCTCGACGAACGCCTTGATCACCGGTTTGATGACCTGGAGACGGTTCGGGCCGGCGCCCGGCCGATTGTTGTCCTCGGCGAGCATGCTCCCGGAGACGTCGATCGCGAGCATCAGGTCGTAGCCCTGCTGGTGGCTCTCGCGCCGGTCGTCGATCCGCTGCGGCCGGGCGAGCGCAATGACGATGAGCACCAGCCCTGTGGCGCCGAGGCCGATGGGAAGGCGCGAGACGTTGACGAGGGAGGGGCGGTACCAGGCCGCGGCGAAAGGCACGACGAGGGCGGGCACGCCGCGCCGGCCGCGCAGCCAGGTAATCAGCGGGATGGCGGCGAGCGCGAGCAGCCACCAGGGATCGTGAAGCGTGTAGCGGCCCCAGGTCATGACGGTGTCGGGCGGCGGGAGGCCGTTCCCGCGGGGGCTGCCGCGGGCTTGGGCATCTGGCCTGGGAGGGGGGACTTCATCGGAGGGAGGTCAATGGCGCACGCGGGTGGCCATCCGCGCGTGGAAGAACCGCACGAGCGCTTCGAGGCGCGGCGCCTCGGTGCTGATGACGAGACGGCTGTGCGGATCGGGAAAGAATTCGCGGAAGCAGGACTCGCGGTTCTGGACCCACTCGGAGTGGCCGGCGCGCTGGGCGGCGGTGCCGTCGAGGGTGACAAGCCGGTGCGCGAGCGGGTCGTAGGCGACGAGCCCGGCGCCGGAGGGAAGCATGCGCTCCCAGGGATCGTCGACGCGGAAGCCCATCGTCTGATAGCGGCGCTGGAGCACGTTCCAGCCGTCGGGGGACTGGCGCGGGGGAAAATCGCCGAGCCAGACGAGAATGCTGTGCTTGGGCGCCGCGCCGGCGAGGAGCCGCCAGGGAATCGTGACGGCCGACTGCGGGGCGACGGGCCTGGCGCCCGTCTTGCCTGCGGCCGAAGGCCTGATCCTGGGCGGCTGCTGCGGGGCCGCCTGCGGAGCCGCAGCGGGCGCGGCCGCCGGAGCCTCGCGCATGAGGATCGGCGCGGGGATTCCGAGAAGGGTGGAGGCGGCGTGCAGGATGGGGCCGCGCCCGCGCACGGGTTCCCTGAGCTGGTAGCCGCTGGGCGACGCGTAGAGGAAGCCCACGCGGTCGCGGTTGACGGCGCCGAGGAGCATCAGCAGCCCGGCGATCTCAAGGAGCGCCTCGCGCTTTGATTGCGCTGAGGAGCCGAACTGCAGGCTCGGGGCGTCCTCGAAGACGAGCAGGACGGTGACCTCGCGCTCCTCGACGAATTTCTTGCGGTAGGGCTCGCCGAGCCGGGCGGTGACGTTCCAGTCGATGTCGCGGACGTCGTCGCCGAACGCGTACTTGACGACCTGGTCGAATTCCATGCCGCGGCCGCGGAACGCGGACCGATACTCGCCGCTGAGCACATTCTCGACGGCGTGCCGGACGCGCCATTCCAGGCGGCGCAGGATCGCCAGCTGCGACTGCGGGCTGGCGACTGTGGGCGGGGCGGAGATCAAGGCGTGGAGGGTGCGGCGGCGGCCGGGACCGGGGTGCGCTCGACGACCTGGGCGATGATGCGGTCGGTGGTGATCTCTTCGGCCTCGGCCTCGTAGGTGAGTCCCAGGCGGTGCCGGAGGATGTCGGGCGCGAGTTCCTGGAGGAGGGCGGGCGAGACGTAGTCGGCGCCGCGCAGCCAGGCGAGGGCCTTGCCGGCCTGGAAGAGGGCGAGCGACGCGCGCGGCGAGGCCCCGAAGTTGAGATGGCGCTTGCCTCCCTGCGCGTTGGCGGGCTCGGCGAGCATGCGCGTGGACCGCACGAGAGAGAGGATGTAGCGGTGCACCTCGGGGGCGACATGGATGCGGTCGACCTCGTGCCGCAGCGCCAAGAGTTCCTCGCCGCTGGACACGGCGGCGACGGCGGGCTGCCTGGTGACCTGGCCCCAGCGCTGCACCATGGTGTGCTCCTCCTCGGCAGAGGGGTAGTTGACGATGAGCTTGAAGAGGAAGCGGTCGGTCTGGGCCTCGGGCAGGGGATAGGTGCCCTCCTGCTCGATCGGGTTCTGCGTCGCCATGACGAAGAAGGGCGAGGGGAGCGCGTGCGACTGGCCGCCGATCGTCACCTGGCGCTCCTGCATGCCCTCGAGCAGGGCGCTCTGGACCTTGGCGGGCGCACGGTTGATTTCGTCGGCAAGGAGCAGGTTGGCGAAGATCGGGCCGCGGTGGGGGGCGAAGGTGCCCTCCTTGGGCTGGAAGATCATCGTGCCGACGACGTCGCTGGGGAGCAGGTCGGGGGTGAACTGGATGCGCTCGAACTGGACGCCCAAGGCCTGCCCGAGCGATTTGATCAGGAGCGTCTTGGCCAGCCCCGGCATGCCTTCGAGCAGGACATGCCCGTTTGCCAGGAGGGCGACAAGGAGGCGCTCGGTAATGACCTCCTGGCCGATGACAGCCTTTGCGATTTCGTTGCGGAGTTTCTGTGACCAAGCGGGACCGTTGAGCATGGGACGATGGATTCGGGAGGAAATCGACTCGGGTCTGGGAAGAGGCGACCAGGGTGCAGGGAGAGATGGACTTTGGTTTGACTGTTGGCGACAGTCAAAGTTTCACCGCAGGCAAGCAAACCTATGGGCGGATTTCCACAGCAAAGGGAACAAGTTCTGGGCGACAGGCTCGCGGCGTTGGGCGTGGATCCGGCCGACGTCGAGGAAAGTTTTGTACGCGGCTCCGGTCCCGGAGGGCAGAAAATCAACAAGACAGCCTCCACGATCTGGTTGCGACACCGGGCGAGCGGGATTGCGGTGCGTTGCCAGGCGGAGCGCTCGCAGTCGGTCAACCGGATGCGAGCCTGGGAGATCCTGTGCGGGAAACTGGAGGAGCGGGCAAAGGCCGCCAGAGCCCAGGTCCAGGACGAGCGCGAGGCGGAGCGCCGGCGCAACCGCCAGAAGAGCCGCTCGCAGAAGGCGCGGATGGTGGCGGAGAAGCGACACCGGAGGCGCCTGAAGGACGCCCGGCGGCGCGACAGCGGAGAAGAGTAGGAGACCCTGGGAACTTGGTCCCCCATAGCAGGGACAGGTTATCAAAACCGGCGGCTAGGGAGACTGCGAGGGACAGGCTGTAAATCGAAGGATGGAGCTTCGGGCGCGGACCAAGAAACTCTCAAAATATCAGTTGACGGCCGGGAGGCCGTACCCATAGTCCGACATTCCCTTTTCGCGGGCGTAGCTCAGTTGGTAGAGCGCCACCTTGCCAAGGTGGCTGTCGGGCGTTCGAGTCGCCTCGCCCGCTCCATTTGCAAAACCCTCTCCTCGGAGAGGGTTTTGCATTTCCGGAGGCGCTCAGAAGAGGCGCTGAGACCGTCGCTTCGGGAAAAGAGTCAACGGTGGATTCCGTGCCAGAACGGCGGGATCGGGATATGGTGGTTTTCGACGACGTGGGCTGCGGGCATGGTCAGGTTGAGGACGGCCAGCGCAAGCGCCAGTTTCCAAGCGATGCGGGGCCACCGCCGATGGAGGAAAATCGCTCCGAAAATCAAAAAAGGCAGCAGCACGGCGATCGATCTGCTGATGTCCCAGGCCGCCAGGATGATCGCGCCCAAGCCGGCGACGAGGCTCGCGGCCAGCAGAAGCCCCCCCTTCGGCCGGAGAGCCGCCCCGGCATGAAAGACCCCGAGCACAATGAAAAGCCAGCCGGCGCGAAATCCCATCCACCACCCGTCGGGCACCCGGGGAAGGTAGGTGCCCAGCGAAGAGCGTTGCAGGGCGATGTGCTCGCCGAGCGTCGAGTCGCCATGGCATAGCGCCCAGGTGCGCAGCAGGACGTACGGAGCGATGCCTGCAGCCGCGAGAGCCAGCAGTTGCCGTGGTTTGACGGCGCCGTCGCGCGCCGCGCGCAGGCAGAGGCACGCAGGAAGGATCAGCAGGAACCGCTCGTCGCACCAGGGCGCGAGGGCGCAGGCCGCGCCGATCGCGAGGCGGGAGGGGGAGAACACGACGGCGACGAGCCCCAGCAGGTAGAAGACGTCGAACTGGCCGGTCCATCCCGTCGCCACAAAGAACCACGACGCGGTTGCCGCAAGCGAGGCTGTCAGGCCCGCCAGGACGACGCTTTGCGTCTCGCGAAAAACGCAGGCTGCGGTCCAGACGAGAAGCACCGCTGCGCCGAGCAGGGGAAGCGCGAGATAGGTGGCCGGCCGCAGGTGGAGCAGGTGGCCGGCGACCGGCGGAAGCAGCCGCCAGCGCAGGGCCGTCGGCGCCTCCCTGCTGTGGCCCCAGCCCAGCGGGTCCGCGAGCTGGCCGGTGAGGTCGGCCACGCGCATCACCCCGTAGCCGGCGCCGGCTTCGGGCTCGAGGACGCTGATCCGGGGGGCAAACCGCGCGAGCGAGAGCACCGCCGCCAGAAGGCAGGCGGCCAGGATCCTGAGGCTGGTGAACGTGCTCACGGGCGGGGGCGGGCGGGCCAAGATGCGGCGGCGGGGGGCGGGCCGACGAGCATTTTCCGGCGGCTTTTTTGTTGGCCGGGCCGCGGCGGGCAGGCCAGAGTGAGTGCGTTGAAAGCCGCCGATTTCTTCACGCTGCCCCCTTCGCTTGCGGCGTTTGCCGCCCATTTCCCCGCTGAAGTGCCGCCGTGGGAATGGCTCAAGTCCATCAGCCCCGCGCTCGCGGCGTTCGACTTCAGCGCTCCGCTGCCGTTGCTCCCGCCGGGCGTGCACGCCGAGGGCCAGCTGTGGCTGCATCCGACGGTGAAACTGCCGCCCTATGCGACGCTGATCGGCCCGGCGTGGATCGGCGCCGGCACCCAGATCCGTCCCGGAGCCTTCGTGAGGGGCAACGTCATCGCCGGCGAGCGCTGCGTGCTCGGCAACGCCTGCGAGTACAAGAACTGCCTGCTGATGGACGGCGTCGAGACGCCGCACTACAACTACGTCGGCGACTCGATCCTGGGCAACAAGGCCCATCTCGGCGCCGGCGTGATCTGCTCCAATCTCCGGCTCGACCGCGGCGAGGTGATGGTGCGCCTCGGCGACGAGTGCAGGGGCACGGGTCTTCGCAAGTTCGGCGCCATCGTCGGCGACGGCGCCGAAGTCGGCTGCAACGCGGTGCTCAACCCCGGAGCGCTGCTCGGGCCGCGCTCGCTCGTGATGCCCGCGACGGCATTCGGCGGCTATCTTCCCGCCAGGCACATCGGGCGGGTGCGCTACACCATCAGCCCCGAGCCGCGGCGGGATTAAGTTCTTGCGCGGGGGGGGGCTCTGTCGCTTCCTCGAAGGTCCGCCCCGGGGGACCGCCTCCGGCCGCGCCTGATCGGGAAACCAGCCAGACCATGAGAATTCTTTCGGGTATCCAACCGTCCGGGACGCTGCACATCGGCAATTACTTCGGCATGATGAAGCCGGCGATCGACCTGCAGTCGCAGGGCGAGGCGTATTATTTCATCGCCGACTACCACTCGATGACGTCGCTCGTCGACGCCAAGGAGCGCCGGCACAACACCCGCGAGGTCGCGCTCGACTTCCTCGCGTGCGGTCTCGATCCGGAGAGAAGCGTCTTCTTCCGGCAGTCGGACCTGCCCGAGGTCACCGAGCTGACCTGGATCATCGGAGCGCTCACGCCCATGGGGCTCCTCGAGCGGGCGCACAGCTACAAGGACAAGCTGGCGAAGGGCATCGCGCCGAACTTCGGGCTTTTCGCATACCCGGTGCTGATGGCGGCCGACATCCTCATCTACGACTCGAACGTCGTCCCCGTCGGCAAGGACCAGAAGCAGCACGTCGAGATCACGCGCGACATCGCGATCAAGTTCAACCAGACGTACGGCGACACCTTCGTGGTCCCCGAGCCCGCCATCCGCGAGGAGGTGGCGACGGTGCCCGGCCTCGACGGCCAGAAGATGAGCAAGAGCTACGGCAACGCCGTCGACATCTTCGGCGACGAGAAGGCGATCCGGAAGCGGATCATGTCGATCGTGATGGACAGCCGTTCGCCGCAGGAGCCCAAGCCCGACGCCGACAGGAACATCGCGATCCAGCTCCTCAAGCTCGTCGCTCCGGCGGACGTCAGCGCCGACTACGAGAACCGCCTGCGCGCAGGCGGCCTCGGCTACGGCGACCTGAAGAAGGCTCTTTTCGAGCACTATTGGAATTGCTTCGCCGCCGCCCGCGCCCGCCGCACAGAGCTGGCTGCGAATCGCGATTATGTGGAACAGGTGCTGCGCGACGGAGCCCAGCGCGCGCGCGCGGTGGCGAGCAAGGTGCTGGACCGCGCCCGCAAGGTGAGCGGGCTCGGCGCCTGACGGGGCGGCTTCGGCTCCCGATGGCCGGCGTGACGGACGCCGAAACGGTCTTCCCCCGTCCGGCGTCTCAGTGATCATCCCAGATTTCGCAGTTGGACACAGAGTGCACAGAAGCAAGGCATGAGAACACTGAGAGAGGGGGTATGAAGACCTGCGCCCGCCGCATCCATCCGACAGGTGAATACTCCGCCGCGGAGAGAGGAGCTGCCAGACACTTTTCTGTGGCCTCCCTCCGTCACTCGGTGCCCTCTGCGTTCTGTTCGGGCTGCCGTTTCTAGGATGGTGCCCGCCGAGCCATGAGCCGATCCTCCCACCGTGTGCGCCCGACTGCGCAGGACGAGCCGCGTCCCGCCGGCGGGATCGCGAGCGAGAGGCTCGCGCGGGCGCTGCTGCTGCCGATGCTCTTTGCGGCGGTCTTCTTCGTCTACCGGCCGGCCTGGCACGGCGAACTGATCTGGGACGACGACACCCACCTGACGCGGACGGAGCTGCGCACCTGGGCAGGCCTGGCTCGGATCTGGGCCGAACCGGGCGCGACCCAGCAGTATTACCCGGTCGTCCACTCGGCATTCTGGATCGAGCACAAGCTGTTCGGCGACGCGCCGACGGGCTACCACTTCGTCAATCTCGCCCTGCACGCGGCGAACGCGTGGCTCGTCGCCCTGCTGGTATGGCGGCTGGCCGCAGGGGCGGCGCGAAGCCGGAACGATGCGCCTGAAGCCTCCGGCCGCTTGGCGCCGCTTGCCGCCGGTTGCATTGCGGCGGGAATCTTTGCGCTCCACCCGGTGATGGTGGAATCGGTGGCGTGGATCAGCGAGCTCAAGAACGTCCTGTCGACCCAGTTCTACCTGCTCGCGACGCTCGCGTGGCTCCGCTTCGACGAGGGCCGGCGCACGCGGTGGTGGTGGATGTCGGCCGGGCTTTTCTGCCTGGCGCTCGGGAGCAAGACGGTCACCGCGACCCTGCCCGGCGCGCTGCTTGTGCTGGCCTGGTGGAGGCGGGGCGCGCTGTCGTGGCGGCGGGATGTGGCGCCGGTGATTCCCTTTTTCGCAATCGGAGCCGCAGCCGGCCTTTTCACCGCGTGGTTCGAAAGGGCGCTGATCGGAGCCCGCGGGACGGAATTCACGCTGCCGTGGCTCGACCGCTGCCTGATCGCCGGGAGGGTGGCGTGGTTCTACGCCGGGAAGCTCCTCTGGCCGGCCGATCTCGCGTTCATCTATCCGCGCTGGTCGATCGACGCGCGCGATCCGGTGCAGTACCTCTGGCCTGTGGCGTCGGCGTCGGTCCTTGCCGCGCTCTGGCTCCTGCGCCGGCGGTGGAGGGGGCCGCTGGCGGGCGCGCTTTTCTTCGGCGGAACGCTGCTGCCTGTGCTCGGTTTTTTCAACGTCTACCCCTTCCTGTTCTCGTTTGTCGCCGACCACTTCCAGTACGTCGCGAGCCTCGGGGTGATCGTGCCCGCGGCCATCGCGGCGAGCCGCCCGCTCGCGCTCCCGCGCTGGCGCGCGGCCGCGCTCGGAACGATGGCGGTCCTGGGCGTCGTCCTGGGAGTCCTCACCTGGAGGCAGAGCCGGATGTATGCCGATCCCCTGCTGCTTTACCGCGGCACGACCCGGGCGAATCCGACGTGCTGGATGGCATGGATCAACCTCGGGGGCGTGCATCTCTACGACCGGAACCTCGACGAAGCGATCGCGTGCTACGAGGAGGGCCTGCGGCTGCGGCCCGATCTGGCCAAGGCGCATTTCGATCTCGGCACGGCCCTGGCATTCAAGGATCGCATGGACGAGGCGATCGCCGAGTTCCGCGAAGCGGTGAAGCTCAAGCCCGATTACGTGAAGGCCCACCACAACCTCGGAAGCGCGCTGGGGAAGGCGGAGCGGTTTGCCGAGGCGGAACGGGAGTTCAGGGCGGTCGTGCGCCTGCAGCCGGACTTTGCCGAGGCCCACCGGAATCTCGCGCTCGTGCTCGACAGGATGGGCCGGCGCGACGAGGCCCTGCGGGAGTTCGACGCCGCCGTCCGGCTGAGGCCCGGCGACGAGCGCATGCGCCGGCAGAGGGACGTGTTTCGGGAGAGTCTCGGCCTGCAGCCGGCGCGATAATTCGCTGGCGCGGACGGCTCGGCGCCGGTAGGCCAGTGCGCTTGACCACGCTCTATTTCGTCCGCCATGCCCAAGCCCTGCCCAAGCGGGAGCAGGGCGAACCCGAATGGGCGCTCTCCAAGAGAGGAGAGAAGCAGGCCCGGGAGATCGTGCCGGTGCTCACGAGCCTGAAGATCCACCGGCTGTATTGCAGCCCGTTCCGCAGATGCCGCGACACGCTCGCGCCCTTTTCCGCGGCGGCGGGCCTCGAGGTCGTGATCGACGAGGGGCTGCGCGAGCGCCGGATCGCGCCGGCCTGGGTGGGAGACTTCAGGGATGTCTGGCTCAGATCGTGGGAGGATTTCTCGTTCAGGCTCGAGGGCGGCGAATCGTCGTGGACGGTGCGGCAGCGCATCGCCGGGGCGGTCGAGGGGATCATCGCGCGGCACCCGGGCGAGACGATCGCGATCGGCTCCCACGGGAACTCGATCGGACTTTTCCTCAACTACGCCGATGCTGCGTTCGGGGTCGCCGAGGCATCCGCCATGCGCACGCCGGAGATCAGCCGGGTGACGCACGACGGCACCCGGTTTGTCAGGGACAGGTCGTTCAGCGCCGGCCCGGCCTTTGACGCCATCGCGACCGATTTCCGGGAGACCCCGAACATCGTCGCCTGACGGCCAGGCGGCGGACTGACCAGCCGGTGGGCCGCTTGACAGTCGCTGGACCGGGCGATACCCAAGACCTCCGTTATGGAGGTCGCCCTCGACCAACCTGTGCTGGTCCTGAACCGCCTGTGGCAGGCGGTGAATGTGATCGGCGCGCGGCGCGCCTTCGCGCTCCTTGCGCGCGGGCATGCCCATGTCGTCCACCATGAAGAGGACGACTTCAAGGTGTTCTCGATGATGGATTGGATCGACTTCTCGAGGCACAATCCGCCGATCGCCGACATCGAGACCGTCCATACCGTCCGCCACACGATCCGCCTGCCGCGCGTCATCCTGCTGACTTTCTTCGACAAGCTTCCGTGCAAGGAGCTGAAGCTCACGCGGAACAACGTCTTCGAGCGCGACCGCAACCAGTGCCAGTACTGCGGCGGCCATTTCCCCCGCGAGGAGCTGAACCTCGACCACGTCATCCCGCGGCATTACGGCGGGCGCACGACCTGGGATAACATCGTCTGCTCCTGCGTGCGGTGCAACACGCGCAAGGCGAACCGGCTGCCGCACGAGGCCGGCGTGAGGCTCATCCGCAAACCGGTGCGGCCCAAGTGGCGCCCGGTCATCTCGCTCGTTCTCGGCCCCCGCCATCGCGAGATGTGGAAGGACTACCTCGACCTCGCCTACTGGAACGTCGAGCTCGACGAGTAGGCCAGGCCTGGGCGCGGCGCGACAGCCTCTTTCCTCCCGCGCGGCTAGCGACCGAGGAACTGCCGCGCCTGGGCGAGATTCTCGCGCGCGACTTTGAAATCCGGGTTCAGCCGCACCGCCTCCTCGAAGTGGGGAAGGGCCTCGGGCAGCCGGCCCATGCGCGCGAGGGCGATGCCGAGATTGTTGTGCGCCTCGGCGAAGTCGGGCTTGAGGCGCAGCGCCTCGCGGAACTCGTTTGCTGCGGCGGGCAGGCACCCCGGCACCTTCAGCAGGGAATTGCCGAGGTTGTTGCGGGCCTCGGCGAAATCGGGCGTGAGGCGCAGGGCGGCTTCGAACTGGGCCATCGCATCGGCGTCGCGTCCGGGCATCCTCTGGAGCGCGTTGCCCAGGCTGTAGTGCGCCTCGGCGAGGTTGGGATCGAGGCGGAGCGACTCCTCGAGCTCGGCGACCGCCTCGCCGAGACGGCCCTCCGTCGCGGCGAGCGCCCGCCCGAAGTGCAGGTGGGCCTCGGCGAAATCGGGCCGCAGCCGGATCGCCGCCTCGAATTCGCCCAGCGCGCCGCCTTCCCTTCCCGGGGTCTGCAGCAGCGCGAGCCCCAAGCCGTCGCGGGCAAGGGCGTCGGCCGGATCGCGGCGCACGGCCTCCTCGAGATGGCCCAGCGCCTCGGGCCGCCGGTCGGGCGACTGGAGCAGCGCGAGGCCGAGGTGGCAATGCGCCGATCTCAGTCCGGGCCGCAGCTTGACGGCCGCCTCGAGATGCTCGACGCCCTCCAAGCGCCGGTCCGGATCCTGGATCAGGACCAGGCCCAGGTTGAAATGGACTTCCGCGGAACGCGGATTGAGGCGCAGCGCGGTCTCGAATTCCTTCCGGGCCTCGGGCATGCCGCCCGGGACCGCCACAAGCGCGGCGCCCAGGTGGTTGTGCGCCATCGCGGCGCCGGGGTTCATCGCGGCCGCCGTCCGGTAGAACGTCACCGCGTCGCAGTACCGGGCGCTCAGCCTCCAGGTCAGCGCGCCGAACACCGCCAGGACCGCGATGGCGGCGCCCGAGGCCGACCGGCGTGCCGCGGGCGGCAGCCCGGCGAGCGCCCGGGAGAAGCCGGCCGCCGCGACGATGAACACGACCGCGCTCGCGAGGTACTGCAGGTGGTCGGCCACGTAGGCAAAGACGAACCATTCGACGTCGAAGAAGCCGAGCACGGGGAACAGGATGCCCGCGTAGCAGAGGAACGCCGCGAGGGGGCCGCGGTGCCTGCGCGCGAGGAGCGCCAGCCATGCTGCGAGGGCGATCCCGGCGAGGGGGAACAGATACTGGGAGGCCGACCCGGCGTTCACGGCCCAGCGGGGGTAGAAGAAGGTGAGGCCCGCGGGGCAGGCGAGCTTGCCGAGGTAGAACCAGAACGCGCGGCCCGCCACCAGACAGCGCCCGACGAAGCCGAGCGGAAGCACGGCTCCGAGATCCTCGAGGAGCCGCCGTTCGACGGAGACGGTCACGAGACTGACCGCCGCGGCGAGGGCGAACCAGGGCAGCAGCGGAAGCGCATCGCGGCGCCACTGAAAACCGGGGCGCCGCCACCACAGGACGACGACCAAGACGGCGGGGAGGGTGACGGTCGACGTCTTGCTGCCGAGCGCCGCGGCGAAGAGCGCAAGCGCCGCCAGGTAACCCGCGGCCCGGCGGCGGTCGTCGAAACGCAGGTAGGCGAGCACGGCGCCGAGCGCGAAGACCGCGGAGAGCGTGTTCTTCTGCTCGGCGATCCAGGCCACGGATTCGACCGCGACCGGATGCAGCGCGAAAAGAAACGCCGCGAGCCATGCGCCGCCGGTCCCCCGGGCGTGGGAGGAAACCGCGGCGGCGCCCGCCGGCACCGGCCGGAAGAAGAGGCGCCGGGCCACCGCGCCGACGAGAAGGGCCGCCAGCGCGTGCAGGAGGACGTTGGCCAGGTGGTAGCCCAGCACCGAGTCGCCCCAGAGCCGGTGCTCGAGCCAGAAAGCGGAATGGAGGACGGGATAGTACTGCTGCGTGGCGCCGGGTTCCGTCCATATCCGGGCGAGGCCCGCAAGCGACTGCATCTCCGGCCGGGTGATGTGCAGGTCGTCGTCCAGGATGAGGCCGCCGCGCATCGCGGGCAGGTAGGCGAGCAGAGCCGCCCCCAGAAGCGCCGCCGCGAGGAGCCAGTCGCGCCGCGGGGTGCGGCGCGCGGCGGCGGCGAGGTTCCGGAATGACTGCACCATGGTGCGGAGAGCAAAAGGGCCTGCCGGCGGGGGAGCAAACCCGATTGGGAATCAAGCGCGCCGACGAATCGCGGATCTCGGATGGCGGATCCTGCTTCGACGAAGAGACCACGGAGGCCGCGCGAGCCGATCAGCCGTTGGGGCCGCGACGCCCCGTCGCGGATTTGGGCTCTCGGCTTAAGAGCACAGAATCTTCTGTCTGCGTTTGGCCGCGCTCCCGGCCGCCATTCCGGGCCTAGCGCGCGAGAGGAAGCGTGAGGCGCATGGTGGTGCCCCGGGGGCTGGTATCTGCAATCTCGATATCCCCGTGGTGGGCGTTCAGGATCCGCCTGGCGATGGCGAGTCCGAGTCCGGTGCCGTCGGCGCGGCCGGTGAGGAAGGGGTCGAAGATGCGCTCGCGGACGGCGTCGGGGATGCCGCGCCCGGTATCGGCGATGTCGATCACCGCGACCGGGATGCCGCCGCGGCTGCCGGCGGTGCAGCGCACGGTGATGCTGCCGCCCTCCGGCATCCCCTGGATCGAGTTGAGGAGCAGGTTGAGGACGACCTGCTGGAGCTGCCCCTTGTGGCCCTCGACGATGAGCGGCGGCGCCGGAGGCGTGAACTGCAGGTGGATCTTCGCCTGGGCGAGCTTGATGCGGACGAGCACGAGGGTGTCGCCGATGAGCTCGGCGACGGACCACCGCGAGTGGAGGCTGGTGGGCGCCTTGGCGAAGTTGAGCACGCGGCCGACGATGGCTTCGAGCTGGTCGAGCTTCTCGCTGATGACACGGGTGTCGGTGCGGCGCAGGTCGCCCTCGGGAAAGTCGAGGGCGAGGTTGCCGTAAAGGAGTTTGATGACGGTGAGCGGATTCCGGATCTCGTGGGCGATCTCGGCGGCGAGCAGGCCGAGGGTGGTGAGCCGGTCGTTCTTGCGCAGCGACTCCTCGCTCTCGAATACCCGCGCGTAGAGCCGCGAGTTCTGGATGGCGACGGCGGCGAGGCTGGCCAGGGCGCCCATCAGCCGCTTCTCGTCGTTGTTGAAACGGTGGGGCTTGTCCGCGAAGACGGTGAGCACGCCGATCGGCTCGGCCTCGAAAACGAGCGGGGCCGCCAGGAGCGAATGGAGCCCGGGAGCGCGCGGCAGATCGAGGACGTCGGCGTAGTCGGGGCTCTGGAGATTGTGGAACTCGACCTGCCTGCGGGTGTGGACGGCGGAGGCGAGCGCGCACTGCGAGAGCGGGAGGTCGCCGCCGGGGAGGGACGCCGGGGAGG
>Ga0153915_10000575_pt1 | contig 34271 bp, 40 predicted proteins | sample Opewatmetagenome_2_FD_107003 | JGI IMG/M metagenome (GOLD analysis project Ga0153915, IMG submission 107003) | Freshwater wetland microbial communities from Ohio, USA - Open water 3 Core 3 Depth 3 metaG | ecosystem: Environmental > Aquatic > Freshwater > Wetlands | place: USA: Ohio, Lake Erie... | reverse complement strand
CCTAACGGTGCCATGGCCTGGTTGTCGCCGGAAGGCAGCGCCAACCAGGCCATTGGACACCGATGTCACGAGTTTGTAATTGCCTGCGGCAAAGCAAACTCGCGCCACGGGTCAACGCCACATGACTATCACCATATATGGTCAGATAAAATTGAGGGTAACAAAAACCCCGATAGGGGTTGAGTCGTATAGCCGGTGGTTTTAGCCACCGGTGACATTAAACCCAGGGCCACGAGTCCTGAAAGGACGGTGTTGTACTATGAATGAAAAAATTAAATTACCCATTGTGATCCGTATTCTTGGTGTCATTGCTGGCCTTATAGGTGGTGCTATAATCGGATTAATATTCATGGTTGTGTACATTGGTATAACCGATTCTGCTTTTGGATTTGACAATATATGGCCTGCAACATTAGCTGGTGCACTAATAGGCATGTTATTTGGAATTCTTTTTCCGAAAATTGGTGGGGCAATATTAAGCATTTCTACTAATTTTCCACCGTGATGAATTGAATAAATAATTTTTTCAAAGCACAACAAAGTCGCTGGAGAAAACGACGGGAAAACGCTGGCGCGTTTCCCGCGTCTCAGCTCCATGTTGGCGCCGCCTGCCGGCGTCGCCAATGTGGCGATGTCACGAGTTTGCAATTGCCTGCGGCAAAGCAAACTCGCGCCACGGGTCAACGCCACATTCTGCAAACAAAAACAAATATACTTGACCGCCTTTTAATGGTATGATATATAATACCACATGAAAATGAAAATCGTTATAGAGACAAATGTGATATTCGCAGCTTTTAAATCACGAAGTGGGGCCTCATACAAATTAGTTTCTCTTATTCCGAGCAAAACATTTTCGATAGCAATATCAGGTCCTTTGATTATTGAATATGAAGATGTGCTGAGGCGGGGGAAGCTTCCGGCTTCCATCACTGTGAAAGACATCACCGATTTTATCGATTTTTTCTGTTATGTCGGCGACCACCAAGAAATTTTTTTCCTCTGGCGACCTTTCTTGCCGGATTCCTCCGATGACCTTGTCCTTGAAGTTGCAGTAGCGAGTGGTTGCGAGGCGATTATAACATACAATAAACGACATTTTAAAAACGTGGAAAAATTCGGTTTAAGAATTCTTGATCCAAAAGAATTCCTTACCGAGATAGGAGTAATATCATGAGTACATTAAGTCTGCGTATCCCAAACTCTCTGCATACACAGATAAGGCAATTGGCGAAACAAGAGGGAATTTCCATTAATCAATTTTTAGCCTCTGCTGCCGCTGAAAAAATGTCCGCATTATTAACTGAAGAATACATTGAAGCAAGGGCTAAAAGAGCAAGTTTAAAAAAATTTCAGAACGTACTTAAAAAGGTTCCTGATTTAGAACCAGAAGATTACGATCGGATATAAATAGTAAATTATGCAGAACATGCGTGTCAGGGACAGCGCAAAAATCGCGCCGCCCCTGACACGCGGCGTTGGGCATAGAAGGTAAACCAAGTATTAGAGTGTGGGTACCGACGAAATGGACGAAGAAAAAATCCAGGATATCCGAAGTATAAGGAAACTTTTGGGAATAGGGGACGTATAATTGGTAAATATTTTAATTAATTTTACCTTTTAACCTACGTCCCCTATTCCTGATCAGTGGCAAACCAGGTAATGACGCAAAGCCTTATCAGGAGGTTAATGAAAAAAGATTATGGCAAAAAATAAAAAAATCCCTGATAACCAGATAACTATCTATCAGACACCCGATGGAAGCATTAATATCGAAGTGCTTTATGCCAACGAGAACATCTGGCTTTCTCAAAAACGAATGGCTGAGCTGTTTGATTGTAGCGCGGATAATATTTCTTTACACCTAAAAAATATCTACAAGGAGAAGGAACTTGACGAATCGGCAACTACCGAGGATTTCTCGGTAGTTCAAACGGAAGGGAACCGGGATGTAACCCGTGAAATAACCTTTTATTCTTTGGAAGCCATCATTGCTGTAGGCTACCGGGTAAATTCGGAGCGGGGCACTCAATTCAGGCAATGGGCGATTGCCATTCTTCGACAGTACATTCATAAGGGATTTGTAATAGACAGCTACCGGTTTAAATATGGTTCACGATTCAGCACCCGTTTTTTTGATGATTTGCTGGAAGAAATCCGAGATATCCGTTCCAGCGAGCGGATGGCATATCAAAAAATTACCGATATTTATGCAACTTCTATAGACTACTCGCCAAAGGCTGAGGACACCAAAGAATTTTTTGCAACAGTACAGAACAAACTTCATTTTGCAATTACCGGCCAAACCGCTGCTGAAATAATCGCAAAAGGGCCGATAATACGAAGGCGAATATGGGGTTAACGTCATGGCGGAAATGTCCTGCTGGGAAAATCATGCCGAGCGATATTTCGACTGCAAAAAATTATCTGAACAAACCGGAACTTGACCATTTGAACCGCATTGTAACCATGTATCTTGACTATGCTGAATTACAGACAGTGCGAAACAAGGCCATGTATATGAAAGATTGGATTGAAAAACTGAACGCCTTTTTGAAGTTCAGTGAATATGAAATATTGACCGATGCTGGTTCAATCAGCCATGACGTGGCCCTGGCCCTGGCCAATAAAGAGTATGAAATATTCAGGAAAAAGCAGGAGAAAAATTATATCTCTGATTTTGACAAAGAGATAAAGCTGGTTATCGCGAAAAAAGATGACAACGAATAATATCCGAGTTCAGCATGCCCGGCGCTGACATTGAAAAGAGGAAATTCTTAAAAAATAGGTAACTACCCAGGAACCTGAAGGCACATATATCCATCATCGTGCAGATAAGTTGTGTGGAAGGCAAGCGAAGAATAAAGAGCCGGTGTCAAGTCTTGAGTGCGGCCGGGCAAGGTCGTGTATAATCCAGCGGGTGGGAAGCCCGTCCCGGAAGGCAGGCCAGCCACCGGGGAGCGAGTCCTTGGAGGTTGTGTGGTAACATACAGCTTTAACCGTAGGACAGCGAGCAGGCAGGCCGTAAGCCGAAAGGTTGAAGGGATTGAGCCCCGAAAGTGACTAAACGGGAAGGATGACGCTGTTCAAGAAGCGGAAATCAAAATGGGCATAGACGGTAATGGCAAGGATATGTCCGCATCCCCGGGGTCTGAGACCATGGCATGTGTGACATAGGGAATACACGGCAACCCGGGAGACCCTGCGTTTCTTCCGATAAGGGAGTATGCCGGACAACCGAAGAGGGAGGAAGGCAAATGAGATGCAGGGAGTCGGATAGTCTAATAGTACCTGAGAAGGCGGGTAATGCCGCTGGAGGGAAGGAGGCTACACATGGGAGCGTGGTGTGAGGAGACACCATCCGCATACAGAGGCGGATTGATGGTGGCAACGAAATTGAATCAAATCTGTCAAGATTCAAGGTTTGACCTAGTCTTTCTTTTTTATCTGGTAGAAAAAACGTAAAAAAGGCAAACATCACTGCTGCAAGGGATGGCGCAAAAACGCGCCGCCCTTGAGCAGGGTTATCAGTAATACTTGAATTACAAATCGGAGGACATGAAAGATGATAGTTTCTTTGTTGGCGTTTATCACTGTATTTACTTTAATTGTGGTTGTCCATGAGTTGGGTCATTTTATTGCGGCCAGAAAGGCCGGAATTAAAGTTTATGAATTTTCAATAGGCTTCCCGTTCAGTCCACGAGTAATCACACTGTTCCGACACAAAGAAACGGAGTTCACAGTGAGATTGCTTCCCCTTGGTGGATTCGTTAGTTTTTCACAAGAAGGTGGAGAAGAGGATACTGCATTATTTGAGGCATCTAACAGGAAAAGAGCTCTTGTCCTTTCGGCAGGGTCTCTGTTCAACATTATCTTTGCGTTTATAGTTTTTATTCCTGTATTTGTCATAGCTAAACACCTTAACCTTATTGATGCAATTACGTTGAGTGCAAATACGGCATGGGAAATATTGTCTGGCACGATTATGTTTGTTCTGAATATTTTCACCGGGCATGGCACAATGGAAGGCTTATCCGGGCCGGTGGGGATAGCTGCTATGGCAGGCCAGGCGGCAAGTAAAGGCATTTTGAATATTTTCTATTTTATCGGAGTTTTAAGTATGAGCCTGGGCATAATGAATCTTCTGCCGCTACCTGCACTTGATGGTGGCCATTTAGTTATGCTTCTCATCGAGTCTGTTAGAAAGAAACCTATAAGTCCGAAAGCATATCAGGTAGCAACAGTTATCGGCCTCACGTTATTTTTTGTTCTCACAGTTGCCATGACTTATAACGATGTCGCTAAACTTATTGTCTGAAAAAAGATGAGACAGGACATAGATAACAAGCAATCCAGCCGATCGCTGCGCTCCGGCTGATTTTTTCGTTATGATCACACTAAGCTTGATAGAGAATGACAATGAGACCTAAAGAAGTTGTGCAAAAGTTTGTTGAGGCATTTAATAATGCTGATGTTGATGCTTTAGCAAGGTTGTATAGTGATAATGCTATTAACCACCAAGTAGCAGAACAACCCGTTGAGGGACGTGAAGCAATTCGGAAAATGTTCGCTGAAAGTTTTACTGAAACGGACATGACATGTATTGTTGAGAATATGTTTGAAGATGGTGAATGGGCCATAATGGAGTGGCGTGACCCACTCGGGCTAAGAGGGTGTGGATTCTTCCATGTTGTTGATTCCAAAATTATTTTTCAAAGAGGATATTGGGATAAGTTATCTTTTCTGAGGCAACACGGCATACCGATACCTCAAGACTAAAACAGATCATAGCCATTGTGTGGAGAGGGATGCGAAAAAGCAAAGCTTTTTCCCGGGAAATTGTCACGCGCGCCCCTCACTGTCGTTCGGCTTAAGATTGAATCTTGACATTAACATTATTATAAGTACAATGTACATATGGATGAATTGCGATTTGAATGGGATAAAAGGAAAGAAAAGGCTAATGTCAAAAAGCATGGCGTTTCTTTTGATGAAGCGCGATCTGTTTTTTATGATGAAAATGCCATGCAATTTTATGATCCCGACCATTCTGAAAATGAAGATCGTTTCATCCTGCTAGGAATAAATTTTAAACTTCGTATTCTCGTTGTCTGCCATTGTCTTAGGGAAAGCGAGAGAAGCATCAGAATTATATCCGCGAGGAAAGCGGATGACGAAGAAGAAAATGAATATTGGAGGCATAGACGATGAGAGATCATTACAATTTTTTAAAAATGAAAGGGCGCAGAAATCCTTATATTAAATTTCTAAAACAGCCGGTAACAATGCGGCTTGACCGTGACACTGTATCATATTTTAAGGCCATATCAGAGGAAAACGGTATTCCTTACCAAAGCTTGATCAATCTTTATCTTCGTGATTGTGCTGTCAATCAACGCAAACTGCTTATGAAGTGGCACTCAGAAAATGCCGAACATCGGTTTGCACAGGAGCGCTGATATATCGCTGCGCTGCGGATTGCCATCCGTTTGTCGCGAGGCGCAAAGCGCATCACAACAAGCGAATGCAGCAGGCAATCCCTCCGGCAAATAAGCTTGCCGACGGGCTCATCAACTTAAAGAACATTAGCGGATGGGCACTAGCTGGAAAAGCAAGAGCTCGCTCCCGTTCTTTGTATAGGTCACTCCCGCGATTTATTGCCGTACACTCCCGTTTATTCCTGTTTGCACTCCTATATTGCTTATGATAAAGTCCTGCTGATTTTGTTGTTGGTTTCCAAAGATTTCCGGTCAGGATCTTGCATACCTCTAAGATGGAGATGAAATATGAGCAGAAAAAAGGTCACCATTGCGGAATTACATGAAAAAAAGCAAAATAAGCAAAAGATTACGATGGTAACAGCCTATGATTACCCTACAGCCAGGATATTGGACCAGGCAGGGATCGATGTCGCACTGGTGGGCGATTCCCTGGGAAATGTCGTTTTAGGCTATGAATCCACTGTCCCTGTCACCATGGATGAAATGATCCACCATTGCAAGGCTGTGTCCAGGGGGGTGAAGAGCTGTTTTATTATCGGGGACATGCCGTTTCTTTCCTATCAGGTAAACCATGAAAAGGCCATTGAAAACGCCGGACGTTTTATCAAGGATGCGGGATGCGACGCCGTGAAACTGGAAGGCGGGAGTGATATGGCGCCGACGGTCAAGGCCATTGTCAGTGCAGGGATGCCGGTATGCGCCCATATCGGCCTGACGCCGCAGACTGCTACAATGCTCAGCGGTTACAAGGTTCAGGGGAAAGACGCGGAAAGCGCCAGGAGGCTTATACAATCGGCAAAGGATCTTGAAGAGGCCGGGGCCTTTTTGATTGTGTTCGAATGCATCCCGGATTTTCTGGCCGCGCGGATCACAGAGGAATTGAAGATCCCGACCATCGGCATAGGCGCTGGCAAAGACTGTGACGGCCAGGTCCTCGTGTATCATGACCTTGTCGGCCTCTTTGAAAGGTTCACCCCCAAGTTCGTTAAACAGTATATTAATCTTGCGCCCATGATCAAGGAGGCAATCGGTCAATATAAGACAGAGGTTGAAACGGGCGTCTTCCCAGGACCTGAGCATGGTTTTGCCATGAACAAAAAAGAGGCTGAGAAACTATAGGAGAAAGGCATGCGATTCTTGATAGTAGGGCCTGGGGCCATGGGATGTCTCTTTGCCGCGCGTCTCAAGATGGCGGGTCTTGACGCAGCCATCTTTGATTATAACAAGGAGAGGGCCGAGGAATTAAACCGGCAGGGCATTATAGTTGAAGGGGTTTCAGGCAACTATACTGTCAGGGTGCCTGTTATGGTTGACGAGAGTCTGGACGGGATTGATTTTGTCCTGCTGTGCGTTAAGTCAAACAAAACCAGGGGTGTTGGAGAGTCTCTTAAAAACCTGCTTCCCCCTGAAACAATTGTCATTACCCTTCAGAACGGGATAGGGAACCTTGAGATACTTGAAGAGATATTCGGGAAAGAGAGGGTGCTTGGCGGCGTTACTGCCGAAGGGGCCACCAGCTTGGGGTGGGGCAGGATAAGGCACGCGGGCATCGGATCTACTGTTATCGGCCCCAGGAGAAAAACGGAAGGGCCTCCGGAAAGGCTTGCATCGGCTTTAAACAAGGCCGGGTTCAGGGCCGAAACAACGGAGAACGTTGAAGGTCTTTTATGGGGCAAGCTTGTTATAAACGTGGGCATCAATGCCCTGACTGCCGTTACGAGATTGAAAAACGGACGCCTTCCGGAACTGAAGGGAACGAGGATGATTATGGAAGACCTTGTAAGAGAGGCAGTTGCCGTCTCAAAGGCGAAAAATATTCAACTGCCCTATGATGACCCGTTAGGTCGTGTCATGGAGGTATGCAGGGATACAGCAGGAAATGTAGCATCCATGCTCCAGGATGTTCTTAATAAAAAAGAGACGGAGGTTGACTTTATTAACGGGGCCATAGTCAGGGAAGGAGAGGCCCTGGGCATACCCACCCCTGCCAATCGCACACTTACTTCCCTTATAAAGGCCATTCAAGAGACCTATCAGGAAAGGCTGTAGTTGCCATCCTTCATTATCCTGACATTCGGCCCCAGGGGTCTCCATCGTTCTATTGAGCTCTCTTTAAAAAGGGCTATTACAGGTCTTCCAAGCATGGCGGCCAGGTGGGTTATGCCGCTGTCATGACCTAAATATAAAGACGCTCCGCCAAGAATGGACATGAGTTCTTCTCTTTCAGGAAGGACCTTCAACTCCACATCCCTTTCATTCAGATTGTTCCTGAAAAAGGTTAAGAGGCCCTCTTCTGCCGGGCCAAGAAGCAGAATAATCCTTCCCGCATTATGAAGCCGTGTCCTTTTTAATTCCTTTATCAATTCAAGCCAGAAAAGCGGAGGGTAGTTTTTCTTTTTGGAGCCTGATCCGGGATGCAATACAACATAGCCCTTTTCCCCGGGATGAATTTCATCTGACATGAGAGGAATTTTAAAGGAATCCTCAAACACTCTAAGTGCATCTATGGGCAGGCCGGACTCCTGAATGGCCCCGGCCATGTACAGGGCAATATGTGTTTTATCTTCTTCAAGCGGAAACACAGGAAAGATGCTGACAGCGCTTTCAGGAAACCATGCCTTGAGATTGCCGATTAAACGGCCATCGGGATCATTCAGAAAGGCAACGACATGATCCGGCGAAAGGGAAGAAAGAGGGGCAAGGCTATCAGGGTCTTTCATGAAAAGCCTGTGCCACCCTGATGTTTCCATGTCTATGCATTGATCCACATAGGGTCTTAAGTAATCAATGCCGGGGCATCTTCCTGCTATCATTATCTCAGCGCTTTTCCTGAGCCCGCAAATCGCGGGCATAAGCATCAGTGTGTCTCCCAGCGCCCCTGCCCTGATTATTAATATCTTCAAAATTAAGCGTCTCCTTTTCCGTTAAGTTAATGGGACGATGTTTTTTATGGCCAGGAATGAAAATCCAGATGCCTCTTGACAAGAAGTCAGGGGATATTATCATTATGGATATTGAATTTACAGGAGATTGATAAAGTGGGCAACTGGTTTAAGACTACTCTGCTTCTGGGCGTTATGACGGCCCTTATAGTATTAATAGGAAGGCTCATCGGCGGGCAACAGGGGATGGTGTTTGCATTTATCCTTGCCGTGGGCATGAATTTTTTCAGCTACTGGTTCTCCGACAAGATCGTTCTCAGGATGTACAAGGCAAAAGAGGCGACCCCCAGTGAAAACGCAAGACTATACGAGATCGTGCATCAGATAGCACAGAGGGCAAATATACCCATGCCCAAGGTCTATATAATACCCGAAGAATCCCCCAATGCCTTTGCAACAGGGAGAAACCCTGATCATGCCGTTGTTGCAGTAACCGAAGGTCTTCTAAGGCTCATGGATACGGACGAGATCACCGGCGTTATATCCCATGAGATGGCTCACATAAAAAACAGGGACATCCTAATAGGTTCCATCGCAGCAACCATGGCAGGCGCCATTATGATAATCGCGAACATGGCCCGATGGTCGGCCATTTTTGGAGGGAGATCGGACAATGACAGGGGCGGGTTAGGTGGGATAGGTCTAATTGCTATGTCCATCCTGGCCCCAATCGCCGCGATGCTTATACAGATGGCCATCTCAAGATCAAGGGAATATCAGGCCGATTCCACGGGCGCGTCCTTTGCCGGACAACCAGGGGGACTTGCCAGGGCGCTTGAAAAACTGGGCGCCTATTCCAAAAGAATCCCCATGCATTCCACCAGCCCCAACACTGCGCATATGTTTATTGTAAATCCGCTTACAGGCGGCAACCTTGCCTCGCTCTTTTCCACTCACCCTCCTTTGGAAGAAAGGATCGCAAGATTAACCGGCAGGAGATCTTTCACGGATAACATCGTCTCGGATGAAAAATCCGGCAGGAAAGAAGCAGAAGACACATGGAAGAGACTTATGAAATGATTTTTAAATTTTGTAACCTTTGAGCCATATCAATCGACTATACAAGCAAAACAAACAATATAAATAGGAGAGATTGAAATGGAAAAAAAATACGACAGCGAATATGACTCTTGGAATGAGGCCTTTGAAGAATTATGTCTAACGTGCCTTATTGCCTTTACAGTTCTAGGCTCGTTTCTCTACATCTTCATTAAATAAGATGAGAGGAATAAATGTCCATCAAATATTACATGATACTTTTATCGTTATTGGAATTGGAGACAGGATTTGAAGCCTCCAATTCCAATGGGACGAAGTCTGTCATGCCCTTACAATGTCCTCATAACGTTGCCCCTTATTTTCCGTATTAAAGCCCATGAAGTATTGCCATATCTTAGGAAATAGATTAAAATCCCTTTAACAACATTTTTTTTCTCATTATATTTACATAATGCAGATTCAGCCGGCAAGCCGGGAAGAGGCGCTTATGGATAAAGAAGGGATAAAGGACGATATAAAAAGAATCGCCAAGGAAGCGGAAGTCAAGCTGACAGGTATTCTTTTAAGATGGAAAGATCATAATGAAGGGAAAGACACGCCTGACAGCGAGGCTATTGAAGAGAAATCCAGGATTATCGCTGATAAGGCTAACGAGATATTCAAAAGAAGAGGGAAAACAATCTTGAAAGAATTTAAAGATGCATACATGGAAGGCCGTAAGGGGGAAGACAGTAAAGATTGACGAACGCCAAGGAATTAAACACGATAAAAAAAATCCTCGACAAAAAGGAAGAGGAAAGATTGTCGCCCTGGGCTTGCTTGAGTCTTAATGCTGTGAGAGGCAAGGTTGAAGATAATATAATCTCAGGACACAGACAAAATTATTCCCTCGATACCGACAGGATACTTCACTCCCTGGCCTACTCCAGGTATATCGATAAGACACAGGTGTTTTATCTTGTAAAGAATGATCATATCACCCACAGGGTCCTTCACGTCCAACTGGTGTCCAAGATATCAAGAACTATCGGGCGGCTCCTCAGGCTTAATGAAGACCTTATAGAGGCCATATCATTAGGCCATGATATCGGTCATGCCCCCTTCGGGCATGACGGCGAAAAGTTTCTTTCTAAACTATCACTGCGGCATGGGCTTGGAAATTTCCTGCATAATCTGCAGGGTGTAAGATTCCTGGAAAAGATAGAAAGAAAGGGCAAGGGCTGGAACCTGACGCTTCAGGTCCTTGACGGCATCCTATGTCATGACGGCGAACTTCACTGCCAGGCATTGCGGCCCGACAGAGAAAAAGATTTCAGCAAATTTCATCAAGAGATAACTGGAAAGGCAGATGATCCTTCCATGGATATATTGCCTATGACCCTTGAAGGCTGCGTGGTCAGGATGGCCGATACCATAAGTTATATAGGACGGGATATTGAAGACGCTATTAGACTTGGGGTTATAAAGAGGGCTGATATCCCCGGGGAGTGCAGGCGCGTCCTTGGAGAGACCAACGGCACTATTGTATATTCACTGGTTGAGGATCTTGCGAGCAACAGTCTTGACAAGCCCTATGTATGTTTCAGTGAAGAGGCGGCGGCAGCGCTTAAAAGGCTTAAGGAATTTAACAGGGAATATATCTATGCCGGGGATCTGCCCTGGAAGCAAACCCCTAAGATAGAATTGATGTTTGAACTCCTCTTTGAAAAATATCTGGATGACCTGGGGAAGAAGGATGAAGGGTCCGAGATATACGGGGAATACACGGTGGGGATGTCTTCTGAATACAGGGAAAACACATCCGACGCGGAGATTGTGCGGGATTTTATCGCCGGCATGACCGATGAATATTTTTTGGTACAGTGTGAAAAACATTTTATCCCCCGGATAAGATCAGGTGTCATCTAGGTTACTTACCTCATGAAGTATCTAAGCTCACAGGCGATCATTACGCGGGTCAAGGAATTCGGGGAGTCGGACCTTCTTGTAACCTTTTTTACCCCTGATGCGGGACGGCTGCGGGGCGTGGCCAAGGGGGCGCTCAGGAGCCGCAGGCGTTTCGTGAATTGCCTTGATGTCTTCTCCCTCGTGAATCTTGAATATAGTCCTGCCAGAAACGGCGACCTCCATTTTATCCAATCGGGAAAACTCATGGATGCCTTTCCGGGTCTGAGGAGCAACTTTGCAATACTTTCAAAGGCCGGCTACATGGTGGAACTCACTGAAATACTGTTCCCTTGGGATGTGCCCGATCGCGGCATCTTTGAGATATTGATCAAACTTTTTCACCTGTTGGAAAAAGGAGAAATGGTCAATCTCATTCCGCAGGCATTCGAGTTCATAGCCATGTCACAGGGGGGATTCAGAATCAATCTTGAAAGATGCTGTAACTGCGGGAGGATATATTCAGGGGAAGGGGCAGCGGCGTTTAAACCGGAAAAGGGCGGGATTGCCTGTATGAAATGCCAACAGATTACAGCCGTGACGCCTAAGATGAGCCCTGACACGGTAAAGTTTATAAAAATGTTGTATTCAAAATCACCTTCGATCTTTGATCAATTGAGCATCGAAGAGAAAGTCATTTCAGAGATCAAACCGGTGCTCAAATTACACAGAGAATATCGCCTTGGCCGCGAACCCAAGACCGCATGCTATCTGGAATGAGTAAACATTCGGGAATAAACCCGTTACTTGTCGCTCAATAACTTTAATATTTCAGCGGTCAATTCATCATTATCAAAGGAGAATGAAACCATGCCATGAGAAACCTCGAAGGATTCGAGGTGACATTCATATTCCGCTGCTACTTCTTCCAGAAGTTCCTTGAAACTTTCCGCCACGGGATGCTCAGGGTCATCCACATCCTGTGAAAACATCTCTACCTCAATTATGCCCATCTGTATCTCCTTTGCCTATAGCAACTGCTCATATTGTCAGGGCAGGTCCTGGTTTTACTCCAAAAGCCTTTTCCCTTGACTTGTTATTTATGAGCTTCGGCGCAGTCACCTTGCCGGTCATCCCTGTGGATTGCCACAGGGATGACCGGCGAAGGTGAATAACTATTGAATCGGTTTTAATTCAACCCATCTGTTTTCAGCGCGACCTTCAGGTGTCTCATTGGAGGCTGCCGGATTGGAAAAGCCAAAGCCCTTTGCGCTTAATCGATCTTGGGCTATGCCTTTTGTTACAATGTAGTCCATTACTGCCTGGGCGCGTTTCAGTGAAAGATTCTCATTATAATCGGCAGATCCCACGTTATCGGTATGTCCTACGATCTCTATCTTCAATGATGGATTTTTTTCCAAAACACTTATGATATCATCCAGGATAATAAAATAGGCGGGCTTGATATCTGCCGTTGCTGTATCAAAATTTAAGCCCTTGAGGACCCAGCAGCCCCTCTGGTCAACAACGGCGCCCTTCGGAGTATTGGGACATTGATCCAGATAGTCAAGCACCCCATCTCCGTCGCTATCCGGCGGGCATCCTTTGCTGTCGACCTTGATTCCGGCAGGGGTATTGGGGCATTGATCCTGATAGTCAGGCACGCCGTCTTTATCGCTGTCCGGCGGGCAGCCCTTGCTGTCGACCTTGATTCCGGCAGGGGTATTGGGGCATTGATCCTGATAGTCAGGCACGCCGTCTTTATCGCTGTCCGGCGGGCATCCCCTGCCGTCAACCTTGACTCCGGCAGGGGTATTGGGGCATTGATCCTGATAGTCAGGGACCCCATCTCCGTCACTGTCTTTTTGAGGAGCAGGCATTACTTCTACCTCCTTTTCACCGCCGAAAAGGAAACTGACCCCTATGGTATAAAGAAAATTGTTTTCGACGTGACCTGCCTCGGAGCGAGAGGCTATGACGTGACGTGCATCGGCGCGAAAGGCTATCTTGTCATTGAAAAAATATTTCATTCCAAGGCCGTAATTGCCTATTAACTCGGAGTTATTATCGCTCCCCGGTTCATAAAGGGACATGCCGCCGATACCCATGGCAAGGTATGGCACAAATTTTTGTTTAGGCAAAAAATAGTAAAGGGCGTCCAAACGGCCAAGATAGCCGTTCACATTAGCTCCACCGGTTTTAGATTTTGGGTTAAGGCGGTTAAGGTTTAAAGAGCCTTCAATTCCCCAGCGCTCGCTGATGTCATAACCTAAACTTGCGCCATATGTTACTGTGTCGCGCACATTCAGATCTTTATCAAAAAAATAACTTCCGAAAAAGGTGCTTAAAGAATATCTGCCCGGTTTTATTTCAGCATTCAGGTTGCTCGCGGATAATATCAGCATTCCGAAAATGATCAATATTAATGTTTTTACTTTCATAGGACATTCCTCCTTATAGATGCTTATTAATAAAAGAAATTATATTTCTTTTTTATTTTTCCCGTGGATATGACTGTCATTGCCTGATGAAACAGCGCCGGCTGAGACGATAAACTTCATTACATCTTCCATCTTGACACCCTCAAGGATTTCAACATCCTCCTTCGGCACCAACAGTGTAACGCCTGCCCATTGCATCGATTGCATGACATAAACGGCTATATGGTCTTTGAAACCTATATAGGACAAGTCTTCCGAGGTTACGAATCCGAGCATCTTCATGTTTGTCTGAGGGACCTTAATAACCGCCACCTTGCTGAATGCCTTCTTTTCACCAAGCAGGCTTGTCAAGGTGTCCTTAATCACGCTGTAAATGAATTGAATCACGGGGACCTTTTTAATCAAAAGGTCTATATAATTAACCAGTTTAACGCTGAACCACCAGGATACCACAAAACCGATGATGATTATAACCACTATGCTTATCAGCAAAGGGAGCCCCGGGATTTCAACGGGGAATATTCTACCTGCGGTTTTATCCCATGCAGATAGGATCTTGCTGACAATAACAATAGTCAGCATAATTGGCGTTAAAAATAATACCCCGTTTAAAAAATATTTTAATAAAACCTTCATTTGTTTCTTTGCTCCTTTTCTTCTCCCTTGGACAATGCATTCAAAGCGCCGCAAGGGTGGGGAAGAAAACCCAATGAGATTCATATTTATTTTAATGCTGTATAATTATTGCCGTCCTGTCAGGATAAGCGACTGATTGATAATTCAGGCGTGGATTCCTGTTCTTTTTGAGCCGATAAGATTTGTTTTTGATGCCGGGGATCGCAGTCGCCAAGCGGAGAGTTTCATAAGGCGTTCCAGATCAAAACAGTCTCTTCTGAATTTCTTCCGGTTCGTGCTCATGTTTTATTTTGAAATGGGCGTATGCGGTCTTGGTGGCAACCCTTCCCCTGGGCGTCCTCATTATGTAACCCTGCTGGATTAGAAAGGGCTCGTACACATCTTCGATCGTGTCTTTATCTTCGCATACGGCTGCGGACAGCGTATCCAGACCGATGGGCCCGCCGTTGAATTTCTCCATTATAGTAAGCATTATCTGGCGGTCCATCTTATCAAGGCCCTCATTATCCACCTCCAGCATATCAAGGGCGTGCATGGCGACCTCGCGGGTAATAACGCCTTGAGCCTCAACCTGCGCGAAATCCCTCACCCTTCGAAGTATCCTGTTCGCCACCCTTGGAGTGCCCCTTGACCTCCTTGCTATCTCAAAGGCCCCGTCTTCCTTTATGGGTATTTCAAGTATCCTTGCAGACCTTACGACTATCTTCTGCAGATCTTCAGGCTTGTAAAACTCCACCCGCTGAATAACGCCGAAGCGGTCTCTCAAGGGGGGCGTCAGCAAGCCGGTCCTGGTTGTCGCTCCTACCAGAGTGAAGGGGGGAAGGGGGATCTTCATGGTTCGGGCAGAGGGGCCCTGCCCTATGATGATATCCAGTTGAAAATCCTCCATTGCGGGATAGAGTATCTCCTCAACGACATGGTTAAGCCGGTGCACCTCATCAATAAAAAGGACGTCTCTGGGCTGAAGGCTGGTAAGGATGGCGGCCAGGTCTCCCTGCCGTTCAATAACAGGGCCGGAAGTGCTGTTGATGTTCACGCCGAGTTCATTTGCTATTACATGGGCGAGCGTTGTCTTTCCCAGACCCGGCGAGCCGTGGAACAGGACATGATCCAATGCTTCCGAGCGCGCCTTGGCCGCTTCAATAAATACCCGCAGGTTTCTTTTCACCTCTTCCTGACCGATGTATTCATCAAGGCTTATGGGTCTTAGGCTTTTCTCCGCCGGGATTTCGTCGTCCTGGAGTTCCGCGGTAATAATGCTGTCTTTAACACCTTCCATTAAAAACCTTTCCTATCAATCAGGCAAGAAGTCTCAATGCCTTTTTTATTAAACCTTCCAGAGTGACTTCCTTCATGGTTGAACAGGCCCTGTCAACGGCGCTGTTGGCCGCTTTTGAAGGATACCCCAGGTTAAGGAGAGCGGAGAGGGCGTCATTAAGGATGCCCTTATCCGCTCGCGTTGTGGCCATGCTATGTTGAAACTCCGTATCGCCCCTGACCTTTATGGCCTTATCCTTTAATTCCAGGACCAGTCTCTCCGCCGTTTTTTTTCCTACTCCCGGAATGGATTGCAGCTTTGCAACGTCCCCCGATGAAATTGCTTCAAGGAGTTCCTCAGGGCCGATGCCGGAAAGTATATTAATGGCGAGCTTAGGGCCAATGCCTGAAACGGATATCAATAATTTAAAAATCCTCTTTTCAAGCTCCGTCATAAAACCAAAGAGTATAAAGGCGTCTTCCCGCACGTGAGTATAGATATGAAGGCTTACCTCTTTATCTTCTTCAGGCAGGGCATAAAAGGTTGAGAGCGGGGTAATGACTTCATAGCCTATCCCACTATTATCAACGATAATAGCGTTGGTGGATTTTTTCTGTAACAGACCTTTTATGTGAGCTATCATTATGAATACTTTTGTGAGTTGATAAGTTGTTAGTGGTCCATTGTATCTATCTTATAAATTGTTGGATGAAATTGTATTGTTTTATAGGCTACACGCCTATCGATCCTTATTACTGATCTTTCTTTTATTCGACAACATACAACGAACAACAATCAACGGACAATGCTAACCTTCCCATCTAATATTTTTTTTCATACCTGGTCCAGTTGATATGACATATGGCGGCGGCAAGGGCGTCTGATGTGTCAGGCCCCAACATGGCAGGGAGCTTTAAAATAACCTTAACCATGGCCTGAACCTGGTCCTTGCCGGCCCTGCCGTAGCCCACTACCGATTTTTTTATTTCAAGTGGAGAATACTCAAATACCTTGATGCCGCAACTGACTGCCGCTATCAACGCGGCCCCCCTGGCATGGCCCAGTTTAAGAGAGCTTTTGACGTTTTTGGCAAAAAAGACATCCTCTATGGCCATCTCCGCGGGTTGATAGCGATTCATGATCTCTGTCATCGACCGGAAGATCTCGTGTATTCTTTCATAAAAAGGGATTGTCCCCGGAGAAGAGATAGCCCCTGCATGGATGAATTTCATATTGTCTTTTGTCTTCTCTATGAGGCCGTATCCTGTTACTATGGAACCGGGGTCCACACCCAGGACAAGCATCAGCCCAATGCCTCCATCACTTCATCGGGGATGTCGAAATTGGCATAGACGTGATTAACGTCATCATTGTCTTCAAATGCCTCTACAAGATTCAGCATCTGCTCGGCCCTTTTGCCTTCAAGCTTGACCGTATTCTTGGGTATCTTGGTCAACTCTGCCTGCTTGTATGTCATCTGTTTATCATCAAATGCCTTTTTAACGGTTTCAAAATCCATTAAGGATGTCAGGACTTCAAACTCGCCGTCTTTTCCATTGACATCTTCAGCGCCTGCCTCCAGGGCAATTTCCATCAACTTTTCTTCATCAATCTCTGCCCCTTCGAAAATAATTATCCCCCTGGTTTCAAAAATCCAGGCCACACAGCCCGGCCCACCAAGGCTTCCGCCGTGCCTGTCAAAGATATACTTTATGTCCGCTACTGTGCGATTTTTGTTGTCAGTCAGACATTCAACAAGTATGGCCACTCCGCCGGGGCCGTATCCCTCATACATAATCTCATCATAGGAAACCCCTTCAAGCTCTCCCGTGCCCTTCTTGATTGCCCTTTCGATATTATCCTTGGGCATGTTTTCTGCCTTTGCCGCCAGAACTGCCGAGCGAAGACGGGGATTGCCGTCAGGATCGCCTCCTCCCATGCGTGCGGCTACTGTTATTTCCTTTATAAGCCTGGTGAATATCCTTCCCCTCTTGGCATCTGCAGCGCCTTTTTTATGTTTTATTGAACTCCATTTGGAATGACCGGACATCTCATACCTCCTGATTAAAACCGGTGAAATGGTTGTTTGGTAAAATGGTTAAGTTGGAAAAATCCTATTTATAATTCCTGTAATCTGCTTAATCAATGGACTCTTTTACGAAATTTATGCCGATCAGATAAACCTCCCTGCTTCTCTTGCGGACCGCCGAAGGCCGCAGTATCCGCGTCTGATCGAAATATACTGATGCCTTATCTTTAAAGGGCTTAAAATCCTCTCCCTCAAAAACCTTGCATATAAAATGCCCGCCTTTCTTAAGTACAACAAGGGCTATCTCAAGGGCCTTTTCAACCAGATCCATGGACCTGCAAGTATCGGTAAACTTGTTGCCGGTGGTCTGGGGAGCCAGATCGCTTATAACCAGGCCGATTTTTCCGATGTCCCGGGAAAGAGCCTCCATGTCAAGGGTAAGGATATCCGCCTCGAAAAATCTGAAATTAGGCGAGGAAATCCGGTCAGGCATTTGAAGATCAATGCCGATTACCGTTCCTCCTTGTCCTGCCCTTTTTAAACAAAACTGAGACCATGATCCGGGATAACACCCAAGGTCAAGGATGCGCGATCCCTGTTGGATTAATTTATACTTTTTATCGATCTCCTCAAGTTTGTACACCGATCTGGCAAGCCAGTTTTCTTCCCTTGCCCTCTCGGTGTAATGGTCCTTCCACTTATTACCGTTTTTCATTTTATTTGATACCTTTAACCGGAAGATCTGACTGTTATTAACTATCATATATAAAAGGCCTTTGCAAAAAAATTGTATTGTAGGATATTGTCATTTGGAAAAAATTTATTCATTGACAACTATCAGAGATCTCCTTAAAACCCATTTAAAAGCCGTCGAAGACCTCCAGGCTGAAAATAATGCCCATTTACTGATTATGACAGATAGGATTTTGATAATCGATGTTTGAATCACTTAAGTTATCCGATATTCCTGAAAAACAATGCGGGGTGCTGAGGAAGCCTTCCAATACAAGGCCGATCCTCCGGGTGATAGAAGAAAACGGGAAAAGGGCCGTGGTCAAGGATTTTTCAGCAAACGGATTCATGTACAGAAATATCGTTGGACGGTTTCTTGTCTGGAGGGAGAAAAAGGCATACGAAAAACTGAATGGAATAAAGGGCGTCCCGGTCTTTTACAGGGTCATAAACGGCCTGGCCCTTGTAATGGAAGAGATACCCGGGGAAAACCTGAAGGCAGTCCATAAAACAATAGGAATTTCCGAACAGTTTTATTCGGATTTATATTCATTGTTAACGGCTATCCACAAGGCAGGTCTTGCTCATTGTGATCTTAAGAGGGCGCCGAATATTATCCTGGGTGACGATGGAAGGCCATATATCGTGGACTGGTCCGCGGCTATCTTTAAAGACGAATTCAGGTTTTTCCCTCTGTCCCTGATATTTAAAAGGTTTGTCAGGGACGACATGAACGCTATTATCAAACTCAAACTCAAGTATAACCCTGAGATGGTCAGCCCTGAAGAAAAAAATCAGTACCTTGACAGGAGCCTTTTCGAAAGGATAATCCGGGATATCAGGGAGAAGGCAAGGAGTCTGCTTAAAAAAATCGCCTGATTCAGTGGCCATGAAATAATTTATGAAATTTTAAAGTGGTTCCCTTGAATTCTACAACCTTTCCGCATCGAACACACCTAAGATGGCAATGAGGCCCATGCCCGTATATGTGTTCATAATGCATGTGCCCATCTTCAAACCAAACCTCATAAAAGACCTGAATAGATCGATTTCTCCGCCCATAGCCTTCTCCTTTTGAAGAAAATACAATATATGGTATTTTTGCTTGACTTAGACCGCTAAGAATTGTAGATAAAATTAATCCTGTCGAAATTCTTTCCGGAGATAAGGTGATTTTATGATTGCAAAAAAAGCGGCGATGGATAGAAGGGAATTTTTATACAAGAGCGCCGCTTTTTCCATAGGGAGCCTCCTGGGATTAAATACCCTTTCACGCGCCTTTGCCTCTGAGACAAGTGTCGGCCAATCCAAAATTGCCCTTATCATTGATGACATCGGCTTCAGCCGATCCCGGTTGGAGATGTTTCTGGAAATTGAAACAGTAATGACCTTCGCCGTCCTGCCCAGATTGTCCTTGTCCCTGCCTCTGGCTGAAGAGATTCATTGCCTTGGGTATGAAATAATGCTTCATCAACCCATGGAGCCCTCCGATGCGAATGTTGACCCGGGCCCCGGGGCGGTATATGTGGGGGATGACGAGGATAAGATCGGAATGGTCCTTGAGGAAAACATCTCCGAGTTCCCCTTTGCAACAGGGATCAATAATCATATGGGTTCAAGGTTTACCGCCTGTCCAAGAGAGATGACGGATGTGATTAAGACTATAAAGGGGAAAGGTCTTTTTTTTGTTGACAGTCTTACGACAAACCATTCGACCGGATATCAAACCGCAAAAAGCCTTAATGTGGCCGCTGCCCGCAGGAATATTTTCCTGGATAACAACCTTGATGTCTCAGCCATCACGGCGCAGCTTTATAAGCTTAAGAACCTTGCCTTAAAAACCGGATATGCCATAGGGATAGGGCACCCTTTCCCGGAGACAGCAGAGGCGATAGCCTTGTTTAAGGTGAGCCTCATTGATTCGAATATTCAGATGATGAAGATGTCCTCTTTAATCCCTGCCTGATAGACTTCAACCCGGATTAAAACATAATACTGAGGATATGCATTCCGAGGCTTCAAATTTCCGGAAGAGACATGCCTCTCAGCCTGTCTATCTCTTTTATGCTTGTCAGATCAAAGCTGATTGGCGTGATCGCGATCATGCCGTCAGCAAGGGCGCGGGCGTCGGAATCCTCCCTTTCCGCCTCCACTCTGGTCTCGCCGGTCAGCCAGTAATAGACGTTCCCTCGGGGGTCAATCCGGTGCTCATATCTCTCTCTGAACCTTCCGACTCCCTGCCTTGTAATTGCGACGCCTTTTATCCTGTCAGCAGGGATTGCCGGCACATTTACATTCAGGGCAGTGCCGTTGTTTAAATCGTTTTCAGTGATGAATTTTATAATCTTCCGGCTGAAAGATGCGGCAACGCTAAAATCAGGATCCTTGCGCGTATCCAGTGAGATGGCAACTGATCGTATCCCAAGAAAGGCGCCTTCAGTGGCAGCAGAGACCGTGCCGGAATAGAGGACATTAACGCCAACGTTGGCCCCCAGGTTGATCCCGGATAATATGATGTCCGGGGGTGTCTTTAATAATTCCTGCACCGCTATCTTCACGCAGTCAGCGGGCGTCCCGGTGACGCCGTATCCGAAAAAAGATTCGTTTTTATGGATTTCCTGGACCCTAAGGGGAGATCTCAGTGTAATGGCATGACCCACAGCGCTCATCTCCGATTCAGGAGCGACCACAGAGACATCAAAATCCCCATTTAGTTCTGCATAAAGAGCCATCAATCCCGGCGCATGAATTCCATCATCGTTGGTTAAAAGTATTTTCATGGTAAAACCCCGATATTAATTTTTTACAATCGTTGCTGACAGGTATTTAATATTACAGGATCTATAACATACGTCCTATGAAAAGTATAAAAAAGGATAGATCAAATTAATTGAGAAGTTTTTATGGCACGGACTTTTCACCATTTTTATTCAAAGCCTTATCTATTTTATTAAATATCCTTACCGGCGTAAGGAATATTCGCTTCAATATTCCCGCTGCGCCCCCTTCAAGGGTATCAAAGGGAACGAATTTTACGTCAGGGTCTGAGAAAGGCCCCTTTACTTCAAAGGGATAAGCCACTATTGATTTGTTCTTACCGGTGATGATATAACCTAAGATTGGGACTTTACTTATCAGGCTATCGATGGTCCCATGGGGCTGGGCGCCCAGAATAAAGTTAAATTTTTTTCCGGGGATGTCTGCCTTGCCATATGCTACGGCATTCAGGACAGGACTCCTCATTACAAAATTATCTGATTTTAATATTCCTTTTTTAATAACTGCATCTCCGGATATGCTTTCAAAATAGAGCCCCTCCTCCTTAAGGTTCGATGGTCTTTGTTCAAATATCTTCTGGAGACTTAAAAAATCAAGCACCTTGATAATTACATTCGGATTTTTAAATAACCCTTTTTGTATTAAGACCTTGACAGACCCGTTCAGGTTGGAGATGAGGTCCTTTTTCTCCCTCCCATTCATTGATAGGGCGCCCTTAATATCAAGATTTCCCTTCAGCCCCTTATAATCAATCCCAAGCCCTTCCAGCAGTTCATCCACAGGCTGCCCCTTAATGTTAATATCGCCGGTAAAGAGCAATTCAGGTTCCGGACCTTTTAATATGTGGCCTTTTATGTTCAACTCTCCATTATGCAAATTAACCTTGGAGTTTTTTATAGAAATATTTCCATTATCAAAGACAAGGTCAGCCTTTGCCGGTCCATATGGCAGTTTCCGCCATATTCCACCTGTTACATCCATTTGTATCTCTAAATTCAAATGATCCATAAGGCCAGAGGCGTTATCGCGGTTATCGTTGATGGATGAAATATCTTCAATGGGCAAGCCATCTGAGAAATCCAGATAATCGGAGTGTAGCTTCATCTCTCCTTTAAGCTCATTCCATCCCTTGATATCACCTGAGATGGAAAAAAGGTTTTTGCCTGCCTTCATGTTACAGTAATTCAGATTCAGTGTTGCCTCCTTGCCTGAAAACCCCAATTGAAATGAGCAGTCGCTGATCTGCGGGTAGGTCTTGCCTGGTTGTAGAGATAGTTCCGACCCCTCCAACAGGCCGGTAATAAGGACGTTATGTCCGTCTCCATCCGGCATGGATATATTTAGGTTTCCCTTAATGGCGCCGTTGGAGAAAATCTCTTTTTTGTCTGATATAACGGAGAGATCTTTCATGGATAGCCCTGATGAATTCAGAGTCACCTCATTAAATTTCCTTGCCTGAAGGTCATAGACGCCCGTCATATTAATTGAGGAGTCATTGAGTTTTAACAGGACATTTTTTATATCAATCCGGTTATCATCGGGCTTGATCCCCAGTTCAAAGACAATATTGTCCTTGGAGCTTCCGGAGGATTTAATAGTAAACCCCCCTGAATTCATGGTCGTGCCCCCCAGATTGGTACGGCCTTTCAAAGACCAGTCTTTACCCTCTTTGGCCAGGGCAAGATCCCAGTAAAGAGTTTCAGAAAACGTCAGGGGGATTTTGTCTTTCGAGTGGAGAATGGAAAGGACCTGGTTCATATCCACATCAGCGGACAAGAGACCGTCCGTAAAATTAGGGGTTATGCCGGAGATGCCGAAGTTGGCCGACATGCTGAATGAATTATTGCCCCATGAGCCTGAACCCGACATATAATCAGAACCGGCATCATCCATGTGGATACTGGCCTCACTAAATTTCAGGGGGAATATATACTCCTTTTTGTCCAGAGAAAACCCATTCAAAAGAAATTCACCATTTAAAATTCTGGGATAATCCCATTCATGTTGATAGCCTATTGCGGTCTTGCATGTCAGTCTTCCCGTGATCTCAGGCCATTGATCAAGCAGGCGGGATGCCGCAACCGGCAAAACCTCCATCTCCTTCTGGCTGAGGAGTTCTTTTATATCAAAATCTCCGTCCATTAAAATTTCATAAAAAGGAGAGTCGCTGAATATATCTCTGATATTAAGCCCCGCATCTTTTATCATGGAATCGCCGAAATTCGCCTTCAATGCCGAGACGCTGAAAAGTCCATCCTTTAAGGCTACCTGAGCGGATACCTCCTTAAAGGGCAATTGGATGCCGCCTCCGGAGATCTCAAATCCCCGACACTCAAAAAGCATCTCCATTACGGACCGATTCTCCTGCCTCGACATATGCCTTATCTGATCGATATCTCCCTTAAGACTGAAGTTGTTTACCCTTATGTCACCGCTCGTAAGTATGCGGAGAAGCCTATCCTCAAACCATAGGGGGAGGAGAGGAGATGGGAAGAGGGTCTTAAAGGTCTCAACACCCATGAACTCGCTTTTGAAATTCAGATCCAGAAAGGAATCATTCCCGTTTTTCAGGTCAAATATCAGACCCAGGTCGAGCGATAGATCATCGCTCCTTATTTTTAAAGGATGAACATCAATATTATCGCCCCGTATTATGGATTGAAAGTCAAGCGTGATTTCGGGGATGAGAAATCCTTTATGTTTATCTTTCTTAAGTATCTCAAATTCAAGACGGTTTAAATCGATCAGACCTTTCATGGACAAATGGTCCGTAGGATCACCCTCTATATCCAATCTGGTTGTAAAGTAACCGTCTTTCATTGGGATTGATGCCGGCCAATGGACCCAGCTTAAGGGGGCTTGATCTGTTATAATTTTGATATCAATAAGCAGGGAATCTTTATCGTTTGAAGGAGGCATTACATTGCCATGCATTTCAAAACCGGCCTTTTCCCCCTTGAATCCGATCTGTCCCCTTGAGATCACCTTTAATGTCAATGGCGAAGAGCTGATCCTGCCGGCGCTGCAATAAAATTCATCAAGGCGAAAGGATGCCCCGGTAAAGACAACCTGACCCTCGTCAATCACCAGAGAGCGGATCCCAGGGAACCAGAAAGCCGGTATTTTTTTAGGCAGGAATCCCTTTAGATCAGTTTGAAGGTCATATCCCTTTTCCCATGGCAGTTCTATAAGGGGTTTAAACAGGTAGAAGCTTGAAGGTATGATTCGTCCGGCAAGCAACTCTTTAACGTCCAGGGTTAATCTCACGCTTGAAGCGGTAAAATTTTCACTTCCTTGCCTTGATCTGGCCGCAAGGTCATTAATGGATATGCTCAGACCCTTCCAAAAATTGATTTCAATGTCTTTTGCCTGGATGTCATAGCCTATTGCATTGGAGACCCCTTTTAATATTTCCTTTTGTATATAGGAACTTTGAATAAGGGCATTGGCCAGGATAATGGCAGAACCGGCCAGCAGAAATAATAGAAAGACAAGCTTAATAAAAGACCTGATTTTTTTAAGAAACATCGATTAGCCGGCTCCGGTTTTAATCCTGTTTATCCGAAAAATAATCTCTAAGTATTTTCCCATGATCAAAGGCCAGATTTTTAGGCAGGTTATCACGGTTAAAAATGCCTATTTCAACAGCGTCATCAGATGCCCGCGGCAATCCCGCCCTTATCCTGGCCATGAAAATAACTGAAATTGTATGATGTCTGGGATCTCGTGAGGGATCGGAATAGGCCCCTAGTTGTGAGATGAGTTCTACCTCCAATGAAGTTTCCTCCCTAGCCTCCCGGATAGCGGCATCTTCAAGGCTTTCACCATAATCCACAAATCCACCCGGCAACGCCCAGCCATAGGGCGGATTTTTCCTTTGAATCAGGATGATTCCTTTTTCCGTCTCTATTATTATATCTACAGTAGGCAAGGGGTTTCGGTATCTCTCTAATTCCTTGCCGCAGGAAGGGCAAAGGATGAAATCCTTCATAGTTGTTTACTCTCCTTATTGGACTATTCCCTATAGCCATCAGGCACGGGATAGCCGTCTACATATACATTATTGAACTCATCCAAGGCGAAGCGGCCATTCGCGATCATCTCAATTGTGCGCGGAAATATCATCCAGTCGCCTATCTCCTTTAGCCTTTGTTGATGGAGGTCGGCCACTTCCAGTAATCTTTTTTCATTCATTTTTAATTCTTCCAGCGGCACGGGAAGCTCGACCTTAAGAGGTGCTGAAACCATTAACAATGGCCCGGTATCGACTCCCTGATCTGTCCATAGCGTTGATGAACGCACTGTCTGCTCTCCCGCAATAATAGCGTCAAGAACTGCATGATCACCAATGTGTTTTCTTTTCCCACTTGATGAGACAATGGAAAGGTCCGCCGGATGCACATTGACGCAACGTCCCAGGGTTATGTAGCTCATATAGCCGCCGAGTGCGATTAAGTCTATATCAAATGCCTTTATTAATTCATCCGCGACATTATCAAATTCCCTTCTCGCCGCAAGACCCTCAGGGCTCTCTACAGTCCGCCTTATTCCCCTGATATTATGGAATGTGCGTATGTCGTAACTGAAGTAGGGGATGCCATTCTCGCATGCTATCTTCTCTCCGCAAGATTTTCCATCGGATCTGTCGCTGAAGATAAAAACAACATGAAAGGGAGAGAAGCCCTGCTTTTTTTTAAGGACCTTTTCCTTTTCTATAAGACTGATGATATTGGTCCCTGAACCCGACATAAAGGCGGCAACCTTCATCGGCGACCCGTTTTTTTCAGCGTTAAAAATATATGTTAATTTCACGAATCTCCTTTATTCCCCTTTTAAAATTGCCTCCTCGATCAGGGCCGGGGTGAAAAGAAAAAAGGCATTTTCCTAAAAGCGCAAATCCGTTAACACTTATACGATTTTTTAGTAGACAAATTTATATTTATTATTTATCAAGGTCAAACAGATTTGCTGTAGTGTTCGATAAATTAATGCCTATTTATTTAAGCAGTGCGCGCCCCTGCCGGTATTGTGGGATAAATGCGTCGCCGGTAGAGCTTAGTCGCCTTTTATAGCCGCTCAATGGCAACTCCCTATTTTTTCCTGTTTGGTATGAATTATGCTTAATTCAATGGCATCTAAGAAGATCGTCCTTTGTCTGTGGCCTATCATCTCTTCTTTTAATTTTTTTATTAGATTGAGATGTGGTTTATAAGCTGATTTTTCACGAAATCCCTAATGGTTAACAATAAAGGCAGGGGTATTGTACCATAATTATATATAAATTTTGTTAATTATTGGATATATGTTGACAAATATATCGTTTTGTGTATAATTTTATAAAAAATATTATTGGGAATATTTATCTATGTATCTTGAATACTGGGGATTCAAAGAATTTCCTTTTGAAAATGTCCCGGACCCTGACTTCTTTTATCTTTCAAAAAGTCATGAAGAAGCCCTGACAAGACTTATCTATGCGGCTGAGATGAGGAAAGGCGGGGCAATGTTATCCGGAGAAGTCGGCTGCGGCAAGACTACATTATCCAAGGTATATATCAAGGAACTTTCCGAGGCTAAATATGACATCGGCATAATAGTCAATCCGAAATTGGATTCAAATGAGTTTTTGCAGGAAATATTATATCAATTTAATATACCTGTGATCCCGGACACAAAGGTGGAGTGCCTTAGGTCTCTGAATAACAAGATGCTGGAGAATATGAGAATTAAAAAGGAAACCCTCCTGATAGTAGATGAGGCGCAACTGCTTAATGACTCCACTTTTGAAGAGATCAGGCTTCTTTTAAATTTTCAATTAAATAACCGGTTCCTGATGACGGTTATACTTCTTGGGCAACCGGAGTTAAGGGAAAAAATCAGAGCGATAGAACAGCTCAATCAGAGAATAGCCATTAGATATCATCTGATGCCTTTTCATTTGGAAGACACCTCTCAATATATAGCCTACAGACTAAGGAGGGCCGGCAGAAAGGAAAATATATTCAGCGATGAGGCTATTGAGAAGATATATGATTATACTGATGGGATTCCAAGAAAGATAAATAATCTTTGCGACCTGTCCCTTTTAATTGGGTTCGGCAATGGCGAGAAATTAATTACACCTAAAATCGTGGAGAATGTTATTAAAGATGGTGCGCTTTTCTGATATTATAAAGAAAAAGGATACAAGGCATCTCACATCCGCCGATTGCAAAGGAAGGGAGAATGCGGAGGACAGCTTCAGGTTAAGCGATTCCGCCGTCCTGAAGGCCATGACCGACCATACTGTCGCCATCGATAAAGCGCAGGAGGATAAACCTGGAATTGAAATAGAACCCTTTTATGAAAAATTCATTGAAAGGGCCTCAGAGATCCAGGAGCGGATTAAAGGAGATCAGGGGATAAGCCCCTCGCCGGTATTATCCGATCTGCATTATATTATTGATAAAGATATTATTGATAAACTTTATGAATATGCGATGACTGCCAAGGAAATCCGGGAAGACACCCCTGCCCATATAGTTGATGTGACCTTTACGTGCCTGAAGGTCGGCAAGGGCATGGATTATGACATTAAAACGCTTTTAAGGTTAGGGCTTGCCGCCTTTCTTGAGAATGTTGGGATGTATAAGATTCCTGACAGCATCCTTAAAAGCCCAAAGAAACTGGATGATCATGAGATAATGCTCATTAAGCGGCACCCTGAGTTCAGCCATGATATCCTGAGCCGCATGGGAGAAAAATACAAATGGCTGGCTGAGGTGGCTCTTCAGGTGCATGAAAGATCAAATGGCTCAGGCTATCCCAAAGGTTTAAAGGGTGGAGATATCCTGGAATTGGCGTCCGTTATAGGGCTTGTTGATTCTTACATTGCAATGATAAAAAACAGACCTTATAGAGAGAAATTTATCCAGACTGAGGCTGTTAAATCAATAGTGGAAACCAGCAAGGGCCTGTTTCCGCCCAAGATAGTGAAGATGTTTTTAAATCAGATTTCACTATTTCCGATCAATTCTTTTATCAAGCTGAATAATGGGTTTATCTGCAGGGTAATGGCGACCGATAAAAACCAGCCCTTTAGGCCGACTATTGAACTTCTTTATGACAGAACAGGGAATAAATTAGCCAAACCCCAGGTCATCCAATTATCGGAAAATCCCCTGTTGCACATAGATTCCAGCGTAAATTTGAAGGATATGCTATAGTGTTTATTGTCGGAAACAAAAGTCATGAATGCAATTATTAATAAATCAAAAATAAGCAATCATCTTTCAATATCCCGGATGCCTTTCAGGATATTTTCCGCGGTGACGGCGCTATTGCTGCTTGTCCTGTTGCCGTCCTGTTATTCGTCAACGGCGGTAAAGGGGATCCCTGTGGAAGATCTCGTTATGGCTCAAGACCAGCGGGTTTTAAAAAAGAAAATAACGAAGGAAGATAAAGAAGTTCTTGCCTTGATGAGCCAGGTTCGGAGCAATAAGGTTTTTATTGAGAATTCAGAAGGAGTCCCCGAGTATAGAATCGGTCCTTTGGATGTCCTTGAGATCACTTCCCATGTTGGAGACAAGGCGGAGACCGCTACCTTAACCGTTAATAATCAAGGGAGGATTTCATATTCATTTATCGATAATCTGGATGTCCGCGATATGACGCCCAATCAACTGGCTGAAGTTCTTATACAAAAACTCTCTGCTTTTATCAAAAAACCAAGGATTGATGTCGTTGTGAAGGAATTTACCAGTAAAGGCGCCATTGCCCTGGGAGAGATTGCCGGTCTCAGGTCATCTACTTCAGGACGCTCTAATAACGGAAGGATAACCCTGACCGGCAAGACGACGCTTGTGGATCTTATTGCCCTTTCAGGAGGATATACACTTGACGCCGATATTAAACAAACCAAACTAGTCAGGGAGGGGAAGAGTTACATAATAAATCTCTATGATATCCTGGAAAAGGGCGATGCGAACCAAAATGTCATCATTGACGATGGAGATGTCGTGGATATACCGTTAATGCCTGCGGTTCATGAAAGGTTATATATAATGGGCGAGGTAAATTCACCGGGCATTTATTCTGTCAAGAACGCCGTTGATCTCCTCGGTGCCATCGTTCTCGCAGGAAACGTCACTTCGCTTGCCAAGGAGACGAATACTATTATTGTGAGGGGGTATTCGTCTCCTGAAAATGCTCCTCTGGTAATGATGGCCGATGTCAAGGCCCTATTGAGAAATGCCGATGTAAGACAAAATATTACCCTTGAAGAAGGTGATCTGATATATGTCCCCAGGATGGTCATAGGGGATGTTAATGAATGGATCAGCAATAACTCGGCGCTTCTTAGTTTTATTTTTTATCCGAAGACATTCCAGGATACTTATTTTACCAAAAATTATTTGCATATTAACAGCAAATGACAACAACAAGAGGAAATTTTGGCGCAATATGATATAGACCTCAGGGAATATTGGCGTATCCTAAAGAAAAGGAAACTGATAATAATCGTGGTTGCGGTCCTTTTAGGGTCGTTTAGCACGATTTTTTCCCGCGTGGAGGCGCCTACCCCTCTCTATTCATCTACTTGCAGCATCAAATTTGAAAAGGAGACGACACTGGAGGGTCTTTATGCCAAGACCATCTCATGGAATGAAGGGGATGATATAGAGACGCAGATGGCCGTCATTACCGGTTACTCGGTTATGGAGGAGGCAGCCAAGAATATCGGCCTTTCACTCGGGACAGGGAAGAATGATGACCCGGTATTTCTCTCAACGATTGAAGGCCTGAAGGCCAAGGTAACGGTCGCAAGGGAGCAGTACACAAATATCCTGAATATTATTGTCACTGATACCACGCCTGAATCAGCCCAGCGGATTGCCAATGAAGTGGCGGCTGCCTATAAAAAATTACATGCCGAACAGCAGGACAAGCGCACCATTGATGCGATTAATTACATTGAAGAACAGTTGACAAGCGTACGGCAAAATCTAAAGACATCCGAAGAGGCATTCAACACGTTCGCTCAGGAAAACCAGCTTTTATCCATAGACAAGCAAAGCGAGAATATCCTCTTAAGAAAAAAAGAAATCAAGGATGAGGAAAGGAAACTTAATGAACAAATAGCGGAGATCGAGGCGCTTGTCGTCCGTATTAAAAATTTCATCAAAACTCCCTCTTCTTCGGATACAAATTTTTTTGCCTCTATTCCTATTGAATATTCCCAGTACGAATCTGCCAACAATACTTTTGTCGAACTGCTTTTGAAGAAAGAGTCCATGCTTCAAACTTATACAGCCCAGCATCCTCAAATTATAGAGATCGAGCTTACGATTATGGAGACTGCCAAGAAGATGGTGCTGTTGCTCGGGTCGCAGCTTGATAACTTGAATAAAAAAATAAGCGATCTGAATAATGAAGAATTCGGAGAAGTCGATAGAAATACCAATCAATTGATGGAAAAAAAGCTGGAATATGACCGCCTGAAAAGGGAGGTGGAATCCGTTCGGGAAAGGACGGCCCTCCTTGAAACGAAAAATCAGGAGGCCCAGATCAAAAAGGCTGAAAAGCCTGAAGAGGTGGTCATAGTGAAGCCCGCCTTGCCGTCATCCGTGCCTATCAACCCTCCTAAGACAATTGTAACAGGGGCTATGGGTGTCGTGATCGGGCTTGTCCTGGGTCTTATCCTGGCCTTTGTCTTTGAGACCTTCGACACATCTCTGGGCGCCATTGAGGATGTGGAAAAGGCCCTGGGGGCCAAGGTCCTTGGGGTCATTCCTCATACGGACGCCAAGGAAATTATGGCGAGTTTAAAGAAAAATTTTCCCAGGGACGCGGATGAAGCCTCATTAAAAAAGATAATAAGTCTTGTAGCGCATTTCGCGCCCAAGACCATGATCTCGGAGAATTTCAGGGCCTTAAGAACCAATATCCAATCCAGGGAAGGGGATAACGAGATTAAGACCATGGCCGTAACCAGCACCTCACAGCAAGAGGGCAAGACCATGATCTCCGTTAACCTGGCAATAAGTCTTGCTCAAGCCGGCATTAAGACGCTCTTGGTGGGGGCTGATTTGAGAAAGCCGATGCTTGCAAAGATCTTCGGCATTGAAGAAACCCCCGGGCTTACGGATATTGTGCTGGGAAATTATGTATGGCGCGATACCGTCAAGACCATTACTGATATTATCATGGGAAAGATGACCATGGATGATGTCATGCTCACCCCTGGAATGGATAATCTTAATATCATTACAAGCGGAAGCTCACACTCGAATCCTTCGGAATTGCTCGAATCGGAGCGCTTTTTGACCTTTATAAACGAGGCTAAAAAGGAATATGATATAATCATTTTTGATTCATCGCCTGTCATCTCAACCGCCGATGCCGCCATACTGGGGCAAAAAGTGGACGGTGTCTTGATTGTCTACAGGGTCGGCGTCGTTTCCCAGAGCCTACTGAAAAGGACGGCTACCCAATTGGAACAGGCTAAATGCAATATCATCGGGATAATTTTAAACGGGATGAAACCGGATATCAGTCCTGATTTTCAGGATTTCAAATATTACAGATACTATTCATACGGCAATGAAAAAGATAAGGGGAAAAAAGGAAAAGGATATAAGGGTGTCTTTTCATTTATACAGCGCAAGGGAAAAGACTGGGAAAAGAGATTTATCAGGAGACCGGAAAAAAAATCGGGTTCATTTTTCAAGGGAGCTCTTATTATAGGGGCATTATTATTGCTTGCCGCGGGCATCCTCTATCAGAACGGGATGCTCTATCCGTGGAAAAAAATAAAAGGCGAAGAGTCGATTAACGACATAAAAAAACCTCAAACAGAAGTGAAGTCAAAAACATCTTTATCAAGCCCCGCGTCAACGGAGGATATCATGTCCGACAAAGGGCCTGTTTCAGGGCAGTCCCCCATCGCAGAGATGCCGCCTCAGCAGACCGGGATGAAACAAGAAACCCCGGATAAAGATATAGGGACAGAAAAACCCGCTTACGAGTCAGGGGCATTCCCGTTTTCCGTGTATCTCGGCTCTTTCAGGACCAGGGAAAAGGCTGAACAAATCATCAATCTCAATAAACAACAGGGCATTCCCAGCTACAGTGTTACAATCGCCTTTAAGGATCAAGGTGTATGGCTCAGGATATATGCCGGACATTTCAAGGATCGTGAACAGGCTGAATCGTATATTGAAGAACACGGGCTTAAGGACGCAGAGGTGAAAGGAACCCCCTACGCAAATCTCATAGGCAGCTATAATGTCTCGGAGGATCTTAAGGGTATGATTCAATCCTTGAATTATCTGGGATATTCATCCTACACAATCGATGGGCCGACCGGCGGATACTATCTCTTTGTGGGGGCCTTTATAACAATGTCCGGCGCCGAGGAACAGAATATTGAATTAAAGTCCGCAGGCATTGAAAGCCGGGTGGTAAAGCGTTAAATTCATCGATCCGCCTTCCGGTCCTTCCCTGCCCCAATCCGATCGCTAGGAGAAAAACAGCTTGAGACTTCTTAAAGAGACAGCGGGTTTAAAAAATGCGGGATACGCAAATCTTTCTCTCCTCTTGCCTCTCATTATAATATTCCTGGCCCTCTGTTCAACAGCCATTGTCATACCCATGCTTTCTACATCCGAGATGTTCATCCTGATTTTCGGCTTGATTTTCTTGATAGTCAGCTTCATCAACACCGACATCGCCCTTTATCTCCTGATTTTTTCCATGCTTTTGAGCCCTGAATTTATTATAGGAGAGACCAGCGGCGCAGCCATGAGACGAGGCGTTACATTAAGGCTGGATGATTTATTAATGCTTATAATCAGTTTTACCTGGCTGGTAAAGATGTCTCTAAATAAGGAACTTGGGCTCTTTCGACGGTCGCCTCTTAATAAACCCATTGCCTATTACATGATAATCTGCCTTTCATCCACGCTCTTAGGCTTCCTGTTCGGGAGGGTTGAGCTAATGACCGGGTTTTTTTTCGTCCTGAAATACTTTGAATACATGTTAATCTATTTTATGGTCATAAATTTTTTAAAGACTAAAAAACAGGCAGAACACTATTTATGGGGAATGCTCATAACATGCGCGATTGTGTCTTTTATAGCGATAGGACAGATTTCTCTGGGAGGCAGGGCGACAGCCCCATTTGAAGGCGCCTCAGGAGAGCCGAACACCCTTGGAGGGTATCTTGTACTCATGATCTCAGTTTCCTTAGGCCTCTATCTCGTGAGTCCATCCTTTAGAAAACGGTTAGTTTACGCGGCCTTGATCATCCTTTTTTCCATCCCTTTTTTATACACACAATCAAGGAGTTCCTATCTGGCCATCATCCCATCAATTATGACATTTGTCCTGTTTTCGCAGAAAAGAAAATGGATAATGGCCGCAATTCTCCTGATCAGCGTATGCCTACCCTTTATAATGCCTAAGGTGGCAAAGGAGAGGATAGCTTACACCTTTACCCAGGGTAAAAACCGCAGGGATACCGTCGAAATAGGAGGGGTAAAGCTTGATACTTCAAGCTCTGATCGCATTAACAGCTGGAAAGTTGCATCAAAAGTGTGGATAGATCATCCTTTTCTGGGCTTTGGCGTAACCGGATACAGGTTTGTGGACGCCCAATATTTAAGGATAATACTCGAAACAGGGTTTTTGGGACTGATTTTCTTTTTTGTCTTGATTGCAAGCCTTTACAGGCGGGCATACGTCATATTCAAATCATCGGACAATGTATTTGAAGAGGGCCTTTCCATGGGGCTCCTGGCCGGCATTATTGGGCTTTTAGTCCATGGCCTCGGGGCAAATACCTTTATAATTGTGCGCATAATGGAACCCTTCTGGTTTATCACTGCCATTGTGTTCTCTTTCTCGGGACTAAAAGAAGACAGACTTTATGAGGAAAAACCCGGAATAAAAGAAATCACAAGCGCTCACTAAGGGGCTTGCAAATTATTAAAATACCGTTTATAATGTCTTCAAACATCAAACCAGGAGGTTTTAAGTATGAAGACATCGATTCAGATTCGGAACGGAGCAACCGAGCAAATTGTGGAATTG
>Ga0153915_10000574_pt1 | contig 34284 bp, 30 predicted proteins | sample Opewatmetagenome_2_FD_107003 | JGI IMG/M metagenome (GOLD analysis project Ga0153915, IMG submission 107003) | Freshwater wetland microbial communities from Ohio, USA - Open water 3 Core 3 Depth 3 metaG | ecosystem: Environmental > Aquatic > Freshwater > Wetlands | place: USA: Ohio, Lake Erie... | reverse complement strand
CCGAATACGAATTTCCGTGTGACCGGCTGCTGGCCGGGGCCAGCTGGGAAAACCCGGCGGGGGCGGTGAACAAGATCAACCACACGGGGGCTTCCGCCCGGATCTACCGTACCAGCATCCGCGAAAAGCGCCGCATCTCTCTCTCCCGGTTTCCGTCCCGCCGGCTCTCGACCCTGGCCTACTACTTCCTGCTCGAGACCTACATGTGGCTGAAAAGCCTCTTCAAGGGCACCCGTGGCCGCTGAGTATCTCCTGCGGCTGGACGACGCCTGCCCCACCATGGACCTGCCCCGGTGGGAAGCGCTGCTGGGCCTCCTGGGCTCCCGCGGGATCCGTCCGATCATCGCCATAGTGCCTGCCAACACGGATCCTGCGCTCTTGCGCCTGCCCCCGGACCCGTCCTTCTGGCAGCGCGCCCGCTCCTGGGCGAGCGCGGGGTGCATGATCGCCCTGCACGGCTGGTCCCATGCGCTTCGACCGTCGGCCGGGGGAATGGTCCCCGTGCAGCGGCGCAGCGAGTTCGTCGGGCTTCCCATCGACGAGCAGCGCCGGCGCATCAACGCGGGGGTGCGCGTGCTGGAAACGAACGGGCTGGCGCCCGAAGCCTGGGTGGCGCCCGCGCACGGGTTCGACTCCCAGACACTGCACGCCCTCCGCGCGGAAAGCGAAATCCGCGTCATCAGCGACGGTTTCACGCGGCGGGCGGTACGCAAAGACGACTTCGTCTGGCTGCCCCAACAGCTGTGGAGGCCTCGGAACATGAAGAACGGCCTGTGGACCGTCTGCCTGCATCCCAACGAGGTGGACGGGGAAGGGCTGCGGGCCCTGGACGATTTCGTCTCGTCGCGATCGGGAGCCTTTCCCGATCCCCGCGAAGTCGTGAAGGCCGCGGTCCCATTCGGACCGGCGGACGCGGTGTTTTCTGTCGGGTTTCACCTGGTTCTGAAGCTCCGACAATCGGCAGGGAAAATCAAAAGGAACGTGGAATGAGCGATCGTGAACTCGACCTCTTCGTCCCCGGCCGTGTCTGCCTCCTGGGCGAGCATTCGGACTGGGCCGGCGGGCACCGGAGGATCAACTCGGCCATTGCCCCCGGCTTCGCCATCATCTGCGGCACCAACCAGGGCCTGAAGGCGAGGGTTCGCCCGCACCCGGACAAGCTCATCTTCCGCTCCTCGCTCACGCACGGAGGCGCTCGGCAGGAGTTTGAGCTTCCCATGCGCGCGGATGCCCTGTTGGAGGAAGCGCGAAAAGGCGGGTTCTTCAGCTACGTGGCCGGCGTGGCCTACCAGGTGCTCACTCACAACACGGTGAAAGGCCTGATGATCGACAACTACTCCACCGATCTGCCGGTCAAGAAGGGCCTTTCCTCCAGCGCCGCGGTGTGCGTGCTCACCGCGCGCGCCTTCAATCTCGCCTACGACCTGAAGATGACCGTCCGCGGTGAGATGGACTACGCCTACCGTGGCGAGATCACCACCCCGTCCCGGTGCGGGAGGATGGACCAGGGGTGCGCGTACGGATCACGCCCGGTCATGATGGAGTTCGACGGGGACTCCCTGGAGGTCACCGAGCTTGCCTGCGGGGCGGATTTCCACTTCATCGTCGTGGATCTCAAGGCCAGGAAGGATACCGTGAAAATCCTGGCGGACCTCAACAAGGCCTATCCCTTCGCGGAGAACGACGTGGAGAAGGGGGTGCAGGAGTACCTTGGCCCCGTCAACAAGCGGATTCTGGGCCAGGCGAAGGAAGCGCTGGCCCGCGGAGACCGGCACGCGCTCGGCAGCCTCATGATGGAGGCCCAGAGGCTGTTCGACCGGTATGCCGCCCCCGCGTGCCCGGACCAGCTCACCGCGCCGGTTCTCCACCAGGTGCTCGCGCACCCGGCTCTTGCGGCCCACGTCCTGGGCGGCAAGGGCGTCGGAAGCCAGGGAGACGGCTCGGCGCAGTTCCTCGCCCGGGACGAGGAGTCGCGAGAAGCGGCCATCCGGATCCTCACGGAGGAGCTGGGCCTCTCCTGCCTGCGCCTCACCGTGGCGCGCAGCAAGAAAGTGCGCAAGGCGGTGATCACGGCCGCCGGCTTCGGGACCCGGCTGTTCCCGATGACCTCCGCGGTGCGCAAGGAGTTCCTTCCCGTGGTGGACCGAAAGGGACGGATGCTGCCCCTGATCCTGGCCAACGTGGAGGAGGTCATCGCGGCGGGCATCGAGGAGATCTGCATCATCATCCAGGAGCAGGATCGCCGCTTCTTTGAGGACTTCTTTCGGCAGAATCTCCCGCCCGCACACTACGAGAAGCTTTCCGCGCACGCACGTCAGAGCCTGGAAGCCATCAAGGACCTCGGCCGGCGGGTGACGCTGCACTCCCAGGAGGAGCAGAACGGGCTCGGTGACGCCGTCAACCAGGTGAAGCACTGGGTCGGCGAGGAGCCCTTCCTCCTGGTCCTGGGTGATCATCTCTTCGTGCCGCGAGGCCCGCAGGGCTGCGCGAAGCAGCTCGTCGACCGGTTCCAGGAGTCGGAGGCACCCCTCATCGCCCTTCAGCCTACCCCCGCCGCCGAAATTGGGCGATTCGGGACGGTGGGGGGAACCTGGGTGGACGGCGAGCAGCATCGGGATCTCATCGAGATCGGAATGTTCAAGGAGAAGCCCGACCGGGAGTTCGCGGCGGAGTACCTCGAGGTGGACGGGCTTCCCGAGGACACCTACTTGACCGTGTTCGGCCTCTACATCCTGCCTCCGGGAATCTTCCACGAGCTGGATCGCGTGGCGCGCGACGCCGAAGAGGATGGGAAGGAAGTGCAGCTCACCGACGCCCTGGAGCGCCTGCGCCGGGGACAGAGGTTCCTCGGCCTCATCATCGATGGAGAGAAAATCGACATAGGGCTTCCCGAGGGATACCTGTCCGGTCTCATGAAGTTCGCGGGACGCGCATGACGGAGATCCGGCGGCGCAAACATGGCCTGGCCTACTCGCAGAAATGGTTTGCCCGCCGGACGGCGGCGCGCGACATCCTGCGGCTCGTGGCCTACTTCCAGTTTCTCGGCGATCGGCCTCGGCTGCCGTTCCTCCGCCGACCGTTTCGAACCGTGCACATCGACCTGGGACGCGACCCGGACGCAATCATGGCGGACATGCACAGGAACGTGCGTGCCGAGATCCGCCGTGCGGAGGGAGAGGGGCTCGCGTGGACGACGGACGTCGATCCCGCGGAGTTTGCCTCCTACCATGAGGCATTCGCCCGAGAGAAGGGAATCGAGGGGGTCGATCTTTCCAGGCTCCACTCCTTCGGGGGGGCGCTCCTGCTGACGCGGACGGCGCAGGAAGGGAAGACGCTCGCTCAGCACGCCTACATCGTGGATCGGGCTGAGTCCCGCGCCCGTTTCCTGTATTCCTCCTCGGGCAGATTCGAAGGTGCAAACTCCGCGCTCGTCGGCCGGGCGAACCGCTGGTGTCACTGGAAGGACATGCTGTACCTCCGCGGGCAGGGGGTGCGAACCTATGATCTCGGCGGTATCGCGTCCGGGACCGACGCGGCGGCGGAGCGCGCGGGCATCGACGATTTCAAGATGCGCTTCGGTGGGGCCGTCCTGCGGGAAGACCACTGGGTCTCCCCGCTGTACGCGCTTGCGGGAATGCTGGGGGTGAGATGACCGGGCGGCCGGCCGTGCTTCTCATCAACAGTCTTGGAACCGGGGGCGCCGAGCGTACCGTCATTGCAGCGGCGGCCGAGCTGCGCAAGCGTCACCGCGAGGTGCGCATCCTGTGCCTCGAGCTCTCTCCGGCGCAGACTCCCCTGCCGGTTGTACAGCTCTCCCGGATGAGTGCCGCGACGACTGGATTCTGCAAGCTGGCTGCCCTGCCGATTCTTGCCGTCCGCCTCTCGCGCTATGTAGCCCGGGAGAAGGCAGGTGTGGTCATGAGCCACCTCTTCCGGGCGAACTTCGTCAACGTCCTGGCGAGGCTGCTTGCCCGATCCCGGCACAGGGCGATCGTGGTGAATCACACGCGCGTGAGCCGGCTTCTTTCGGAAGGCCTCCAGGGCCGCGTCAACTGGAAGCTCTGCCGCTGGCTCTATCCCCGGGCCGACCTCGTGGCCAGCGTTTCCGCCGGAGCTGCCGCCGAGGGCGCGCGCCTGCTGGCGCTGCCGCCGGGTCGTTCCGTCATCCTGCACGATCCCATCGACACGGCGGCGGCCTCTGCGGCGGGAGCCTCGGAAGGCGCGGCCCAGGCCATCGTGTGCGTCGGGAGGCTGGTCGCGCTGAAGCGGTTCCAGGATGTGATCATCGCATTCGCCCGGCTCGCCCCGGACCATTCCGGACTGCGGCTGCGGATCGTCGGGGACGGGCCCGAGAGCCCGGCTCTCCAGCGGCTGTCGGAACGGCTCGAGGTGGCGCAGCGGGTCACGTTCCTGGGCATGGTTGCCGATCCTGCCCGCGCGGTGGCGGGCTGCGCCTGCTTCGTCTCTTCATCCGAGACCGAGGGCTTCGGCATGGCCATCGTGGAAGCACTGGCGGCCGGGGTGCCCGTCATCGCCTCCGATTGCGCGTACGGACCGCGGGAGATCCTTTGTCCGTCCAGTGATCCTTCACGCCTTCTCCAGCCCGGCGCGGAGATCGAGGCAGCACCGTACGGCATCCTTTACCCGGTCGGCTCGGTCAGCGCCCTGGAGAAGGCTCTGCGCATGGTGCTCGGGGACGAGGCGCTTCGGGCGGACCTCTCGCGCAGGGGTCCGGGCCGTGCGGCGGATTTCTCCGTGGAGCGATCCGCAACGGAGTACGAGCGGCTGCTGTTTCCAGCCTGAGGCAACGTGCCAAACGACCGTCTCGTCATCGCCTACAATACCTGCTGGTACGTGTACAACTTCCGGCTCCCGCTTATCCGGGCGCTGGCGGGGCGGGGGTGGAAGGTGACGGTGCTCGCTCCGCGCGACGCGTACACGGACCGCGTCGTGGCGGCAGGCGCCGCGCACCGGGACATCGTTCTGGATGCCCGGGGCACCAATCCGTTTCGGGAGTTGGCGACGATCCGGCGATTCATTTCCGCCTACCGGGAGCTGAAGCCCGCGGCTGCCCTCCAATACACGATCAAGCCCGACATTTACGGCTCGATCGCCGCGCGCTTCCTCGGGATCCCCGTCATCAACAACGTCACCGGCCTGGGGATGATGTTCAGCGGCGGACTCAGCGAGGCATTGGCCCGGCTGCTGTACCGCTTCGCGTTCTCCAGGGCGGATCTCGTCCTGTTCCAGAACACGGACGACCGGGAGTTGTTCATCAGGGGAAGGATGGTGCGGCCGGATCGAACCGGCCTTCTCCCCGGGTCCGGCGTGGACACGGAACACTTCTCTCCCCGACCGCGCGGGGAAGGGCCCTTCACATTCCTGCTGGCCGCCCGGCTCCTGAGAGCCAAGGGCGTAGAGGATTTCATCGAGGCCGCGCGCCGCGTGAAGGCGAACCACCCCGGGGTGAGGTTCGTGCTCCTTGGCAGCCACGAGCCGCGCGATCCCGAGTGCGCGGATCCTGCCCTGCTCGGCCAGGCCGAAAAGGAAGGCATCGTTGAGCGCCCTGGACACGTGGACGACGTGCGGCCCTTCATCGCCGGCTCGGATTGTGTTGTCCTGCCTTCCTGGTACCGGGAGGGCGTGCCAAGATCCCTCCTGGAGGCCGCAAGCATGGGCAAACCCCTGATCGCCGCAGACTCCGTGGGCACCCGCGAGCCCGTCAGGGATGGGGTCAACGGGCTGCTCTGCCGTCCCCGCGATCCCGCCGACCTGGCGGGCAAGATGGAATCCATGATCGTGACGAGCCCGGCCCGGAGGGCGGAAATGGGAGAGGCGTCACGCCGATACATGATGGAAAGCTTCGACGAGCGGATCGTGATCCGCGCCTACCTGGAAGCGGTCGACCGCCTGACGGCCAAGGACCCGGTGCGCGCATGAAGACGCTGGTCACCGGCGCTGCCGGCTTCCTCGGGTTCCACCTCTGCCGCCTGCTGGCGGCGCGCGGGGAGCAGGTCGTGGGCATCGACTCGATCAACAGCTACTACGACCCCGGCCTGAAGCTCGCGCGCCTCCGGGAGCTGGGCATCAGCCGGGAGGATGCGCAGTCCGGATCGCTGCAGCCAAGCAGGACACTGTCCGGCGTCCGGTTTCAGAAGTTGGCGCTGGAGGATCGGGCCGGGATGGAAGCCCTGTTCCTGCAGGAGGGCTTCCAACGCATCTGCCACCTCGCCGCGCAGGCCGGCGTGCGCTACAGCCTCGTGAATCCCCGGGCCTACGTCGATGCGAACGTCGTGGGTTTTCTGAATGTCCTGGAAGGATGCCGGGCCGGCCGGGCCGGCCATCTCGTTTTCGCTTCCAGCTCCTCGGTCTACGGGCTCTCCCGGCGCATGCCCTTCAGCGAGCGCGGGCACTCCGACCACCCGGTGAGCCTCTACGCCGCCTCCAAGAAGGCGAACGAGATGATGGCGCATGCCTACGCCCATCTCCACGGCCTTCCCGTGACGGGCCTTCGGTTTTTCACCGTGTACGGCCCGTGGGGCCGCCCCGACATGGCCTACTACAAGTTCGCGCGCGCCATCGCGGAAGGGACGCCGATCGACCTCTTCAACTCCGGCGAGATGAAGCGGGATTTCACGTACGTGGATGACGTCGTGGATGGAATCGCGCGGGTGATCGAGCGCCCGGCCGCCCCGGACGCCTCGTGGGACGCCGAAAGCCCCGATCCCTCGTCGTCTTCGGCGCCGTTTCGGATCTACAACATCGGCAGCAGCCGTGCCGAGCCTTTGAGCCGGTTGGTCGCCGCGCTGGAACGCGGCCTCGGCAGGAAAGCCGTCTGCAGGAAGCTCCCGATGCAGCCGGGCGACGTCACGGCAACGGAAGCAGACCTTTCGCTGCTGGAGCGCGATTTCGGCTGGAAGCCGGCCACTGGCCTGGATGACGGTGTCGCGAGATTCGTCGAATGGTTCAAGTCGTATGAGAACGTTTGACTGCGTCCTGGTCACCGGCGGGGCAGGGTTCATCGGTTCCAACTTCATCCGCTACCTGTTGTCGCGCGAGGAGTTCCAGGGGAAGGTCGTGAACCTGGATGCGTTGACCTACGCGGGAAACCTCGAGAGCCTCACGGACGTCCAGGCCGCGTACGGTGGGGAACGCTATGTGTTCATCCGCGCGGACATCTGCGACCGCGCCGCGGTAGAGGGCGTGTTTGCAGAGCATGCGCCAGACGCCGTGGTGCACTTTGCCGCGGAAAGCCACGTGGATCGTTCCGTCATCGCCCCCGCTGACTTCGTGCGGACGAACGTGCTGGGGACCTGCACGGTCCTGGACGCCGCCAGCCGCGCGTGGAACGGCCGTCAGGCGGTGCTGTTCCACCACGTCAGTACGGACGAGGTCTACGGGACGCTTGGTCCGACCGGTGCCTTCACCGAGGAGACAGCCTACGACCCCCGATCACCGTACTCCGCGAGCAAGGCCGCAAGCGACCACCTCGTCATGGCCTGGCATGCCTCGTACGACCTGCCGGTGACCCTCTCCAGCTGCTCGAACAACTACGGCCCGTACCAGTTCCCCGAGAAGCTTGTTCCCCTCATGATCCTGAACATGCTCGAAAACAAGCTGCTGCCGGTGTACGGGGACGGGAAGAACATCCGCGACTGGCTGTACGTGGAAGACCACGCATCCGCCGTATGGAAGATCGTGACCGAGGGCAGAATCGGGCAGAAATACAACGTGGGTGGGGGAAACCAGTGGGAGAACATCCGGCTGGTTCGCGCCTTGTGCGCCGAGGTGGCGAACCAGACCGGTGTCGGCGCGAGCGATCTCGAGAAGCGCATCACGTTCGTGAAAGACCGGCCCGGGCATGACCGGCGTTATGCCATCGATTCCTCGAAGATACGGAAAGAGCTGGGGTGGCGGCCGTCCGTGAGCCTGGAAGAAGGCCTCGAGCGCACCGTCCGCTGGTACCGCGAGAACGCGGCCTGGGTGGACCACGTGCGCACCGGCGCGTACGCTGAGTGGATCTCGAAGAACTACGGGGAGAGGTAGCGTGCCCATACTCGACACGTGCATCATCACCGCCTCCGACGAGCGCCAGGCCGAGGTCTTCCGCGGGCTCCTGAAGCGCAGGCTCGAACGCGGGCTGTACCCGCGGGAGATCGCCTTCCGCGTGTTCGCTGATCCCCCCGCGGGGAGGGCGGGATCCGGGGGCGGCACGATGTGGGCGCTGCTCTGCCTCCTGAAAGAAGAGGGCATCGACCTGCTGGGCGGGCGCGCCGTCGGTCCCCGGGCGGCCGCTGAGCTCATCGCCGAGGCCGACGTCCACCTCGCGGGCCGGCGCATCCTCATGATCCATGCCGGGGGAGAATCCCGCCGCCTGCCCGCGTACGTCCCGGAAGGCAAGATCTTTGCGCCCGTTCCCGCGCCGTCCAGCTCGCTCACCGCGCCGGTGGTGCTGGACGTCGAGCTCGCCCTGTTCCTGAAATATCCGTGGCGGAATGGCGAGCTCCTTGTCACCTCGGGTGACGCCCTGGTGGATTTCGCCACCGACCTTCTCTACCTGCCGGAGGCGCCGATGTGCGGGTTTGCCGCCCCGGCCTCGTTCGAGGTGGGCTCCCGTCACGGCGTCTTCGCGTTCGACCCCACTTCGGGAGATGTGAGAGACTACCACCAGAAGGCGTCGGTGCAGCTGCTCTCCCGTTCGGCGCGAATCGAGGGAACCGAGTCCTGCGGCGTGGACCTCGGCCTGGTGTCGCTCCGAGGCCCGGCCCTGCGCGCGCTCCTGTCCTGCGCGGCGACGCCGCTTCCCGGCGGCAGCATCGCGGAGCGCGTGGGCCGGGGCCTTCTTCCCGTGGACCTGTACCTCGAGCTCCTCACGGCCTGCCTCGGGGGCATCGACCTGCCGGCCTACCGGGAGCGGCTGGCCGGCCGTACGGCCGCGCCGGCGGAGGTCCTGGATCTTCTTTTCGACACCTTCCATCCCTGCGGGCTTGCCGGCGTGCTGGTCAGGCAGGCGGCGTTCATCCACTTCGGAAGCGTGAGCGAGTTCCCCAGGGCTTGCCTCGAGCTTCGGGAGCGGGGAATCGCTCCGTTCTACGCGCTGGCGCACGAGGAGCTGGTCCCCGAGGTGGGGCAGTCACTGGTGCGCTTCAATTCCCTGGAGGCTGAGGTCGAGCCCGGATCCGGCGCGGTCTGCGTCGAGGACTGCCGGCACGTGAAGATCCCGTGCGAGGGAGAGAATCTCCTTGTCGGCCTTCGGAACCTCGAGCTGCGTGAGCCTTTACCCCGGGGTTTCTGCATAGACGAGCGCAGCCTCAGGGACGGCAGATCCGAGGCGAAGGTCCGCCTGGTCTATCACAAGGGCGATACCTTCAAGGCCCAGCCGTCGCCCGACAAGGTGGTCTTCTGCGGACAGCCGCTGCCGGCGTGGCTTGCCGCTCGTGGACTGTCGCTGCAGGACGTGACCCCCGGTGGGGCCGGTGCGGACCTGTACGCGCTGGAAATCTTCGCCGCCGGCGCGGATGCGGCACACCTGGAAGGCTACTGGCGCGTTCCCCGCGACCCGGCTTCCTGGGCCGCGTGGTTTCGCTCGTCGAGCCGATTCTCCATCGCGTCGGCAAACGCGCGCACGGACGCGGGGGCCCGAGACCTGGAGAGGTCGGTCGTGCGGCGTGCCGAGATCGCGCGGGGATTGGCCACCGGCGGCTTCTTCGCGGTTCCCGCGCAAGACCTCGCGGAGCTCGTGGCCGACGGTCTGGATGCCGCGGTGCTGGTGCGCCGCTGCTCCCAGACCGACGAGCCCCTCGTGAAGGCATACCGCGGCGCGGTGCTTCGGGCTGCCGGGGCGGCCGGCGCGCCCACCGCGGACCGCATCGAGGTCCCGTTCGCGCCGAGGGCGGCGGGCGGTCCCCTGCGGTGCGCGGTCAAGCTGGACCAGATCGTCTGGGCACGCGCCCCGGTTCGCTTCGACCTGGCGGGCGGGTGGACCGACACCCCGCCGTACACCAACCGCTACGGCGGCGCGGTGGTCAACGTGGCGGTCGATCTCAACGGCCAGAGTCCGATCCAGGTTTTCGTCCGGCGAACGGCGGAACCCCGGCTCACGATCCACTCGATCGATCTCGGGAGCACGGAAGTGGTCCAGGACACGGCGAGCCTCCGGGGCTACCGCGATCCCGGCAGCGCCTTCTCCCTTCCACGGGCAGCGCTCGTGCTCCTCGGCCTCGGGGCGGGGGAACGGGACGGGGCGCCGCTCGCGTCGATCTTCGAAGCGGCCGGCGGCGGCCTGGAGCTGACGCTGCTGTGCGCGGTTCCCAAGGGCTCTGGCCTTGGCACCTCCTCCGTGCTGGCGGGCACGATCCTCGCGGCCCTGCAGCGGTTCTACGGCCGGGCCGCCGTCCGGGACGACCTGTTCCTGCAGGTCCTGGAGGTGGAGCAGATGCTGACGACCGGCGGCGGGTGGCAGGACCAGATCGGCGGCCTGGTGGGGGGGCTGAAGTATGTCGAGTCCCGCCCGGCGTTGAAGCCCCGCCCGGTGGTTCACCAGCTCGACCCCTGGGCCTTCGAGGCCTCCGAATGCATGGAGCGGATGACGCTGTTCTATACCGGGGTCACCCGTCTGGCAAAAGGCATCCTTCGGGACGTCGTCGATCGGGTCAACGGCATGGGCCGGGCGTACCTGTTCACCCATGGCCGCATTCGTGACCTCGCCCGGGAAGCCCGGGATGCGATTTCCCTTCGGGACCTGGACACGCTGGCCCGGGTGATCGGGGAATCCTTCCAGGAGAACAAGCTCGTGCACGCCAGCACGACGAACGAGGAAATGGAGGCGATGATCGCCGCCACCCGGCCGCACTTCTCGGGCATGAAGCTCCTGGGCGCGGGCGGCGGAGGCTTCGCGCTGTTCGTGTCGCCGGATGCGGCCTCCGCGAAGGCTCTCCGCTCCCTGCTGGCGTCCCGGTTCGAGGACGAGCGGGCACGGCTCGTCGATTTCAGCCTCAACAAGGCCGGCCTGCAGGTCACGGTCAGCTGAGCCGCAGATGGAACCAGGGAAAGGAAGCCATGTTGGCGAAAGCTAGACTCCTTGTCGCCGGTGTCAGGAATCGGGTTTTTCGCTATCGACCCGAAGTGTCCTGTCCAATGCGTCGGTTCGGGTCCGACTACGGCGGATACGACGTCGCCACCGATGCGCTGAACGCGCAGTCCGTGGTCTACTCCTGCGGGGTCGGCGAGGATGTTTCGTTCGATCTTGCGCTGATCGATGGCTACCATCTTGCGGTTCACGCGTTCGATCCGACACCGAAGTCCATCGAGTGGGTTGGGGCCAAGGCTCTCCCCCGCACATTCGTTTTCCATCCCTACGGGATCTCCGATAGAGATGGGACTGCCCTTTTCTACCCTCCGGATGATCCTGGGCATGTCTCTCACACGCTTCTCAGTCACCCATCCACGAGTGAAAGGGCAATCCGGGTGCCCATGAAGCGGATCGCGACAGTGATGGCCGAACTGGGACATGATCACATCGACATCCTCAAGCTCGACATCGAGGGCGCGGAGTTCGGGGTCATCAGGGACCTGATTGCCTCCCGGGTGCGGCCTCGCCAGCTCCTGGTCGAGTTTCACCACCGGTTCGAGGGACTGGGCAGGAAGAGACTGCGGGAGACCGTCAGGTCCCTTCGGCGCGCCGGGTGGGCCATCTTTTCCGTATCCGAGAGCGGTGAGATATTCGGTTTTCTACGAGCATGATCGCAGCTTCCCACGGTCAAACGATGCCGGACGGTTCCCCGCTTTTCGAATGCGAGGTGTCGGAGCTTCTCCGCGACGGCGCTGATTCTCCGTCGGTCGTCAGCACGTCGTGGTTTGACACGCCCGCTTTTGCCACGCTGTATCGGCGGCCCTACGCGACGCGGGCAATATGCTGGCGCGAAGGCGCCCTCATCCACGCCAGCTGCTTCACCGAAGAAAAGGGCCCGTTCGGCATGCGTGTCCTGCGCTTCGGCGGATGGAGTCGATCGAGCGGGGAGCTTTTCGATGTCCTGGATGAAAAGAAGGCCAGTGCCGCTTCTGTAGGCCCGCTCTATGAAGCTCAACTTGGCCCGTTCAGAAATGCCGGGCAGAATGTGACCATAGAGGTGTCCAGCAACGACGTGGTCGTCGAGCTTCCCAGGACTTCACGGGACTATCTCGCATCCCTGGGTTCCCAGACGCGAAAACACCTGCCCTACTATCTTCGACGCCTGGAGCGGGAATTCCCCGGGCGATGGGGTCAGAAAGTGCTGTGGGATTCGGACATCCGCGATCCGCAGTTCAGAATGCTCCTGGAGCTCAGCCGGCGACGCGTGGCGGCAAGGGGCGAGACTCACGGGTGGAACGAGGAGATGATCGAGCGCCGTCAGCGGCTGATTCGGCAGCACGGGCTTCTCCATGCCATCTGCATAGACGACAAGTTCGCCGCCGGAACGTGCTCAACGCTGTATGGGCAGGAAGCATTCCTGCTCCTGATAGGGCACGATCAGCAGTATGACAAGCTTTCCATCGGTGGACTGGCGCTGTGGCAGACGATCAACCTCTTGATCGAAAAAGGCATCCGACGCTACCACCTTCTCTGGGGAGATCCGTTCTACAAGCGCCAGTTCGGCGGCGTCAACGCCCTGTTGTATACGGTTACCATGTATGCGAACGCGCCCTCGGCGGCACTCCACAGGCTGGCATCCTCGGCGGGGACCGTCCGCAACTTCGCCGGGCGCGGCTGGCGCTGGACTGCTCGCAGGCTTTTCCAGCGCGGGAGGGGGAAACACAACTGAAAACAGCGCTCATTACCGGCATCACCGGCCAGGACGGCGCGTACCTCGCGGAGCTCCTGATCGGCAAGGGCTACGAGGTTCACGGGATCAAGCGGCGCTCGTCCAGCTTGAACACGGACCGCATCGATCACCTCTACCAGGACCCGCACGAGGAGGGAGTGCGGCTGAGGCTGCACTACGGCGACCTCACCGATTCCTCCAGCCTGCAGCGCGTCGTGCAGGCCGTGCAGCCCGACGAGATCTACAACCTCGGCGCGCAGAGCCACGTGCAGGTTTCCTTCGAGGTGCCGGAGTACACCGCGGACGTGGACGGCCTTGGGACCCTGCGCTTGCTGGAAGCCATCCGAAGCCTCGGCCTGGAAAGGAGGGTCCGGTTCTACCAGGCCTCCACCAGCGAGCTGTACGGGAAGGTCCGGGAGATCCCGCAGAAGGAAACCACGCCGTTCTACCCGCGCAGCCCCTACGCGGCGGCCAAGCTCTTTGCCTACTGGATCGTGGTGAACTACCGGGAGAGCTACGGCATGTTCGCCTGCAACGGCATCCTCTTCAACCATGAGAGCCCCATCCGCGGGGAAACGTTTGTCACGCGCAAGGTCACACGGGCAGCCGCGAGGATCCGCCATGGCCTGCAGCGGACCTTGTATGTCGGGAACCTGGACGCCAGGCGGGACTGGGGATTCGCGAGGGACTACGTGGAGCTGATGTGGCTGATGCTCCAGCAGCCCAGGCCGGATGACTACGTGGTGGCAACCGGGGTGACCTCCACGGTCCGGGAGTTCGTCACGCTCGCCTTTGCGCGGGCCGGCTTCGCTTTGCGGTGGGAAGGCAAGGGCGTGGAGGAGAAGGCGCTGGACGCGCATACCGGCGGCATCCTGGTCCAGGTGGATCCCCGTTATTTCCGGCCCGCGGAAGTGGACATCCTGATCGGCGACTCCTCGAAAGCCCGGGCGGCGCTCGGATGGAAACCGAAGATGGACCTTCAAGGGCTCGTGAATCTGATGGTGGAGGAGGACCTCAAACACGCCGAGAAGGAGGTGCACCTCAAAGGCGGCGGCTTCCCGGTGAAGAGCTACCACGAGTGAGCGCGATGGAGAAGACCGCGAAGATCTTCGTCGCCGGGCACCGAGGCCTGGTGGGCAGCGCCGTGGTCCGGCGCCTCCGCGCGGGCGGGTACACCAACCTCCTTCTCCGCGCGCACGCGGACCTGGACCTGGAGCGGCAGGCAGATGTGCAGGCGTTCTTCTCTGCTGAACGTCCCGAGTACGTCGTTCTGGCGGCCGCGCTCGTGGGCGGGATCGGGGCCAACTCCACCTACCCGGCGGACTTCATCACGCGCAACATGGCGATCAGCCTGAATGTGATCGAGGCCGCCCGGGTTTCGGGCGTCCGCAAGCTCATGAACCTCGGCTCCTCGTGCATCTACCCCAGGCTCGCGCCGCAGCCGATCCGGGAAGAGCACCTTCTCACCGGGCCCCTGGAGCCAACCAACGAGCCGTACGCCATCGCCAAGATCGCGGCCATCAAGCTCTGCTCCTCCATGAACCGGCAATACGGGACCGACTTCATGTCCCTCATGCCGAACAACCTCTACGGCCCGGGGGACAACTACGACCTCGAGCGCAGCCACGTGCTGCCGGCGCTCATCCGCAAGTTCCACGAGGCCAAGATCTCGGGAGCCGACCGGGTGATCCTCTGGGGTGACGGCTCTCCGCTGCGCGAGTTCCTCTACAGCGATGACCTCGCGGACGCGGTGGTGTTCCTGATGGAGCGTCATTCCGCCTCCGACGCGGGGGACCTTCTCAACGTGGGCACCGGCGAGGAGATGTCGATACGGGACCTGGCGGAGCTGGTGCAGCGCGCCGTCTACGAGGACGCGCCGGGGAGAAGCTGCGCCGTCGAGTGGGACCGCTCGAAGCCCAACGGAACGCCGCGAAAGCTCCTGGACTGCGGAAGGCTCTTGGCCCTCGGCTGGCGCGGCAGGGTCCCGCTTTCGCGGGGCGTGCGCCTTGCGTACCGGGATTTTCTCTCGCGCTGATTTACGCTACAATTGAAAAAAGTATGAGATCCGCCCGAAGACCCCGCCAGTTCTTTCTATTGGTCGTCGACGTGGGCATGTTGCTGCTCTGCCTCTTCGTGGCGCTCCTTCTGCGCCACCGCGCCGTCCCCTCGCAGGAGCTGTGGTGGTCCCTTGTGACCAGCTTCCTCCCCTCCTGGTTCGTCTGGATCATCTCATTCTACACGGCTGACCTGTACAACATCGAGCGGGAGTTCGACGACCTCCGTTTCGCGGGACGGCTGTTCGGGGCGGTCGCGGTGGGCGGGCTGTTTTCCGCCCTCATCTTCTACCTTGACAACAAGAACACCAATCCCAAGACCATCCTTGCCTTGTACGCGGGATCTCTCTTCGCCGTGCTCTGGTTGTGGCGGTTCTCATACGCCCGGCTTTCCCGGCGCTACCTGCCCAAGCGGGCGACGGCGTTCGTTGGCATCGACGAGACCGTGGCGGAGCTCATCGCGGAGATCGAGACCCGGGATCGCCTCGGGTACGAGGCTGCTGCCTTCCTGGATGAGAAGGGAACCGCGCCGGCCGCGCTCAAGGCGCGGGTGCTTCGAAGCCGGGAGCTGTTCCTGAAGGCAGTGCAGGAGCGCGGGGTGTCCCTGGTGGTCGTCACGGACGAAAGCGGGCTCAGTGAAAAGACCCGCCGGGCCCTGCTGGACCTCATCGACCGTCCCGTGCGCTTCATCCGACTCCCGGACTTCTACGAGCACTACCTTCGAAAGATCCCGGTCGGGACCATCAACGACCTGTGGTTCCTGGAGAACATCGACCTGACGGGCAAGGCCCGCTACCGGATCGTGAAGCGCGCCTTCGACATCGGCCTGTCACTGCTGGCGCTTGCCGTGTGCCTGGCGCCCTCGGTGCTCATTGCCCTGGGGATCAAGCTTTCCGGCCGCGGTCCCGTCCTCTTTCGTCAGGAGCGGCTGGGGCGCGCGGGACTCCGGTTTCAGATATTGAAGTTCCGCACCATGAAAGTGGACGGGAACACGTTCGCCCCGACCGAGGAGCGTGATCCCCGTGTCACGGCATTCGGCTCCTTCCTGCGCGCCTTCCTGCTGGATGAGATCCCCCAGGTGCTCAACATCCTCGTTGGGGAGATGAGCTTCATCGGTCCCCGGCCCGAGCGCCCCGAGCTGGTGGCGGAGCTCGAGCGCGCCATTCCGTACTACCGGCAGCGCCTCCTGGTGAAACCCGGCATCGCGGGCTGGGACCAGGTTTCCGGCGAGTACCACTCCCCGTCGGTGGAGGACACCTACAAGAAGCTCCAGTACGATCTCTACTATATAAAGAACATGTCCGTCCTCCTGGACTTCTCCATCTTCTTCAAGACGATCATGACCATGCTCGGCCGCAAGGGCCGATAGAGCTGCCGCGGCCGATCGGCCTCGTCCCAACCCGCCTATTGAAACCCATCCCCCGGAACACTACGCTATTGGGCAGATAGAAGATGGACGTGCCGGGATGCTCCTTATCCGCATCGCAATCCGCAACCTCATCCGCCGTGGCAGAAAGACTCTCGTCGTAGCTCTGCTCATCGCCGCCGGGGTTGCCGCCTTCTTCCTGGGGAACGCGGTGCTGGAAAGCTCCATAGGCGGGATCCAGCGCACGTTTGCAGACAACTTCACCGCGGACCTGTCCATCAGCGCGCGCAGCGACCAATCCTTCAGCCTGTTCGGACCTGATGTCCCGGTAATCGGGGATTACGAGACCGAGCCCGTGATCGTGAGCGCCGCGGAGGCCGGCCTGCGTGCCTCCCGCACTCCCGGCGTCGAGGCTTCGGCCTACGTCCTTTCCACCCCCGTGCTCCTGGACGCCGGCGGCGCCACCGCCACCGGTCTCGGAATCGGCGCGATCGCAGGCGAGTACTTCACGGTGTTTCGAGCGCCGAGCTTCACCCTCGGCGCCCCGCCGGAGCCGGGCAGCTCCGCCTGGGCGGTGATCACCGACGAGTGGGCCTCCGAGCTTGGTGCTGCCCGCGGGCGGCCGGTCGTCCCGGGGGAGAAGCTCGCCCTCTCCGTGGTGCGCAACCAGACCTTCACCATCCGGGAAGCCACGCTGGTCGGCATTGTCCACTACGAGCCGGTCAACGCGGCGCTGAAGCACCTTGTCATCACGGATGGCCGGATCGTGCGGGCCTTGTGCGGATACTCCCAGACTGATGCGGCTTCCCCCGCGGCGAGCGCGGGGGGGGCTTCCGCCCAGGCTCAGGGCGCGGACTTGGATTCCCTGTTCTCGGGCGGCGGCCCTGGGACAGCCGTGGACTCGGCCGGGAGCTCATCCACTCCCATCAGCGTGAACGAGCTGAAGGACCTCCTTCGCCAGGCACGCCAGGCCGGGGCCAGGAAGGAGGAGGCGGCGCTCGGCCATGACGGGCCGTGGCACTTCATCCTCCTTCGCACGGCACCGGGTGAGAACAAGGCGCGGGTCGCGGCGGACCTCCGCCGTGAGCTGGCCTCCGCGCACCTTTCGGTGCAGGTTCGCGACTGGAGGGGAACCGCCGGAGGCGCGGCGACCTACGTTTTTCTCATGCAGATCGTGCTGTACGTGGGGGTGTCCATGCTGGGGGGGATCGTCCTGATCCTCACGATGAACTCCCTGGTGATGGCCGTGTTCGAGCGCACTTCGGAGATCGGGATGATGCGCGCCATCGGTGCCCAGCGGGGTTTTGTTCAGCGCCTGTTCATCGTCGAAACGTCCGCGCTCACCCTCTTCTCGGGTTTCGCGGGCATGCTGGCCGGGTTCGCGCTGGTGGGCATCCTCAATCGTGTGCCCTTGCGGGTGAGCAACCAGATCCTCGTTCTCCTCTTCGGAGGAACCTCGCTGCACCCCGGTATCTCCGGCTGGAACGCCGCGGTGTCCGTCCTGGCGGCGGTCGGTCTCGGGTTGATCGCCTGGATCTACCCGGTGCGCCTGGCGCTGCGCATCCAGCCCGTGCGGGCCATTCACGCGAGCTGAGGCGCGGGGATGCTCCTGCAGGTCGCATTCAGAAACTTCACGCGCAACAGCCGCCGCTTCCTCCTGCTGGGCCTCGCCATCTGCGCCGGGTACTTCTTTGTCTGCTCGATCCAGAGCCTTGTCTCGGGGCTCTCCAAACAGATCAACGTACGGGGGGCACGGTACTACGGCGGGCACGTGATCGTGACCCGGGGGAAGGACGCGGCGGACGCCGCCACCCTGGGCGAGCAGGACCGCCTCATCATGGATGCCATCTCCCGGTCCGGCGTTCGACCCGCCGCCATCTCGCACCGCACTCACTACGGCGTGGAGGGCCTGGTGTTCTTCAACGGCGAGTCGGTGCCCATGCGACGCGTGATCGGGATGGACTGGACCACGGAGGGGCGCATGATCTCGGGCCTCCAGATCATTTCGGGGAACCCGGCGGACATGAATGATTCCCGCGGCGCGATGATCTCCGAGGTGACCGCCCGGCGGCTCGGGGCCCGGGTGGGGGACCAGGTTACCCTCCAGGTCAACCGGGACGGGGGCGCCGTCAACACGGTGCCGGTCTGGGTGAAAGCGATATTCCGAGAAGTGAGCATCTTCGGGTACTACACTCTGTACGTGGACCGCTCCCTGCTCGACCAGGCGCTCGGCTTCGACCCCGCGTACTTCGTCACGGTCGGGATCTACCTGGAGGACTACCGCGCCGCGGATCGCGCCGCGGCAAGGATCAATCATGAGCTGGACGGCAAGTTCTCTGCCGCGCCGGTGGTGACCTTCATGACGGAGATCCGCACGCTCCTTCGCGCCCTTGCGGCGGTGAGCTATGGGATCCTCGCCTTGCTCGCGGTGGTGATCGCCGTCGGTATCCTCAACCTGTACCGCGTGATAATCTACGAACGGACACGGGAGATCGGGACGATGCGGGCCATCGGCATCCAACGGCCGCAGGTGAGAAACCTCATCCTGCTGGAGGCCCTTCTGCTCGCCGTCTGCGGGATCGTCGGCGGGATGGTCGTGACGGTTCTCATCCTGACCGCCGTGTCCCAGATCCCGTTGAACAGCACGGCGGGACTGGACATCTTCCTGGACAAGGGTCACTTGAGCTGGGTGATGAACGCGGATACGCTCGCGGCGGACGCCTTGCTCATCGTCCTGGTCACGCTCGCGGGAGCCCTCGGTCCCGCGCGTGCGGCACGGGACATCGAGCCGGCTGTCGCGATGCGTACGGAATGACGAGGAGTTTTATGAGACGGATATTGCGGGCCCGGCTTTGCGGCCTGATGGTTCTCCTTGCGGCGTCGGCACTGGCCTCGCCGCTCGCCGCACAGTCCGCCGGCGGGACACCGGACTTCGCGCAAATGCTGCGCAAGGCGGATGCGCTGGTGACCTTCAAAGACTCGGACTTCTCGGCGCTTTACACTTTCGTGCAGGAAAGCCCGGGCCAGGGGACGAGCACCAAGCAGGCGATGGTCTTCCGCAGAGACCGGCAGAACACGTACCTCATCATCCTGGTGAAGCCGGAGGACGACAAGGGAAAAGGCTACCTCAAGTCGGGCAACAACCTGTGGTTCTACGACCCGGTAGCCCGCAGGTTCACGTTCACCAGCGCCAAGGACCGGTTCCAGAACATGAACGCCCGCAACTCGGACTTCACGCGGTCGAACCTGGCCGGGGACTACAAGGTGACGGGCTCCGCCCGGCAGAAGCTGGGAAAGTTCGATTGCTGGGTGCTGGACCTGCAGGCGAGGACCGACGATATCGGCTTCCCGCGGATGAAGATCTGGATCAGCGATGACGGGCTGGTGCGAGGGACGGAGGACTACAGTTTTTCGGGACAGCACCTCAGGACCACGGCCTTCCTGGCCTACCAGCAGGTGGGAGACCGCTACGTTCCCCAGAAGGTCGTCATCCTGGACGAGCTTCGGGGGGCGAAGGTGAACGGCGCATTCAGCAAGGAGAGGACCACCTACACGATTGAGCGCCCTTCCCTGCAGGCCCTGCCCGATGCAACGTTCACGAAGGCCTGGCTGGAGAACCTGGGTGAATAGGACGATTGTCGTCCTCGCGGCGCTTTTCCTAGGCGCGGCAGCGCTTTCCGCCCAGGCTCAGGATACCTCCGGGGACAACCTGGATGGCCTGTTCAATGACAACGGGACCACCTCTGGCGGGACCGGCCAGGATGGCTCGGCCCAGCAGCCCGCGGCGGCGCCTCAGACCCGGCCGGACGACCTCACCCAGGACCGCCAGGTGCACTTCCTGAGCGACCTTTCCATCTACGGGCTTGCCGGGGTGGGCTGGGCGCAGGCCTTGAGCCCCCCCGACTACTTCCTGGTGAGCGGCCTTGCCGGCGAGGCAAGCGGCTCCCTCTCGGCCAACCTCGGCATCGATTTCCGCCCGGCGGCCGAGCTGCGGGTGCGCGGGACGTTGAGCTACAACTTCCCGAGTGCCGGCACGCAGCTCAGCCAGCTGATCGTCGACTACTCCATCAGGAACGCGGTGTTCTTTCGGTTGGGGATCTTCGACTACACGTGGGGCAACTCCCAGTTCTTCCAGTTCGCCAACCTGCCGGCGCGGGGTCTCCCGGACTGGAAGGGAGTGGTCAACGTTCCCCTCTGGCAGAGGCTCAATATCCTGAGCCCAACGATTGCCGCCAACTACCCGGCGTCGGTGAGGTTGTATATCCCCTTCGGCGTCAACGGGCTTACCTTCCTCACCCGGTTCGACATGGCCAACTACTTCCCCGTAGACTACACCGCACCGGATCCGCGATACGCGGGGTACGGCTTTCAGTTCGACCTGGTGACCGGCCCCATCCAGTGGACGCTGGGAGGCTATACCCAGGAGCAGCTCTTCCCCAGGTCGTCCCTGGCCATGAAGACCAGCCTGCTCGGCTTCGATCTCTCCATGGAAGCGACCGTTGCCTACCCCATTCACCTGGTGACCTCCGACCCGACGAGGTTTTTCGATCTCGTGTCCCCGACCGGGGGTGGTATCTACGTAGGCGGTATGCTTCAGAGGATCTACCCCACGGCCGTCGTCAGCCTTTTCCGGGAGTGGGCGGATCCGCACATTCGGCTTTACGCCGAGTACGGCTACAACGGAGAGAGGAACCCCGGGACTTCGTGGCTCCAGGACGTGACCGGCCCCGGGGGACACAACTCCGTCCTTGCCCTGCGATTCTCGAACCTGGCCTCTACTGATATCTCACTCAACGCCCTGTGGCAACAGAACTGGTCCGACGGCACCGGGCTGGTCTCGGCTTTCCTTGAAATCTCACCTTTCGCTCTGACGACCGTGCAGTTGGGGCCGGTGTTCGTCTATGGGTCCGAAACCGGGGAAGTTCCATCCAACCGGCTCGTGCCAGGCGGAAAACGCCTGGAGCTTGTCTTGCTCGTGAAGGTCACCGACAGCTTCCGTCAATAGTCCCTGCCAACCCTTCTCTCATTCCCCCCCGCCTTCTTGATCTCCTGCATGCCGTGATCAGGCTGAAACCTCAAAACTCAGCGGTTCTATTATCTGCCAGTACTTGACCAATTTAGTTGAAATTGCGATTTCCCAGAGTTAATATTCAATATCAACTAGATTAGGTATCAGCCGGGTGGCCAGTCCCCCTCTGAAGGGTCCACCTGAACCTGGCTGATGGGGGTGGAGGACGAACCGATGAAGAAGGCTATTCTCGCAGGGATTATATGGTGGGCCGCGACATCAGTCATGGCGCAAGCGGCGGTCGGACCGGCTGGCCCGGCACAGCCAGCGGCTCCAGGCCCAACCGTTCTTTCCTTTGCCCCGTTCTGGATCGGGCTCACTCCCACGCTGACGCTGCCGCTGGGTGACAGCACCAACTACTTCACCCTGGGTGGCGCGGGGGCAATCATCGGCGAATATCGACCTTCCTTCTTCCCGCTGGCCTTTGCCAGAGCGGAGATCGGCTACGCCTACACCCCGATCCTCGCCCGGCAGGCAGTCTCCTTCACCTCCCTTTCAGTTGGCGCCGGGATGTCCTACAACATCATCCGCAACCTTGGCGTCAAGGCCTACGCCGACGGCGGAGTGAACTACGGGTTCTTCAACACCACCTTCCAGGGCTACGTCAACCCGTTCGTCAAGGCGGGCGCCGACGTCTACGCGTCCTTCCCTCCCGGATTGATCATCACGGCGGGTGCCTCGTTCCTCTACCAGGTGGGCCTGTACACCGGCATCGGGGTCTCGATCGGGGCTTCCTACGGCATTGGAGCGCCGATTGCCGTGCAGAAGTTCGAGGCTCCCAAGCCGAAGCTTCCCGAGAAGGCTCAGCCGCTGGTCCAGAAGACCGGCGTGGAGTTCAGCCTCGTGAGCGTCTCCGACGTCTATCCCGTCTTCTACAAGTTCTATGACGACCATCCCATTGGCAGCGCGTACATCCACAACTGGGAGAAGTCGGCCATCCAGAACGTCAAGCTGACTTTCCTGGTCAAGGAGTACATGGACGATGCGAAGGAGGTGGACGGGCCCGACCGCATCGATGCCGGCAAGGATGCGTCCATCGACCTGTATGCGCTCTTCAAGAAGGACGTGCTGAACAACACCGAGGACACGAAAGTCTCCGCCGCAATCACGCTTTCCTACGTGCAGAACGGGAAGCCGGTGACGTCCAAGTCCGTGCAGACCCTGACGATCCTGAAGCGCAACGCCCTCACCTGGGACGATGACCGCAAGGCGGCCGCCTTCGTTTCTCCGAACGATCCCACGGCGGTGAAGTTCGCCAAGAACGTGGCTTCGATAGTCAACGGCAAGGGAAACACCTCCGTGCTGCAGAACATCCGCCTTGCCACCGCCATTCACGACGCGCTGACCCTCTACGGACTCACCTATACTTCGGATCCCGTGGCGACGCTCAATTCCGACAACAAGACCGTGGACTACATCCAGTTCCCGGCGCAGACGCTCGACTACCGCGGCGGCAAGTGCAGCGACTTCTCCGCGCTGTATTCGTCCATGTTCGAGGCAGTGGGCCTTGAGACGGCCTTCATCACCATCCCTGGACACATCTACATGGCGTTCGCTCTCGGGCTCAGCGCCGAGGACGCGCGGGCTTCCTTCCTCCACCGGGATGACCTCATCATCAAGGACAACAAGGTCTGGATGCCGATCGAGATCACGCTCCGGGAGGGAGGTTTCGTAAAGGCCTGGCAGCTCGGCGCCAAGGAGTGGAGAGAGAACCTGGTCAAGGACCAGGCCAAGCTCTACCCCGTGCACGACGCGTGGAAGGTCTACGCGCCGGTCGGATTTGCCAGCGCCGCCTCCGACGTGAAATTGCCCAGCGACGCGAAGATCGTGAAAGCGTTCTCCGACGACCTCGTGGCGTATGTCCAGGGGGAAATGGGAGATCAGGAGAGGCAGTTGAAGGCCGCCGTCGCCAGCGCCTCCGGCCAGGCCGCGAAGTCGAAGGCGCAGAATTCGCTCGCCGTCCTGCATTCGCGCTTCGGTTTGTATGACAGCGCGATGCAGGAGTTCCAGCAGATCCTGGCGAAGGACGAGTACCTGCCGGCGCTGGTCAACGTGGGCAATATCTACTTCATGCAGGCCGAGTACGACAAGGCGCTGGAGTTCTACAACCGGGCATCCAAGAAAGCGCCCAACAACGCCACGGTGCTGCTGTGCGTGGCGAGGGCAAACCACGCGCTGGAGAACTACTCCATCGCCAAGTCTGCCTATGCGAAGCTGCAGCAGGTCAATGCCGATCTTGCGGCCCAGTTCTCGTACCTCGACCTGAGAGGTGACGAGGCTACCCGGGCCGCGGACGCAAGCGGAGTGAGAGGAACAGTGGTATGGTCACAGTAAGAAGAATCCTTTTTGGCACCGTCGCCGCGGGGGCGCTTCTTGCGCTCTCGGGATGCCCCAGCCCCCTGCTGTCGGCAATCAAGGACACGATCGCGAAGTTCCCGTTTACCGCCACGAGCTACACCTTCCTTCGGCAGTGGGGCAACCCGACTCCGCAGTACTCGTTCGGCAACTGCGTCGTGAAGGTTGACACCGCCGGCTACGTGTACGTGGCGGACGACACATTCAGGATCCGGAAGTTCAGCCCTGCGGGAGCACTGCAGAGGACGTACGACGTTGCCTCGGCGACCGGGATTGCCGGTACCGTTTACGACATGGCATTTGACTCAAGCGGCAACATGTATGTCGCGACCGACTCGAGCACTACCCCGATTCTCAAATACAGCCTCACCGGCGCAAGACTGAATTGGACGCCAGGTGCCACGATCACTCGCGCTGCTGGCGTGGCGGTTGATTCTTCCGGGAACCTTCTTGTTCTGGACAGTTCCCAGCTCAAGGTCCTGCCGTTCACCTCATCCGGGACCGCGTTGACCGCCTGGGATGGGACCGGACTGCATGGTGGAGGCACCGCTTTCTCGAGCCCCGGCGGCATTACGGTCGACAAGAACGGGTGGATCTACGTCTCTGATACCAATGGGATCAGGCAATACTACTCGACGGGCGATTGGTACTTTCTCCGGACTGTCACCGTCAACGCGTTGGCGCTGAGCAGTCCAAGGGGAATCACGGCTGATACCTCACTGACGCCTACTTTCTACATCGCCGACAGCGGCAACAGCCGGATCGTCAAGACGGACTTTTCAACGTCGTCCGCGTTCGGCAGCTTCACTTCCCTGGCAAGCGCCGCGGTGGACAACTCTGGGAATGTATACGCCGCTGACGTTCCCATCAGCGGCTCGCTGGAGAATGTGGGCAGAGTGCAGAAATACAACAGCGCCGGGACCCTGCAAGCCACGTGGGGCGGCACCGCCTTGACGGGGAACGGTCAGTTCACCGCGCCGGCCGGCGTCGCCTTTGATTCCAGCGGCAACGTCTACGTGTGCGACACCGGCAACAACCGGATTCAGAAATTCGATTCCATGGGAAATTACCTTGGACAGACGACGGCGCCGATTGGCCCCTGGTATGGGTCAATTGCCGTCGATTCGGCCGGCAATGTCTATGTGCCGGACAAAACGGGTGGCCAGGTCCAGGTCTTCAATTCTTCCCTTGTGCATCAGACCAACATCACCACCGCGGGCATGACTTCGCCATCCAGCGTCACCTTTGATTCCGCAGGCAATATCTATGTTGCGGATCTTGGCGGGAAGATCTATATTTTCGACCCGAACGGCTACACGACTCATGTCCCGGCAACCATCGGGACGTCCGGGCTTGCCGACGGCCAGTTGGCATATCCTTCCGGCGTCGCTGTAGACAGCGCAGGCAACGTCTACGCGGCGGACTTCTTTTTCCTGGCTGGGCAGCCGCACGCTATACAGAAGTTCGACAAGAACGGCAACTTCGTAAAGGCGTGGGGAACCTCCGGCACGGGAAACGGACAGTTCTCGTATCCCATGGGTATTGCCGCGGACAAGTACGACCACATCTATGTCTCCGACTTCGTCAATCGCCGGATCGAAAAGTTTGATTCGGACGGCAACTATCTCGGACAGTGGGGCGGAGTTGGAGTCGGCAACGGCACTTTCGGTTGGCCTATGGATGTCGCCATAGACGGGTCAGGCAACGCCGTGGTGTCGGACGCAACCACCAACATCGTCCAGTTGTTCGCGCCCGCACCGTAGTAGAGAGCTCGCGCCGACCTTCTACGGCCGGCGCGCCGGTTTCCATCTAGTCCGCAAGCAGGGCGCTGCCCCACGCGAGCAGCGCCCTTCCGATTAGCCGCCTCATCCCGCCCTTCTCCCCGCCGGCAGTCCTCGAGCGCTCCTTGAGCCACGGCCTGGCCTGCTCGACGCCTGCCCGGATCTCCCGCTCCCTCTCCTCTATCATCCTCTTCATCGTCCACCAATTATCGTTCATGGGATCCCCCTTGACCTCTGTGCTAACCAGTGTTACTATCTTTGAAGGTTAATAATAACCCGGAAACTATAACCTGTCAAGTGTATTTTGATGGTTAAAAGGGGCCAGGAAAATGGCAGTTATTGAAGAACTTCACCTCGTGGGGGGCAACACCGCCCTGGACTTCGCCAACACGGTCGGCTCGCACTCCAGCGATCACCCCCACGACCACGTGAACAGCTACGACGATCTTCTCACCTGGTGCGCGCGCGCGGGCGTGCTCACCGCGGAGCAGGAGAGAGCCCTCAGGAGACGGGCCGGCTCGGACCCCACTGGGGCAGCGCGGACCCTCCAAAAGGCGGGTCGGCTGCGGGAGACCATCTACCGCCTGTTCATGGCAGTGGCCAGTGGCGAGCCCGCCCCGCGCGCCGAGCTGGAGGGATTCAACGCGTTCGTGGAAGAATCCTTCACTCACGCGCGCGTAACGTACACCGGGGGCACTTTCGGCCTGGGCTTCGACCCCGCGGGCCGACTGGACGGGATGCTTGCCGTCATCGCCTGGAGCGCGATCGAGCTGCTGCGAAGCCCCGAGCTGGGCCGTGTGAAGACCTGCGGGAATGGCACGTGCGGGTGGCTGTTCCTGGATCGCAGCAAGAACAGGAGCCGCCGCTGGTGCGAGATGAGCGACTGCGGAAACGACGAGAAAGCGCGCCGGTTCGTGGCGCGCAGGAAGGGCCAGCCTGGAGGGGAGCGGAAGCCAGTCCCGTTGCGGGAGAGGGCCTCGGAGCCACGGTCCCGGGGGATGCGTCCGGAAGCTCCTGAGGTGCCGGTAGAGGAGGACTGAAGCCCTTTCCCCGCGGGCGCGCTCCGTTGCATACTGGCCGCCGCAGGGGGAACACATGCAGGCATCTCAGTCCCGGTATGGCACCACCTCGGAAGGCAAGGTTGTCACCGAGTTCGTCCTGGAAAGCGCGCGCGGAGCGAAGGTCACGATCATCGACTGGGGTGCGACGGTAACCTCCGTGATGCTGCCCGACCGGTCGGGCGAGTCCGCGAACGTGTGCCTGGGGCACGAGACAATCGCCGGATGGGAAAAGAACGCCACCTTCTTCGGGTGCATCGTCGGCCGGGTGGCCAACCGAATCCGGGGCGCACGCTTCGAGCTGGACGGCAAGGCGTACACGCTGGCAAAGAACATCGGGGAGAATCACCTGCACGGCGGGCTGAAGGGATTCGACAAGTACGTCTGGAAGGCGAAGCTCTTCAGGAAGGGCGATGCAGGCGGCGTCCGCTTCACGCACACCAGCCCCGACGGGGACGAGGGGTACCCGGGCACGCTGAAGGTCACCGCGGAGTACACGCTGACGGACGGCAATGAGCTCTCGTTCGAGTACTGGGCCACGACCGACAAGCCGACCCCCGTGAACATCACCAACCACGCCTACTGGAACCTCGCCGGCGCAAAGGCGGGGTCAACCGGCACGATGCTCGCCCAGGAGGCCAGGTTCAACTGCCCGTTCTACCTTCCGGTGGACTCCACCCTGATGCCCACGGGCGAGATCCTGAAGACGGCGGGCACCCCGTTCGACTTCTCAAGCTTCAAGGCCATCGGCAAGGACATCGGCTCGGTCCCCGGCGGCTATGACCACAACCTGGTGATCGGGAAGAGAAGCGGAGAGCTCGGGCTGATCGGCACGGTGCGGGATCCCGCCAGCGGGCGCACCATGGAGGTGCACACCACCATGCCAGGGGTCCAGTTCTACACCGGCAACTTCCTGGACGGCAGCCTCTTCCCGAAGAACGGCGGCTTCTGCCTGGAGACGCAGTGGTTCCCCGACAGCCCGAACATCGGGCACTTCCCCTGCGCGATCCTGCGGCCGGGGGAGACCTACCACCACCGGACCGTGCACAAGTTCTCGGCCTGATCATGCGGCCTGCGTCGGATCGTCCCGAGGGGTACCTGCTCGAGATCGACGGCCTGTCAAAGACCTTCCGGGGACTTCACGCCGTAGAGGACTACCGGCTGCGCCTGCGGCCGGGAGAGATCCTCGGCATCATCGGGCCCAACGGGGCGGGGAAATCCACGGTCTTCAACCTTCTCACCGGCCACCTGGCTCCCACCCGGGGCAGCATCCGGTTTCGGGGAAGGGACATCACGCGCCATCCCCCGGACCGCATCGCGGCGCTGGGCATCGGCCGCACCTTTCAGAACATCCGCCTCTTCCCCAGCATGAGCGTGCTGGAGAACGTGGTCGCGGCCCGGCAGCTCAGGAACCGCGCCGGCCTGCTGGCCACCCTGGTCTCCTGGCCGTCGTTTCTCAGGACCGAGCAGCAGCTGGTCCGGGAGGCCGCGGCACAGCTTGCCGTCTTCGGGCTGGCCGACCGCGCCGCGGTGCCCGCCACCGCGCTTCCCTACGGCGACCAGAGGCGCCTGGAGATCGTGCGGGCGCTCGCGCTGGAACCGAGCCTGCTGCTCCTGGACGAGCCCACGGCCGGGATGAATCCGCAGGAGAGCAGGAACCTGCTGGACCTCATCCGTCGGATCCGGGAGGAATACCGGCTGACGATCATCCTCGTGGAGCACAACATGCCCCTGGTGATGGAGCTGTGCGAGCGCCTCCAGGTGCTCAACTACGGACAGATCATCGCCGAGGGCACGCCCGAGCAGGTGCGCGCCGACCCGCGGGTGGTGGAGTCGTACCTCGGCAGCCCGGACGGCAGCGATGCTGAAGCTCGAATCGGTTGACGTCGCCTACGGGCACGTGCAGGCGCTCACCGGCGTCAGCATCGAGGTGCGAGACGGAGAGCTGGTGACCTTGCTCGGGGCCAACGGCGCGGGCAAATCCAGCGCGCTCATGACGGTCTCCGGGATCGTGCGCCCGAAGGCCGGCGCCCTCTCCTATGACGGCGTCGACCTCTCGAAGACCAGCCCCTTCGACATCGTGAAGCTCGGCGTCATTCACTGCCCCGAGGGCCGCCGGATTTTCGGCGGGCTTACCGTGCAGGAGAATCTCCGCATGGGAGCCATGCGGAGGGCGGATGCGCCAGCCGTGCGCCGGGACATGGAGTGGGTCTACTCGCTCTTTCCCGTCCTGGGGCAGAGGCGACGCCAGGCCGGCTCAACCCTGAGCGGCGGGGAGCAGCAGATGCTCGCCATCAGCCGGGCGCTCATGGCCGAGCCTCGGCTCCTGATGCTGGACGAGCCCTCGCTGGGCCTTGCACCGCTCGTGGTGAAGGCGATCTTCCAGGTCATCCGGGAGCTGCACCGCCGGGGGGTCACCATCCTGCTGGTGGAGCAGAACGTGCGGCAGGCCCTGGCCGTTGCCGACCGCGGCTACGTCCTGGTAACGGGAAAGATCGCCCTGGAGGGGACGGGCGCGGACTTGCGCGCCCATCCCGAGCTGGAGCAGGCCTACCTCAGCACCGCGAAGGCCCACCCATGAGCGGCGGCGAGCTTCTCCTGCAGCAGCTCATCAACGCGGTGAGCGTCGGCAGTCTCTACGCCCTGATGGCCATAGGACTTGCCATGGTTTTCGGCATCCTGCGCCTCATCAACTTCGCGCACGGGGACCTCATCATGGTGGGAAGCTACGTGGCGCTCCTGCTCATGATGGCGGGCCTTCCCTTCCTCATGGCCGCGGCGGCCGGTACCGCGGCAAGCACCATTGCCGGCCTCGTCTTGGAACGCGTGGCCTATCGCCCGCTGCGGGGCGCGCACGAGATCGCCATGCTGCTGACCTCCTTTTCCGTGACGATCTTCCTGGAGAACCTCGCCATCATCCTCTTCCGGCCGACCTCCCGGCCGTTTGCGGCGCCCGCGCTGTTGCGCGGCGTCATCGAGATGGGGCAGCTGCGCGTGGCCAGCCTCGATCTCATCGCCATCGCCATCGCGGCCGTCCTCCTGCTCGGCCTGACGCTCTTCGTGAAGCGGACCACCATCGGCATCGCCATGCGCGCCGCCTCCCAGGATTTGCTGGCCGCGCGCCTGATGGGCATCAACGTGAACGCGGTGATCGCCACGGCGTTCGCCATCGGCTCCCTCCTCGCCGGCGTGGTGGGCCTGCTGTGGAGCGCGCGCGTGGGCAAGATCGACCCGCTCATGGGGTTCAACCCCGTGCTGAAGGCCTTCGTGGCCTCGGTAATCGGCGGGCTGGGGAGCCTTCCGGGCGCGGTAATCGGCGCCTACGTGCTCGGCGGCCTGGAGATCCTGCTGCAGGGACTTCTACCCTCCGCGCTCACGCCCTACCGCGACGCGTTCGTCTTTGCCATCCTCATCGCCCTGCTCCTGTTCCGTCCCAACGGGATCCTCGGCAGCACCGAGCGGGAGAAGATCTGATGGCGATGAGAGCTCGGGCCGGCGGTTCTCCCGGAGCGGATCCCTCCCCCACGATCGGCGCGCGTCTTCTTTCCCGGCTTCTCGTGCCCGTGGTCCTGCTGGGTGGCCTCGCCGTGGCGCTCGGGGCGGTGAGCCTGTTCGCCGGTGACTACCTTCTGCGGATCGTGATCATCATCGGGATCAACGTGATTCTCGTGGCCGCGCTGAACCTCTCCAACGGGTTCACCGGCGTGTTCTCCCTGGGGCACGTGGGATTCATGGCCATTGGCGCCTACGCGGCTTCGATCCTCACGTTGCCCGTGCACCTGAAGGCCGTGAACCTGCCCGACCTCCCGCGGTGGCTCGGCGGGGCTGCCCTTCCGTTCCTGCCGGCGACGCTCATTGCGGGGCTCATCGCCATGGCGGTGGCGCTTGCGGTGGGGCTTTCCCTGATGCGGCTCAAGGGTGCCTACATCTCGGTTGCCACGCTGGGGTTCCTGGTGATCGTCCAGGTGATCCTGGTGAACTGGGATTCGCTCACGCGCGGCGCTCGGACGTTCGCCGGGGTGCCGCCGTACGCCACGGTGTGGAACGTCTGGATCTGGGCCGCGCTCACGGTCTACGCGGTGTGGCGGATCGGGGCCTCCGCGTTCGGGCGGGACATGCGTGGCGCGCGGGACAACGAGATCGCCGCCCAGTCCCTTGGGGTGAGCGTGCTGCGTTCGCGCCTGCTTGCCTTCTGCCTCAGCGCGTTCCTCACCGGCGTGGCCGGTTCGCTCTGGGCGCATTTCATCACTTCGTTTTCTCCAAAAAGCTTCTTCTTCACCCAGGCCTTCAGCATCATTACCATGCTGGTCATAGGAGGACTGGGATCGGTGAGCGGCTCGGTGATCGGGGTGGTGCTCATCACCGTTTTTTCCGAGCTGCTTCGAAACGCGGAGCGGGGTTTCGACCTGGGATTCCTGCGCCTTCCGCCCCTGTACGGAGCCAGCCAGATTCTCATGGCCGTGCTGTTCATCCTGGTGATCGTCTTCCGGCCCGCCGGGCTGCTGGGGGGACGGGAGATCGACGTTCGAGGAATTCTACGGCGCATGACGGCGCCGAGAAGAGAAAAACCCAAGGAGGAGGATCTATGAAAATGAGAGTTGGCATCGTTCTCGTGGCGGCCGCGGCCGTGGTGCTCGCGGGGTGCGGCGGGAAGGGTGGCGGGAACACGATCAAGATCGGCATGCTGTACAACATGACCGGTTCCCAGGCGTCCCTGGACTCCCCGTCCGCCAACGGCGCGAACCTTGCGGCCAAGGAGATCAACGCGGCCGGCGGCGTGCTCGGCAAGCAGATCCAGCTCGTGGCCTACGACGGAAAGTCGGATGCCGCCACGATCGGCACCGCGGCCACCCAGCTCGCCAAGACGGACAAGGTGGTGGCGATGTTCGGCTTCTCCGACAGCGACATGGTGATGGCGGCCGCGCCCACGGCGGCCAAGGCAGGGGTCGTGTTCGTGACCTCGGGCGCCACCTCGCCGAAGCTGCCCGACCAGGTACCGGACTACCTGTACCTGGCCTGCTTCGGGGACAACGTGCAGGCCGCCGCGGGCGCGGAGTACGCGGTGAACAACCTGAAGGCCAGGAGCGTGTACCTGCTCATTGACAAGGGCATGGAGTACACGCTGCTGCTGGGGAAGTACTTCAAGGAGCGGTTCACCGAGCTGGGCGGCACGGTGGTGCTGGAAGACACCTACCAGGGAGGGGACAAGGACTTCTCGGCCCAGATCACCAAGCTCAAGGGCCAGAAAGTGAAGCCGGACCTGTTGTACATCGCCTCGGGACCGGATGACGTGGGCACCATCGTGAAGCAGTTCCGTGACGCCGGCATCAAGAGCCCCATCATGGGCGGTGACGGCTACGACACGCCGCTGCTGGCGCAGGTGGCGGGCAAGGGGTCGGAGAACGTGTACTTCACGACCCACTCGTTGATGGATCCCGCCCTCGGCACGGACGCGGTGAAAGGGTTCATCGCCGCCTACCAGGCGGAGTTCAAGAACCCGCCCGAGAACGCGTTCGCCGGCCTGGGCTACGACACGGTCAAGCTGCTCGCGGATGCCATCAAGCGGGCCGGCTCGGCGGACCCCAAGGCCATCCGCAAGGCGCTTTCCGAGACCAGGGACCTGGCGGGCGTGACCGGCGCCATTACATTTGCCGGCAGCCGCATCCCGCAGAAAGGCGTGACGGTCATCCTGGTGAAGGGCGGCGCGTTCACGCTGGCCGCGGAAGTGGTTCCCCAGAAGGTTCCCGCGCCCTGACGAGGCGGTCGGGAATGGATCGCGGGCCCCAGACGCTGGGGCCCGCCGGTTTCCTGCACAGCATGAGCGCGCAGACGCGAGCGTGCGTGAAGCGCGACGGGGGGTGAGCGCAGGAAGAAGAACTCCATCGAAGTCCAGCACCTGAACTCCGCAGATTTCCGCACCACGCCCTTCGAGAAGGTGATCCTTCCCCTGGGGTCGCTGGAGAGTCACGGCCCGCACCTGCCGTTTGGCACGGACGCGCTCACCGCGTACCTGGTGGCGCTGGACATCGCCGCGCGGCTGCCGAAGACCGCGGTGCTCCCGCCGATGAACTACGGCGTCAGCGAGCACTACAAGGACTTCTCCTTCACCGTGACGGTGAGCTTCGAGACGCAGATCGCCGTCATCCGCGACATCCTGGAGTCGGTCTACCGGGAAGGCATTCGCAAGGTGTTCATCATGAACGGGCACGACGGGAACATCGCCCCGATCGAGGTGGCCAGCCGCTCCGCCAAGGTGACGCACCCCGATTTCAAGATCGTGTCGCTGGATGCCTGGTGGATGATGGTGGGTGACATCCTGCCGCCGGACTTCTTCCAGGTATGGAAGGGCCTGGGCCACGGCGGGGAGGGGGAGACCTCGATCTGCCTCGAGCTGTTCCCCGAGCTGTGCAACCCCTCGGCCGCGGCCGGCGTGGTGCCGAACCTGCCGAAGTACCTCGACGTGAAGTGGTTGTTCAAGGAGTTGACGAATACCGGGGCCACGGGCGATCCCACGAAGGCTACCGCCGCCAAGGGAAAGAAGATGCGCGAGGTCCTGGTTGACGCCATGGTGAAGGCCCTCTCGGACCTGGACGCCAAGGGCTGGGACTGGCGCTCCCCGGAGGTGCGCAAAGCAAGTCCTTCGTAGGGCCCCATCGTCAGGCCGGCCGGAAGCAGCGGCGGGCTCAGCCCTTCACCGATCCCGCCAGCAGCCCGCTCATGAAGTAGCGGCTGAGGAAGATGTAGACCAGGAGGGTTGGCAATGCCGCGATCAGGGCGCCGGCCATCTGCACGTTCCACTCCACCGAGAAGCTTCCCGCCATGTTGTTCAGCGCCACGGTGATGGGCTGCAGGGAAGGTCTGCTGGTCACGATCACGGCAAAGAGAAAGTCGTTCCAGATCGAGGTGAACTGCCAGATGATGACCACCACGAAGCCCGGCAGGGACAGCGGGAAGAGGATGCGGGCGTAGATCCCCAGGATATCGGCGCCGTCGATCTTGCTCGCCTCCAGGAGCTCGTTCGGGATTGCCGCGTAGTAGTTGCGGAAGATCAGCGTGGTGATGGGGATCCCGTAGACCACGTGCACGAAGATCAGGCCTCCGCGGGTCCCGTAGAGGTGCATCTGCTGCAGCACGCGGACCAGCGGAATGAGGATGCTCTGGTAGGGGATGAACATCCCGAACAGCAGCAGCGGGAACAGGACGTTCGCGCCGCGGAACTTCCACTTGGCCAGGACATATCCGTTCATGGAGCCGAGGAACGCCGAGATGAGGGTGGCGGGCACCACGAGGAGCACGCTGTTGAGGAAGTTTCCCGAAAGGCCGCGGATGCCCTGGTAGGCTCCGGTCCACGCCTTGAGATAGCTGGAAAAGTTGATCCCGGAGGGCAGCTTCCACATCGTGGCGAGGCTCACCTCCTGGAAGCTTTTCAGGCCGGTGACCAGCTGCACGTAGATCGGCATCAGGTACACCGCGGAGGCGATGCACAGAAGCCCGTACACGACAATCACGCCGGGCCGAACACCGCGCCGGGAAAGGGCGCTCACGTGCGCGCCTCCGAGCGGGTGGTGGAGACGAGGTAGGGCACGATGAGCAGCGCCACCACGATCAGGAGCAGCGTGGCGATGGCCGCCCCCATGGCGAAGTTGTTGCCACGGAAGGTGGTGTCCCACATGTAGAAGGCCGGCACGTCGGTGGCGAACGCCGGCCCGGGTCCGGTCATGGAGACCACCAGGTCGAAGATCTTCAGCGAGATGTGCCCCAGGACGATGATCGCGCTCAGGGTCACCGGCCGGATCATGGGG